>BNJS01000958.1_pt1 | contig 156450 bp, 154 predicted proteins | sample 8540461 | NCBI WGS metagenome assembly BNJS01 (sample SAMD00202454, study PRJDB9452) | human saliva metagenome | isolation source: human saliva | place: Japan | reverse complement strand
GCGGGCCGGAGAGGCTGAGGCCCACGGGACGCTGGGTGCGGACGCCGGTGGGCTCCGCTCCTGCTGCTCCTGCTGCTATGCTGCCCGAGCCTTGGCCTGGGTGCTGCTGCGCCGTCAGGGTTTGGCTGAGCCGCGCTGGTGCGTAGCCGTCGACGAAAGAGATGGCGCGACGCCAGCCCTGGCGCTTGAGGACAGGGACAGGTCGCGATCAGGAACTGAGCCACTCGACGGCGCGGGCGATATCGGAAGGACGCTTGGATCCTGGGCTGACTCAGTAGTTTCAATCGTGCGTTCGTAAGCCGGGTGAGATCGGTGCGTTCGCGGTAAGGTGGCTCGCGTTCGTACCCTCTCTCTCGAGACGCGCGACCCTGGTACGACCGCGCCGCCTCTCCAGCGGTGCAGGGTTTTCAGGCGCCGGCCGCTCACCCCACCACGGGACCGGCGCGGCAGTGCCACCAGGTATGTGGCTCGGGCCGACGGCCGCCTTGGCCCAGGCAGGCCAGTTCTGCTCCCGCCGCTGGTTCTGCTCCAGGAACCATACGCTGCATCGCTTGGGATGAGGGCGAGCACCGGCGCCAGCGCAGCGATGCACCGAAGCGCGGTCGAGGCGCCAGCGCGGGTCACGCCTGCCGCATGACCGACTGAAGCGCGGGCGGGCACCACGCAGTGGTGCGAGCCAGGAGATGGCAGACCGACCGGGCACCACGCTGGCCGCGCTGATCCCAGAGGCCAGGGACCGGGCCCATCGTCGCGCCGGCTCCCTCGCCGCGCCTCACGGCTCCCACCTGGCCGGTCCATGCCAGCGGCACAGGAGCGAGGCCGCCACCACCTGGCGAGGCAGGAGCAGACCACGCCCGGGCGACATTCCAGGCGGACTCCAGCAGCGGCGATCCCAGCGCCCGCCAGGAGTTCTGGTCTGCCCGAGTGAGTCGCCAGAACCGCGCGTCGGATCTCCACATGGCCGGTGCAAGGGCTCTCGGGGCTCGCGCGGGCCGCCAGGCCATGCCGGGAGCGCGTCAGCCCGGCAGCGTGCACCGCGGCAGTGGCCGCCGCACGCCACTCCCGGCACGCCGCCAGGAGCGCCGAGATCGCGACCGCCGGCGTCAAGCCGATCGCCGCGGCCATTGAGCGCGCTGAGGGCCCGCCGCCAGCGCGGTGCGCGGGAACCGGGGCGGGTCGGCGGCCACCGGCGCCAGCGGGCCAGGTGGCGCTGCACCCGCGTACTCCATGGCAAGTCTTGCGGAAGGGTTCCAAACGCAGTCACAGCAGCGCCAGCCGCAGCGCCGCGTGCGCCGCCCAGGTCCTCACTGCCAGCCGTCTACAGGGAGCCGCGTGGGTGGTCGCGGCGGCGCACGGCAGCGCCGTCGCCACCGCAGAGCAGCACGGTATGGCCGACTGGTACGACATCCGGGTCGGGGCGCGATCATCCAGGCACGCCAGGCGGCGTATGGGTGAAGGAGCCACAGGTGCTGGGGCGGGTTGGCGTACCAGCCTGTAAGTCCCCGCCTCGTCAGGCCACGCTGACGGACAGCCCCTCGTGGTGCACCGAGGTCGCGAAGAGCCACTGGCGTGTATCGTCCACCAGACCAGTATGGGCGGGTACCGGAAAGTCCAGCCACCCAGAGATGGTGACCTGAGCGACGCTGAGGCGCGGCAGCGCGCTGCGCCGCAAGCAGGCGTGGGGAACGGGCGGCGGACGTCCCGCTCTCGCGTCGGCGGTCCCGTGGAGCGGTGCCCGCACAGGAGAAGGAGGGCGTTTCTGTGGGTTTCCTGCAGTGGGCATCGTGCACAGGTGTAGAAGAGCCACCGGGGATGCCGAGACTGAGGCGCCCGCCGAAGATCACCTCAGTGGCACGCGAAGCTGGTGGTTCCGGTATCGTAACCTGAGCGCGGGCAGCCCAGGGGCCTGCCGACCGCGCCCCAGGCGGGAAGCCTGCCACCGCCAGGTACCCGGCGCGCGGGCCACCCGGCGTCAAGCCAAGCCTGGCCTGCCCGCCAGCGGGGCCGACCGAGGACCCGGTGTCCAGCGCGGCGGTGCTCCTGCAGGCGGGCCACTCCAGTGCGAGGTGGCTGGGGAGGGCCACCATCACCTGCGCAGTGTTGCGCGCCAGGTCAGGGTGCGATGCAGCCAGACCCGCGTCAAGAGGCGCCAGGACGGACCGCTGCCGCAGGCTCGGTGCAGAAACCCGAGAGGTCGAGGCGCCACCGCGAGGCCCACGCAGGCCCGGCCGCGGGCTGCTTCCACAGCGGCCACACGTGCGCGAGTGCCGTAGGAAGCGCCGCGGCAGGGACACGCAGATACCGCCAGGACGGGGACCCGAGGGCGGACATTGCCGCCTCGGTGGCCGAAAGGCGGCCTGCGGTGACGTCGTTGGCCCGGGCTGCCTCGGATGAGGGAGACTGATGGCGGTGCGCCACCGCCATGCGCCATCAGCCCGTCACCGGAGAGGTGCGTCCGTGCCCTTCTCTAAGACTACTCGGCATCCCATCAGCCTCGGCGGTGCGCTGCCGGCGGGCCGGGTGCGGTGCGGGCTCGAGTGGCGCTGGCTGGGAGCACAGATCGAACGGCTGCATCGCTTTCACGCATGACTCCACCCCAGCCCGAGGGTCACCGGCAGGAGGCAGGGTCGTGCACGCCGTGGCCAGCACCGGGCCGAGGTAGAGGCCCGCCTCGTCCGCGGCCACTCCAGGAGGAAGGCGCGTGTAGACCTCCTCCAGGGGCGGGTCGCAGGCATCGCCGTCAGCAGGCGCGCACTGGTAGCCCATGGAGACCAGCGTGATCCGCGGCCATGCCGACCTGGAGCCGGCCAGGGTCCCAGGTGCGCGTGCATGGAGGCTAATGGCGGCCTGGCCCACCGGGCTCAAGGACAGCACACGGGACCGCAGGCAGCGCGAGCCCGTGACTGGCGCACTGTGATCGACGCACCGGGCAGGATCGGCGCGACAGCCGCGGCCACCGAAGTTCCCATGGCACTTGACCGGGCCCGCCGCCGTGCCTCCAGGAGCCGTGGGGCTCCTCGACTGCACAGGATCGATGGCGAGTCCCACCATGGACATGCCAGGAAACCCAGGGCGATGAGGCCAGCGGTCGCGATAACGCGGGCTACCGGGTGAAGTCAGAATCGTTCGGTAGGAGGGTGGCCATGTCGAGGCCGTTGGTACCAGCCCAGAAGAGTGAAGGTGAGAGACACGTCCGAGCCCGCCGGGTATCGGCCTCTCGACGTCAAATAAAAGGACTCCAGATCCAGTTGCCGCCGTTGGTGGTGTACGACCTTCTGGCGGCTGAGGCCGATGCAGCCTGACGTTGGCCTGGTTTCAGCACTGCGCCGCCGGAGTCGGTCGGCGCACGAGCCGAGAGGTGGGAGTTCTTGGCAGCGGAGCCGTAGCATGAACAGCAGCAAGCGCCCGCCAGGGGTGAAGGTCAGACCACAAGCTCTAGTCAGGCTTCCCGTCGGTGCCGATCATGACCGTCAGCGGCTTCGAGGACGGACCGAGAAGCGGTCGCTGTCGTGCTCGTTGAGTAGCGCTGGGTGAGCGTCACTGCTCGCCCAGGGGTGCACGCTGATGTTGCCCGCTGGGGCGTCGAGAGCTGGGCGCTCCTGGGCGTCGCCCATGCGCAGCGGGACGCCTTGAGCGTGGGTGTCGCCGGGGCGGCTCGGGGTGGCCGAGGCCTGCGAGTTGGCGGACTGCGCTGTCACGGGCCGCAGCCTGTCCGCCGTCAGCCGGGGCCTCGTTGCGTAGTCGAACAGAGCTCTTGCCTGCCGCCGGAAGTGCCAGAGTCGCCAGGAGACCAGGACGGTGGCCACCAGGAGCACTGCAGGATCAGCAGGATGCTGCAGTTTGGGAGGTCAGGAAGGAGGAGGGGGCTGGGGTCGTCGTCCTCCGGGTGCCGACGCCCGACGCCGTCGTCGCGTCACCGCAGACTGCTGCACGGGAACAGGCGTGAGCCAGCTTCTGCGATCTGGGAGGAAGGCGTTCGCCGGACTGCTGGGAGGTCTGCTGCGGGGCGGCTGAGACCCGGCTCGGGCCGGCGGCTGAGCAATCGCCTGGGCAGGACTGCAGCCGGAGTCCAGGACAGTCAGGTCTACCCGCCGGCGAGGCCGTCGACCTGTGTGTTCCGCACCGGCTGTCGTTGCGAGCGCTCAGTGCGCTCGCAGCGCTCCTCGAGGCTGGTGGCAGAGGCGCCAGACGGAGGCTACGCGCGCTGCCGGACTGGAGTGAACAGGGCGGTCACACAGTGCAGACCTCGGAGGACTGCAGCCGACGCGACAGCGCTCGGCTGGGCCGCCGGGGGAGGACCACTGCCGGGTGCCGCGCGGACTGCGACGGCTGCGCTGGCATGAGGCCGACTGCGCCAGCTGCCGCGAGCAGAGCCAGGGCCGCGTCGACCGCAGGGTCACCCAGCTCCCAGCCACTCCAGGAGGCTGGGATAGTGCGTGGGTTGGCGGCGATATGTAGGGGCGCAGGCCGGGATGGTTCTGTGCCGGCTGGTGGAGGTCTCAGCTCTCCAGTTCGGATCCTGCGCTCGCGCGACGCTCGATCGCCAGCCTGGGACATGCTGGGTCCTTCGGTCAGAGACAGCGGCGTCGGTCAGGTTATGGCGGGCGCACACTGCCGTCACGTGGGTCAGATCGGGCCGCCCGTGGTGCCAGAGTCAGGAACGCAGCACCGCGTCAGCGCTGCATACGGGTCCGAGTCGGCCGGCCGCTCTGGAAGGGCTACTACAAAGGGACGCCGTCGTTTCCGGCTGCCTGAGCCGGTCACGGCCGCATCTTGTCGAGTGTCGGTCGACGGCTGGCTCGTCGCGAGACGGCGACGGCAGCGGTGAGCTCGCTCGGCCGTCGGGATCAGGGAGCCGGCGCTGGTCATCGCCTTCGGCTCGGTGCGGGCTCCCGCCTGGTGCAGAAATCCCGGCAGTGGTGCGAGTTAACGATTTCCGGACCGGGTGCTGGGAGTTTACTGAGGCGTGCACGCGACGCGGGGAAAGGAGACGATTATTCCGAGCACGTTCGTTACGCGACGCACGATCACCATCTGTGATCGCGGTGCGAGTCACGGTGAGGACGACATCGGGGAGCCTCCGGAGGGTCGTTGTCGGTGCAGCCACAGTGATGGGGCGTCTGCGGACGATCAACGGGGACAGCTGCCTCGCCCGTCGCTCCCGGCCTTCGTCGTCGATCGACGGCGCGGGCGGGCGCCGCCCGGCCAGGGTAGCGCCGCGCAGGCGCAGCCCTCGACTCCTCTACGCACTGGCGCGGGACGAGTCTGTCACCGACGTCGACACGGTGGTCCGCGCAGATGATGGCCGCGCAGGAGGCGATCGTCGCCATCCGGTCCCACGCCCGCCCTGCTGCCCGGCGCGACGATCGCCGGCGTCATCCTCGCCTGGATGGCGGGCCAGGCAGGGCGTGACGCGTCCGACCTGGATCATCTTCAGCATCAGGGACGCCCGGGTCTACCTGCTGCGCGACGACACGCTCTCCCAGGTCTACGACCACTCGGGTCAGATCCTCATCGGGACGGTAGGCTCACCCCCGAGCAGGCGCGCGCGACTCCCCGCCCGCAATGTCGTCACCCGGGCGCTGGGCGGGCATCGCCGACTCCGCCGTCCAGACCTCTACAGCGTTCGGTGGCCGCCGGGACCAGCTCCTCATCTGCTCCGCCCAGCCTCAGTGAGCGAGCTCGGCGGCGAGAGCCATCGCCACCCGTGCTGCCGCCGGCCGCACTGGCTGTACCCACGGCCGAGCTCCTCGTGAGCGCCGCCTCCCTTGAAGGCGGAGCGCATGACAACACCACCGCCGTCGTCGTCGACTGCCTCCAGGTCCCGACCTCTCGCGGCGGTTTCGTGGCCCGTCCCCCGACGGTGCAGGCACTCAGGGGCGCAGTGACGGTCTCTCCGATTCCTCCATCCCCTCCACCCCGCTGCCAGGCGGCGTATCCCTTTGCCCGAGGACTGGCGCGCCTGGCGGACGGAGCGCTGCGGGCCGATGGCGTTGACAGTCGCGGTCATCAGCCGGCCTCAGCTCCGACTCCTGTGCCCATCTCCGTGGAGACGGGGCTCCAGAGTCCTTCAGGCCTGGGCGGCACCTACCTGCCGACGGTGGGGCCGCGGCGCCATCGGCGAGCGCAGAATCCCGCAGGCGGTGGGCACCTCACCCAGGTCGCACCGCTACGGCGTGCGGACCTGCGGCCCCGTAGCGTCAGGCTCCACCGAGAATCATCCGGCGGAGCTAAGCGAGACCACCTGTCTCAAGCCGGTCACCTGGTCACCCCAGTCGCCCCGGGAGGCGGCCGGATCCGCTGAGACGCATCTCCCGCGCAGGCCGACAGCTCCGCGGACTCGGCTCCCCAGCTACTGGAGACGGGTGTCTGGGAGGATCCCGACAACTCCCTCGAGCCTCCACAGCAGCACTCCCGGGAGGCACTGAGGCACCATGGGACCCGGCACCGGTGACGCAGGGCACGTTCCCAGACTACAGGCCTGAGCGGGTCAGGGCGTCAGCGCCAGGGCGCCCACCGCCGCACGGCCTCAGCGGCTCGGGCGGCCGCCCGACGGCCAACACCCCACGCGCGCGGACAGCTCCAGGCAAGCGGCAGCAGCCCGTGCAGGGCCCCGGCCCCTGGAGGCATGCCCAGCACGGAGTCGTCTCGCCTCCGGGCGCGCCTCATCCGCGCGCCCCGTGCAGGCGCAGGTCTGCCCCCAGGGCATGCCAGCCTCCTGAGATCCAGGGGTGCTGATCTGCTCCCAGCCTCCTGACAGGGGTGTTCTCACCGTGCGTCGGCCAGCCTGGCCACATGCCTATCGACCGGTGCCGCCGTCGGGAGTGGCCGGCGACGTCGTCGTCAGACGCCCCTCAGGTGCAGACCAGGGGTGATCCGCACATCGTGGCCCTGGTCGCGGTGCCCAGCCGCAGCACATGTCGCGCTCCATCTCATGCTCACGACCTCAGGGTGGAGCATCCTGGCCCAGGACCTCAGCTCCTCCAGCAGCACGGTCCTGGCGCGCCCCAGTGCGACGCCGGTCCTCCTCGTCAGGGAATGCCGACGCCGGTGTTCATGGGGGACCTGATGGATGTCGGTGACGGGGTGACGCTCGCATCGATCCGCCGTCATGGCTGGGGTTCCGTAGTGGCTGGGTCACGGTCCGTGCGGTAGTGCTTCGCCGGTGCGGATCCGGGTTCTCAGCGAGACTGGACCCGGGCGCCGATCATGAACCGGGCCTGTGGAAGGAGAATTCGCAGAGCGACCTGACGTGGGACGGAGATGCCAGAGGTCAGCGGGCAGCCCGATGAGCTCATCCTGGACTTCTCCGGAGATCTACCGGGTCGCCCGGCCGACACCTTCGTCATCGGCGGGCGGAACCTCGACATTGACGACAACCCCTACCTCCAGCCGCTTCCTGGTCTTCGCCTCCGGAACCTCCCTGGTGGATCGCCAACGAGTCGCGATTTGTCAGCCACCCTGACTGACGGCGAGGGCCTGGGTCAGTCACTGGCTGGCCCCAGGTGCCCACATGCCGCTGGCTGGTCTTCCCAGGTCCTCCTCACCTTCTCCTGCCGGCCCGACCACCTGCGAGATCAAGCCTCATCACCTCCGGGGAGGACCGTTTCTCAGGATCGACGGCGTGCGTCCAGTCCTCGGGACCAGACCACCATCAGGTGACTCCCGATGACCCGTTCCCAGCTGCTGCTCGTCCTGGCGCTGTCCGGGCCGGTGCTCAAACGGGCCGGGACCGGGCAGCTGAGATCCCCTCCTCCCAGCGGCCACTGCGCTCTCACTGGCCCGCTGCCAAGTTCAACGCAAGCTCGACAACATCTGCGAAGCTCGACCGGGTGGGGGTGCGGGCTGCGCAGCGCCCGCGTGGCCGGAGCCGCCTCCAACCGGCGTACGGCACTGGTGGAGCACGCCGTGTCCACTCTCCATGGTCACCGCCGAGGACCTCTACATGCTCGACGAGGCTGGCCGCCAGCCGGGCCCCGCCGACCCGGACGGCCGACGCTCGGTGAGCACCGCCCCAATGACCCAGAGCTCGCCGTCCGCGCCGAGGGCGATGACGTGACGCGGGGAGGATGAGTCACCGGGGACGCAGACTCGCCTCGGGGTCAGGGGGCACCGCCGAGGCCTCCCCCGACAGGGCGTTCCTCGACAGGTCCTGGTGAATGCCCGCGGAGGGCGTGACTTCTCGGAAAATGAGGGTGTCGGGGGCGTTCCTCTCAGGCGACCGATCCCCGCCCTCGCCCGACGACGTCGCGCCGCTCGACGGTGGGTGGTGGTCTCCCGTAGCGTGCTCGTCGTCATCCTAGAGGCGCCGGGCCGTCGGGATGCGAGTAGCCTCGTGCGTGGGCGGGTCGACGCCGCCGTGCGCTCACTTACCGGGACTCAGTGAGGACGCCAGGTCATGCCAAGGGCATCGTTCACCGTCAGGTGGTCGGCGGCTCGCTGGACAGCCTGAGCGTGGACTCCCCGGGCCTGAAGATCACCTCCAAGGGTCAGGGCGGCCCTCAGTCACGCTCCAGCGACGTCGACGTCGATCTCAGCCGCATCAGCCTGCACAAGCCCTACCCGACTGACGCCGTGACGGCGTCAGGGCACCATCAGCTGGGGCAGGGTGACCGCGCTCGCCATGCGCCTCGCACCCAGGCTCAAGGGCGTCACCACTCCAGGCCCAGCGCGCCGGGACGACGCCCAGGATCGAGTCATCAGGCCTCGACGTCCCTGCTCAGTGTGAGCGAGTGAGGCCGAGATCGTCCATCGCTGGGGCGCCGACGGCAGCCTGGTCCTGACCATCACCTCCTCCGCATGGGTGGGAAGGATGTCAGCGTCGACGTCGCCACCGGGGACAGCGTATGCTCAGCTACGTCGGGCTGGACTCCTCGCGATCCACGATCCCCGCGGGCTCCTGCCGCCGGGGCTGCGTCCGACCAGCGTCATCGTCGCAATGACGGGCTCCGGCTGAGCCTGGCCGGAACGGGTGAACCTCCAGTCGAGCTCTGATGTCCGGGATGGTCAGTCCGCAGGGACTCGTCCACATTTTCCTTCAAAGTGGCGCGAGTTCGCTGAAAAATGGGGGCCTTCCGGGGCTGTGGGGAGGACTTCCCTCCGCTCGTAGCCCAGGTGGTCAGCTCGGCTATAGCCTGCCAATGCGCTGCCTGTCAGGCGCAGGCACGTGGCGCGAGGTCAAGCCAGGAACTAGGCCAGGAGACCATGGGCCTGGCCCGAGCACCGTGCCATCCCGGCGAGTCAGCTGGGTGGGCTGGGGACGCAGTGGCCAGCCGCGGGCAGCGCGGCCCGACAAACCCGATCAGCCAGCCGGGTCCTCCGTGGGGCAGGGAGTCCTGTCCAGCCCAGCAGCCGCCCTCGCTCCCGCCTCAGATCGACCCGCAGACCTCTAGGGGCCCACGCCGCGCCGCCCAGCCTCATCCAGGGTGACGGTTTCCCAGCTACCCCTCCGGACCAGCAGCGCCGGCGGAGGAGAAGGTCGACACCGGCCCGCTGCCTCCCGCGAGACGCTGCGCCCGCGGGGCTCGGGCGCCTCCAGTCGCCGAGGCGCCGGCGACGCCGACGTAGAGCACGCCGCCGAGCTGCTGAGTCCGTGGCCGACATCTTCATCCCAGCGGGTCGTCGGTCAGGAGCAGCTGCGCCGGCCTGGTGACAGCCCTCATGTCCAGCAGATCCCATCCTGCTGGAGTCAGTGCCCAGCCTGGCCAAGACCACCGCCGCTGAACGCTGGCCTCCGCCGTCTCGCGCTCCTTCCGCCGTATTCAGTACGCCCGACCTCATGCCCAACGACATCGTAGGCACCCCAGATCCTCAACTCCTCCACCGGCGGGGATGACCCGCAGCTGGGCACGGTCCCGCCAACATCGTCTGCTCGATGAGATCAACCGCTCCAGCGCCAAGACCCAGTCGGCCATGCTCGAGGCCATGCGGGAGCGTCAGACCTCCATCGCCAGTGGAGTCGTCTACCCGCTGCCCACCTTCGCGGTCCTGTGACCCCAGAACCCCATCGAGGAGAGGGCACCTACGTCCTGCCGAGGCGCAGATGGACCCGCTTCCTCGCCCGAAGAGGTGCTCACCCTACCCGCAGCCCTCGGAAGGCCGACGTCCTGAACCCATCTCAGCGCACCTTCGAGCCAGCCCGTGACCGGGCGGCCCCATCTCCACCGACGACGTCCGGTAGCCCAGCGGAGCCGCCGAGCCGGGTCTACGTCGACCCCGTCATCAAGGCGGTACATCATCGCCCTCATCAGCACACTCCCGCGGTGGAGGACCGCGCCCCGTGCCCGGCCTGAGACCCGCGGGTGCGTGTCCGGGGCCTCCCCGCGGGCATCGCGCTCATGAAGGTGGCCCAGGCGTCGCCCTCCAGGAGGGGCGCACCCACGTCATCCCCGACGACGTCCGCCTGCTGCGCCACCGTGCTGCGCCACCGACTGGTGCTCCCCTCTGACGCCCTGGCCGGCAGGTCGCGCGAGGCGATCATCGACGCCATCTTCGCGGCCGTCCCCACGCCCTGGGCCCAGTGGGGACCAGCTGAACGATGAGCGCAGGTACACGGCGCTCCAGGGCGCCGGGTCCGATTCCGGCGACAGTCGGCGCGGTACGCGGATCGAGCGTCTGCGCGCGGCTCTGGAGCCTGCCGACCCTGCGTCGCGCCACGGGGCCTGCTCGACAGGCGCCACAGAGTCAGTATCGTCGGGCGCGGGCGGGACTTCGACGACATGTCACTACCGGCGGCGACGGCATCTCGACATCGACTGGAAGTCCTCAGGCCCGCCTGGGCAGCGGTCCATCAGCGCTGCAGCGCGAGTCCATGATGCCCATGGTCGCTGGCCGTGGACACCGGCCGGACCGTGGCGGCGATATGACGCCCTCGGGGAGGACAAGCGCGACCTGGCCCTGGGGGTCGCGGGAGGTCTTCTCCTACCTGGCTCCAGATGCGGGGGACTCGGTGGCGCTCGTAGCGGGTGACGCGGGCGGACGATCTCGCGCCCAGCCCGTTCGGGGCCAAGCACGTCGAGACCCTGCTGGCGTTGCTGGCCCGTACCTTCGAGGACCTCGACGTTTCCCGTCGAGGGCGCTTCAGCGCCTTCAGGCGCAACTCCAGGGCGCCTGCCTCCAGCCTGCCGCGCCTCATGGGCGGTGAGCACCTAGCGCCAGTCGACGCAGCCTGGTCATTCTCATCACCGACACCGCCCACCCCGGCCCCGACGCCGCGACTGGCTGCAGCGCCTGTCGATCAGCACAGGATGATCGTCGTCAGAGATCCAGGGCGACGATCCGCTGCGCAGGGGCGGCGATCCGCCCGGCGAGGACATCGACCTCCCTTCAGATCCCGCCTTCCTCGCTCCGACTCCTACCTGGCCGCTCAAGCGGCCGTGGTGCGCGAGCGATGGCGTACCACCGTCGAGCAGGTGCTCGACGCCCGGCACCTGGGTACGGCGTCATCTCCTCCGAGAACGTCATCGACTCCATCGCCCAGCTCCTTCAGCGTGAGCGCGCCGCCGTAGCCAGAGAGCGATGACCCATGAATCATGCTTTGGTTCTCATGCCGATATGGATGGTCATCTCGTCGCGGTCGTCCAGCTCCTCCTGAGTGACCGCCCTGCTGCTCGAGCCTTCTGGTGACTCGCCATGACACCTCCCCGAGGAGGTCGGAACATCCCCATGGCCTCGTGAGCGCGCCGCCAGTAGTGAGCGTCTCAGTGAGATCTCCAGCGCTGGGGACAATGGTGAGCTGGACCTGCGCGAGGCTGCACCTGGGCTCGCGGCGCTGCTGCGCGGCTTCGCCGAGGGCCCACGCAGGGAGGAGTCACTACAGCCACGGTCTCAGAGATCCTCGACATGGCCCGACCGCCGGGCCGAGCTCGGTGGAGGAGCGTCGACGCAGCGATGCGCGCGGCGGGCCGTCCCCTGGACGCCAGCCGCTGGGGCACGTCAGAGCTGCTCGCCGTGTGGGGCAGCCCTCACTTCGACCGTCGACCGCAGGCCGCCGCACCGGAGGCCCTCACCCACGCCAGGGTGGTCACCCCAATGGTGATGCTCTGGTTGTTCATCGTTCTTGTCGTCATCGCCGTGGCTGCGATCATCGCGGTTCTCATCATCGACCGCCGCTCCAGCGCGAGTTCCTCCACCAGGACACCAGCGGCTGCAGCCGCCCTGGGGACGCCGCAGGGAAACAGGGGCGTCGGGCTGCCGTCGCCTGGCCAGCTCGGCAGGCCTGTTCCAGCTGCCGGCGGTGCGCAAACGCATCCGGGCGCAGCGCTGGCTGCACCGCGCTCCTGGCGGTGATGCTGGTCTCCTCCTGCTGAGGCGCCGCCGCCCGTCGCCAGTCGGCCCGTACGCGGGTCACCAGGCGCTCCGACGCCCTGGCCAACCCGTGACATCGTCCTGTACTGGACGTATCACGTCGATGGTCAGGATCGACTCCTCAGTCCTGACGACCTTCTCCGAGATCCTGGGGACTTCGACAGCGCGAGCGGGTGGGGACTCGTGGCTGGACCGTTCGGCTGCGCAGACCATCGTCCCGCTGACGGACGGCCGACCTGCTGCGTGATCAGCTCCAGGGCTGGGTGACGTCCTGGACTTATCGACGAAGATATCACCTTGGAAGCAGCTGGCGCGACTGCGAGGAGGCCTTCGGCGCGCAGACCACCGGCGTCAACGGCTCCTCCTGGCCGGTGACGGTCCGCCTCCTGCGCCGGGCCTTCGACAGCAGGGGACTGGATCGCTCCGCTCCATCATCCTGGCCACCGACAGCAGGTCATCGGCCCCCGACGACGCAGATCTACGCCCCGACGCCGTCAACCTTCGGCCGAGCGCAGATCGCCTCTTCTCCATCTACGGCGCCGACGACGATCAGGACTTCAGAACCTGCTCGCGACCAGAGCGAAGTCCGTGAGGGAGCTCAAGACCCTCACTGAGGGGCCGAGGGACCTTCTACGACGTCGAGACTCCAGCACCGAGGCAGATCGTCAAGGAGCTGGAAGACAAAAGGTCTCCGCGCTCCAGGCCCTGCAACAGACCCGTCATCCGACGTCCCCCAGCGACTCGTCATCACACTCTCGCTGGGTAGTACTGAGCTACCTGGGACCCCAGCCACCTGGAGGCGAGCATGAAGCCGGTTTCGATCATCAGGGACTTCGCGTTCATCCCAGTCACCTGGTGGATCCTCGATCCTACTCTGTGGCAGCCGCCCTGGTGACCCTGCGTCGTCTCCCAGACGACGGCTGGTCCGGCAAACGATGCCGAGCCGGTCGCCCGCCAGGCCTGCCTGGTGAGCGCACTGTGTCGAGTGCGTCGTCGTGCTGGCGCTGGCCGGGGCCCGGCGATCCGCGGCAGCAGACCATCAGCGTCTCAACGTGGAGATCTCACATGGTGGTGGACCGCACGGGTCCATGGCCGCGGAGGACTACCGGGGCCAAAGGGGCGGGGGCGTCGACCAGTCAGCCTCCACCAGGCTCGACAGCGTGCGCTCGGACGCACGCGCCATCGCGCATCCCGGACTCAGGTTCTCCATCATCGCCCTGGACACACCGCGGCCGAGCTGCCGCTGACTCGACACCAACGCCGTCGACGCCTGGATCGGCTCCTTCAAGCGGGAGGTCACGGGCCACGCCACCGCTCCTCGCTGGAGGTGGCAGCTTCCGCTGCTGGGTCAGTCGCTGGCGCGATCCCGCCAGTCCGACTAGCAACATCCGGCTCGTCTACATCTTCTCCGACGGCGGGCCATCGATGAAGGTCGATGGCGCTCTGGCGGCCAGCAGCCGCTCTCTGGCGGTCCTGGCCGACGTCGTCGACGGCGGTGCGGTGCTGGGCTACGGCTCCACCGAGGCGGGAAGATGCGCCGCTTCGACGGCTCGTAGCACCGGCGAACCACGCCATCCGATCCACATCACCGACGGCCGCGGGCGGCCCGGGTGTCGAGATCGACGCCGACGGGCTCCAGGGTGGCCAGGACGGCAGGCTGCCCTACTTCCACCACCGGCGGCTCGGGTGACGACCCGACGGGCAAGTTCACCAACCTCGACATCGGGGCCGTCTCCTCCGGCGGGCGGGCCAAGACCAACAGCCCGGTGTACCTGATCTAGCGCTGGGACTCATCGCCTTCGGTCTGCTGCTGTGGGATCATCGATCTCATGCAGGCCGACCGTCGCCTGCGTCTTCTCTCATGGGAAGGAGATGATGACGATGAGGGAGCACCTCCAGCGAGTCCCAGGCGAGGGCGGGCAGGGATGCAGCCAGCGCCGCCAGCGGTGCCAGGGTGCGCCAGGAGCAGAACGCGCCCCCTCGGGCGAGGGAGCTCGACTACCTCGGGGCGGACCCGAGGACAGGGGCCTCCGCCGGACCCTCGGCCCCGAGAGGGACCCCAGGCGGCGCGAGGCGCGCCTCAAGCAGCGCCGTCGACTCCTGGCGATCGGTGGGTTGCACGCGCTAGCCACCATCGTCTCCCTGTGGCTCGGGTCGATCTTCCTCGCATCTCCCTGGCCCGAAACCCGTGCCGCCGCAGCCGGCCACTACGACGCACCCTGTCGCGCTGCACGGTCGCTCGATCAATCCCTGGCTGGAGCAGTGGCACGTCCGCTTCAACCTGGGAACCGGTAGCTCGCCGCGAAGGGACCCGACCTCCGCGGTCGCGACCCTCAACCAGGCTCTCAGTGGGGCCCCAGGGCCACAGTCGGCTCAGACCAGGCGAGGAGGCCGCTCCCAGGTGCATGGTGCGCGTCAGCCTGTCGTCGCCCACCTCGCGCTGGGCCCAGGCTCAGAGTGGGGGAAGCTCCCCGGGAGGTGACCGAGCACATCAGGGCGGCCAGAGGCGGCCGGCACCTGCAGTGCGCCCCGCCTCAGCAGAATCCTCTCAGGCGCCCGCTCAGCAGCCATTGAGCTGATCAGCTCCGTCCATCATCCTAGCAGTGGCCCGAGCTCGGACCCGTCATCGCAGCCCAGTGGCAGTCACGAGTTCTGATCCGTCATCGCAGCCCAGCAACGCCGAGCTCAGGACCGTCGTCATCGAGCTCACCAGGCATCCGGCCGACCGACGGTCGATGGCCGGGCCAAAGCGCCCTCAGGGGACCGTACAGCAGCGGCGGCGCAGGGGGCCACTGGGGCGCCCGGCAGCAGTGGCAGCGGCGACCCTGGTGAGCGGCCTCCGATTCGGTGAAGGCCTCCCGCCTCGTCGTGGCGGCCGCGGTCCTGGATGACCTGGGGCACCCGACGGCGCTGCTGTGCGCGGCCCGGTCTACCGCCCGAGCACGCCGGTCGGTTCAGAGCTTCCGGCGGCAGGTCAGGCCCGCCAGCGGCCCGGGCAGGCCCTGGCCCGCGGAAAGCGGCAGAGATCGGCCTGGGCGCCCGCCTGGGCCCCGAGCTCATCGTCTCCTGCATCTGGCGGTTCCGGCGCCGTCGGACGAGTGGTCGCGGCGACGCTGGCGTAGCCGGCCATGCACGGCTTCGGGATGCGGGTGTGGCTGGCTGGGCCACCCGCCCCGGAGCAGGAGCAGGGCCGGAGCCGACCACCAGCAGCTGGGTGCGTGCCCCTGGACCCCGCCGGATCAGCTGCGCCCGGCTGCCGTAGCTCGAGGCGGACCTGCCGATCATCGACGCGCTCGTGACCGCCCTGGCGCGCTGATACGACATAAACCCGTCTCAGTTTCCTGGCGCTTCTATCGTCGACGTCATCTCTGAGTTGGGTGGCCTCATGCCCGAGATCCTGGGTTCCTCACTGGCTGAGCTCAGGCGCACGCACTGCCCTGTTCCGCTCTCTCCAGGCTCGCGAGGCCGGCGCAGCTTCGACAAGATCACCCTGTCGACGTCGCCAGCCACGCGGGTGTCGGGACACAGCCATCTCTGACCGCCCCGCGGACAGGAGGGACCTCCTCTGGCCTTCATGGAGCACGAGGCCCGGCCCAGTACGCAGGGGCTCTCCCAGGCTGGCCAGCCCCGAGACGGCAATCGACCCATCTGCGCATCTACCGTGCGCCAGCAAACCCTCATCGCAGCACTTCCACTTCCCGACGTCGGGGCCGCTGGCCCGCTCCATCTCGCGCGGGACGGCCAGCCTCGGGCCACAGGGCGCTGCTGTCAGATGCTCTCCTCGATCCTCACCGACACGCCCATGGATCAGAGCTCATCTCCCAGGATCCCAGGCAGGTCATCCCCTCATCACGCCACCGTCGCTGGGCGGGCGCCCGCCACGGATCCGGGCGGCGCCGCGCCTACTGGAAACCTGGACGCCTTCGTGCGGGCGGTGCGCGCGCGTCAGCCCAGCCCGCCGTCCGGCCATTCCACAGCCCACGCCGCGGGCCCTGCGGGAGGCGCCGGGGCCCCCAGTTCCTTCATCCACAGCGCGGTTGGCTGACAGCGTGAGCCACGGGCTACCCGCGCTTCAGGTAGCTGGCAGACTTCGCCATGAACCTGCGCTGGACTGGCACCTGGGGACGACCTGCTGGCCCCGCGCCTCGGCGTCGTCAGCCTGGATCGGCGTGCTGCTTGGCCGGCGCTGGCGATCCTCCTCATCGTCCTGCGCTGGGCGCCTGCCCGCCGGTGGGGACGCACCCTGGTGACGATCGTCCACGAGGCCGGGCAGCCGCCGTCGGCCATGGTGGAGACGCTTCCTCAGTTCGTGGTGAGCCAGCGACCTGTCCGGGGCATCACCGCCGGCCAGAACCCACCGGCCCCGGCCGAGCGGCGCCTCGTGGGCCGGCTATCCGGCCCCAGCGGCCGTCTAGGGGCCGTCGGCGCTCCTCGCCCTCAAAGGGGTGAGGCCGGTGCAGTCCTGCTGCTGGGACTGGTCCTCCTGTGCGGTCCTGCTGGTCGCTGTCCCCGTTCGGTGCGCACAGTTCTGCTCGTCCTCCTCGTGGCCGCTCGGCGGGGCCCTGTGGTGAGTGGGGCGGGCAGTGGCGCGACAGCGTCATCGCCAGGGTCAGGCTGTGCCCTCCTCATCGGCCTGGGACTCCCTACACGACATCGCCGCCTCACGCATGACCCACGCATGGGACCACGCACCTAGCCCACCCTGGCCAGGTTCCCGCCGGACTGTGGCTGAGCCAGCTGGTTCGCTTGTGGACGCCCTGGCCACCGGCGTCGTCCGTGCTGGCCCTGCGCGACCTCCTGCGAGCGAGGTCGGGACAGAGTCCGAGCCGCGGCCCAGAATACCACTGCTTCCTCCTGGCGACGTGGGGCCCGCAGCGCCCTCCCGCCGTCCCGCCACGTCGCTCACCACCCAGGCCCACAGGCGCCGTTGCGGCCCAGGCTCACCCCGCTCCAGGCGCTCCGGGATTCCCTCAGGAGAACACCATGATGATGTCCGCGGGACATTCAGCCTGACCTCTCTGGGACTGGCCCATCTCAGCTCCCTCGCCGCCTGCTCGTCAGTCGAGAGGACGAGGCCACCGAGGAGGCAGATGGCGCTCATCGTCTCCGATGCGGGCGGGAGCCGCCGCGGGAGGCATGCTGTCGAGGCAGTGGAGCATTCACCAAGGGAGCCAAGGTGGGGTGGACGTCGGCCCGTCTCCTGTCTCCCAGGGCTGGCCCACGGGATCGCGGGCCGACCATCGACGTCGTCGTCCTCGCCCGGCCCAGCTGTCCAGCTACGCCGGTTCCACCACTCCTGGGACAAGGGCTCGGCCGCCGTCAGGATGCTCACGCGCTACTTATTGCGCCACCCGGCAGGAGGATCAGTGCCGCGCAGGGACGTCTCACGCTCGCCCTCTACATCTAGCACCTCCTGTGGTCGCCCGCGGAAGCCTGGGCAGGTCGGACTGCCCGACCACCTAGGAACGAGAAAGCTCGACAGGTGGCCTTAAGCTCACTCCGGTGGCGTCATCCAGCCTGGCCCTCGACGCCTCCTGCACGCGTGTGGGCTCCTTCCTCGTCCAGGGCGGTGAGGTGACGGCCAGTGCCGACGGCACGAAGGCACTAACCTCCCTCCAGGGGCTCAGTGGCGGGACTGACCAGGCCAAGCAGCTCCTGTCCTCCGGCTCAGCCGGCGGGCGCAGACCTGTCCGCGGGGTGCCGCCGACGACTTATGGTCAGGGGCAGGCCGCCATGGTGATCGAGGACGAGTCCTGGTAGAGGCCTGGCGGACGCCTACTCAGGCGTCTCCTCAGGTAGTCAGGCTGCCGGCCGGCAGTGGTAGCGAGGGACCTGCGGTTCCCCACCTTCTGCAGCGTCGTCGAGGCCTCCAGCACAAGGGCCGAGCGCCATCAAGCTCGTGGAGTACCTCACCGCCGCCGGGCAGGTGGCCTGGCCAGTGCGGCGGGCACGGTCCCCGCAGGCAGGCCCGCCGCGAGACCTGGAAGGCAAGCACGCCGACCAGGCAGCCTTCAGGCCAGCGTCAGTACTCCAGCCCCGTGCCCTCCGCCTCCGGCACTCGGGACATCATCGCCCAGCTTCGACAGGCTGCGCGGGCTGGCCGGGGCGACCCGGCCCGGCATCCTGAACAGCCCGGGTGACCTGCAGGCCGTCCTGTCCTGACTCAGACGGGCGCTGACCGGCGGGCATCGGGCCCCCGAAGGGCAGGTGGATGACCAGGAACGGAAGGCAACGAGCGGGTCCGGACCGTGATGGTCGGGACCCTCCACTCAGAGCAGGTGACGGGAATCGAACCCGCGCTGTCAGCTGGGAAGCTGAAGTTTCCATTGAACTACACCCGCGTGGCACCGGTGGACGTGCATCCCAGGTGCGTGCGAATCTAACCAGACCCGGCCGTCGCCGATCGGCCTCCGGAAGGCCTGCGCACTGTGCGAGCGATCTCGCGCCCTTACGCTCGCTGATGATTCCCCTGGCGTCTCGATGCATGTGGTGGCGCGCGGCTAGATCCATCAACTGGCCCAGGCCCGCACCGCCGCTGGGCCGCTATGGGCCTCGCGGACGTTCGGCGCTGCCCGCTGGGTCGCCCCGCACCAGTACCCGTCAGACGGGTACCCGCCCTACAGCGTGCCAGTACGATCGGTGCCCAGCCGGGTACACGACCCTCAAGGGCCTACGGGCTGTCCTCTACACACCTCCCGGCTACAGGGTGCCTCCCAGTTACGGCGCACCTCAGCTATGGTCCCGTCGATTGCGGTCGCCTGTTCAGGGCAAGTCAAGGTGGCCGCCGGCATCCTGGCGCTGCTCATCGCACCTCGGGATCCACAACTTCCTCAGTTACACGGGCAGAGACCTCATCCAGCTCCTTGGCGCTCCTCTCCTGCGGGATCCTGGCCTTCCGATTTTTCATCTGGAGCTTCGTCGAGGGCATCCTCATCGCATGGCCCCGCCCGGCAGAGCCGCCGTGAGGGCGTCGACGCCGAAGGCGTACCGCTGACCAGCTGAGGTCGGTCTGGCCTGCCGGGTCCCTCGGGGCGGAATCCGTATGAGCGCCCATCTGGGGACCTGGCACAATCAGGCCGTGCTGCTCTCAGACCGCGATATCGCACCCAGGCTCGACGCGGGCAGGTCGTCCTCGACCCCTACGATCCCGAGATGATTCAGCCCGCCTCCATCGATGTGCGCCTGGATCGCTGGTTCAGTCTCTTCGACAGCCACCGCTACTGGTCATCGACGGCCGCCGACCAGGAGGGCTGGCCCATCTGGTCGACGTCGGGCCGACGGGCCCTCATCCTGCACCGAGGAGTTCGTCTGGGGGCCACCACGAGCGCATCACCCTGCCCGACGGCGTCGCCACGCCCGTCTGGAGGCAAGTCGAGACCCTGGGTCGCCTGGGGCTGTTGGCCACTCCACGCGCCAGATTCATCGACCCGGGGATTCACAGGCACGTCACCCTGGGAGCTGTCAGCACGGCTGCATGCCCATCAAGCTCAGCCCGGGAATGGAGGTGGGGCAGCTGTGCTTCTTCGCCTGTCAGCAGCCAGGCTACGGCTCAGGCGCCACCGGCTCGCGCTATCAGGATGCAGCGCGGACCGGCACTCCCGCTCCCACCAGTCCTTCCATCGCACCCGTGTCCCGACATCGGCGGCCCCGCCGACGGCTCCCGCTCCATGTCCCAGGAGAGCACCCTGTAGGGCGGCTCAACCGACTTCGCCGTCTCCTGCCCACCGACTGGCACCTTCGCCACCTCCATGCGCTGCCTCTGTCGGCTGCTGGACACTCAACCACGTCTGCTCCTGGCCGGCGCGACGTCGCCCCCGATGAGTCAGGGCTCTGGCCTGTCCCAGGACATCCAGTCCAGTTGGGTGGGGGTCTCCAGCCTCCAGCTCTTCCGGGGTCTCCCTGCTGGGGCCTGGAGGTCGACGCCGAGATGCGCCGCCTCCTGGGTGCTCCAGGTGGACCGCGGCTGATGATCCTGGACTGCCCCCATCCGTGCCGGGCCCTGCCGGCCGAGCTTGCCAGCCTGGATCCGCTCTCCGACGCTTCCCCGCCCAGCCCACGAGGCCCAGGCTGGTGGCCCTCACCCGCCTGCGCGCATCGCCCGGCGCCTGGCCGGCGCTCGCGCCTCATTCCCAGTAGGGACAAGGAGGACCCGGTCCTGGTCAGGACAGGCCAGCCCGGTCTCAGCCTCCCTGATCTACGCCCGGTGTGGCTCGGCCGGAGGACCTGGTGGCCGTCCTGCCCATCGCCCCTTTGGTGAGTGCTGCGCTGGGGCCATTCAGCAGGGCGCCGTCGGACTGGACGCCATCGGCCCGAGCTGGAAGCCTCGTCAGGCGCATCGGCCGGACGTCTTCGAAGGCCTGGCGCGGCTCGGAGAGGTCGCGCAGGACACGATGCATCAGGAGATCGTCGCCGCCGCCACCGGCAACGTCATCGAGGAGCTGCGCGACGGCTGCGCCAGTCATCGCGGTCGACCCCGAGCACGAGGCTGAGGGCGCATCGAGTACGTGCCGGCGCCACCGACAGGCTGCCGCTGGCAGTGCGCGGTGAGCCGTGAGGCGCGGGGCGGTGCCTGTCCTACGACCTGCGCTGGATCCCCCAGGACCAGGCCGGCGCCTACGCCGAGGTGGTCTCACGCTCCCGGCGCCGCAGGCATCAGACGGCCCAGGACCTGGTCAGGGAGCTCGCCACCGTCCCTGATGTCACGCCGTCTCCCGGGGTGGCCGTGGACGACGACGGATTCCTCGTCTCCTGGGCCGAGGACGCCAGCGGTCTGGGCCGGGCCGGGTCAGCCGGCGCCGGGCGTGGGTGCGCTCCGTGGGACGCTCGGCGCCGGCCTGCGCCGCTGGGCATCAGTGCCAGCCGCAGGCGGGCCTCGACGGCGTCCGGCCCCAGGCCACCGGCTCCTCGCCGCGCTGGGCCCCCACGCCAGGCGGTGGCGCAGCAGGCCGGCAGCAGCCAGGGGCGTCGTCGAGCGCGTTGTGGTGGCGGCCGATCTCACCCCAGCCACCTCGCAGCGGGTGGTCAGCCGGCGCGACGGCGTCGTCATGAAATGGCGCGCCCACTCCATCGATGCACACCCGCGGCACTCGTGCGCCGCGGTCGAGCAGCCCCGCGTCCCCAGCGCCTGGGTGAGGAAGCCGACGTCGAAGCGCGCATTGTGAGCCACCCACAGCCCTTCCGGCCAGGTCGGCCACGAGCAGGTCGGCGACGTCGTCGAGTCCGGGTGCCCCTGATGAGCTCCTCGGCGACGAGACCGTGGATATGGGTGGGGCCCACGTCACGCCAGCGCCGGGATCGACGAGCGTGGACCAGCTGCGCTCGACGCGCCCGGCGGCGTCGGTGACAACGAGCGCGACCTCCAGGATCGAGTCCGTCGCGGGCGACAGGCCGGTGGTCTCCAGGTCGACGACGGCGTAGCCGGCACCGGCGGCCTCGGACAGCTCAGCGGCCGTGGGGGCGGGGGCCGCCCGACCGGGCGAGCCGTGGGGAGCGGGGCGCAACGGGCCGCGGTCGGCGGGCGGGCGGTGGTAGAAGGGCATCAGCCCGATCCTCTCGCGAGCCGGGAGGTTTTGCAGACTCACGGCGCCGGGGCTCCTCCGGGACGGCCCGGACCAGCTCCGGTGTCCTGTATCGCTGCCGTGCCGCTACGGCTCATGGACGGTGGTGGGGAGCCGACCCTCGAGGCGTAGGGTACGGTCGCGAGGGCGCTCGGCCCGCCACGTCGAGAGCCGATCCAGGTGAGGAGGAGCGATGACCACCCCGGACACCCCTCAGGCGCCGGCCTCTGCCCTGCCGGCGCTGGCCGCCCTTTTCCTTCCGACCCGCCCTCGTCGTGACCGGTAAGCCTGGCCGCGGGTGACAGCGTGCTCCTCGAGGCCGGGGACGTCGACGAGATCTTCCCTTCGCCTCGGTCACCAAAGCCGCTCGTCGCCTGGGCGGCCCTGGTCGCCGTCGACCGGGGACTGCTGGACCGCAGGACCCCGCCGGCGCGCCCCGCGCCTGAGGTGCGACCATCGAGAACCTGCTGTCCCACTCCTCGGGGATCGCGGCCGACTCCGATGAGCGCCTGGCAGCCCCCAGGACGCGCCGCATCTACTCCAACCGCGGTATCGAGATCCTGGGGGAGCGCCTCGAGGAGGCCACCGGCACGCCCCTGGAGACCTGGGTGGAGACCACCGTGCTCGAGCCTCTGGGGATGGCCAGCGTTCTCATCCCCGGCTCGCCCGCCCACTCCGGGGAGGCAGCGCCCGCGACCTGTCCCTGTTCGCCCGGGGGCTGGCCGCACCGAGACTCGTCTCGCCCGCGCTCGCGCCAGCCTCCCGCACACCGGTCCTGCCCGGTCTCGACGGCGTTCTACCCGGCTACGGGCGTCAGACCCCCAACCCCTTCGGCCTGGGGGTGGAGGTGCGTGGAGCCAGAGTCCCGCGCACTGGACCGGGGCCGGCAACAGCGAAGCAGACCTTCGGGCACTTCAGCCAGTCAGGATCCTTCATCTGGGTGGATCCCGGTCGCCGAGCGCCAGGCCCGTCTTCCTGGGGCCCGGCCGCTTCGGGGCGGTTCACCGGCGGACGTGGTCCGAGCTCGGCGAGCCAGATCCTGGCGTTGATGGGGACTGTGGACGAGGAGTCCTCGTCTGCATCCACCTGTTCGTGGCCCTCGGCCTCAGTCGACCTCGACGATGGCGGGGACGTGGTCGGGAGGCGCCCTTGCCCTGCGCTCGTCGCGGTCGATGGCGGCGCCGCGTGACGCGGCCCGCCAGAGCCGGTGAGGCGTGACGAGAGTCGATGCTGCTGCCCTCGTTCCTCGGGAAGCTGGAGCTTCTGGTAGTCCCAGTACGTGTAGTTGGTGACCCGCTCGCGTGTGACCTCGCTGCATGCCCGCCTCGGCAGGCGGCGAAGGCCTCGCGCTCCGGCGAGGAGCGTGGGTGGCGCCCTCGAGACGCTCCTGTCCCACACATCCTCATCCCTCGGTGCCACGTTCCAGTCGCCCACCAGCGCCAGCGCAGGGTCGGGCTCTTCCTCAAGCCAGGCGGCGACGTCGTCGCGCAGCACCCGCAACCAGTCGAGGCTTGTACGTGTGGTGCGGGTGAGTGAGCTCGCGGCCGTTGGGCACGTACAGGCTCCACAGGCGCACCGGCTTCGCGTCCGACGCCGTACCCACCGTCGCCCCCAGCGCCCGGGCCTCTACGACCGGCTCGGCCTCAGGCTTGGACGCCCAGGCGGGCTGCTCCGGGAAGGAGGTGGCGACGTCGCCGAGCCCCACGCGCGAGGCGATCGCCACCCCGTTCCACTGGTTGAGGCCGTGGACGGCGAGCTCGTAGCCCGCGGCCTCGAAGGGCTCGACCGGGAACTGGTCGGGGCGGCACTTGATCTCCTGCATCGCCAGGGCGTCGATGTCCTCGCGCTCCAGGAAGGCCAGGACGCGGTCGACGCGGGTGCGGATGGAGTTGACGTTCCAGGTGGCCAGGCGCATGGCAGCAGACTAGCCGGTACCCGACTCCCATCAAGCACTCACCAATCGCTCCTAGTCTGACGCCATGGGAACAGCACTTGTCACCGGGGCCACGAGCGGTCTCGGCCTGGAGATCGCCTGGCAGCTCGCCCAGGCCCGTCATGACCTCGTCCTCGTGGCGCGCAGAGCGGCTGCGGGAGGTGGCCGAGGAGATGCGGCAGTTCGCAGGCGTCCAGGTGGAGACTCTGCAGGCCGACCTGTCCGAGCGCGACGAGCGCGAGCTCGTCGCCGAGCGTCTGCGTGAGAAGAGCAAACCCGTGGGGCTCCTGGTCAACAATGCCGGCTTCGGTCTGGGGCAGCGATTCTTCGGGGGAGACCTGGCCCGCGAGGAGGATGCCCTCGACGTCATGGTCCGGGCGGTCATGGTGGCCTCGCATGCAGCGGCCGGAGCCATGGTGGAGCGCGGCCGCGGCGCCATTCTCAACGTCTCCTCCATGACCGCGCACACCGCCATGGGCACCTATGCCGCGCACAAGGCCTGGGTGCTGCGGTTCACCGAGGGACTGGCCGCCGAGCTCGCCGGCACCGGAGTGACTGCCACCGCACTGTGCCCGGGCTGGTCCACCGGCTTCCACGCCGCGGCCGGCATCGAGTGAGACCCAGTGGAAGGGAGCCGCGTGGCTGGACGCCGAGCGAGTGGCCATTGACGGCCTGACGGCGGTGCGCCGCGGCCAGGTCATCTGCACCCCGGAGCCTGCGCTACCGCAGCGCCAACGCCGTCCTGCGGCTGGCTCCCCGCTGGTTCGTGCGCCGGGTGGTCGGGCCGGGGCGCTCCGGCCGAGGGCGCGACTGGGGCCGTCGGGGCCCGCCGGCGGCAAAGTGTCACAGATGGCGACTATTCGGGGGCGATCAGCCATTGCTGTCGACCTTCCGGAGGGTGCTGACCAGTGCAGATGCGGCAAGGTCGGCGGATGCGGCCTCCTAAAAGTCGCCAATCAGTGACAGATCCGAGCGCGCGCACCCGGATTGCGGCCCGATCTCACCCGGAATCGCCCTAGGGCTGAGCGTCCCCGCTGGCCAGGGGAGCGCATGACCTGCAACGATCAACCGCGGCTCCATTACCTTCCACGGAGACCCTGTCAGCACTGTCGGCGAGGCTGCCCGCTGTGGGCTCGGCCGCGCCCGCCTTCGACCTCGTGGGCGCCGATCTCGCCCCGGTCACCAGCCAGTCCTGGCCGGCCGCCGCGTGGTCCTCAACATCTTCCCCTCGGTGGACACCGGGGTGTGCGCCGCCTCGGTGCGCCAGTTCAACAAGCTGGCCTCCGAGCTGGACAACACGACCGTGGTCTGCGTCTCCGCCGACCTGCCCTTCGCCGGCGCCCGCTTCTGCGGCGCCGAGGGCCTCACCAACGTGGTCACCGGCTCGACCTTCCGCTCCACCTTCGGTGCCGACTACGGCGTCACCCTGGCCGACGGCCCGCTGGCCCGGGCCTGCTGTCGCGCGCTGTCGTGGTCCTCGACGAGTCCGGCAAGGTCATCTACACCGAGCAGGTCCCCGAGGTCGGTCAGGGCCCGACTACGACGCCGCCGTGGCCGCACTGTCCTGACTCCTCCTTCCGCCCCGAGCCGCTAAGAGCCCGCCCCTCCGCACTACGCGGACGAGGGCGGGCTCTTGCCTCAGCGGGTGTCTACCCGGCGCGCAGCCCCTGAATCCCACTACCATCGGAGCCGTGAGCACCAACGACTCCCAGATCACCCGCCTGGCCGAGCTCGTCAACGAGCTGTCCGTCGTCCGCGGCAAGGTCACCCTAGCCTCCGGCCTCGAGTCCGACTTCTACGTGGACATGCGCCGCGCCACCCTCCATCACGAGGCCTCCCCCCTCATCGGCCATGTCATGCTCGACATGCTCGAGGAGGCGGGCCTGGGCACCGACGAGATCGACGCCGTCGGCGGCCTGACGATGGGGGCCGACCCCGTGGCCGCCGCGATGCTGCACGCCGCGGCCTCGCGTGGCCTGGACCTGGACGCCTTCGTCGTGCGCAAGGGCCGCCAAGGACCACGGCATGCGCCGCGCATTGAGGGCCCCTGACGTCGCCGGGCGCTCCGTCGTGGTCCTGGAGGACACCTCCACCACTGGCGGCTCTGCCCTGGAGGCCGTCGAGGCCCTGCGCGAGGCGGGTGCCGACGTGAGGGCCGTGGCCGTCATCGTCGACCGGGCCACTGGCGCGCGCGAGCGCTATCGAGGCCGCCGGCCTGCCCTACTACGCGGCGCTCGGTCTGGCCGACCTCGGCCTGGAGTGAGTAAGTGAGCACCTGACGGCGTCCGTCGTGGGTTCCGGTAAGCCTGCCGGTGAGCGGACTCTCCTGCATCCAGTCTTTCGATTATCGAAAGTTCGGTCTACGCTTGAGGCATGGACACAATCGGGGCACGAGTGAAGGAAACGCTTCGGGGGCGTGGGCTGAGCCAAGCGGAGCTCGCTCGTTCGATCGATCTGGGCGAGTCCGCGCTGTCCAAGTCACTCAACGGTACTCGGGCGTTCTCGGCGGTAGAGCTCGCCGAGGTGGCAGACCGGATCGGTGTCTCGATGCACTGGTTGGTGACGGGCGACCCGGACCCCTATGAACTTCGCCTCGTTGCCCGGCACGACTACGATCACTCGTCGAGGACCTACTCGTGTGACGTGGCGGGAGACCGTGAGACTCTTGAGAGCATCGCACTCCTCTACCGACAGGCGCGGCTAGCGTGAGCGTGCCTGACAAGCGGGTGACACCCGCTCAAGCGCGGGAACTTCTAGGGGAAGGATTTTCGCAGGATCTTGCGAGCAGGGTCGAAGAACGCCTCGGGGTCGATGTGATCGTCCTGCCGCTGGAGAAACCCGGTTACTCGCTTCAACTCGGAAATCGTCACGTAATTGTTGTTGGTGCTACGGATAGATGGTTTCGAAGCAACTTCACCATCGCGCACGAGCTTGGTCACATTCTCTTTCCTTCAGCGTTGAACGGTGGGAGCAGGCGTGATGAGGATGCTGCCAATGCCTTCGCCGCTGAGTTGCTGATGCCTGAGACCATGATCCGATCCATGAGCTGGACCGACACGAATCCCCATCTCATTGCAGAGCATGTCTGGAAGATGGGGGTGTCAACCCAGGCGCTGCGTACACGACTCGACTACCTCCGGCCGCCTGTATCGGACGCAGTGAGGTCGATTCTGGAGACGCCAACGCCTCGCCTTATCAGGGAATCCCTCTCGTCCTCGGTGGCCAGTTCCGAAGATGTCACCGAGGAGGATGGCCCGGAGTGCCCGCAGGCGCTTCCCGCAACGTCTGCTGACCGACTTGCGGAAGGTGGTTGAGGCGGGCCGTGCACCACATGCGTCTCTGGCCTGGGCCCTGGGTGTTCCTGGCGAGGAGGAGACCGATGAGAGCTCGGAAGAACTCTCTCCTGATCTTCTTGACGGACTGGTCTGAACGTGCCTGGGCGACCCTACTTTTTTCCTGATAACACGGTCCTCATCAATATGGCGATTCTTGACCGTGTGGAGCTCCTGGAGCGTTTTGTCCAGAAACGGGGGCGCTGGTGCGCATCCATCGAGTACGAGTGGCGATGCAGTCATCGGGCCCTTGACCTGTTGAGTCAAGTCGACGCACAGGTGCGGAACATGTGTGGACAACCGATCCAGCCGGATCACGGTGACTATGTTGACATCCAACTGCTCCAGGATCAGATGCGTGCTCCAGGAGATAAGAGGACTAAGCATCTCGGTGAGGCGGAGACGATTGTGCTGATACGCCGTCGCGCCGAGCTCGCAGGATCCATTTTTCTCACCGATGATTCGGGGGCACGGACTCACGCTGCTGTCGAGCCTGCTGTCAATCGATGTCTTGGGACGACGGAAATACTCGCCTACTTCGAGGTTGCCGGATGGGTCACCCGAAACATGGTGCACGCTGATCTCCTCGCATTGCAGAGGGCTGGCAGGCATGTGCGCCCGTCTGCGGCTCGGGACTACGATCGGCTGGCTGATGGGCTGCTTCTCAAAATGAAGAGAGCGGGTCTCAGTTCATGAAGGATCACCTGTCGTCTCATCAAGATGCGGCCCACGTATCGTCTGCTGCTCGCGATGCTGATAAGCCTCGACCTGCCCGAGGGGAGCACCAGCCTGCTGTGCCCGCAGAGGCTCCGACGTCCTCCACCATCGCCTCGGTCACGAGCCCGGAGGAGGACCGGCCCAGCCGACGTCCGTCAGGTCGGCGTCGGCCCCTGGCCCGGCGGCCCCGAGGCCTGGCCCACCGACCCCCGCTACGACCGCGAGCTGCTGGCGGACGGCGACCGGCGCAACGTCGTCGACCGCTACCGCTACTGGACCATCGCGGCGATCCGCGCCGACCTGGCCGCCCGCGCCCACCGGCTGCACATCGCCATCGAGAACGTCAGCCAGGACCTCAACATCGGCTCCATCGTGCGCAGCGCCAACGCCTTCAACGTGGCCGGCGTCCACATCATCGGCCGACGTCGCTGGAACAAGCGCGGCGCCATGGTCACCAACCGCTACCTGGACGTGCGCCACCACCCCGAGCCCGGCGAGCTGCTCGCCTGGGCGCGGGCCGAGGGATACGAGGTCATCGGCATCGACAACGGCCCGGGGGCCCAGCCCCTGGAGACCGCCGATCTGCCCGAGCGCTGCCTCATGGTCTTCGGCTCCGAGGGCGAGGGCATCAGCGCCGAGCTGAGCGCCGGCTGCTCCCGTCTGCTGCGCATCGGCCAGTACGGATCCACCCGCTCCATCAACGTGGCGGCCGCAGCGGCCGTGGCCATGCACACCTGGATCCTCCAGCACGCGGGGCCGGCGCCCGACTGATTCCGGGAGCACCGACCCGCTGCGTCGGCCTGCCCCGCGGGCGGCAGGATCAAACCAGCCCTGAACAGGCCATGGAGTCCGACCTGGGACCATGATCCGGTTCACGTGGGTTCGAATTCGTGGAACAATCGGCCCCGCACCACTGACTCATACAGAAAATCAGGAGGCACCCAGTGGCCATTGCAACCCCGGAGTCCTACGCCGACATGCTTGACCGCGCGAAGGCCGGCAAGTACGCCATTCCCGCGATCAACGTCACTTCGTCCCAGACTCTGTCCGCCGCCCTCAAGGGCTTCGCCGACGCCGAGTCCGACGGTATCGTCCAGATCTCCAACGGTGGTGCCGCCTACTGGTCTGGTTCCTCGCGCCTCGACCGTGTCAAGGGATCGATCGCCTTCGCCGCCTACGCCCGCGCCGTGGGTGACCTCTACCCCGTCACCATTGGTCTGCACACCGACCACTGCCCCAAGAAGCTCCTGGCCGACTGGATCCACCCGCTCCTGGAGATCGAGGCCGAGCAGGTCAAGAACGGTGAGCTGCCGATGTTCAACTCCCACATGTGGGACGGCTCCGCCGAGGCCCTCGACGACAACATCGAGATCGCCGTCGACATGCTCAAGCGCTCCAAGGCCGCCAACGTCGTCCTCGAGATCGAGATCGGTGCCGTGGGTGGCGAGGAAGACGGCATCAAGGGTGAGGAGAACGCCAACCTCTACACCACCGCAGACGACGCCTGGAAGGCCGTCGAGGCCCTCGGTCTGGGAGAGAACGGCCGCTACATCACCGCCCTGACCTTCGGTAACGTGCACGGCTCCTACAAGCCCGGCCACGTCAAGCTCCGCCCGGAGATCCTCGGCGAGATCCAGGAGGACGTGGCCAAGCGCCTCGGCGACCGCCTGTCCTCCAAGGTCGGCGACAAGGGCTCGCCCTTCGACCTGGTCATGCACGGCGGCTCCGGCTCCACCGACGAGGAGATCGCCACCGCGGTGCGCAACGGCGTCATCAAGATGAACGTCGACACCGACACCCAGTACGCCTTCACCCGCCCGGTCGCCGGCTGGATGTACACCAACTACGAGGGCGTCCTCAAGGTCGACGGCGAGGTCGGCAACAAGAAGCAGTACGACCCGCGCGCCTGGGGCAAGGCCGCTGAGGAGGGCATGGCCGCTCGCGTCGTCGAGGCCTGCGAGCGCCTCGGCTCCGTCGGCTCCGCCCGCAAGTGAGCCCTCACCCCGCACGGGGGTGAACGGCGACTGATCGCTGTGCGTGGCCCCGGCACCCATGTTGGTGCCGGGGCCACGTCGTGTTCGTACCGGGGTCGACGGAGGGGGCAACGGCGAACTAACCGATCGTTGCATTCTTGCAAAAAGGGTCGGTGATGGTGGTGCTTGCCGGAAGTGAGGCAGGAATCCGCTACCTGCTGGGGTAAACGACGTGCCGACCGAAGGGTGTCGTACTGAGGGTCAGGTCACGGACTGCAAACCTTGCAGCAATGTGGGCGAAAATGTGTCATGATGTGTCGTCGCCGTAGAGCCGACGGGTCCGCCGTCGGTGACACGGCAGTCGCACCTTGCGGACGCCTCTGTCCGCGCCTGTCCCATGCGTCCAAAGGAGGACCCCAATGCGACTCATCTCCCGCCGCTCCATGCTCGGTGGAACTGCCGCGATCGCCGTCGCCGCGACCCTGGCGGCCTGCTCGAAGGGCTCGTCCGGATCCGGTGGTGACGGAGGTGTCTACTTCCTCAACTTCAAGCCCGAGGCGGAGCAGGCGTTCAAGACGATCGCGGAGGCCTACACCAAGAAGACCGGCGTGGCCGTCAAGGTTGTCACCGCTGCCTCCGGCACCTACGAGCAGACCTTGAAGTCTGAGGTCGCCAAGTCCAACCCGCCCACGCTGTTCAACCTCAACGGCCCCGTGGGTTACGGCAACTGGAAGGACTACGCCTCCGACCTGTCCGACGCCGACTTCACCAAGCAGCTGACGGATGAGTCCCTGGCCCTCAAGGGTGACGAGGGCAAGGTCGTGGGCGTGCCGCTGGCCATCGAGGGTTACGGCATCATCTACAACGCCGCCATTCTCAAGAAGTACTTCGCCATGGAGGGCGCCAAGGCCACCGCCGTTGATCAGATCAAGGGCTTCGACAAGCTCAAGGAGGTCGTCGAGGACATGCAGGCCAAGAAGGCCGAGCTCGGTATCGGGGGTGTCTTCGCCGCGACCTCGCTGGCCCCCGGTGAGGACTGGCGCTGGCAGACCCACCTGGCCAACTACCCCGTCTACTACGAGTACCGCGACGCCAAGGTCGATGACCTCGACGAGATCAAGCTGACCTACTCGGACAACTACAAGAAGATCTTCGACCTCTACCTCAACAACTCCACGATCAAGCCCACCGAGGCCAGCGCCAAGACGGTCACTGACTCCATGGCCGACTTCGCCCTGGGCAAGGCCGCCATGGTCCAGAACGGCAACTGGGGCTGGTCGCAGATCTCCGAGGTCTCCGGCAACACGGTCAAGGCCGAGGACGTCCACTTCCTGCCGATCTACGTCGGCGTCTCCGGCGAGGACAAGACCAACATCGCCATCGGCACCGAGAACTACCTGACGATCAACTCCCAGGCATCCGAGGAGGCTCAGAAGGCCACCAAGGACTTCCTCACCTGGCTGTTCACCGACGCCGAGGGCTCCAAGCTCGCCGCTGAGAAGCTCAGCATCATCGCGCCCTACAAGGCCTACGCCGAGCTGGCCCCCTCCGACCCGCTGGGCAAGGAGGTCGCCGCGGCCATCACCACCAAGGACCTCACGCCCGTCAAGTGGGTCTTCCCGACCTTCCCGAGCCAGGACTTCAAGGACCAGCTCGGTCAGCACCTGGCGCAGTACGCCTCTGGCAGTGAGGACTGGGCGAAGGTGAAGGACTTCTTCGTCACCGACTGGGCCTCCGAGAAGAAGGCCTCCAAGGAGGGCTGACACCAACGAGTCGCCCGCCTCCCGCCGAGGGCGCTGCTCCAGCGGGCATTGTGACGGCGACTCATCTCCCCATCCCCTCTCCACCCGGGGCGGCGTGCCCGGAGCCGATCGGCTCCTGCGCCGCCGCCCCGATAGGAGCCCTCCGCTACCCGGCCGCTTCGGCGGGTAACGGTCGCACCTCGAGGTAGATATGACCAAGGCACTGAAAAAGTTCTTCCCAGTATTTGCGGGGCCAACTCTGTTGGCCTTCATGATCGCGTTCATCGTCCCCTTCTTCATGGGGCTCTATCTCTCCTTCACCAAGTTCAGTACCCTCACCAATGCTCGGTTCGTGGGCACTGACAACTACGCCAGGGCGCTGGGGGAGCGCAGTGACTTCCCGCAGGCTCTCCTCTTCACCGCCGTCGTCTCCGTCATCTCCATCATCACGGTCAACCTGGGCGCGTTCGCCCTGGCCTACTTCTTGACCCGTAAGCTGCGCGGCACCAACTTCTTCCGTGCCGTTTTCTTCATGCCCAACCTCATAGGCGGCATCGTCCTGGGCTACACCTGGCAGGTGATGCTCAATGCGATCCTCCAGCGCTGGGGCCAGACGATCGTCAACGACTGGCGGCTGGGACTCGCCGGCCTGGTCATGCTCGTCAACTGGCAGCTCATGGGTTACATGATGGTCATCTACATCGCCGGTCTGCAGAACGTTCCGCCCGAGCTCATCGAGGCCTCGCAGATCGATGGAGCCGGCAAGTGGCAGACGCTGCGCAACGTGACACTGCCGATGATCATGCCCTCGATCACCATCTGCCTGTTCCTCACTCTGGCCAACACCTTCAAGATGTATGACCAGAACCTCGCCCTGACCAACGGTGCGCCCGCTAAGCAGACTCAGATGGCCGCGCTGAGCATCGTCAACACGATGTACAAGAAGATCGGCCAGGAGGGTGTCGCACAGGCCGAGGCCGTCATCTTCTTCCTCATTGTCGCCGCCATCGCGCTCATTCAGCTGCGCGCCACTCGTTCCAAGGAGGTCGACGCGTGAGCACCGCCGTCCAGACTCAAGTCCCCGGTTACGCCGCCCCTGCCCGTCAAGCCGGTCAGAAGGTCGCTCCGCAGACAGCGGGGCAGAAGATGCTCGTGGGGCTGCTGGCCGTCCTGGCCTTCGTGTGGGTCATTCCCCTGGCCTTCATCCTCATCAACTCCTTCAAGGGCAAGTTCTACATCTCCGACAGTCCCTTCGCCCTGCCGACCACGGGGACCTTCGCCGGCCTGGACAACTACGCCACCGGCCTGGCCCTCTCGGGCTTCGCCAGCGCCATGGGCTGGTCGCTGTTCATCACCGTGGGCTCCGTCGTCGTCATCGTGTTCCTGACGGCAATGACCGCGTACTACATCACCCGTATCAAGACGTGGTGGACCTCCATGATCTACTACGCCTTCGCCTTCTCCATGATCGCTCCCTTCCAGATGGTCATGTTCCCCACCGTCAAGGTGGCCGACATGCTCGGCCTGGCCACGCCCTGGGGCATGATCGTCCTCTACCTCGGATTCGGCGGGGGGCTGTCGGTGTTCCTGTTCGCCGGCTTCATCAAGTCGATCCCCATGGAGATCGAGGAGGCCGCCTACATGGACGGCTGCTCGCCGCTGCAGACCTACTTCAAGGTGGTCATGCCGCTGCTCAAGCCGACGGCGGTCACCGTGGCGATCCTCAACGCCATGTGGGTGTGGAACGACTTCCTCCTACCCAACCTCGTCATCGGCCAGGACGAGCGCTACAAGACGGTCCCGATCGTCATTCAGTCTCTTGTCGGCTCTAACGGCAACCGAGACATGGGCGCCCAGATGGCCATGCTCGTCTTCGCCATCGTCCCGATCGTGGCCTTCTACCTCTTCGGTCAGAAGCACATCATCGAGGGCGTGGCCGCGGGGGCGGTCAAGGGCTGATGCCCGCACACGAGTCCTGATACGGGCGGTTCCTGAGGCCCCACTGCCGGCCTTGAGAACCGTCCGTATCATGTCCGCCTGCTACTGCCCGAGTCCGCATGAAGGAGCTCCCGTGGCGCTGTTCCCCAGCCCTGACAGTCCGGCCTACCGGGCCTGGTCCGCAGCGGCGGACATCGTCATCCTCAACGTTCTCACGCTGGCCGGCTGCCTACCGGTGGTGACAGCGGGAGCCTCCTTGACCGCCTGCGCCCGCGTGGCCGGTGAGATGGCGGCCGACGACGCCCCGGCAGTCATAAGCGCGTGGTGGCGTTCCTTCCGCCTCAACCTGCGCCAGTCCCTGGCCTGGTGGCTGCCGGTGCTCGTCCTGGTGGCCCTGAGCGCCTGGGAGTACCTGCTTCTGTCCGGCTCCTCCCTGGGGGAGCGGAACGGCGGCATGAGCGGTGCACTGTCCGGGCTGGTACTGGCCGGGGGAGTGCTCCTGGCTGCGATCCTCATCTGGCTGCTTCCGCTGGCCGCCTTCTTCGACGCCCCGGTCGCTCGGCACCTGTCCAACGCGCTCCGCCTCGCGGTGGGGCGTCTCGGAGCCACGGCGCTCGCTCTGGCGATCGTGGCGGCGCCGATGATCGTCTTCTGGGGGCTCGCGGCCGCACGGGTCGCGGTTGTGTGGTTCATGGTCCTCATCGGGCCGGCCTTCCAGATCTACCTCATTGCCCTCCTTCAGCGCGCCACCATGGTGGCGCTCAGCAGCGCTTCGACGTCGGAGTCCTGAATGCTGCGAGTGTGGTAGCGGTGAGTGAGGCGCACCCGCGCAGCGTCGTGGCCCCGGAATCGACTGATTCCGGGGCCACGACATCTCTGACGTCTTAGACCCCTGGCCGGGCCAGCCCTGCTGGTTGTTGTACGGGCTGCTGGTAGGGCTGGGTGGTGGGCTCGGCGTAACCCGGCTGGTAGGGGCTGCGGTGTTGGCTGACCCGCTGGACTGGCCAGCCCTGCTGGTAGGGGCTGGGTGGTGGGCTCGGCGTAACCCGGCTGGTAGGGCTGCGGTGTTGGCTGACCCGGCTGGACTGGCCAGCCCTGCTGGTAGGGGCTGGGTGGTGGGCTCGGCGTAACCCGGCTGGTAAGGCTGCTGAACCGGCTGGCCGGGCTGACTGAAAAAGAGCCTGATTGGGGTCGTAGCCCGGAGCAGGGAGTCGCATAAGGAACGAACTGGGAGTGGTTCTTCTTCCGCTGGTTCATGACGACTGCGGTGACAGTGCCGCCCACGATGGCCACGGCGAGCACCCCGACAAGCGCCCAGACCCACATGGGAGTGGAGCCGCTCTCCCCCTCGGAGTCCTGTGAGGCTGTCTTCTTGGGAGCCTTGTCCTTCCCCTTGACCTCGTGCGAATCCATGTCGTTGAAGGTGACCTTGTTGCCGTCAACCTCGCCGCCGTCGGCCTCGGTGACCTTGCCGGGGAAAGTGACGGTCTGCGAGTACTTCACTCCAACGGAGGGGGACGAGGTGGACGAGTCTCTGGTCTTGACGATGTACTCATCGCCCTTGTGCGTGATTTTGCTTTTGCCGTTGTCGATACTGTCGCCGCCCTCGATGGTGCAGGTCTGGGAGTCTCCGTTGTCTTTGAACGTGGCTGTCGCCTTGCCACCGAGACTGCTGCCGTAGAACGAGTCCCCATCGCAGTTGCTCTCAGAAAGAAAGCCAGAACTGGTGTTGTCGGTCATGACCACCTTCATCGTGAAGGTGTCGTCCTCGTTGATGACGAGATCAGCGGAGCCCTCGAACAGGGCCGGCGAGTCCGTGGCCGTCGGGAGGCCATGCGCAGGCGCGCCGCCCAGGGCCAGAGCGGCGGATACGGTCAGGATGAGGAGGGCCGCCAGCGCAGAGCGTGGTGCGGAGATACGGCGGACGGTGACATCAGGCATGTACCTCACCGTATCGTCTCTTCGCCCGCTTGGTCGGGGAACAATGACGAGGGTCTCGCCGCTCGGCTCCGGTAGGCTAGAGGACGGTGTGTCCACCGGCACGCCATCACTGAAGCCAGGGAGCAGCCATGCCAGCCGTTGTCGTCGTCGGGACCCAGTGGGGGGACGAGGGAAAGGGCAAGGCGACTGACCAGCTCGGTCAGGACGTCGACTACGTCGTGAAGTTCAACGGCGGCAACAACGCCGGACACACCGTCGTCATCGACGGCGAGAAGTTCGCCTTCCATCTCCTGCCGGCCGGTGTGCTCACTGCCGGGGTCACCCCCATCATCGGCAACGGCGTCGTCGTCGACCTGGAGGTCCTCTTCAGCGAGATCGCTGAGATCACCTCCCGCGGCAAGGACGCCTCCAGCCTCCTCATCAGCGCCAACGCCCACATCATCCCCTCCTACAACCGGGTTCTGGACCGCACCACCGAGCGCTTCCTGGGCTCGCGCCAGCTGGGCACCACCGGCCGTGGGATCGGCCCCACCTACGCGGACAAGATGAACCGCGTGGGCATCCGCGTTCAGGACCTCTTCGACGAGTCGATCCTGCGTCAGAAGGTCCATCCGCCCTCGACCAGAAGAACAGTCTCTTCCTCAAGGTCTTCAACCGGGCGGCCATCGATGCCGACGCCGTCGCCGATGAGCTGCTCTCCTACGCGGACCGGGTTCGCCCCATGGTCGTCGACTGCTCGCTGCTGCTCAACAACGCCCTCGATGAGGGTAAGACCGTCCTGTTCGAGGCCGGCCAGGCCACGATGCTCGACATCGACCACGGCACCTATCCCCTTCGTCACCTCCTCGAACCCCACTGCCGGCGGCGCCTGCACCGGCACCGGCGTGGGGCCCACCCGGATCGACTCGGTCGTCGGCGTCGTCAAGGCCTACACCACCCGCGTCGGGGAGGGGCCCTTCCCCACCGAGCTGCTTGACAACACGGGTGAGCGCCTCCGCACCGAGGGCGGCGAGTACGGGGTCACCACCGGCAGGCCGCGCCGCTGCGGCTGGCACGACGCCGTCGTCACCCGGTACGCGGCACGCGTCAACGGGCTCACTGACCTGGTGATGACCAAGCTCGACGTCCTCACCGGGCACGAGACCATTCCGGTGTGCGTCGCCTACGACATCGACGGCACCGTCACCCAGGAGATGCCGCTGACCCAGTCCGACTTCCACCACGCCGTCCCCGTCTACGAGGAGCTGCCCGGCTGGAGCGAGGACATCAGTGAGGTCCGCCGCTTCGCCGACCTGCCCCGGGCGGCCCAGGACTACGTGCTGCGCATCGAGGAGCTGGCCCGCTGCCGCATCTCAGCGATCGGTGTCGGGCCGGGTCGTGAGGCCACGATCTCACGCCACGCGCTCATGGGCTGACGACCTCGAGGGGCCCGTATGACCGGCCGTGCTGTTCCTTCGCCGAAGGCGGTGGGCAAGCCCGGAGGCTTCGACGCCGGGCGCGCTGATCGTCGACGGCTCTTCAAGGGATACGCCTCTGCGGCGCTCGGCATCCTGGCCGTGTGCACTGGTCTGCATGGGCTTGCTCGCTCGGACCTGCCACTGGGGCTGTTGTTCTCATTCGGCGGTGCAGGTCTGGTGCTGTACGCCGTGGGGCGGTTCGTGCTCTACCGGCGGCTCCGGAAGGCCGGCGACCTGTGGCGGCAGGTCGACGGAGGGGTCGAGTTCGGGCCGGCTCCCTATCCCATCTGGGACTACCTGTCCGTCGCTGTGACGACGATCGGTGCACTGGCCCCCATGGCGGTAATCCTTCTTGCTGGATCGTCCTACCCTCGCGCCTTTCGGGTATTCCTGGTTGCCGCTGAGCTGTTGCTTCTGTGCATTGCGATGGGAGCCCTGCTGCTCCGCGGTGGGCGAGGGCTGCCGATTATTGTGATGACGCCTGGTGAGGTGCGCTTGCGGATCGACGGTCCGCGTTACGCCCGCATACCCTGGTCGAGTCGCCCGGGTCTCGAGCGGAGCGTCGTTCACCGAGGTAGCAGGCATGCACTGATCACAACCACGACGGGGCAGTGGGTTCTGCTCCCGATGTTCTCCGTGCCCATCGGCTACGCCCAGCTTCAGGCCGTGCTCGGCTTCTATGCCACGCATGACTGGGACAGGGGCGGGCCTCAGGACTGATGAGGGACTCCTGCGGGTACGAGGCTGACAGCGAGTCCCGCACGCACGGGCGAGCGGATGGAGCAGGCGGTATCTCCCTACACGGGAGTGCCCTATCAGGCCTCCCCTGACGGCGGTGCGCCTGATGCGGTGACAGCGGATGACGCCCCGCGCGACATCGGGACACCGTTCACGGCCTCCGAGACCATCGCCTCAGCAGAGGGGACTGGCCGGCGCAGGCGGCGATACTCGTGCGAGGAAGCGGACTGCCGAATGCGTGACCGACCCAGGTGGTTTCTGACCGGGGCGCTCGTCGTGTTCGTCGCTTCCGGCTGTTCCACGAGTGTCTATCAGGTTGGAAGCATCGTCCTGCAAATCGGTGCCAGCCTGCTGATCCTGCTTCACGGTGCGGTTCTCTTGCGGGCTCAGCACAGCCGTGAACGGGCGGAGCGACGATGGACGTGGGGAGCCGACGGGGTCCGTCTTCGAGGTATCCGGTTCGTGCCCCTGGCCATGCATGCGGAGGCTCTGGCACTCGTCGTGACCGCGGTGATCGGAATGTGGCTCGCGACGGTCACCGACCGTGTCGTGGGATACGACCTCGGCCTACCAATCCTTCTGACCGCGGTGCTTCTGCTGAGCGCTCTGACCGTCGGGGCAACCACGTTCCGGGCGCGTCACGCCACAGAGATCACCGTGAACGCGGAGGGTCTGCATCTGATGACAGGCCCCGGCCGGGACGTTCTCCTGCGTTGGCGGGATCGGCCGTACATTGTCGGAGTTGATCGCCGTGGGGCAATGGTTGTTGACGTCACTCCTGGTGGCGAGACATCCGTGACCCTGAGTGCGCCGCCTCTGCTCTACACGGATCTCCAACGGATTGTGGAGTTCTACGCCAACTGCCCGGAGGCGAGCAGTGAGCTGGCCACCGAAGCGGGCCTGGCAAGAGTGCGCGCGCTGAGCAGTCGCCTCTGAGGGCCGGTGTCACTGTGGTCGCGTCGGTATCTCGGATGCGCGCAGCAGGCTCGAGGGGCCTGTCGTCATTATGGGTCTGACCATGTACCCGTGAGATCAGTAGCTGCTGTAACCGTTCTGGTTCGGTGGCAGGTGCAGCCCACCGGTTCCCGACGGCGCGGGATTGTGACTCTGTTGATGACCCTGCTGGTAAGTCTGCTGGTACGGCTGCGGAGCAGGTGAGTAGCCGAGCTGCGACCGGTACTGTGGACCGAACGCGCCTGCTCGGAGAGGCTGCTGCTCCAGCGCCTCCAGGTACCTCTGCTCTCGGCTCTTCTTGTTCGCGTTGCCGATCAGAGCGATGACTCCGCCGACCACCGCGATCACAACGAGCGCCACGGTGATGATCATCAGTCCGGTTCTTGAGCCGGACGAGGAGGTCGACTGAGGCTGAGAGGCGGCCTGGACAGCGTCCTGACCACGGGTCTTGTGATCGTAGAAGGTGTCGAATGAGACCTTGTTCCGCTCATCTCCGTCAACCTTCCCTCCGTCGGCATCCGTCACCTTGCCGGGGAAGATGACCGAGAGGGCCACTGAGCTGTTCTTATCCGCCTCGGATGCGGAGTCCACGTGGGTGTCGACGACGTACTCATCCCCGTCATGAGAGACGTAGTTGTTCCCGGATATAGATGTGGTGAACGTGGCCCTGCAGGTGGGTGTCCCGTTCTCGTTGGAGAAGGTCACCTTAGGCTTTGAGTTAGCTTTTGAGAAGCTCTTCTCGACGCAGAACTCTTTGAGGGCCTCTTCTCTGGAGGCTGGTGCAGTGGTCAGGAAGGTGGTCGTCACCTTGTCGTCCGACTTGATGGCGATCTCAATGCTGGCCTTATCCTCGCTCGAGTCCTCTGTCGGAGTTGCGGCATTCGTGGGGGCTGCCACCACCGCCAAGGGGAGTGAGGCGGCAAGACAGAGCATGCCGACGAGACTCGTGGCTGGAGTGTGCCTCGGGGCGGGGTAGCGCATGGACGGGCTTTCACGTTGAGAGGGTGGGACGATTGGAGAACGCGGCGTAGGGCGTCGCTGGTTGCGAAGATCCTTGCGTCGTCGCAGAGGCTCAGCCCCAGGTGGAGGGCGGGGAGCCTGCCTGGTAGCCGGGACCGGGAGGAGGCGGAACCGGTCCCGGAAGCATCACGCCGCTCGGTCCGGGCTGAACGTAGCCCTGAGCGGCGAAGTCCGAGGAGGGCGGAGGGACTGCGCCGGGAACCTGCATCTGGCCGGGAGCATAGGGCTGCTGCGGCGCGTATCCCATCGCGCCGAACGCGTGGGCCTGCTGCTGGGCCTTCTTCTTGCGGCTGCTGAGGAACCAGAACACACCACCGCCGATCGCTCCGACCAGCGCAACCCCCACGATCACCCAGACCCAGGGGAAGGCAGGAGCGTCCTTGCCGCTGACCCGGTACTCGTCAGGCTTGGTGAAGGTCACTGTGTTGCCACTGACCTTGCCGCCGTCGGCGTCTGTGACCTCACCGGGGAAGGTGATGGAGAGCGTGTAAGCATCCTCAACGTCGTTGGAGGAGGCGGGTAGGCCCCCGGCATCGGTGTCGAGAACGTACTCGTCACCTTTGTGCTTGATGAGTCCATGGCTTTTGGAAATATTCTTCGACTTGCTGGTGAATGTGCAAGTCGGGAAACCATCGCGTTCGGAATAGGAGGCTTTCATGCCTTCAAGGATCCCGGAGACCTCGGATTCGTCACACGCGTCCTGCATGGCCTCCTTGACGGAAGAGGATCTACTCTTGCGCTGACCCACGATGGTCATGTCGTAGGTGTCGCCCTTGTTGATGACGACCTTGATGGACGTTGTCATCTCATAATCGCTGCTCGCAGCGGGGACGGCGGCGTGGCTCTGAGGAGTCAGAAGCATCAGAGGAATGAGAAAGGAGAGAAAGACGAGTGTTTCAGGGAAGCGGCGTCGGGGGATAGTCACTGCCATGGTCCTCATCCTAGAAGAAGGTCGGTGATGATGGGGCTCCCGCATAGGGAGTGATAGCGCAAGGAACGGTGTTGTGGCCCCGGATCGTCAGATCGTGGGGCCACAACACCGGGAGGAGGGAAGGAATCAGTAGGCACCCTGGCCGGGCTGACCGTTGTCGTACGGAGGCTGACCGGGCTGCTGGGCCTGGGGAGCACCGTAACCCGTCTGCTGGCCTGGCTGCTGGGCCTGGGGGGCTCCGTAGCCCGTCTGCTCGGGCTGGGCCTGCGGGGTGCTGTAACCCGTCGGCTGGCCGGGCTGGGCCGGGAACGCCTGGTTCGGGTCGTATCCCTGGGCGGGAGCCCCGTAGGGCGCCTGGGTCTTGTTCTTCTTGCCGCGGATGATGAAGAAGGCGACCAGGCCACCGATCAGCACCAGGGCGCCGACGCCGACGAGGATCCAGACCCACATGGACATGGAGCCGTCCTTGCCCTTCACCGTGTGAGCTGAGCCGTCGGTGAAGGAGACCTTGTTGCCCTCGACCTTACCGCCGTCGGCCTCGGTGACCTTGCCGGGGAAAGTCACCGACTGAGAGAAGCTGATGTTCGCATCAGCGGAGTCAGTGCCGAAGTCGGGGGTCTCGACGGTGTACTCGCCGTTCTTGTGGGTCACCAGTCCCTTGCTGTCGGAGACCTTCTCGGTTCCCTCCGCGGTGCAGGTGGCGGTGTCGCCCTCCTCCTTATAGTTGACCTTCATGTTCTTGACGCTCGTGGCGCCAGGAGTCTTGAAGGCTTCGTCAGTGCACGTTTTCTCCAGCGGGATCTCTGTGCTGGCGGACATCACGAACTTGGCGGTGTACGTCTGATCGGAGTTGACCACGATGTCCATGGAGCCTTTGAAGCTGAGGGAGTTCTCGTCCGCAGCGGGAGCAGCGTGCCCCGGGGCGCCCACCAGTGCGAGGGGCGCAGACAGGGCGAGAGCGGCAAGAGCCGTCAATACGGAGAGGGGTCTAGGGATGCGGTGAGCGATGGCAGATGTCATGCCCTCACAGTAGCGGTTTCGATGTCAGGTTGTAACCGGATCATCATGGGGAACGTTCCCCGCCTCCGGTGGGACGTTACCGGGGCTGCTGCGGCGGGCGCTGAAAGTCCGCGGGGCTATGCCCTTCCTGATAGGGCATCTGCGTGTACCCCGGCCCGGGCGGCTGATGCCCGCCACCGTTCTGGGCTCCGTGGGTGCTGAAGGCGCCAGGGTGCTCAGTGCCCTGAGGTGACGGGAAGACGTTGGCACCCAGGCCCGGGTCGGCGTACGGGGCGTAGCCATCGCGAAGGTTGGTGACGGGATAGGGGTGGGTCGCCCCCGGCATCGGCTGCGGAGCGCCGGGAGGAGACTGATACGGACCCCCGATGTAGACCTCCGGAGGCATGACGTCGGTGGCCGCTGTCCCCTGAATGGCCTCGCCGTACGGGAGTGCCGGAGCCGGCTGTTGGGCTCGGCGGGTCCTCAGGACGTATACGACGACGCCGACAATGACGAGGAGGAGGGCGACGGCGCTCGCCGCCGCAATCATCCACCACTGCAGGTGGAACTTCCCGTCCCCGCCCTCGGCGTGGGGAGCCTCAGGGCTCTCCAGCACGTTGTCCCAGGTGACCTTGTTGTCGTCATTCCTCCCGTTGGACTTCGTCACCTCTCCGGGGAAGGTCACGGCTATCGAGACCTTCATTCCTCCCGCAGCGCCCTGGGAGGAGGAGCGGGAGTCGTCCTCGCCGAGCTGGCTCAGCGCGTCGGGGGACAGGTCGAAGACGTACTTCCCGTCCTGGTGCTTGATCGTCCAGACGTCGGTCTGCAGGTCGTTGAGTGGAACCGACTTGGCAGTGACCTGACACGCCGGATGCCCGTTGTGGGACGTGTAGGTGTAGTTCGCCTCGACGTTCTTGGGCAGGGGAGTGGACTTCTCGAGCTTCTTCTCGGTGCAGCTCTCCCTGGTGATGAGCGGCAGCCCCGACGAATCCCACATGATGTAGGTCAAGTCGGCGGTCTCGTTGTCATGGATGACGAAGTCGTAGTGAGCCCCGCAGCCGGTCAGCAGCAGCGCGAGGCCGGCCAGTACCGTCACGACCACGGGTCGCCTGACAGCGCGGGAGTCATGATGCATGCGTCGAGTCTAGAACGGTGCGGGGACTACTCGGACGGCTCAGGGTCGCCCTTGCGCTGCTTCCGTGGTGCGTGGCCGGTGCTGCGCCGTCGCAGGACGGCCACAGTCAGGCCGCCGCCGAGCAGGATCAGGCCCGCGGTCAGCCAGACGCGGTAACGGCTCCACCACGACACGCCCTGGCCGTCCCGAGCGTAGCCCGAGGCGCTCACGCCCTTGGCCACCGTGTCCGGGTCGTTCCAGGTGACCGTGGTGCCCGAGACCTTTCCCCCACCGGACTGCGTCACCGCGCCGGGAAAGGTGACTGAGACCCTGGTGTCGACGATGCCCTTGAAGGACGTGCTGCTCGGCTGGGGCGCACCCGGGCCGCCCGACGGTGCGGCGGACGCCTCCGGGGCGCCTCCCTCTGCGCCGCCGGCTCCATTGGCGTCCTGGGGAGGATCGGACGGGAAGGGCTGGATCGTCACCTTGTAGACGTCGCCGTCGCGCACGACGATCGTGTTCGGCTCGGCCTGCGAGGCCTGGGGGACCTTGACCCCGCTGATGGTGACCTGGCAGCCGAGTCCGTCGTCGCCGGTGATCGGCTCGGCCTTGACCGTGGTGCCCGCGGGCACGCCCAGGGCAGTGGGGTCGGAGTACTTCGAGCAGTCGGGGGCCTTGCCCCGGGGGAAGACGGTTCCGGTTGTATCGCGCATCTCCAGGACGACGTCGTAGCTGCCCTGGGAGCTGATGGTCATGTCCATGCGGGCGGTGCAGGCGGCCAGCGCCACACAGGATGCGGCCACCATCACGGCCGTTCGAAGGGCCCGGCATGCCTGTTGGCGGAGCCTGGTGCGCGGGAAGGGGTGCGTAGGACTGGACGCGGAGGACGGCGCAGAGGACGGCACAACGGACATGCGGGCACGCTACACGCTCGTACTGGACCTTCACTGAGGGCGGAACGACGCCGTTTCAAAGGCGGCAAAAGCCGCCATCCTCCCGAATGTGGCCGATCACATGCCGGTATGGCCGGAGAGAGGCCGAGTTGGGACCTTCGGCAATGTGACCTGAGGCGCCGGGTGGGGGAGTATTGCCCTCGACCGAGCGAGTCGGCAACGGCGCGCTCAACCGGATCAACATACCCAAGGAAGGGACTCGCATGACTGTGTCTGAGAAGGACGTCCGCGCCGCCGCGCCGGCTAACGCCCCTGAGGATGTCATCGAATTCGTCACGCGTATCGCCGAGCTGGCCAAGCCCGAGAACGTCTACTTCGCGGACGGTTCGCAGGAGGAGTGGGACCGCCTGACCACCGAGATGGTGGAGTCGGGCATGTTCACCCGCCTCAACCCCGACAAGCGCCCCAACTCCTTCCTCGCGCGCTCCCTGCCCAGCGATGTCGCCCGTGTGGAGTCCAGGACCTTCATCTGCTCCGAGAAGGAGGAGGACGCCGGCCCGACCAACAACTGGTACGACCCGGCCGAGATGAAGAAGATCCTCAACGAGAAGTTCGACGGCGCCATGCGCGGCCGGACCCTCTACGTGATCCCCTTCTCCATGGGTCCCCTGGGCGGCCCCATCTCCCAGCTCGGTATCGAGCTGACCGACTCCCCCTACGTGGTGGTCAACATGCGGATCATGACCCGCATGGGCGCGGCCGCCATGGATCTCATCGCCGAGGGCCGCCCCTGGGTCCCGGCCGTCCACTCCGTCGGCGCCCCCCTGGCCGAGCACGAGAAGGACACCGCCTGGCCCTGCAACGACGAGAAGTACATCACCCACTTCCCGGAGACCAACGAGATCTGGTCCTTCGGCTCCGGCTACGGCGGCAACGCCCTGCTGGGCAAGAAGTGCTACGCGCTGCGCATCGCCTCGACCATGGCCCGCCGCGACGGCTGGATGGCCGAGCACATGCTCATCCTGCGCCTGACCGACGAGAAGAGCGGCAAGCAGTACCACGTCACCGCCGCCTTCCCGAGCGCCTGCGGCAAGACCAACCTCGCCATGCTCCAGCCCACCATCCCGGGCTACAAGGTCGAGACCGTCGGTGACGACATCGCCTGGATGCGCCCCGGCCCCGACGGCCGCCTGCGCGCCATCAACCCCGAGGCCGGCTTCTTCGGCGTCGCCCCCGGCACCTCCTACGACACCAACCCCATGGCCATGGACACCATGAAGGCCAACACCATCTTCACCAACGTCGCCCTGACCGACGACGGTGACGTGTGGTGGGAGGGCATCGACGCCCCGATGCCGGAGCACCTCATCGACTGGCAGGGCAACGACTTCACCCCGGCTGACGCCGCCGAGGGCAAGAAGGCCGCCCACCCCAACAGCCGCTTCACCACCCCGGCCTCGCAGTGCCCGATCATCTGCCCCGACTGGGAGGCCCCCGAGGGCGTGGCCATCGACGCCATCCTCTTCGGCGGTCGCCGCGCCACCAACGTGCCGCTGGTCGCCGAGCAGTACGAGAACGCCCACGGCGTGTTCATCGGCTCCGCCGTGGCCTCCGAGGTCACCGCCGCCGCCCTGGACGCCAAGGTCGGCTCCCTGCGCCACGACCCCATGGCCATGCTGCCCTTCTGCGGCTACCACATGGCCGACTACTGGTCGCACTGGCTGGAGATGCAGGAGAAGCTGGGCGACAAGTTCCCCAAGGTCTACCAGGTCAACTGGTTCCGCAAGGACGAGAACGGCAAGTTCATCTGGCCCGGCTACGGCGACAACTCCCGCGTGCTCGACTGGATCGTGCGCCGCGCCTCCGGCGAGGTCGAGGCCGTCGACGGCGTCACCGGCCGCTACCCCAAGTTCGAGGACTTCAACCTCGAGGGCCTCGACCTGGGCGAGGAGGAGTGGGCCAAGATGTACGACATCGACCCCGAGGCCTGGGCCGCCGAGATGGACGACACCGAGGAGTACTACAAGCAGTTCGGTGACAAGCTCCCCGAGGCCATCAAGGAGCAGCTCGCCAAGTTCCGTGCGCGCATCGACGAGGCCAAGAAGGCCTGATCGCTGCTGAGGTCCTTCCCCGGGAAAGACTCTGACGGGGGCTCCGACCGGTTCGCCGGTCGGAGCCCCCGTTCGTTCATGCGGGGCGACGTCGGAGACGGGATGGTGAACGGTGCCCATCGGAGAGCACGAATTGGCACCGTGCTCGCCACTACAGTGACGAAGGGCCGATGGCGAGGGCTTAGGTCGCTTTCCCATCGTGCCGGCGACGTGCAGCAGCGTGGAAGGTGCCGAGCATGGAATGGCAGGACAACGGCCTCTGCGACGGTCGTGGGGACCTGTTCGACGAGACGCTGGGCCAGTCGATGCGGTGGTGGGCGACGGAGACGAGCGATGGGCGCCTGCTCCTGCGACGCTCGGTGGTGATCCGCTGCTGCGCACTGGTGGCGCTCGTGGTGGGGGTGCCCGGCATGATCTACAACGCTCTGCCGCTGATGAGCCCCTACATCACCGAGCATGAAGTCAAGGACACCATGGCCGTGGTGATCATGTTCGGCATCCCAGTGGTCTGGGCGATCAATGTCCTGCGGCGTCAGACGGTGCTGAGTGAGGACGGCATCGCTATGCGACGCCTGCTGTTCACCGAACGGCGCCCCTGGGAGTCGGTGGTATCGAGGCTCACGCTGTCGACGCTCGATCTGACTGAGGGGCCGTCGTCGCCCAGCGGATTCATTGAGCGGACTCGGATCGCGATCGAGAATGGTGACGGTGATGACGCCATCAGGCTTCCCGGATGCGTCATCGGGATGACCTGGGGAAAGTCCCGGGACCGCGCTTCTGCGGCTGTGAGGGACCTGCAGTACTACATCTACGCGCGGGGGTGGGGTGTCTCGGAGGATGCCGCTGTCAGTGAGGACCCCTCATCTCGTGGAGACCCGAGGCCGGCACGGGGCGGAGAAGATGATGCAGCGCAGCCGCCTGGTGCTCTGCACCCCGGTCTGGCGCAGAATCAAGGAGCACCTGTGCAACGGCGGGCTCTTCCTCATCGGCATGGGGGTGCTGTTCATGGTGATCGGTGGTCAGCAGCTGTTCTTCGAGACAAAGCCGCTCAGTGGATCGGATATCGCCTTCGCGGTGTTCTGCCTTCTGCTCGGGCCGGTCGCCATGGCGTATCCGCTCCACAAGATCTACGGGTGCTTCCAACGAGTCGTCGTGGACGAACGTGGGATTCGTGCCGGAAGACGCTCGTGCGTCTGGCCGGAGTCCCGCTCGGGACTGTTCGTCGCCGGGGACCGGATCTTCGTCGTCCACGGCAACGGGAGGCACCTGGCCCTGGATGGTGCCGGTGTCACGTGGGGGAGCTTTCAGCGACGGCAGGAGCAGCTGGTCGCCAGATGCGAGGCGATCTGGCTCTGGGGGGTCGCCCATGGCGCCACCCGGGAAACCGGTCGTTATGTTCCCCTTGGGAATGCCGGCATGCAGGAGGAGCGGGAGATTCTCGAACGCGGGATCGGATTAGCGGTTCCTCATCGAGGTCAGCCCGCTTGATTCTGTGCGGCCAGGGCCTGGTGGCGTCGGACGAGGAGGATGATGGCGATGATCCAGCAGGCCGAGCCAACTCCTAGACCGGCTACGAGTGGCCATGTGAACATGCCGAGGGTGGGTTCTGGGATCATGCGAATCGGGTCGTCGTCGCCCAGGCCATCACATGAGACCCGGTACTCTCCTGACGTCGTCGCTGTGAACTTCAGGACGGAGTGATATGCAGAACCCTCGGTTGTGATGCGTGTTCCGGTGCTGCGGGTGGTAGCGATGTCCTTACCCTCAGAGGTGGTGATGGAGCAGATGTCGACGAACTCACCGTCCTCTACGTACAGGGTGCGTTCGTCACCTGCGCTTAAGGTGATTCGCTGGCCGTTGGAGATGACATCTCCGTCGGTGGCGGTGTTAACGGCGACGACTGCAAAACCGATTCCTACGACGCTGAGACCCAGGATTGGGCCGGCCACGAACAGAAGGATCGCTCCGACCAGCTTCCCGGTGTGTGTCGGGCGGGGGCGCGGATACCCGTATGGAGGCGCAGCCTGATACTGAGGCTGGTAGGGAGGCTGGTACGGCTGCTGGTGTGGAGGGGTCGACATCGGTCCGTTTTCTGGGTGTGCTTCAGTTGTTGTCGTAGCGTAGCAAGTCAGGCTTTCGGTGAAGCGGCCTATTTAGGTGCCTCAGCCGCCGTCTCCCTTGACGAAGGAGACTCCGTGCTCGTCGGCAGCGCGGAGCAATCGCTTGTCGCGTGTCCACAGGCTGGCGCCAGGGACCAGCACCACGGAGCCGAGCAGGTGCGCATCGACTGGGCTGAGGCCCCGGCCCCACAGCGCATGCGTTGCGACCAGAGCCAGCAGCTCGTCATGTGAGAGGGTCGGGAACTGGTGGAGGTGCGACAAGTGCTTGAGGACGTCGTCTCTGGCTTTGAGTGAACCCATCGCCAGCTCCTCCACCACGAGTGGATGGGCCCCGATCTCGTCCTCGTGCAGCAGGTTGACGAGTACTGGGTCCGAGTGGTGGAAGTGATCGATCCATACCGATGTGTCGACGAGGATCACTGGCTGGCGCTCCGACGTCGTGGAGCGGCGCTCGCCTTCCGATCAGAGCCGCCGAGGGCTGCGAGGCGACGTGCGCTCTCCACCCTGACCAGGGTCTCCAGGCCGGTGCGCAGCAGCTCGGTGCGTTCGGTGATGCCCGTGAGCTCCTGGGCGTTGGCAATGAGCTCGTCACTGAGTGTCACAGTGGTTCGCACGATACCTCCTGCATCAGTTCTGTCATCAGATGGTGCAGATTCTAGTGCGTCTGCCCTGTGATGGCCAGTGGTCGTCATGAGCTGACCGATCCCTCTCGACGGGGCGGGCAGCCACTGCGGGCCGGTGGTGATGCCGGACAGTGGGATGGGGATGAATAGGAAGAGATGGGCCCTCGTCCTGGAGGTCACCGCTGTGTAACGTGCCGTCATGCACGAGTACTCACCTGACGGGCTCATGTCGTCCGGCTCCGCTCGGGCTGTTCCGGGCGCTGACGGCGCGCAGACGGGTCAGCCGCTTGACGAGACCTCCGCCGACCTGGCGCTGCGAGCCACTCGGTACCTGCGCACCCGTTTCCGCGAACGTGTCACCATCGGGGACCTCTCGGCGCACCTCGCCTACAGCCCCTCCCACCTCACCCGGGTCTTCACGGCCGCCGTCGGCACCTCGCCCATGGACTACCTGGCCGCCTGGAGACTGCATGAGGCCAAGCACCTCCTCATCACCCACCGGTTGGGCGTGGCCGAGACCTGCCACGAGGTCGGCTACACCTCGGTGGGCACCTTCAGCCGCCGCTTCCTGCGCGACGTCGGGACCCCGCCCGGCGCTCTGCGCCGCATCGCCGACCGGGTCGCCGAGCGAACCCAACCACCCGTGAGCCTCCTGGTCCCGGCGGTGGCAAGGATCCGCATCCGCCCGGAAGTCCCTGAGGAGATGCGCCGCACGCTCGGACCCGCCCCCTATCAGTGGATCAGGGACCTTTCCCCGCCCCGTCCCCAGCGGGTTGCCGGCCACCGGGACGCTGCGTCGCGGTATTGACGAGGTGGAGCTGCCCGTGGTCCCAGGCTCCCCCTGGATCCTCGCCACCATCTTTCCCGACGGCGCCGACGTCCACGAGCAACTCGCCCCCACACGCCCCCTCGTCGCGCGGCTGCGTGTCCCTGAGGAGCCTGTCGTCGGCCCCGTCACCCTGCCGGTGCGCGCAGCCCTTCCCTGGGATCCGGCGGTCCTCGTGGCCCTGGCGGCGATGGTGGTCTGACGGTCGTCCTCGGCCCCGCCGGTCAGGACAGCAGGATCGGAGTCGTTCGCGGCGTACCGGTCGGTCTACCGTCATGGAACGTCAGGACGTCCCTCGACATGCAGCCGGACACGTAAGGAGCCACTGATGACCGACACCACCGCCAACGCCCAGCCCGCCGAGCGCCTTGCCGGCTTTCCCTGCTGGATCGAGCTGTACTCCCCGGACATCGACGCCTCGGCCGCGTTCTACCGAGACCTTCTCGGCTGGGAGATCACCCGTGCAGAACCGGGTGGGCCGCTGACCACCGAGGTGCATCACGACGGTCGGCTCATCGGCTCCTTCGAACCCGCCGAAGCGGCGCCCGGGGACCCTGGCTGGCAGGTGAGCTTCATGGTCGACGACGTCCGCGCCGCCGCCGGAGCCGCTGAGACGGCCGGTGGGAGCGTCGTTGTGGAGCCCACTGACGTCACGGAGACCATGGCCTACGCCCTTGCCTCCGACCCCGACGGCAACGTCGTCGGGCTCCTGGAGGACGAGGACTGCGAGGGGCCCCTACCCCTACCAGGTCGGGATGCCGGTGTGGTTCGACGTCCTGGCCAGTGACCTGGAGCCGGCCGAGCGCTTCTACCGGGAGGTCGCCGGGTGGCCCACCCGCCGGCTGACCATCGCCGACCAGGAGCAGGACTTCTACACGAGCGTCGTCGGGGGCAGATCCGTGAGCGGCGTCGGTCGGGCCGGCTACTTCGGTGAGGAGGTCCCCTCGCGCTGGCGCATCTACTTCGGGGTTGAGGACGCCGACGCCGCAGCCCGGCGCGTGCGCGAGCTCGGAGGAACCGTCATCGTCGAGCCCATCGACTTCACGTTCGGGCGCATGGTGGAGGTCGCCGACCCGCACGGTGCGCGCTTCCTGCTCACCACCTTCTGATCCTCACGCAATAGCCGGGCGGGGCCACTGGTGGTCCCGCCCGGCTGCGTCCGGGAAGCGAAGGCGCTGAGAGAAAAGTGAAGGGAGAAGGAAGCACCCTCATGGCCGGACACGGCCCAGGTTACTCCACCTCTCTGCCCTCGACGCCTCCATCCACGTCGCGGTTCCCCTCCGCCGCGGCCTCCGCGGGGCCCAGCAGCGCCAGGATCCGCTCGGTCTGCCACGGCAGGATCCCGCCCTCACCGAAGACCAGCTGGGCCTCGTCCGGGTCCTCGACGACGTCGTCTGCCAGGAGCCCCAGCAGGTGCGCCAGCGGCATGCGCCGCCCCTCCAGCAGGTCGAGCAGGTGCGCCAGGACCCGGTTACTGCTGCGATCCAGGTTCGCCACCTGGTGCTCGCCCACCCCCACGGGTAGGTCCCACCAGATGAGGCGGCGCTCAGCGAGGTCGATGACGAACGGGGTCGCGTTGAACGTGGGTGAGATCAGGTCGAGGCGCTGCATGACGGTGGAGGCCTCGAAGACCTCGCCGCTCTGCGGGTCCGCGCCGCGGGCCATCGCTCCCGCCCAGCACTCGGGCACCTCACTGAGCCGGTGGTGGGAGAAGGAGTGGACCGTCATGACGACGTAGCGCCACCCCTGCCGCAGCGCCTCGGCCAGGGTGACGTCAATGAACTCGGCCGCCCCGTCGGGCGCCGAGGTGAGGTCGCCGGAGTGCACGGCCGCCGTCGAGCGCAGGTTGTAGTAGGCGATCTGCTCGGTGCGCGTGAAGTCCTCGGAGACGAAGAAGGCCGACAGGTCCAGGTCCACGCGCGTCTCCCGGCTGTTCACGGTGGCAGGAGGACCTGAGGGCCCCGGGGCCTCCGGCAGGTCGCGCCAGTGCAGGAAGAAGCGGATCGTCTCGCCCTCGGGCAGGGGCAGCCGGGTGCCGCGCCCCGCCGTGCGCATGCCCGGTGCGGCCGAGCGCAGTCCCACCGGAGCCGTGTAGCCCTCGTAAAGCCCCTGGTCGACGGCGATCCGCCCCAGGTACGCCCGCCGACGCAGAGCCTCCTCGACGGTGCGAACCACCGCCGCGTCGGCGGGGCCGGGGCGGCGGGTGGAGGGGATGAGCGCCGTCTTGGTGCCCGTGGCCGCCTTGATGGCGACGACCCGCCACGGCAGCGTGTCCGGTCCGGGGGAGGAGAAGTACTCCCACAGGCGCACCAGGACGGGCAGGGAGACCTCGGGCGCGACTTGGGCGAACTCGGCGACCACGCGCTCGCGGGCGGCGTCATCGGCGCACAGTCGCAGCAGGTGGTTGAGCCGGCGGGCGAAGACCCCGGGGCGGGTGGCAAGGAGACGAAGGGCGCCCTCGACGTCGCGGCTCGCCAGCACCTCCTCCAGGTGGGAGGTGAAACCCGCTTCGGCGCCCCCGGAGGCAACCTGGTGCAGCAGCTCGGCGGCGCGCGGGAAACGACTCGCGTAGTCGCCGGGGCGCAGGTGACGGGCCAGCCGCTTCCACCGCTCGGAGCGCCGAGCCATCTCCTCGGCGGAGTCCCGGCCGTCCTGGACCCGCCCGACGGCGTCGAGCAGTCCCAGCAGCCGGCGCCGCTGGGCGCGGGAGAAGGAGGGGAACCGGCACGGCTCGGCCAGGGAGGTATCACCGCCCGCCTTGGCGACCGCCAGGCGCAGCACGTCGGTGACGGTGCGGTAGGAGGCGGAGAAGTCCAGGTCCGGGAAGGTGACAGTGAGGACGGCGAGGTTCTCCTTGACCGTCAGTGTGGTGCCCACTTGGGGCCGAAGTCGCGCAGGGCCGTCAGGTCCGCGCGGTCCTGGGCGCTGAAGGGTGTTGCCTGGGCGACGAGGTCGGCCACGATCCGCTTCAGGTCCTGCTGCGTGGCCAGGCCCAGCTCGGTGAGGGCACTGTCGTCTCCCGGCAGGGGCTCGCGGGGACTGGGCCGGTAGCCCGGCAGGATCCGGGCCCCCACGACGTCGCCCAGGTAGTGCAGGGCGGCGTTGACCAGCAGCGTGGCCTCGGAGGCGGTGCGGACCTGGACGGGGAAGTCGGGGTAGAAGGGCCGGTACTCGGCGGCCGGGGAGCCGGAGGTGAGGCGGGCGGCGGCATTGACCAGCGCCCACGCCTGCTCGGGGGTGGTGAGCTCCTCCCGGGCCGGGTTGGAGAGCCGGTAGCCCAGGGCGCGCAGTGTGGTCAGGGCCGTGTCGATCCCCGCGTCGGTGCCCCGCTGCGGCGCGGGCGCCTCATCCCGCGACGCCGTGGAGGACGACGCCACTGGCCCTCCGGCGACGGGCGGGACATAGACGGCCCCGAGACGGCGGATCGTCACCGCGTTGAGCTCCGCGGCGGCCTCAGTGCCAGGGTCAGGGGCGGCCGCCGTGTCGGCTCCTGCCGCGAGCGGCCTGCTCGCAGGGGACTGATCGACTTCCACCCGGGCCTCCTGATGCCTTGCTGTCCGAGGCATCTACGCCCCGGAGCCGACGCGAGCCTAGTTGTACTTCCTCAGGTGGTGGGGGAGAGGCGGCTGGGCTGCCTCAGAAACGTCCGTAGGAGTTCTCCAGGAGCGTTGTGAGGGAGTCCATTTCCACCTCCACTGAGCTGAAGCCGCTCGACACACTGACGCCATGGTCCCCGACCTGGAACAGACGCATGAAGTATCCGTTGCTGGTGGTGCGCAACCCGTAGGGGAAGCCGTAACGCTGCTCCAGTGCCTGGGCGATCCGCCAGGCGTAGTCGGCGACGTGGCGCTGGTCGAAGCTCAGACGATCCTCCGCTTCCCGTTCGGAGTGAGTGACCACCTCGATGCTCCAGGTGCCGGAGAATCGCGACTGCTCCGCGACCCAGCCGTCTCCGCGCAGGATGGGCTCGTCCCACCGGGTATCGGGGCGTCCGCCGAGTCCCCTGAGCACGCTCTCGACGGCTGCTCCACTGAGGACCTGCTCGACGACGGAGAGGACCTGGGGGATGAACAGCCCGATCCGCATCGGGATCACCCGCCAGTTCACCGGAGGCCGGTCGGGACCGGTGGGAGCGGGTGTGGAGGCGGCCAGCCTGCGAAGCTCGTCCATCGTCATTGCGGGTCCGGGCGAGTCCATTCCCCGGTCCTCCAGAAGGAACTCGATATCGTCCTTCTCGATCTCATTCTCGTCCCCGCCGGGGCTGGCGGCGAAGACGCCGTAGTCGCCGAAGCCCTCGGAGCCGGCGAAGCGAATGTCGATGAGAGGGCGCCCTCCGGCCAGGCCGGCGACGACGTCGCGCATACTGATCTGGCCCCCTCGCTCCTGAGGAGGTCGCGCGGGATGAGGACCTGGTCCCCGGTGGTCTCGGCGGTGACCATGAGGCCGTCGACCGTGCCGGTGAAGGAGACCAGGCCCAGTCCGGAGTCCCCCATGTCCCACCGGAAGGTGAAAGGGCGGCGCCACTGCGGAGGCATGAGGGCCATGTCGTTGGGCAGGGCGCCGAGGGTCTTCGCCGTGGTCTCCTCGAACAGGTCCCAGTTGACGACGTAGGCCTCGCCGGGTCCCCACCAGTCGGTCACCTCGCTGCCGAGGTCCACCCTCCACAGGTAGGGGTACAGCTCGGCATCGCCGTACTTGTAGATCAGGCGCTCCTGGGTGTCGATGGGGAACCCGCGGTTGTAGGAGTCCACGGTCAAGGAGTACTCCTCGCCCCACGGGTGGTAGCGCGGCTCGACCTCGATGACTCGTTGCCCGAGCCGCCAGCGGAAGAAGACATTGGGGCCGTACATGGACAAGGAGTCCTCACCCAGGAACTCCGCCGTCTCGAGCAGGAACCGGTGGACGTCCGCCTCGGTCAGGGTGGTGCCCATGAGCGCGGCCACGCGGTTGAACATCTCCACCTCGGGGTTCACGTCGCTGTTCACCAGGTTCTCCGTCCGCCTCGCCTCCAGTCGTCGTCCCCCAGAGTAATTCGCCGTTGTGCGGATTTCGCTTACTCGGCCTGCTCACTGGGGGCGGTCGCCCGGGACCGGTGAACCGCGGCTCTCCCATCAATCAGGGATATGTGCCGGCCCCAGGGCGCGCGGTGCCCGCGATTCCGGGCCTCATGCGGCCTTCATCATCTAGGCTGTCGCCGTGAAGATCCTGCTCCTCGGCTCCGGCGCGCGCGAGCACGCCCTGGCCCGTGCCCTCGCCCGTGATCCGCAGACCACTGAGCTCATCGTCGCCCCCGGGAACCCCGGCACCTCGGCCATCGCCACGAACCTCAACATCGACCCCAGCGTCCCGGAGGAGGTCGTGGCCCTGGCTACGCAGATGAAGGCCGACCTCGTCGTCGTCGGCCCCGAGGCGCCCCTGGTCGCCGGTGTCGCCGACGCCGTGCGCGACGCCGGGATCCCCTGCTTCGGCCCCGGCGCCGAGGCCGCCCGCCTGGAGGGCTCGAAGGCCTTCGCCAAGGAGATCATGACCGCCGCGGGCGTCCCCACCGCCGAGGCCGCCGTGTGCACCACTGAGGCCGAGCTGGCCGCCGCCCTGGACCGGTTCGGGGCGCCCTACGTCGTCAAGGAGGACGGCCTGGCCGCAGGCAAGGGCGTCGTCGTCACCGACGAGCGCCCCGTCGCCCTGGCCCACGGCCACGCCTGCCTGACTCGCGGCAGCGGTCGCGTCGTCGTCGAGGACTACCTCGACGGCCCCGAGGCCTCCGTGTTCTGCGTGTGCGACGGCGCCACCGTCCGCCCCCTGGCCCCCGCCCAGGACTTCAAGCGCCTCCTCAACGGCGACGCCGGCCCCAACACCGGCGGCATGGGCGCCTACTCCCCCTGCCCTGGGCCCCGGCCGACCTGGCCGAACAGGTGGTGCACGAGGTCGCCCAACCCGTCGTCGACGAGATGGCCCGCCGTGGCAGCAGCTTCATCGGCCTGCTCTACTGCGGACTGGCTCTGACCGGACGCGGCCTGCGCGTCGTCGAGTTCAACGTCCGATTCGGCGACCCCGAGACCCAGGCCGTCCTGGCCCGCCTGACCTCCTCCCTGCCCGAGCTCCTCCACGCCGCCGCCACCGGCCTCCTCGCCGAGGCCCCCGAGCCCACCTGGTCCGAGCAGTGCGCCGTCGACGTCGTCATCGCCGCCCCCGGCTATCCTGGAACCGTCACCACCGGCGGCACCATCACCGGGATCGAGGCCGCCGAGGAGCCTCGACGACGTCCACGTGCTGCACGCCGGCACCGGCACCACCGAGGGCGGGAGCTGGTCGTCATCGGAGGTCGGGTCCTGTCCGTCGTCGCCCTGGGGCCCAACCGTCGAGGCGGCGCGGGAACGCGCCTACGAGGCCGTCGAGCGCATCGACCTCGAGGGCGCCCAGTACCGCACCGACATCGCTCACGCGGCCAGCGCCGACAGCGCCGACAGTGCTGGCAGTGGTGGCAGCACCGATGGGGCCGACAGGGGTGACGGGGCCTAGTAGAGCCCCCTCGCCGTCGCGACCACGGCCCACGGCTCGCCTTCTGCCGAACCCCGAAACCGCGCCGTCAGACACGCCTACGAGGAACGGGGAGCGCGACGCGCGCACTTCTTCCGAGACTAAACGCACACCGGTCTCCGCTTTCCTGAGGGAGATCTGCGGCTCCTCGGCGGTTGGGCGGGGTGTGCGCCGGCTCCGGTGCTGACCCACGTCAGCGTTTTGTCCGGTCGGTCGGGAGAGGCGGGAGGTGAGATTCGTTCCCATCCCGTCGGTGGGATTTGCTCCGGTCGCAGCCCGACTCCCCTGACGATCCGACCCGGATGAATGGGCGAGATGGCGCGGTAAGCGTGCGGACGTCCAGTGGTGACTCCCGCAGGCGACGCCGCGGCTCGGAAACGGACACAGGGTGCCCGCCGATGGCAGGATGGGGGTATGACTCAGTCCGCGAGCTCCGCCTCAGTCGGTCCCGGAGCCTCAGCATCCGGCTCCCGGCCCCCCGCCGTCCCAGGGTGGGAGCACCGCTCCAGCGGCAAGGTTCGGGACGTCTACGCCCCCAGCTCCGACGGCCCGTGGGCCGGGCAGGACGTGCTCCTCGTGGTCGCCTCGGACCGTATCAGCGCCTACGACCACATCCTGGCCACCCCGATCCCGGACAAGGGGAAGGTCCTCACCGCCCTGAGCGCACTGGTGGTTCGAGCGGCTCGCCGACGTCGTCCCGGGTCATCTCGTCTCCCTCGACGTTCCCGCCCAGGTCGCCGGGCGTGCCATGATCTGCCGACGACTGGAGATGTACCCCGTGGAGTGCGTGGCCCGCGGCTACCTCACCGGCTCCGGTCTGGCCGAGTACCGGGGGAGTCGCTCCGTGTGCGGCGTGGCCCTGCCCGAGGGACTGACCGAGGCGTCCCGCCTGCCCGAGCCGATCTTCACCCCCGCCGCCAAGGCCGAGCTCGGCGAGCACGACGAGAACGTCTCCTTCGAGCGTGTCATCCAGATGGTGGGGGAGAGCGCCGCCACCGCCCTGCGCGAGACCACGTTGGCCCTCTACTCCCGAGCCGCCGAGATCGCCCGGGACCGCGGCATCATCCTGGCCGACACCAAGTTCGAGCTCGGCACCGACGCCGGCGGCAACCTGGTCCTGGGCGACGAGGTCCTCACCCCCGACTCCTCCCGCTTCTGGCCGGCCGACGCCTGGGAACCCGGCCGGGTCACCCCTCCTTCGACAAGCAGTACGTGCGCGACTGGCTCACCTCCCCGGCCTCCGGCTGGGACCGGGACGGAGGTCAGGAGCCCCCGCCCCTGCCCGACGACGTCGTCGAACGGACCCGGGCCCGCTACCTCGAGGCCCTACGAGCGGCTGACCGGTCACCCCCTGGAGCTGTCATGACCACGACCTCATCCACGTCGGACGTTCCTGATACCGGGAGCGCCGCACGCGCCTTCAAACCGGGACCGGGGTTCTACATCCTCATCGGCCTCATCGTCCTGACTGTCGTGCTGGCGCTGTCGGCCGCCATCACCTCCGCCCTCGGGGCGGCCGGGACATCCCGTGTCCTGGGCGGCATCGCCCTCGTCCTCGTGGGGCTGGGCATGCTCGCCTCCCTGAGGCTCTCCGCCCGCTCCCTGGTGGTCAACGCCCCCCGTCTGCGCCTGGAGCGCAACCGGGTCCGGGTCGCCCGGGCCCGGCAGCTCAGCGAGTCCTCCAAGAACAAGAAGGGGGCCAGTGGCAAGGGGGCCAAGGGTTCCCAGTCCTCACAGCGGGGCTCAGGGTCCGACGGCGCGCCCCTGCCCGGCACCGATCTGGCGACGCTGACCGTCCCGGGAACCAAGGTGCTCGTCCCCGAGTCGACCGGTCGGCGCGAGCTGACCACCCTCGACGTGGTATCCGGACCCGTCACCACCGCACTGGCCGCGACGTCATTCGGACGTGCGGCCGACGAGCGCCTGGCCGGGACCTCCACCGGCGAGACCATCATCCGTGTCGGCCAGCTCCTGCTCGGTGCCACCGGTTTCGTGCTCGTGGCCCTGGGGCTCGCCTCCATCCTGGGACAGGTGATCTCATGACTCCTCGTGACCGACGTCCCGACAACGAGCAGGGGCCCGTCAACTGGGGCATCATGCCCAAGAGGACCCCACGTCCGAAGAGCGCCTCCGCCCGGCCCGGCGGCAGCGGACTGCTTGAGGTCGTCCGCTCCGGCAACAACCCCGGCCCCCGCCGGCTCAGCCGCCTCGGGCACCTCCGGAGTCTCCGCGGCCTCCGCCGCCGGCTCGGCCGACGGCGCCACCGGTGCCCGTGAGGCGGGTGGCGCAGCGGTCATGACGGAGGAGGATCTGCGCTCAGCCGCGGCCCAGGCCATCGCCTCAGGAACCGCTGACGCCGTCGACGCCGCCATCGCCATCGACCTGGCTGACGTGTCCGGTGACGACACCGGCTGGGCCGACTCGCCCCTGTCCGCCGGGTCGCCCGCCTCTCCAGTCGCTCTGCGCGCCGTTGACGGCCCCACCGATACCCCCGGTGACCACGGTGAGCCCGACCCGGTGGACGATTCGGTCTCCCCCACCGGCAGTGACGGCAGTGCCGCCAGTGCCCCCGGCTCCTCGGCACCCCAGCAGGAGCGGGCTGCGGCCGCCGTCAGCGCCGACAGCCGCTCGCCACGGCCCGTCGTGCGCCCCACCGCCGTCGAGGGACCGGGTAGCGCGCCCCAGACGGGAGCCACCACCACCCGCGTCTTCACCATCTCCCAGGGCAGGCCCGAGGCCGTGCCCAGCGGTGCCTCCGCGGCCTCCACACCACCACCGTCGGCGACTGCGGCATCGGCCGCACCGACCGCCTCGGCCCCCGATGCCGGAGCCCCTCCGCCCGCGGCTACCAGGCGCGTCCCAGTGCCGCCCCCACCGCGCCTATGAGCGCAGCGGCCCAGCCCGACTCCGAGGAGGACGCCGGCATGCTGGCTGAGTCCAGTGCCTGGGAGGCTGCCACCAATGCCCTCGACACAGAGGAGATCAAGGCTCAGGGAGGCACTGATTGGGGTGTGGGGCGCGGTCCCGCCAAAGGGCGCGGCCCCCGCCGTCCCTCCTCAGGACCCGACTGGGGTGTGGGGCGAGGAAGCGCCAAGAGCTCCAGCGCCAGGACCCGCTCCCCATGGCCCGCAGCCGTGCGCCGCCAGCGCCTGGTCGGCGTGATCTTCGCCCTGCTGGGGCTGGTCCTGGCCACTGCCTCGGCCATGAATCTGGCCCGCAACGCCGAGGCCGGCCACCCGTGGATCCCACCGTGGCTCGTTGCGGTCCTCGGCGGGGCCGGGCTGGTGGCCGCCGCCGGCTACCTGGCCTGGGCCGGAGGCACCCCCGTGCGTCGTGAGGCCGAGCGCTGGAAGCCCGGTGTACTCGACGCCGCCGCCGGCCTGACCACCGGGTCCGTCAAGATCCACGACCCCGCCCGGCTGGTGGCCCGCGCTCGCGGACCGCTTCTGCTGGGCACCTCCGAGCGCGGCGATGAGACTGCCCCCACCGTGGACTCCGGCCCCGCACCGGTCATGGGCACCTCCACCGTCGACCAGTCCATCCACGCCCCTGCCGGTGTTGCCGGCGCCGTGGGCGGGTTCATGCTCGCCAGCGCCGTGGTCTGTGCCGTCGTCGCCCTCATCCTGGGCTCCGCCTGGCTCATCGCCACTGCCGCTCTCACCCTGGGTGGAGTCATCGCCATCCGGCTGGCCGGCGAGTGGCTCGGCCAGGTCTGAGCCGGCTCGAGCCCGCGCCGGGTCAATGCCCTGGGCCGCATGCGGGTAGTCTTGGGCTGCGCACTCATCCCGCCTTATCCGAGGAGCACCCATGGGACGCATCGTCGTCGAGGTCATGCCCAAGCCCGAGATCCTTGACCCCCAGGGCAAGGCAGTCGTTGGAAGCCTTCCCCGCCTCGGCTTCGAGCAGTTCACCGGTGTGCGGCAGGGCCGCCGTTTCGAGCTGACCGTGGACGGCCCCGTCACCGAGGGAGCATCTGGCCGCCGCCCGCGAGGCCGCCGACACCCTCCTGTCCAACCCGATCATTGAGGACGTCGTCTCCGTCGCCGCCGACGAGGAGGCCTGAGCCGTGAGTGAGTCTCCCAGCAGCCCTTCCGCTGCCCGTATCGGCGTCATCACCTTCCCCGGGACCCTTGACGACGTCGACGCCGCCCGTGCCGTGCGCCTGGCCGGGGCCGAGCCGGTGAGCCTGTGGCACAAGGACGCCGACCTGCACGGGGTCGATGCCGTCGTCGTGCCCGGCGGCTTCTCATACGGCGACTACCTGCGCTGCGGCGCCATCGCCCGCTTCGCCCCCGTCATGGAGGAGGTCGTGGCCGCCGCCGAGCGCGGCATGCCGGTGCTCGGCATCTGCAACGGCTTCCAGATCCTCGCCGAGGCCCACCTCCTGCCCGGCGCCCTCCTGCGCAATGCGAACCAGCGCTTCATCTGCGTCGAGCAACGCCTGCGCATTGACAACGCGCAGACCGCCTGGACCAACCGGTTCACGGCCGGGGAGGAGATCGTCGTTCCCATGAAGAACGGCGAGGGCAACTTCATCGCCTCTCCCGAGGAGCTCGACCGCCTCGAGGGGGAGGGGCTCGTCGTCTTCCGTTACGTGGGCAACCCCAATGGATCTGCCCGAGACATCGCCGGCGTGCGCAATGAGCGCGGAAACGTCGTCGGACTCATGCCCCACCCCGAGCACGCCGTCGAGCCCGGTTTCGGTCCCGGCTCGCAGGCCGGCCCTCGCACCGGTACCGACGGCCTGAGGATCTTCCGCTCCGCCATCGACTCACTGCTGTCCGTCTGATGACTATCAGGTGACATCATCACCCGACAGTCGTCAGAGGTGGAAGCCGAATCGCCTCGTGCCAGGTTATCCACAGATCCGCCTCGGGCCTGTGCAGAACTGTGGAGAGGACGGGGCGACTCCTCGTTCGGACGACCTGACAGTGACCGCGCTCAGGTTGCACGATGATGAAGAATATGCTGTCCCGACCGTCGGGGCGCCGCCGCCGAGCTCCCTCGGGCCGAGCGCGACTAATCGGATGATTTTCCCCGATTTTCAGCCAAAACTCTGTCTATAGCGATGATGCCCCAAGGCTCGCCGCCGGGTTTGTGGGAAGCCTCCAGCGGGATCGCTCACTCGGGTTGGAGGTCTCGAACAGGTCTTGTGCACAGGGTCAGTGGTGACATTCCACGAATCCACACACCCCTGCACAAGCTTGTGGATATGACCTGTGGATAACTCCGCTCATGGTGTGGTGAGGTCCCCCGGACCGACTCTCCAGCGCGCGTCTGTCAGCTGCCCGCCGGTCAGTGGTTGCGCGGCGAGACGTGCTCGTCGAGCCATGCCCTGAGAGGCTCGACGGCGGTTCTTGGAGGGTCCTCATGCCCTTTGAGATCTCTTGCCTGCCGATTGCCCGCCAGTGACGGCACGGTTGTGGTGCATGGCGGCGTCAACCCAGAAGGTGAGGCGGGCGTCATCGGCGATGCTCTCGGGGGGACGGTGATCCATCCGGGCCCCATGCCTCGCCCGGCTCCCATTCGGGCCTGCTCGGCATCCGGCTCGCCCAGGAGCGTCTCATGACGGTCCGCGGCGACACGCACCAGGAGGTCCCCGGTCTTCCCGGCGCTGACGATCATCTTGTCGTTGACCATGATCGCGCGGCCTCCGAACATGGAGACCTCGCGCACATCCGGTTCGTCATCGACCAGCGCGCGGACGCGCTGAACGAGGTGGTGCTGCTCGGGTGTCATGGATGCCATCGCTTCGTCTCCCGTTGGCGGTCAGTCGGTCAAGGGCTGCCAGTTGTCCGGCCCGGCGTCCCCTCCCGCACCGGCGACCTTGAGGCGGGGCATGAAGTGGGCCCAGCCGTGCGCGTGCCCGCGGACCTCGGGCTCCGGCAGGTCGAGGTGGCGCAGGTCCACACGCGTGCCGCCAGTGATCGGCGTCAGGAGGAACTCGACCCTGGAGGTGCCGGCGGGCAGCTCGTCACTGCCGGCGAATCCCCACGAGACCACCACACGCTGGAAGGGCTCGACCACGAGGTACTCACCCCGCACGGGGTAGCCGGCAATGTCGACCGCGAACCGGCCGCCCGGCGTCGGATTGAGATCGGTGTACTGCCCCATCCACGCCGTCATGCCCTTCGTTGGTGGTGAGGTACTCGAACACCGCCTGCGGGGCGCCTCGATCTCGATGGAGTCCTGGAACTCAGCCATGCTGTTTCTCCTCCCGCTGCTCGACGGCGGACTTGAGGGGCCGCCAGCCTCTCGGGCCAGAAGTCGTCGAGGTAGGAGCGCACCGCCGCGAGTCCGTCCGTGTTGAGTGCGTACAGGCGGCGCGTGTGATCGGTGGTGACGGTCGCCAGTCCCGCCTTCTGAAGAGTCCGGAGATGATGCGAGGCGGTCTGCTGCGACAGTCCAACTGCCTGTGCGACGGCGCCGACGGGCTGCGGTTCTGAGCGGATGACGCGCAGGATCGCCCGACGGTTCCTCGTCAGCCAGTGCCCGCAGCGTCATATCGACGTCGATCGTCTCTGTTGCTCCCACGCGCTCCTCCTCGGGTCGACAGTCCCACACTAACACAAATGAGTATTTGTACTCATGGGTACTTGTATGTGGGGTGGCGTGAGCAGTCGGGCGCCTGGTGAATCGAGATGGCGGGAAGTCGCTGCCAGTGCCGGTCGAGGGCGTGTCTGTCTCGACCCGCGCCCTCGCGGGAGTCGTCAGCTCGCGGCGGTCCCACGCTGCATTAACGGCTGCCGTCAAGCGACCAGTGGGATCGTTGGAATTCTGCGGTTGATCCGCGGCGTGCGGTGTCTGGGCGGAGTAATGTCAGCGCCATGGACCCTGACACCCCCGCCAGCCCTTTTCCGTCGCCTCGTCAGCCCACCTGATCGGCCACGATCTGCAAGAGGTCCTGCAGGTGGCGGTTGGACAGGAACTCCCGGCGCACGGCCTCGTGGGCGGCCAGCCCCATCTCCTGAGCCCGCTCGGGGAAGAGCAGTAGGTCGCGCACGGCCTCGGCCCAGGCGACGCCGTCGGTCGGGTCGACCAGGACGCCGTCGACGCCGTCGTCGATCTGGTCGCGGATACCGCCCACCGCGGAGGCGACCACCGGGGCCTTCTTCCACATCGCCTCGGCCACCGTCAGTCCGAAGGCCTCGATGAGGGAGCGCTGCGTGACCACCGAGCTGACCCGCTGGACGGCGTTGACGACGGTGGCGTTGACCTCCCGGTCCTCCATGCTCACCGCGGCCACGTGGATCCGTGAGGCGACCGAGTCCGGCAGCACCGAGCAGCGCTCCACGATCTGGGTGAGAGTGGCCTGCGACTCGGGCCCGTCCGGGGTCGGGCCGACCAGCAGCAGGTGGGCGTCCTCGGGCAGCACGGCGATGTTCTCGGCGAAGGCCTCCACCAGCTCCAGGCCGCCCTTGAGGCGGTCCCAGCGGTTGACCTGGGTGACGACCCGGGCGCCCAGCGGCACCGGGCCGCCGGCCAGGACCGGGTCGTCGGCCAGGCCGCGGAAGGCGTCGGCGCGTCCGTCGTGACGCATGAAGGGCACGGCCTCGAAGGGCGGCTCGCCGGTGAAGATCCCGGACAGGCGCGCCACTGACCAGGCCTCGTCCAGGTCCAGGACCCGGTTCTTGGGGGAGTCGGCGTCGATGGAAGGGGCCAGGACCGCGCAGCGCTCGGCCTCGATGTAGGGCGGGCGGTACTCGGGTCGGGAGACGATGACGAGATCCACGTCCTCCAGGTAGCGATCCAGGAAGGCCCAGGCGTAGTCGGCGGCCTCGCCCGCGCCCTCGGCTCCGGCGTGGCAGCGCCAGATGACGGTGGCGCCCACGGCCTTGAGTGCTTTGGCCAGGCCCGCCGTGGGCGGGTCGTGGAGGATGACGATGTCCTCGGGGCGGACCTCATCGACGATGTTCTCCGCGTTGGAGGCCAGGACGTGCTCGTAGATGTCACGCTGCTTGTCCCCGAGCTTGCCGCCGTCGCCGCGGTCCCCGTGGATGCCGGCATGCAGGCGGGTCGCGATCCGGGTGAACTCCTCAGGGGCGTCCAGAGCCAGCCAGCGCACATTGAGGCCGGCGCCCAGGGAGTAGCCCACGAGGGGCGCGACCGTTTCTGCCGGCCCCGAGCCGGCGGCGGCCGACGGTGTGACCGTCCACACGGTGCGTCCCTCCAGCAGGGCCTCGGCCCCCGTCAGGCTCGTGTGCAGTCGTTTGATGGCCACCTCGTCCAAGTGGCTCTCCAGGTGCGACAGGGGCAGCGGGGCGACGTCGATGTCTCTCATGCCACGATCTTCCCCCGAAATCGTGTGAGGCGCAGCACTTTGGGTCTGGGCGTGGCGCCTTGTTGCTGTTTCGGCATTCTTCTGGTCGGCATCCGAAGCGCTCTGGTTGAGGCGCGTGGGGTGTGTGGCGCGCTACCCCGCGCGGGTGGTGGTGTGAGGTGCGGCGGAGCGTGGGTAGGCTTGGCCCGGCCGCACTCCCTCTTCAACCAGGAGCCCCCATGGCGTCCGAGCCCGCGATCCCAGCCGCCCACCCCGACACCGTCGCCGACGCCGCCGCGACGCCCGAGAGGGAGATGCCCTGGAAGGAGCTGGGCCTCAAGGCCGACGAGTACGAGTCCATCCGCGAGCTGCTGGGGCGCCGTCCCACCAACGCCGAGCTGGCCATGTACTCGGTCATGTGGTCCGAGCACTGCTCCTACAAGTCCTCCAAGATCCACCTGCGCCAGTTCGGCGCCAAGACCACCCCCGAGATGCGCGAGCACCTCCTGGTCGGGATGGGGGAGAACGCCGGCGTCGTCGACATCGGTGACGGCTGGGCCGTGACCTACAAGGTCGAGTCCCACAACCACCCCAGCTACGTCGAGCCCTACCAGGGGGCCGCCACCGGTGTGGGCGGCATCGTGCGCGACATCATCTCCATGGGGGCGCGGCCTGTGGCCGTCATGGACCAGCTGCGCTTCGGCGCCGTCGACCACCCCGACACCGCGCGCGTCGTCCACGGCGTGGTGGCCGGCGTGGGCACCCTACGGCAACTCCCTGGGCCTGCCCAACATCGGCGGCGAGACCGAGTTCGACTCCTCCTACCAGGAGAACCCGCTGGTCAACGCCCTGTGCGTGGGCGTGCTGCGCCACGAGGACATCCACCTGGCCAACGCCACCGGCGCCGGCAACAAGGTGGTGCTCTTCGGGGCCCGCACCGGTGGGGACGGCATCGGCGGGGCCTCCATCCTGGCCTCGGAGTCCTTCGAGGACGGCATGCCCGCCAAGCGCCCCAGCGTCCAGGTGGGCGACCCCTTCATGGAGAAGGTCCTCATCGAGTGCTGCTCGACCTGTTCGGCGCCGGGGCTCGTGCTCGGCATCCAGGACCTCGTGCCGCCGGCATCTCCTGCAGCCACCTCCGAGCTGGCCTCCAACGGAGACGGCGGCATGCACGTCGACCTGGAGAAGGTGCTCCTGCGCGACCCCACCTGACCGCCGGGGAGATCCTCATGAGCGAGTCCCAGGAGCGCATGATGGCCGTCGTCGCGCCCGACAAGCTCGAGGAGTTCATGGCAGTCATCGACAAGTGGGACGTCGAGGCCGCCGTCATCGGGGAGGTCAACGGCTCGGGCCGTCTGACCATCGACCACTTCGGGGAGCGGATCGTCGACGTCGACCCGCGCACCGTGGCCCACGAGGGGCCCCACCCTACGAGCGTCCCTACGCCCGCCCCGCCTGGCAGGACGAGCTCAACGCCGACACCACCGAGCGCCTGGCCCGCCCCGAGTCCGCCACCGAGCTCGCCGAGCAGGTGCGCGCCGTCCTCACCAGCCCCAACCAGGCCTCCACCGCCTGGGTGACTGACCAGTACGACCGCTTCGTGCGCGGCGACACCGCCCTGTGCCAGCCCTGACGACGCCGGCGTCATCCGCGTCGACGAGGCCACCGGCCGCGGCGTGGCCATCTCCACCGACGCCAACGGCCGCTTCACCAGCTCGACCCCGCCACCGGCGCCGCCCAGGCCCTGGCCGAGTCCTACCGCAACGTGTGCACCGTGGGCGCCCGGCCCCTGGCCGTCACCGACTGCCTCAACTTCGGCTCGCCGGAGGACCCCTGACGCCATGTGGCAGCTCGTCGAGGCCATCACCGGCCTGGCCGACGCCCTGCGCCGTCATGGGGAATGCCGGTCACCGGCGGCAACGTCTCCCTCTACAACTCCCACGGCAAGGTCAAGGGGCGGATCGACTCGATCAACCCCACGCCCGTCGTCGGCGTCCTGGGTGTCATGGACGACGTGCGTCGGGCCAACCCCTCGGGCTGGCACGAGGAGGGCCTGGCCATCATGGCCCTGGGAGCCACCGCCGACGAGCCTCGACGGCTCGGCCTGGTCGCGCGTGGTCCACGACCACCCTCGGCGGACTGCCCCTGCGCGTCGACCTCGAGGCGGAGATGGCGCTCGGGCGGGTCCTGCTGGCCCTCAGCGACGCGGAGGGGCCCGGCGGTGAGTCGCTGGTGCGCGCCGCCCATGACCTGCTCCGCCGGCGGTCTCATCCAGACCCTCGTGGACTCCTGCCTGCGCTGCGGCGTCGGCGCCAGCGTGGACCTGACCGCCATCCAGGAGGAGGCGTGGACGACTTCACCGCCCTGTTCTCCGAGTCCGGGGCCCGTGCGATCGTCGCCGTGCGTGAGGAGCTCGTGCCCGCTGTCACCGCGGCCGCCGAGGCCGAGGACGTCGCCGTGGCGCGCCTAGGGGAACCACCGGTGGCGACCTGCTCGTCGTGGCCGGCAGCGACCTGCTCTCCGACGGCGGTGCCGGCCGTCCCCTCGTCCTGGACCTGGCTGAGCTCTGGGGGCGACGTCGAGGGCGTCCCTGCCGGCGCTGTTCTGAGACGCGTTCACCGCCGGGGACATTTCTTCGCGACTGGGGCATTTCGACGCCGTCGGGGACGGGGTCCTGTCCCCGAACGCGCAGGATGCCCCCGTCCGGAGTGACGCGCACCCGGCCACGTGGAATGTCCCCGTCGCTCCGCCCTGCTGAGTAGGCGTCGTGCCTCTCACCGTGCCACCTCAGGTGTCGACGTGTGACGGTCGAGTGTCGCTGCGGAAACGAGCAGCACCACTGCCGGGCAGGGACGTTCACCAGGTAGATCCAGGCGCTCGTGGTTGGGCAGCACCTCTGCTGTGGCGAGGCAACCGATGGTCAGTGAGACTGACAGAGAGATGCCGGCCAGAACCACGCTGAGGGACTGCCCCGCCCATCTTGTTGTCGGCTCGCGGCGACATAGAACGCAGTGATGATGCCGATAACGGCCAGGAAATCAGGATGACGCTACTCATCGCCCGCACGAGACTCATGAGGTTGACGCCAACTGGGTGACGAGCCGTCTCGTAGACCTCTGCGGCACGAGCGGGAGGCGTCGAGGAGCGGTTGACACGATGACGCTCACCACCTGGGCGCCCCAGGCGACGATGGTGATGATGGACTCGATGTCGGCTGATCGTGTGGGGCGTGAGGAGGAGGCCGCAGAAGATGTCATGGCTGGAGTCCTGTCAATGTGCCTGCCGTGCATCAACCAGTGGTTAGCCTGGAGGCATGATCGATCATGCCTCTGTGAGTGTCAGTGATCCGGCGGCCTCGAAGGCCTTTCACGAGGCGGCGCTCGCGCCGCTGGGCTACCGCGTGGTCATGGAGTTCGGGCCCGTCACCGGACTGGGAGGGCCGACGCCCGGTGCACCGGAGGACGCCCCGGTCCACGCGGACCTGTGGCTGGCTCCGGCGGAGAAGCCGACGCCCTGCCATATCGCGCTGGCGGCGTCGTCGACGGCGCAGGTGGACGCCTTCCATGAGGCGGCCCTGGCGGCGGGCGGCACCGACAACGGCGGTCCAGGCGAGCGCCCGCACTACCACCCCGGCTACTACGGGGCCTTCGTCCTCGACCCCGACGGCAACAACCTCGAGGCCGTCTTCCACGGCGCCGGCGACTGACCGCCGACTGCGCGCCTCACCTCCGCCTGAGCCCGCCGTCGTCGGGGATACTTCTTCGTGGTCGGGGATGCTCGACGTCGCCTCGGCGACAGCGGGCGAGAAATCTCCGGGAGTCTCGGGAAGATATCGACGCGGTGGGCGAGTCGGGCGCCGCAGGCAGCGCAACGCCCTCCTGCGCCCGTCCGAATGGGGCGCGGTGGCGCCGAAGGCGGCGCCTCAGCGTGTCGCGCGCCCGGCGTGGCGCCCTCTCAGCCCTGGATTTGCCAGATATCACTCAGGTAACTGCTCGCAATCGGCTCAAGATGCCGCAGATACCTTGCAGAGATCTCTAGACTTCAACCATGACTGTGCCTTCAGAGACCTCGGCGACGATCGACCCTCGTGAGGTGTCACCGTATGCCGGGCCACTTCGACGCGCTGTGGGGTGTGCCTGAGCCCGGATGGCACGCGGCTCCTGTCCGGATCGCACGACGGCACGGCCCGGGTCTGGGACGCGAACCGCGGTACCGAGCTGTTCGCGCTGGCCGGCCCCAGCCTGTCCATCAGCGCAGTGGCCTGGAGCCCCGATGGCACGCGGCTCCTCACTGCGGCGGAGGACCACAGCGTCCGCGTCTGGGACGCGACCACCGGCGCTGACCTGCTGACCCTGGGGGTCGGTGGCTCCGGCGTGGAGGGGCGGTGGCCTGGAGCCCTGACTCCACCCGCATCCTCACCAGCTTCGACGACGCCTCGGCCCGCATCTGGGACGCCTCCAGCGGTCAGGGTGGTGCGCACGCTGTCGGGAACACGGAGCACCTCACCGCGGTGTCATAGGAGCCCGGACGGGACCCGCGTGGCCACTCGCCTCCGACGACGGCACCGCCCGGATCTGGGACGTCACCACCGGTACCGAGCTGCTGCGCGTGGGCCCCATGGCCTTCGTGGGACGCGGCGCCACCATGGGGACCTCGACGGCCGGCCGACCCATCGTCGGTCCGATCGAGCCGATGACGGGCCCTGTCATGGAGCCCGGACTCGCGCCGCATCATCACCGCCTTCGACTCGGCCGAGCCCCGGGTCTGGGACGCCGCCACCGGCGAGGAGGTCCTCAGCCTCCACGGTCGCGAACGCCGCTGGGTCAGCGTCGTCTCCTGGAGCCCCGACGGCAGTCGCATCATCACCGACGACATCTCCGGGCACCACTGCCCACATCTGGGACGCCGCCACCGGCGAGGAGCTGCTCAGTCTGCGCGGCCACACCAGTGGGCCTGCGCCCTGGCCTGGAGCCCGGACGGAACCCGTGTGGCCACCGGCTCGCACGACGACACCGTGCGCGTCTGGGACGCCGCCACCGGCCAGACCCAGCTCGTCCTGGGGGCCGGCAACTCCGTTGAGACCGTCTCCTGGAGCCCTGACGGCACCAGGCTCACCATCGGCGCCAAGACCGGCGGCAACCGCGTCTGGGACGCCACCACCGGCGAGCCGCGGCTCACGGTGGACAACGGCGCCCGGGAGCTGAGCGAGGTCGTCTGGAGTCCGGACGGCACCCGCCTGGCCACCTCCTCCTACCTCTCACCGCGCGTCCTCATCCTCGACGCCTCCACCGGTGACGTCGTCCAGGCCCTGACCGCAGGGGAGGACGACGTCAACGACATCGCCTGGAGCCCGGACAGCGAGCGCATCCTCACCGGCCTGGGGGACGACCGCGCCGCGATCTGGGATGCAGCCCGCGGCGAGCGCCTCCTCACCCTTGAGGGGCACAGCGACATGATCACCTCGGTCGCCTGGAGCCCCAACGGTCAGCGCGTCCTGACCGGTTCCCAGGACGGGACGGCCCGCATCTGGGACGCCACCACCGGCGAGGTCATCCACACCTACACCGGCAACTGGGTGCGCGACGTCGTGTGGACGCAAGGAGGCCCTCGCGTCGTCACCGGCAGCGCCGACGGCGCCGCCCACGTCTGGGACGTCATCACCTCCGGCGAGCTCGTGACATTGCGCGACGATGCCGCCATGGTCCGCTCCTACGCCTGGAGCCCCGACGGCACCCGGGTGCTGGCCGGCTTCGACGACGGCGTCGTGCGCGTGTGGGACGAGGTCTCCGGCAAGATCGTCCTGTCCCTGGCCGGCCACCGCTTCGGCGTCACCGACGCGCAGTGGAGCCCCGACGGCATGCGGATCCTCACCGGCTCCGAGGACGGCACCGTGCGCCTGTGGGACGCCACCACCGGTGAGATGACCGGGCTGTTCCTGTGCTCCTGCCCGACGGAGGGTCGCCATCCTCGACGCCCTCCTGAGCCTGCGCTCGGGCCCCGGGGAGGTCTGGGACTCACCTCGGCCGCCCCTGAGATCCTCGCCGGCCAGCTCACCCGCGTGGGCGTGGAACGCGCCAGTACCTCAACCCGCCCCGCTGCCCGGGTCGTCGCGTGAGCCGGCTCCGGCTGAGTGGCCGACGAGGAGTCGACGACGCAGGAGCCGGCCGAGGCGCCCCAGGTACCTGAGACCACCGAGCTCTCCGAGGCGCCGGAGGCCGTCGCACTCGGCTGATTCCGCTGATGCTCTCCGTCTGCTACCCACGGAGCAGGCGAGCTGAGCCCGCACCGGCCGAGTCCGGTGCCGCCGTCGGAGCAGCCCGTCGCTCTCAGCCCGCTGAGGACGCCCCTGGCGAGGCGGAGGAGCCGCTCGGTGCTCGCCGGCGAGCCTCTCATCGAGGACGCCTCCCTGAGACGCAGGCCCCTGCAGGTCGAGGAGTCCCGCCCCGTCGAGACCGAGAGACCGTGAGCCCTGCACCGGTCGCCGCCCCTGAGGCGGAGTGACCCGGCCACTGCCTCACCAGGCCCGGCACGGCGGCGACCGCCCACACGCCGGCCGAGGCCGCTGCGGTCCCCGACGCCGTCAGGGCAGCCGGTCGCGCAGGCTGAGACCGAGCCGGTCGCCGCTCCGACGGGGAGACCCTTCTCGTCCAGCCCTTCCCTGTGGGACCAGGGCCTCGTGGATGGCGAGGTGAGTGCGCCGGCCGTGACGCCGTCTCCGATGGTTGAGATGCCGCAGGCCGTGCCAAGCCCCGCAGAGACCAACGAGGAGGCCGGCGCTCCGGCGCCCGCCATCCCGGTGCCTGAGACGAGCTCGGCTGACATCGCGCGCCGAGCCCGGCACGCCGCCGCCACCGCTCAGACCCCGGCAGAGTCTGCCCTGGAGCAGGTCGTCGAGGACGGTGCCGACGCGGCCGCGCACGCCGAGTCGGAGCCGGCCCCTGCCGACCCAGGTGGTGCAGTCCTCCGACGGCCGAGTCCGCCTACGAGCCGGTGGCGATCCCCGCCGTCGAGCATGCCGGTGGTGAGCCCGTGGCCGCCCCCATCGGGAGACCGTCGCCCCGACCAGGACGAGCTCGCCCCGACCCCGGCCGACGCCATCGACCACGCGGGCGATGAGACCGCCCTCGACCTCTCCAAGGAAACCCGGCAGACGCAGAAGGAGGCCCCGAGGTCGCGGCATCCGTCGAGGCGACGGTACCGTCCGTCGCGGAAAACCGCTGATGCCGCGGACGCTGCGGGCCAGGCCGAGGCGACCGACGCCGCCGATGCGGTGGTAGCCCTGAGGCATTGGTGACCTCCGGTGCTGAGGCCGCCCCCGCGCCGACCTCCTCAACGCCCGAGGGCCACGCGGTCCAGGAGGCCCCGAGCGAGCAGTCTCCCCGTCGAGCGCCTGGACAGCCAGGAGACCCCGGAGAGGTCTCAGACGCACGCGGAGGCTGAGAATACGGAGGCTGAGGGAGGTCGCCGAGGCCCCGCAGACCGCCAAGGAGGCGCCGGTTGAGCCGATCGGGTCCGCTGAGCCGGCTGAGCCGACCCCTCGAGCCCTGGGGAGTGAGAGCTGCGCCAGCGGATCTACACCGAGGTCCAGGAGTTCGTCGCCGCCATCGCACGCCGCGACGTCAACGAGCTGGCGAGCCGCTGCAGCATCGCCGGCAACGACCTGGCCGGCCTTGATGAGCAGCTGGCGGGCCTGTCCTCTTCTGCTTCGGACCCTGACCCTCTACCCCGTGGAGCAGGCTGACGACTACGTTGACGGCCACCACCGTCTGGACCTCAGCGAGCTGGAGGGCGGCGGCGTCGTCATCAGCAGCGAGCTCAGGCCCACGAGCGACCACAGGTGCGCGCCTCGTCGCCCACTGGAACCCCATGGGGATCTATCCCTTCGACTTCCGCAACGTGAGTATGTGAGTCGTCTCCTGCGCGCCCACCCGGCGCCCGGCAGCTCGAAGTGCGTCCCCGTCCGGCAGGTTCGGGGACGCACTCGTTCTTCGAGCGGGCTAAGAGGGAGACGGGGATCGCTACGAGCGGAGCCGGCGGACATGTGCCGGGGCTGTGAACCGCATAGACTGCCCGCCGTCAGCGTTATCCACCGAGAGGGACGTCTGTGTCGACGGCGCAGTACCCGGCACGGGCCCGTGTCGCCGCCTGGGCAGTGCACATCTTGACCATGTCGGGACTGGTGTGGGCCAGCCTGGCCATGCTCGCCACCATCAACCCCAACCGGAAGATCACGTGATGTGGGTCTGGCTGCTCGTCGCCCTCGTCGTCGACGGCGTTGACGGCACCCTGGCCCGGCGCGCCAGGGTCTCCGAGATCATCCCCTGGTTCGACGGCGGCATCGTGGACATCGTCGTCGACTACCTCACCTGGACCTTCATCCCGGCGGTCTTCGCGTACGTGGCCCCTGCTGATGGGGGCAAACCGGTGGCTGGCCTGCTCATGGCCCCTCATCCTGAGCTCGTCGATGTTCTGTTACGCCAACAAGCAGTGGAAGTCCACTGACTCACTACTGTGGGCTTCCCGGCCGCCTGGAACATCGTGGCCCTCATGTTCTCACGTCTGCAGACCCCGGCGGTCATCAACATCATCGTCACCCTCGTCTTCGTGGTGCTGACCCTGGTGCCCACCCACTACGCGCACCCGGCACGCGTCAGCGCTTCCGCGCCCCTCAACATCGGCGCGGTGGTGGTGTGGTTCCCGCCACCTGCTGGCTGGTGGCGATCTACCCCAGCGGCCGCTCAGCCTGGTCGCCGTCATCGTGGTCTCCGGCGGGTGGTCTCCTGCTCGCCGGGTGCTGCGCTGCTGCGCGGGGCCGAGTCAGAGGCACAGCCCTCCGGTACCCGCTCCTAGCTACCGATAGCGACCGTACCGCCTGCAGGTCGCAGAAGCGGCGCCCCCCGGTGGAGACGACTCCGACTCAGCCGACCCGTGTCGCGCGCAGGCCTCGGGCCACAGCCACGTCACGCAGCCAGCGACCGCCCTCGAGTAGGAAGGTGGCGAGCACCAGGCCGATGACCACCATGACAACCCAGCCGGGGTAGTTACCGTGCCCGTCGTCACCGGCCAGGAAGAAGTACACGTAGGGCGCTACGAAGGTGATGAGGGTGACGAGGAAGCCGGCGAAGCGGATGCGACGCCGTCGACCCGCCACCATGGCGATGATCCCCACGTGTAGGGCGCAGCGGTGACGATATCGATAGTCCACAGCACCCAGGGGCTGCCGCGGAAGCTGGAGGGCGTAGACGGCCGGAAGCGCCCGCAGCGAGGAGTAGATGAATACCGTCGCGTAGGCGAGGAAGCGGGGTTGTGCAGCAGCCGGACGATACCGGCGCGCGGGCACCAGGTCCACCTTCGCCTCCTGCAGGGCCGCCAGGGTGTGCCGGGAGACCCGCAGAGGGTCCGTCCCCTCCAGGACGGTGCGCAGGTAGCTGATCTGCTCAGGCGTCCCGGTGGCCCACTCTGTCCAGGAGATGGCGAGGGCTCACGGCGACGACGACGGTGCCCTCACCTCATCGGCCCCTGTCGGCCTGAGGGGCCCTGATGCTCCGGCGCCTCCGGGAGGCGATGTGGACGAGGTGCTCGCCCAGGACCGTCCGCAGCAGCCCAGGCGCTCCTGGGAACCTCGGCTCAGCCACAGGCGCTGCCCGTGCTCAACGGCCAGGGACAGCGCGTGCCCCAGAGCCCAGCCGTGCTCGTCGGGCGCCAGAAGCTCTTCGGGGTTGGAGATCTGTGCCAGCTCGGGCACCTCGGCGACGTTGAAGCGCGTCAGGTCGCCGACACGATCGACGGCCGCCACCGTCCGCAGGACCTCGGGGTCCAGGACGTGGCGCCGGTGACGGGCAGCTCGGTGACGGAGCGCAGAGCCATGACATCCATCACGGAGGAGTGGGAGGTAGGGGTGTGTTCGGGCATTGGGATGAGCCTAGAGGAGCGGGGTGCCCGTTGTGTGCATCCTGTGAGTCGATACGGCTCACTCTTCACTCAGGAGGAGGGCCTTCATCCTGCCCCGGTCCCTGGCGCCAGCGGCGTAGTCGGGACCGGGTAAGGCACAGCGGGTCGGCCGAGGGCCCAGGGTGAGGGTCACGGCACTCACGGAATCCTCTGGCACCGCCCGCCGGCGCAGCGGCCCGCGGGCTGCTTGTCGGGCTGGAGCGGGCCTCATCGGATCCCGCCTAGCGGATATGGCCTGGGACAGTGGCTGGAGGATCCGGATCCTCCACCGCAGCGGACCGGGCAAGGCGCCGCGGGAGGGCATTGAGGTCGATGCCTCCGGTAGGGAGCACGCCTGGTGGGCTCCCGCCGAGCGTCTCCCTGGCACCCGGTGCCCTGGAGGGAGCCGGGGCCGTGGTGTGCCTGTCGGCGCCCCGATCGCGCCGCGCCCCTGGACGCCGGCGCGCCGTCGCGCGCTGGCGGCCCCGCGCCTTTCCACCACCGCCCTCATCGCCCGGGTCGCCGCGGGCCTGCCTCGGCGGGGCGGCCTGAGGTCCTGCTGAGCGGATCGGCCACCGGCTTCTGCGGGGATCGGGTGATGAGATCCTCACCGAGACCTGCGGCCCGGGTGAGGGATTCCTGCTCTGAGCCTGTGCCGGCGTTGGGAGGCCGCTGCGGGTCCCGGCGGCGCGGGCCGGGCTGCGCACGGTCCAGTCCCGCACAGGGCCTGGTGGTCAGCCCCTCGGGCGGACTGCGCAGGATCCTCGGCGCCGCTCTACCGGGTCGGGGCAGGGCCCGGCCCGGCCGCGGCGACCAGTGGCAGCCGTGATCGGGCTGGAGGATGCCGCGGCCGGGCCCCTGTGGGCCATCGAGCACGACGACGTCCACGGGCCGGTCAACCTGACCGCGCCCGGAGCCCCCTGCGCAACCGCGACCTCCACCGGCTGCTGTCCTGAGCCCTGCGGCCGCCCGCCGGCGGTGGTGCCCCAGGTCCTGCTGGACCGGTTGAGGGGCCGGGGCGGCCGGCGGTACCGGAGGCATCGGAGGCATGCTCGCCGAGCTGCTCGGCGCCTCTCAGCGCGCGGTTCCCCAGGCGCTGCTCGCCTCCGGATTCCGCTTCACCGCGCCGGATGCGGCCTCGATCTGGGGACTCGGCGCCTGACGCCCGCCCCGGGTGCCGGTCGGTCTCGCGCCCCGCTGTCAGGCGCGGGCGATGACCTCGCCGTGCACGACGACGAACCAGGCGTCCTCGCTGCCACCCCACCGCCGCCACGCCTCGGCCATCGTCTCCAGGTCGGCGCTGTCCGCCAGCCCTCAGCTCGACGGGCCTGCGGCCCGAAGGAGGTCAGGCACCGCTGCGCCCAGGTCTCCGACCGCCAGGCCCGGTCGGCGGGCGTGGCGTAGCACCAGGTGGCGGCCGAGGCCGTCACGTCGGTGAAGCCCGCAGCCCGGGCCCAGGACAGCAGTCGGCCTCGGCGTCGGGCTCGCCGCCGCTGGCCCGGGCGGTGGCCATGTAGACCGAGCGCCACTGCTCCAGGCCCGCAGGCTCGGGGAACCAGGTCATGGCGGAGTAGACGGCGTCGCGCACGGCCACGATCCCGCCGGGGCGGGTGAGACGGCGTATCTCGGCCAGGGCGCCCACCGGGTCCGCGAGGTGCTGGAGGACCTGGGCGTGGACGATATCGAAGGAACCGTCTCGAAGGGCAGGGCCATGACGTCCCTGCGGGCCAGCCCACCTGCTCGGACAGGCCCTGTCTGCTCAGCGTCGCCCGAGCAGCTCCAGGGCGCCGGCCGCGGCATCCAGGGCGACGACCCGTCCCGCGACGTGCTCAGCGAGGTCCGCGGGTGATGGACGCCGGTCCGCAGCCGACATCGAGCAGATCCATTCCCGCCTTTGAGGTGAGGAAGCAGGTAGGCGGCCGAGTCCGTGGCTGCCGCGCCGCGAGTGCGCGCTGAGCACCGGCGCGCTGTGGCCGGTGTAACGCGCCATCCCGACTGAATCGTCCGAAAAGCTGTTCACTGTTCATATCCCGATCATCCGGGAATGTGATCTGTGCTGCGTGAACGTCCGGAATGTGGCCTCCGCTACGGCATATTCCCTCCGGATCGCGAGATGTTTCGTCTCAGTGAACGTCTCGGTGGAAGTCTTCTCGCGGCGCCGCGGCGACCGGCCAGGTGCCGAGCTTATTCCGCTAGGCGAAGGAGTCCCCCATGCAGGACGTTGTCGAGAAGGTCTATGAGCAGGTTGTGGCCCGCAACCGTGGAGAGGTCGAGTTCCACCAGGCCGTCCACGAGGTGCTGGACTCCCTCGGTCCCGTGATCGCCAAGCACCCCCACTACGCCGAGGGCGCCCTCCTGGAGCGCATCGTCGAGCCCGAGCGTCAGATCATGTTCCGGGTTCCGTGGGTCGACGACGCCGGCCAGGTCCACGTCAACCGCGGCTTCCGCATCGAGTTCAACTCCGCCCTGGGCCCCTACAAGGGCGGTCTGCGCTTCCACCCTCGGTCAACGCCGGCATCATCAAGTTCCTCGGCTTCGAGCAGATCTTTCAAGAACGCCCTGACCGCCCAGGGCATCGGCGGCGGCAAGGGCGGCCTCGACTTCGACCCGCACGGCCGCTCCGACGCCGAGGTCATGCGCTTCTGCCAGTCCTTCATGACCGAGCTGTCCCGCCACATCGGCCCGTCCACCGACGTGCCCGCCGGCGACATCGGCGTGGGCGGCCGCGAGATCGGCTACATGTTCGGCCAGTACAAGCGCCTGCGGAACTCCCTACGACGCCGGGTGTCCTCACCGGTAAGGGCCTGGCCTGGGGAGGCCTCGTGCGCACCGAGGCCACCGGCTACGGCGCGCGTGCTCTTCGCCCAGTCCATGCTCGCCACCAGGGCGAGTCCTCGAGGGCAAGAAGGTCATCGTCTCCGGTGGCGGGAACGTGGCGATCTACGCCATCGAGAAGGCCCAGCAGCTCGGGCGCCATCCCCATCACCTTCTCCGACTCCTCCGGCTACGTCGTCGACGAGGCCGGTGTGGACCCCGAGCTGCTCAAGCAGATCAAGCGAGGTCGAGCGCGGTCGCGTGCCTGACCACGTCGAGCGCCGCCCCGGCGCCCGCCTCGTGACCGGCGGCTCCGTGTGGACGTCCCCGGCGACGTCGCCCCGCCCCTGCGCCACCCAGAACGAGCTCGACGGCGACGCCGCGAACACCCCTGCTGCGGGGCGGCTGCGGCGTGGTCTCCGAGGGGGCCAACATGCCTCCACCCCCGGAGGCCGTCGAGGCCTTCCAGAAGGCCGGCATCCTCTTCGGCCCCGGTAAGGGTCGCCAACGCCGGTGGCGTGGCGACCTCCGCCCTCGAGATGGAGCAGAACGCCGGCCGCACCCTGCTGGGACTTCGCCACTCGCCGAGGCTAAGCTCGACCGACATCATGGCCGACATCCACGACTCCTGCGTCGCCGCGGCCGAGGAGTACGGCCGCCCCGGCGACTACGTGCTCGGCGCCAACGCGGCCGGTTTCACCCGCGTTGCCGACGTCATGATCGCCCACGGCATCGTCTCGATACCTGGCTGATCCGGGCTCGCGCTTTAGCGACGGCGTCCGCCACCTCCTTCCGAGGTGGTGGACGCCGTCGTTGTGCCGGGAGGGGTGGGGATCGGCGTCAGACAACTCATCCGCGTGGTCTCGCCTCACCGCGCCGCCGCTGTGGAGAAACCTCCCGACGGCGCTGACGGGCACCGTGGGGTTGCGGGCACGAGTGCTGGGTGATGAACGTCAGTGAGTTTCCGGAAAAATGCCCCGTGTCGCGCGGTCACTACGGTTGGACATGTCTTCCTCATCTTTCTCCCGGGTCACCATCCCTCCGCCTGACAAGGAACGACATGCGACTGCACCCCACGTGGGCCGTCAAGGTCGGCGCCGTCATGTGCGCGCTCACCTGACAGCCCTCAGTCCTTTTCCCGCTCACTCCTGACCCGCCGGTGCTGACGAACCGGCCACGCCGGCCGACGCTCCGGCCGCCGGTACCACCACCATTGACCTGCTGGGCATCACCGACCTGCACGGCCACATCTCCCTGTACCACTCAGACGGACCGCAACACCGGGCAGACTTCCGTCGAGGACCCCGGCGCCGTCACGCTGGCCTCGCGAGGTCTCCGCCGCCCGCGCCGCCAACCCCAACACTGTGTTCGTCTCCGCCGGCGACCCGTGGGTGGATCGGCCTCATGTCTCCTCCATCCTTCAGGACCGCCCCACCATGGAGACGCTCAACGCGATGTCCTCTGACGCCTCCGCCCTGGGCAACCACGAGCTCGACCAGGGCCTGACCGACCTGGAGACGCGCATCCTGCCCGCCTCGAACTTCCCGATCCTGGCCGCCAACGTCTCCGGCTCGGCTCCCTTGAGCGCCGAGGGTGGCGGCAAGGGAGTCTTCATCAGGAGGTCGGCGGCGTGCGCGTCGGCTTCGTCGGCGTCGTCACCGATGAGCTTCCCACCCTCGTGTCGCCCTCAGCGCTGTCCACCCTCACCCTGAGCCCAGCGGTCGCCTCCGCCAACGCCCGAGCCGCCGAGCTCAAGGACGGCGATCCCGCCAATGGTGAGGCCGACGTCGTCGTCGTGCTCAGCCACGAGGACGCCGCCGCCACCGCCACCAGCTTCGGCGGGAGCGTCGACGCCGTCTTCTCCGGACACACCCACGTGCCCTTCGCCCAGACCGTCACCGGTGCCGAGGGCAACCAGATCGCCGTCGTCCAGGCCGACCACTACGGCTGGGCGCTGGGCCGCATCCGCCTCAGCTACGACCCCGCCAGCCGGAAGACCTCGGTGGTCAGCGCCGACAACGAGGACCTGCGCAGCTCGAGCTGCACCACCGACGCCTACGGCGTCGCCGGGATCGTGGCCCAGGCGGAGAAGGACCTGCCACCGAGGGCGGCAAGCCACTGGCCAAGATCGGATCGGACTTCCCGCGCGGCTCGGACGGCACCGGCCCCGGCGCCAACCGGGGCACCGAGTCCACCGCCCCAACCTCATCGCCGAGTCCTTCCGCAGCTGGCTCGCCACCGACATCCAGCCGGCCGGCTCCACCCGCTACGTGGGCATCGCGAACGCCGGGCGGTGTGCGCGCGACCTGCTCACGCCGCCTCCGGCCTCGGAGGGTGACGGCGTCCTGACCTCCGGGAGGCTTACACCGTCCAGCCCTTCGGCAACGAGATGGCCTACACGACGCTCACCGGCGCCGAGCTGAAGGCCCTGCTGTCCCAGCAGTGGCAGCCCGGCTCCAGTCGTCCAGTCCTCACCCTGGGGCTGTCCAGCAACGTCGACGTCCCTCACCGAGGCCACCACCGATGCCGCTCATGGGGCGAGGACGGAGCCGCCCCTCGCGATCCGCGAGATCCTCGTCGACGGCAAGCCGCTGGCCGACGGCGATAGGTCGTCGTCGCCTCAACCCTTCCTGCTGGCGGAGGCGACGGCCACACCGTCCTGAAGGACAAGCTCCTCGACCAACACCGGCGTCCTCGACCGCGACGTCACCTCCGCCTACCTGGCCTCCTTCGGCGACCAGCCCGTCAAGGCCGACTACCCAAGCGGCAGACCGGATGACCGTGGGGCCCGTGTGACATCAGCTCAGGCGGCGCGCGCAGCACCGACATGGTCTCGGTGACCCTGAGTCCCTGGCCTACACCAACGCCTCCGAGCAGCCGCTGGCGCCTGGCGCGTACGCGCGAGCGCGGGAGCAAGGAGATCCTGACCAAGTGACCTCGACCACCGTCGACGCCACCGGCCCGACCACCGGGCGGGTCGACTTCAACCTCACGTTCCCGGACGACGCACCCACGCGTGCCTGCCGCACGGTCCAGGCCGCCACCCGCCGCTGGGCCACCGTCGAGACCCCTCGACTGCCGCAGGCACGGTTCTCAATCGCTTCTCGGTCGAGATCGAGGGTGAGGCTGCGGACGACCCCGGTGCGGACGCCGGTGCCAGCACGGCAGGGGGCGCAGGCACGGCGGCGGACGAGGCCGGCGGCGAGGCGACGTCCACCCCGCAGGCCGGTCGTGATGCTGATGAGGCGTCCGTGGTGGCGGCACCGAGCCATCCGCCGGGAGCGGCGCGCCGCCCGCAGCCGCTGCCCTGAGGCCCGTGGTGGCAACGGCGCTCAGCCGGTCGGTGGCTCGGGTGGTTGGCCGCTGGCCCGCACAGGTGCGTCCCTGCGCAGGCGTCGTCGCCCTGATCCTCATCGTCGGCGGCTACCTCATCCTGCGCCGCAGACGGCAGGTCGACTGACGGGACTCGACGCGCGCCGAGGTGGTCTCACACCGAGCCGCTGCAGCGACGCGCGAATCGACGCCGTGCCCGTCGCCCTCACCAGGGGTGGCGGGCACGAGTGCTGGGTGGCGGTGATTGGCGGCGCCCGTGGGGCGGACCCTGTTCTCAAAACAACCTATAGATTGTATTGTGAGTCACAAAGGGTGGACATGAATGTCTGAACAGACATACTCTACTGTCTGTTCAAAACATTAAGAGTCGAAGAGATGTCCCGAACGGGCGATCTCTGATCGATGGCACCGACCCTCAGGGGGTGAACATGCGCATCGAGGACAGGCACCGCCAGATCGTGGAGCAGGTGCGTGGTGCGGGGCGGGTTCTCGTCACCGAGCTCGCCGAGCACTACGACGTCACCCCTGAGACGATCCGTCGCGACCTGACCGCCCTGGACCGCAGCGGCGCCCTGCGCAAGGTCCACGGTGGCGCCATCCCCGCCCCCAGCCCTGCCGGAGACCGGCGTGACCCAGCGCGAGCAGGTCAACCCCGATGCCAGCAGGCCATCGCCCGCGCCGCCCTGGCGCGGCTCGCGCCGAAAACCCGGCACCACCCTCCTCATCGACGCCGGAACCACCACTGAGTCGCTCGCCCGCCTCCCTGCCGGGCGACAGCGACCTGACCGTCATCACCAACCCGTCCTGACCGCCGCCTCCCTGGCCGCCGCCGGACGCACCCGGTGCGGATCCTGGGCGGCCAGCTGCGCGGACTCACCCAGGCCGCCGTCGGCCCCGAGGCCGTCGAGGCCCCTGTCCACCCTGAGGGTCGACGTCGCCGTCCTGGGCGCCAACGGCCTGAGCGCAGCCCACGGGCTGTCCATGCCCGACCCCGACGAGGCCACCGTCAAACGCGCCATGGTGCGCAGCGCCCGCCAGGTGGTGGCCCTGGTCGACTCCACCAAGATCGGCCAGGAGCACCTGGTCTCCTCTCGCCTCCTCGACGACATCGACCTCCTGGTCACCGACGTCGAGCTCCCGCCCGCACTCATCGACCAGCTCACCAGCAGCCGAAAACCGAGGTACTTTGTCGCATGATCCCTGACCTCACGCCCAACCCGTCCCCTCGACCGCACCGTCTCCCTACCCGCTCCCCTCCAGCGCGGCGCCGTCCAGCGCCTGACCGACGTCGTCAGCGGAACCGGGAGGCAGGGCGTCAACGTCGCCCGCGTCCTGTCCACCTCCGCGCGCGCCGCCACCGCCGTCCTGCCCGCCGCCGAGCACGACCCCATCCTCACCGCCCTGGACGGCCCCGAGCTGCCCGGCCTCACCGTGCGATCCGTGCCCGTGGCCGGCCCCTGCCCGCATCAACACCGCCGTCACTGAGCCCGACGGCACCACCACCAAGCTCCACGAGCTGGGGAGCGGGCCTGAGCGCTGAGGAGATCGACGCCGTCGAGCAGGGCCCCTCCTGGAGACCCTGACGCTCACGGCGGTGTCGGGCCGGAGCCGACCCCACCACCGCCGTCCTGTCCGGCTCCCCCGCCGCCGGGCGCACCGGCCAGGTGGTACGCCCGCCTGGTCGGGCTCCCTGCGCGAGGCCGCCCCGGGCTGCGCATCGCCGTCGACACCTCCGACGAGCCCCTGGCGGCCCTGGCCGCCGAGCTGCCCGGATCGGCCCCTCGACCTCATCAAGCCCAACGGTGAGGAGCTCGGCCAGCTCACCGGCCTGCCCGCCGAGCGCGCCATGGCCTCGAGGAGGGCGCTGTTCAGGGGACTACGACCCTGCTGTCGACGCCGCCCGCCTCCTGGTGGACCTGGGCATCGGCGCCGTCCTGTGACCCTCGGCCCCGCCGGCGCGTTCTGGTGACCGCCGACGGCGCCTGGCACGCCACTCGCCCCCGAGGTCCCGGTGGTCTCCACCGTCGGCGCTGGGACCTCGGTGGCCGGCTACATCCTGGCTGACGTCAACGGCGGCGGACGAGACCGAGCGCCTGCGCACCGCCATGGTCACGGCTCGGCCGCCGCCTCCCGCCCGAACCACCCTGCCCACGCTCGCGCGACCTGCCCGATCAGCCGGCCGTCGTCACCCGGCCTCCTGAGTCGGGGCGCCTGCGGGCGCCGGGTCGCAGACCCGCGAGCCCTCGCACTATGTCAGCGGCTGCCGGCCGGTCACCGCCACCGCCCAGCAGGCCCCGCCACCGACCGCCCTCGACCGTCCATCACCCGTCCACCGACCCGCCACATGACCACCACTGACCGCTATGACCGCCGCCCACCACCCTTGACCACTTTGTGACCCGCCGCAGCCCACCGGGCGGCGGCACCTGGACACCAAGCGAAGACCATGACCGAGAACAAGCCCCTCATCATCCCCGAGCTGGTCGCGCTCGACGCCGACGCCGGCCCGGGCAAGGAAGACGTCATCGAGTTCCTGGCTACCACCGTGGCCGTGCGCGGGCTGGGCCTCCAGCCCTCGACGGCCTGGCCGCCGACGCCAAGCAAAGCGCGAGTCCACCGCCCCCACCGGGATCCCCGGTGGCATCGCTCATCCCGCACTGCCGCAGCCTCTCACGTCCTGGCCCCCAGCCCGGCTTCGCCCGCCTGTCGCAGCCGGTCGACTTCGCGCCGCTGACGGACAGGCCGCCGACCCTCATCTTCACGATCGCCGCCCCCGACGGCGCCGCACGACTTCCACCTCCAGCCTCCTGGGCCAGCTCGCCCGCGGACCTCATGCAGTCCGAGTTCACCGACGCCCTGCGCCAGGCCGCCGACGCCGAGGAGATCGCCCGCATCGTCACCAGGCAGGTCCAGCCCTGAGCCTGCTCGACGACGGGGCGCAGGCCGCGGACGGCGCGGACGGCGCAGCCGGTGAGACCAGTGAGGCCGCAAGCGCCGCGGACTCGGCCCAAGGCCCGGCGTCGTGGAGACCAAGGAGGCCTCGGCGTCGTCGGCCCCGGGCGGAAGAGGCGAGACCGTCATCGTGGGCGTCTCCTCCTGCCCCACCGGCATCGCCCACACCTTTCATGGCCGCCGAGGCCCTGGAGCAGGCCGGCAGGGACCGCGGCATCACCGTGGCCATCGAGGGCCAGGGTCGGGCAAGATCGACGCCCTGACCCCGACCTCATCAATCGGGCCAGCGCCGTCATCTTCGCCCACGACCTGCCCGTCAAGGGCCGCGAGCGCTTCGCCGGCAAGCCCGTCATCGACGTCGAGCGGCTCAAGGCCGCCGTCAACGACGCCGGCTCCCTGGTGACAAGGCGCCTGGCCGTGGTCGACGACCCGAGCGCCACCCTGCGTGCCGGCCGGCGGCGAGTCCGCCGAGGAGAGCGAGGAGGGCCTGAGCACTGCCCGGCGCCTCCAGCGCTCGGTCGCGACCGGGGTGTCCTGGCATGATCCCCTTCGTGGCCGCCGGCGGTCTGCTCATCGCCCTGGGCTTCCTCCTGGCCGGGTACGACGTGGCCAACCTCTACGAGAAGATCTCCATCAGCGACTACTCCCTGTGGAACCTGCCCGGCAACGAGTTCGTGCACGAGATCAAGAACTCGGCTGACGACGTCGTCGGCACCGAGACGATCACCGTCTCCCCAGTCCGGGCTGCTGCTGTACATCGGGTGGACGCTGTTCCCGCTGGGGCAGGCGGCCATGAGCTTCCTCGTCCCGGCGCTGGCCGGCTAGCATCTCCTTGCTGGCTGGCAGGCGCCCCGGATCGCGCCCGATTCGCCGCGGGGTCGTCGCGGTCGAGGTCGGTGCCGGGTTCATCGGCGGCCTGGTCGGCGGCATCCTCGCGGGCTACTTCGCGGCCTGGCTCGCCGGGCTCGGCGTACCGTCCTGGCTACGAGGGCCCATGCCCGTGGTCATCATCCCGCTGGGCACCACGCTGGTGGTCGGCGCCGTCATGCACCCGGTTCTCGGGCTCGCCCCGGCCGCCCTCACGACCGCGCTGCAGAACGGGCTGACCTCCATGTCCGGGGCCGGGTCGGCCGTGCTGCTCGGCGTCATCCTCGGGCTCATGATGTGCTTCGACCTGGGCGGGCCGGTCAACAAGGCCGCCTACCTGTTCGGCACCGCGGGCCTGTCCGCGGCCAGCGCCACCAACGCCGCCCCTACGAGATCATGGCTCACCGTCGCCGCCGCCGGCGTGGTGCCGCCGCTGGCGATGTCCGTCGCGACCTTCCTGCGCTCGCGGCTGTTCACCAAGGCCGAGGTGGAGAACGGACGCAGCGCCTGGCTGCTGGGGCTGTCCTTCATCTCCGAGGGCGCCATCCCCTTCGCCGCCGCCGACCCGCTGCGCGTCATCCCGGCCACTATGGCCGGCGGCGCGGTCACCGGCGCGATGACCATGGCCATGCACGTCGGCTCCCGCGCGCCCCACGGCGGCGTGTTCGTCGCCTTCGCCATCACCAACTTCGGTGGCTTCCTCCTGGCGATCCTGGCCGGGACGGCGGTGACCACCGCCCTGGTCATCGTCCTCAAGGGTCTGGGGCGCAACACCGACGGCAAGAAGACCGCTGAGGCGAAGGCCGCGGCCGCCGCTTGATCCGGCGATCCTCATCACCGCGTCGTGCGGGGTCCCACCAGGTGCGGGGCTCCGCACGACGCGTGTGAGGAACAACGAGGCCGAGTCCGAGAGTTTCGGTGTCCCCGTTGACGCAGGACACTCCCCGGGGCGGTCCGGCATAGGCTTCACGATATGGCTGCAAGACGACGCATCGACCCCGCCGCCGGCGCCCAGGCCCTGCGCCAGTGGGCCCAGGAGCAGAACACGTCCGGGGCTGGACCTGCCAACGCCACTGAGGAGCCGGCCGGCGCTGAGCGTGCCGCCGGTGGCCCCGACTCGGCCAGTCCCGCCGACCGCCGCCCTGACGCCGGATGACCGCCACCGCCGTGCGCTACACCCTTGAGGAGCTTGCCGCCTGCGCGCCCGGGCGCTCGGTCGAGGTGCGGGTCCCGCCTTCGAGCGTCACCCAGGCTGTCGCCGGCACTGTCCACCGCCGGGGCACTCCCGCCCAGCGTCGTCGAGACCGACGCCGCCACCTGGCTGGCCCCTGGCCGCCGGCCGACTCCACCTGGCAGGACGCCCGGCCGGCGGCGCCCCTGCACGCCTCCGGCGAGCGCTGCGACCCGTCCGCCTACCGCCTCTGGCCGCTCTGAAAGCCCGTCCGGTCTGGGCCGACCGGCGTGGTGGCATGGTCGCCGCTGCCGCCGTAGCGCCGCCGCCTGATCTCTGACTGTCGCTTTGCGAGCCGGGCTGCCCGCGGACCCGTAGGCCGGTCACCCCACGTCCTGAGGCGTCTCGGACTGCTGTGCAACCGCGCAGAGGACGAAAAGTCGCAATGGCGACTTTTTCAACGCACCCTTGTCGGGCAGACGTCAGGGCGCGGTCCTGACCAGCGTCAACGCGTTCTGACTGGTCGTCTCGCGAGCCCCACTCGGTCCTGGGTCAAAAGTCGCCCGTGACAGATCGGGCTGATTCCGCTCCATCCGTCTGTTGGTTGCGCGCCGAGGGCTCGCGCCGGTTCATCCCATGAGTCGCACGCGCCTGAGCACCCACTAACCGCCCCGCCCGCCGAGGTCACCCGGACCTTGACGCGTTGCGCGCGCACTACGAGGTCCCCACCGCCTTCCCGCCCTGAGGCCCTCGCCGAGGCGGGAGGCCGCCGCCGGCGCCTCGGGCCCAGGACGGCCCCGCCCGTCTCCTGGCCGACGGCGCCTGCGACGCCCGCGACCTGGACCTGGTCACCATCGACCCGCCCGGCTCCATGGACCCTCGACCAGGCGGTTCTCCTGGAGCGCCTGCCCGCGCAGGCCGACCGTGTTGACTAGGCCGGCGCGACCGCCGGGGACGTCGGGGACGCCCCGAGTCGGAAGCCGCCTACCGAGTCCACCACGCCATCGCCTCCCTGGCCACCTTCGTGACCCCCGGCGGCGCCCTGGACACCGAGCTGCGCCGTCGCGGCGAGACCGTCTCACGCCCCCGACGCCGCCACGCCCCTGCACCCCGAGGTCCTCTCCACGGCGCCGCCTCCCTCCTTCAGGACGCCGAGCGCCCCGCCTGCCCTGTGGACCATCGACCTCGATGACCGCGGCGAGGTCGTCTCCGCCCGCGTCGAGCGGGCCCTCGTGCGCTCGCGGGCCCGCCTCACCCTACGCCCAGGTCCAGGCCGCCATTGACGGGGAGGGTGCCCTGCCCCAGGAGGCGCCGGCCGACCTGCCCTGAGCTCCCTGGCCGAGATCGGCCGCCTGCGCCTGAACGCGAGGGCCGCCCGCGGCGGCATCAGCATGACCACGCCCGAGCAGGTTGTCGAGGTGACCGAGGCGGCACAGGTGGCAGAGGCAGCAGAGGTGACAGAGCCGGCAGGGGACTGGTCCGGAGTCCGCTCGAGTCCGCCGAGTGCTGGTCGCCGAGGTGCCCGGCCCCGCCGGCTACCGGCTCGCCTACCGCGTGCCCGTGCCCGCCGAGCAGTACAACGCCCAGATCTCCCTGCTCACCGGCATGTGCGCCGCCCGGGTCATGGTCGAGTGCGGCGTCGGCATCCTGCGGACCCTGCCGCCGGCGCGCCCGAGGATCTACGCCCGTCTGCGGCGCGTCGCCACGGCCCCTGGGCATCGACTGGCCGGCCGCCCAGCCCTACCCCCGAGCTCGTGCGCGGCCCGGACCACGCCGTGCCCGCTCACGCTGCCTTCATGGAGCAGGCCATGTCCCTCTTCCGTGGGATCGGGCTACCTCGCCTTCGGAGTGGGCGGCGTCGGGGTGCCGGGCCGAGGACGAGGCCTCCGACACCGAGGAGGCCGTCCACTCCGCGATCGCCGCCCGCTACGCCCACGCTCACCGCACCGCTGCGCCGCCTCGTGGACCGCTACGGCGAGGAGGTCTGCATCGCCGCCTGCGCCCAGGCGCCCGTGCCCGAGTGGGTCCTTGAGGCCCTCCCCGACCCTGCCCGACGTCATGGAGCAGACCGGCAAGCGCGCCAGAGCCATCGGCCGCGGAGCCCCTGACCGCTCTGGAGGCCCTGGTCCTGCGCGGACACGAGGGCGAGGTCTTCGACGGCGTCATCACCTCCGAGCGCGACGGCCGCGGCGAGCTCGTCCTGGCCGAGCCCGCCGTCGTCACCGAGATCCGCGCCGGCACGAAGGCCCCTGACGATGGTCTCTCCGGTGGGTGAGCGCGTGGGTCCGCCTCCTGTCCGCCGACCCCGCCTCCGGCACCCGCTTCCAGCTCCTGCGGAACCGGCCCTGAGGCGCCAGGTGCGTCAGGCCTGCGGGAGCAGCTGTTCCAGCAGCTCCTCAGCGTCACTCCCCACCAGGTCCAGCGCACCCCGTGAGGCGAGTGAGGCGACGCCGTGGACGGCCGCCCAGGCGGCGGTCGCGGCGGCCTCGGGCGCATCCGGGCGTTCCTTGGCGAAGCGGGCGCGCCATTCTTCAAGGAGTGGCAGGGACCTGGCCCGAAGCTCCCGGCCGCTGCCGGCCAGCACGTCGTGACGGGTGATGAGGTCGAAGGCGTGGGGGTGCTCGACGGCGTAGGCGACGTAGGCCCTCGCGGTCTCCTTGAGGCCTGCCTCGGCATCGGTGAGGCGAGTGCGGAGCTCATCGAGGCACACCTCGGCGATGGCGGACAGTAGCAGCGCGAGGGTGGGGAAGTGGCGTCTCGGTGCTCCGTGGGAGACGCCGCAGCGCCGGGCCACCTCTCGTACGGTCACCGCGCTGACGCCGTCGTCCTCGAGCAGCTGCCGCCCAGCCTGGATCAGACGGTCCTCCGTTGTCGGGCTCATGGCCCTAGCCTGGCCCTTTGTAGACGGCGTCTACAACATGGTAGACATCGTCTACATGATGGCTTTCGGATACTCCCTCGCCCTGGTCTCGGTCGGGTCCGCCCTGCACGCCCTGTGGAACGTGCTGGTGAAGCGCTCCGGTACCTCCGACGTCGCCTTCGTGTGGGTCTACAGCGCCATCGCCGCGCCGCTGTGGCTCGCGGTACTGACAGTGGGGGCGACCTGGGGAGGTCTGGGCCCGGCCTGGTGGGCGGCCCTCGTCAGCACGGCGCTGCACACGGCCTACGCCGCGGTCCTCCAACGCGCCTACTCGTCGGCGGACCTGTCAGTGGTCTATCCGGTCTCACGCGGGCTGGCGCCGGTTCTGGTGACGGCGGTGGCGGCGCCGTGGGCCGGGGGCCCGAGCGCCATCCAGGCGCTCGCGCTTCTGGCGGTCCTCATCGGCGTCGCCCTCGCCTCGGGGGCCACCTGGCGGGATCTGACCCGGGCCCGGGGCCTCCGGGCGGGCAGCGCCGTCGCATCCTGCACCGCCGCCTACACTCTGTGGGACGCCTTCGCCGTCGCGGAGCTGCACGTCGCCGTTGTGCCCTACATGGCGCTGTCCAGTCTGGCTCAGCTCGTGCTGCTCACCATCGTGCTGGGCCGGCGTCGTCGCGAGTTGCCCGCTGCGCTGGCTGCCGGCTGGGCCCGGGCCTCCCTCATCGCGGTGCTGGTGCCGGCGAGCTACGCGCTGGTGCTTGTCGCCATGCGCTTCGGGCCTCCGTCCGTCGTCGCCACCTCCCGGAGCCTCAACGTCGTCTTCGGTGTCATCGCCGGGGTGTGGCTCCTGCGTGAGCCCTTCACCAGGCGATCAATACTCGGGGTCTCGATGATCGTCGTCGGGGTCCTGGTGGGGGCGAGCTGATTCCGGAGCCGCCTGCGCTGACCGGCTCCGGCGGTCGTAATGGTCAGACGGTGCCGGGCCATGACAGACTGTGCGTGTGCGCACCGGGTGAGAAAACCCTCGCAGATCACCTTCGACCATCCCTGACGGCGCCCTGCCCCACCCCGCGGGCCGGCTCCACCGAGCCTCGAGCCGATCCGCCCGGCTGAGCCCGCCCGATCCGGCGGCTCCCGCAGTGCCCGTCAGCGTCCCCGGCCTGACCGCTCTGCCCGACGACCACTCCGACGAGCTCGAGCCCCTCGCCGCGCGAGGAGTGCGGCGTCTTCGGTGTCTGGGGCCCCCGGCGAGGAGGTCTCCCTGCCTGAGCTACTTCGGGCTGTACGCCCTCCAGCACTGCGGGCCAGGAGTCGGCGGCATCGCCACCTCCAACGGCTCCCAGATCCTCGTCTACAAGCGACCTCGGCCTGGTCTCCCAGGTCTTCGACGACCAGGCCCCTGTCCAACCTCACCGGGCCACGTGGCCGTCGGCCACGTCCGCTACGCCACCCAGGGGCCACCACCTGGGAGAACGCCCAGCCGATGCTCGGCCCGGCGGCCGGCTCCACCCTCGCCCCTGGCCCACAACGGCAACCTCACCAACACCCTGCGAGCTCATGGACGCCGTGCGCGTCACCTCCGGGGAGGACCTCAGCGGTGAGCTCGGCCGCGGCTCCTCCACCGACACCGCCGTCCTGGCCGCCCTGCTCAACCTCGTCTCCGAGCACGGAGCCCTGGAGGGCTGGGACTCGGCCGCCGACATCCTCACCTCCGGCATCACCGACGACGCCGAGCTCGACGCCGCCTACTCCGCACCGCCCCCCTTGAGCATCCACCAGGCCGCACGGCGGGTCCTGCCCATGCTCCGCGGCGCCTTCTCCCTGGTCTTCATGGATGAGCGCACCTCTCACGCCGCCCGCGACCCCACGGGGTGCGCCCCCTGGTGCTGGGGCGCCTGGGCAACGGGTGGGCCGTGGCCTCCGAGACCGCCGCCCTCGACATCGTCGGCGCCGCCTTCGTGCGCGAGATCGAGCCCGGCGAGCTCATCGAGATCGACGAGGACGGCGTGCGCTCCTCGCGCTTCGCCACCGCCCGCCGGGCCGGCTGCGTCTTCGAGTACGCTCTACCTGGCCCGCCCCGACACCCGCATCGCCGGACGTAGCGTCATCACCTCGCGCAACGAGATGGGGGCCGCCCTGGCCCGCGAGCACCCGGTGGAGGCCGACCTCGTCATCGCCACGCCCGAGTCGGGCACCCCGGCCGCCATCGGCTACGCCCAGGCCTCCGGCATCCCTACGGGCAGGGGTCTGGTGAAGAACGCCTACGTGGGCGCACTCATCCAGCCCACCCAGACCCTGCGCCAGCTCGGCATCCGCCTCAAGCTCAACCCCTGCGCGAGGTCATCGAGGGCAGCGCCTCGTCGTCGTCGACGACTCCATCGTGCGCGGCAACACCCAGCGGGCCCTGGTGCGGATGCTGCGCGAGGCCGGCGCCGCCGAGGTCCACGTGCGCATCTCTCCCCGCCGGTCGCGTGGCCCCTGCTTCTACGGCATCGACTTCGCCACCCGCGCCGAGCTCATCGCCACCGGCATGAGCGTGGAGGAGATCGGCGAGTCCATCGGCGCCGACTCCCTGGGCTTCCTGTCCGTCGAGGGCATGGTGGCCGCCAGCGGCCAGAAGGCCGACGACCTGTGCCTGGCCTGCTTCACCGGCGACTACCCGATCCCGCCGCCCGTGCGCAGCCTGACGTCCGCCGCCATCCCTGTGCGCCGCGTCCCGGACCGCCTACCGCGGTCGGCGCAGCGAGAAGGCCGACGACGCCGAGCGCACCGTGCCGCCGGGCAGCATCACCCGCCGGACCTGGCCTCCGGCAGTCCCCTGGGCTCGACGTCACAGCCCCGACCCTCGGCGCCCGCCGTGCCCCGGCCGGCTCGGTCCGAGTGGTCCGCCTCCCGACCCGCGCCGGCCACCTGCCGCCTCGCCCCTTCCACCCACCACCGCACCTTCGACCCGGAGTCCACAAGGAGCCCCCACATGACCCAGCAGCCCGAGCAGCCCACCTCCGCCATCACCTACGCCGACGCCGGCGTGGACACCGCCGCCGGGGACCGGGCCGTCGCGCTCATGAAGGACGCCGTGGCCTCCACCATGACCCCGGCCGTCGTCGGCGGCGTCGGGGCTTCGCCGGGCTCGTGGACGTCTCCGTCCTGCGCGACTACCGCCGCCCCCTGCTGGCGACCTCCACCGACGGCGTGGGCACCAAGGTCGCCATCGCCCAGGCCCTCGACATCCACGACACCATCGGTCAGGACCTGGTGGGATGGTCGTTGACGACATCGTCGTGGTCGGTGCCCGCCCCTGCTCATGACCGACTCACATCGCCTGCGGGCACGTCGTCCCCGAGCGGATCGCCGACATCGTGCGCGGCATCGCGCCCAGGCCTGCGCCGCCATCGGCACCCCGCTGCTGGGCGGTGAGACCGCCGAGCACCCCGGCCTCATGGGCTCCCTCGACGAGTACGACGTCGCCGGGGCCGCCACCGGCGTCGTCGAGGCCGATCGCGTCCTCGGCGCCGAGAAGGTGCGTGCCGGCGACGTCCTGGTCGCCCTGGGCCTCCTCCGGCCTGCACTCCAACGGCTACCCCTGCGCGCCGCGTCATCGATCACGCTGGCTGGGCCTGGAGCACGAGGTCCCTGAGTTCGGCCGCACCCTGGGCCAGGAGCTGCTCGAGCCCACGCGCCTGTACACCCGCGTGTGCCCTGGCCATGCTGGAGACCCTGTCCTCACCGGCCGCCCCGGGGCCGGTTCACGCCCTGTCCCACATCACCGGCGGGGGACTGGCCGCCAACGTCGCCCGGGTCCTGCCGGCCGGGCTCATCGCCGACGCCGACCGCTCCTCCTGGACGGTGCGCCGCTGGTCTCCACCGTGCGCGAGCTCGGCTCGGTGCCGTGGGAGGACCTCGAGGGCACTCTCAACCTGGGCGTGGGGATGGTCGCCGTCGTCGACCCGAGCGTGGTCGACGCCGTCCTGCGGGTCGCCGAGGGTTCCGACATCCCCGCCTGGGTGCTCGGCGAGGTGCATGAGGCCGCGAAGTACGAGGCTCAGGGCCGGGTGGTCTCCGGCACGAAGGGCGTCGACGGGGAGCGGTCGACATCCACGGCACCTACCGGACCGCCTGAGCGGCCGAGGCCGCCGCTGGCACGAACAGCGGGGACGACACGATCACGACGAGGCCCCGATTGGATGCGGACCACCGGGGCCTCGCAACCGTGAGATGTCACATGTGGCGACTAATCAATCCCCCAGCCGGGCCGGTTCTGGAGCAACTGGTCAGGGCAGCATAGCCCTGGCCTGTGTCGATGCGACACAGGCGGTTCGGTTCGGGAGTGAGAAGTCGCCGAGAGTGACACGGATGGCTGCTCGGATGGCCTCGACTCACGCGCTCGTAGGCGCGCGGAAGGGCCGGCAGGTGCTTTCCTCCGGCCCTCCTCGACTGGGGTGGGCTACTTGCCGCCCTCGTCCCAGTCATCATCGTCGACGGCATACTTGGCGGCCAGTTCCTCGTAGTCGATCTCGTCGTCAGGCTCAGATCCCGAGGACGCTGAGACGAGCTCCCGCTCCAGAGCCTTGTAATCAGTCTCCGGGCTGAAGTACTTGAGCTTACGGGCAACCTTGGTTGCCTTTGGCCTTCTGACGGCCGCGCCCCCTATAGGCTCGACCCCTCCAACGTGTCACGGCGCGCACGTGGGCGCGCTCTTTCCTGGTCAAATATCGTCGGGGCAACCATGTACAACGTCAATGGTCACGAACACCATTCAGACACTGGGGAGGGGCGTGGTGACGCACACCCCAAATATGGACGCGGGGGTCCAAGAGCCCCATGGAGGGCGCCCAGGAGGTCTTCGGTGGGCCTTCAGTGAGCCTGCGGATGTTGCTCAATGTCGACCCGAAGTTCCTCCAGAGAGGCTGAGCCTCAGGGGCGCGCGCCGTCCCGAGTGATTCCTGACAAGGGGTGGGGGAGGACTGCCTGGTGAGTAGGTGTCGGCACTCGCCGGGGCGTACTCAGTGGGCTGATGTGCGCAGGGCGGGCTGACTCGATCGAACCGCGCGGAACACGCACGTGAAAGGTGAGGAGAGCCTTGGGGCGGTCCTCGGGGCTTGTTTGCGTCCTCGTGGGCAAGGGGCGAGTGGGTCGGTGTCCTGGCGGTGCGGCGGGGCTCGGCCTCGGTGAGGACTGCGTTTCGTGCTGGGGACGTACTTTCATCAAAGACGGCTCGCATCCTGATCTCAGTCATCTGCGACGGAACGCAGTCCTCATGCGGAAAAGTACGTCCTCACCGGGCCCCTGCGTCAGCGCTGTCGTCGTCAGAAACCGTCGGCGAGGCTTGTCGGTGACACTGCGGCGAATCGACTCTGCGGCCGCCGTGACGTTCCTTGGGCTACGCCGCCTGCGCGGGGTGGGGGTGGCAAGTCGGGGGCGGTCGCACTGCGTTGAGTTGATCGAGGACGTACTCTTGATCGAGGACTGCGTTTTCCCGCAGACCACTGGGGTCTGAGTGCAGTCATCTGTGGGAGAGTACGTCCCGGACGGAAACCGCTAGTTCCGATGCGGACCCTCGAGGGTCCAGTCCGTGCCCCTGAGGTGCGTTCGAGGGGTGGCCCGGCGGCATCCCTTTGGCGAGCACGTTGGGAGTGTTGGTGACAGGTGCGATGGGCGGTGTGTCGGGGGTGGAAGGTGGGTATCGTGCGTGAGGGGCGACCCTGAACGATGTTCACCGCTGGGGAGCTCCTCGTAGCGGCGCTCGCACTCTGGGCATCGAGGCAGAGCGTCAGGGGTCTGTTCGTGGTACGAAGAAGGTGTCGCATAGGGCGCGCACCGCCTTGCCCTCGACGGATGCGTCGGCGATGTGGCGGCGGTGCGTCGTGCGCGACGCAGCCTGGAACTGAAGTGACAAAGGCGTCCTTGTGATTTGGCCTCTTCAAGGATAGAGATTTGTGCGGGAGCAATGACCTTCGTCCTCCATCGCGGAATAGATGTCGAAGCGATTTGTCCCAACCTTGTTCCGGCGGTGCGATGGCGTCAGCAGACGGTATTCTAATCTGTGCCAATCTAGAGCCAGGTTGGCTCTGTTCTATGAACGACAGGCAGATATCTTCGATTCCGTCCTCGGTGGTGATGCTGGAGTTCCACTGTTGCCAGCGGTTCTCGGTTGGTGCTCTGTCCGTCGCTCTTTGAAGGTTAGTGGGTGTGGAATGGTGGCACGGGCAGTGCCGGCGTGTGATGCCTCCCTGTGGGAGTTGACATACTTCGTCCTGAACGGAGAGTTCCCACTCGGATAGCACCTCGGGCCGCTCTCTCGCTTGAGGAGGTTCCAATCCAACTCGTGGGAAGCAGGGGCCTGCCGCCCTCGCGGGTGTGCTGCACTGACGCTTCAGTGTCTCGTAGAAGTCCTCGCGATCTTCGTGCCCACCCTTTGCAAGGCCTGCTGCGAGGGTCCAGTGGGTGCCGTCGTCCGCGGTCCCATACGCCTGCTCGCCATTGGCTGGAGCGGATCTCGATGAGACGAAGGTCCCTGCGAGCAGGAAATAGTCCTGTTTGAGACGGTATGGTCACCAAGTGCAGTCCTGCACTTGGTGAGAATGGGGTGATCGAGGGGAGAGGGGGTTGCGTCTTCCCAGCGCCCGTCCGAAAGTAGCTCGTGGTTGAAATGGAGTTAGACCATCCATCGTTCAGTTCATGAAGTAGTCGGACGGTAGGGGCGGGTGGTGCGATCGTGTTGCACGGCAGCATTCTTACATATGGTGCCGACATCATTGAGTCAGGCTCCGTTGGGTAGAAACGTCTCAGAGTTCGTTGGCGAGTTCGTCGATGGCGCTGTGACGAATCGACTCTCGCAGACGCAAAACGTTCGGCAAGCTCGCGGGCGCTCGGTCTGACGACGATGCATGAATGCTGCGACGTCGCGGCCTGCGATCCGTCGGTCGCGACCTCCGGTACGACGGGATCCAAGCCGTCATCGAGGAGCTTGTGTACAGGTGGGTGCGACTCATGCCAAGCCGTGTTGCTACTGATTCGGTGTGGAAGTGGGTGTCTCGCACCCATGAGTGTGTGATAGGGGCTGTCTCCTTCGAGGGAAGGTGGTCAGGGAGCAAGAAGAAGGTCTTGCAGCTCACCCTCGTTGAGGGTGGGCGAAAATCTTTGAGGGCGGCGCGCTCGTGCTCATTCACGGACAACGGTGCGACGGTCGATCAGGTCTGTCATGGGGGTCCTCCGCGCTGATCGGCAGATATCATAGATGACACTACACGCCTAGGGTGTCGCAGATGTCAACTGGGGCCTACGGCGCGAGGAGGTGATGAGGGGCTGGCCTCGCCGCTCCAGGAGATGGCGAGCTGGTCCAGAGCGCGGGTTTGCGGCACGTACAGCAGCGAGCGCTCCCGCAGGAGGGCATCGTCGCGGTCCGCCTCGAGTACTGCTGGTCCTGCAGCGACCGAGGACCGCGTTGACTCGAGACGTCGAAGAGCAGCACCTTGCGGAACTCCAGCCCTTTGGCACGGTGCATCGTCATGACCACGGGCCTTCCCCGCCCCGCTGCCCTCACGGTCCACGGCGCGTACCTCCACCCATGCTGCGCCAAGCCATTGACGACGGCGTCGCGCTGGTAGCGGTCACGCACGAGGACGGCGATTGTCTCCGGGGCGCTGTCCTCACTGTCTCGGTCCTGCTCCAGCCACACCGTCAGCAGCTCAGCGGCCTTGCTCAGCTCGTCGGCGCGGTCGGTGGCGTGCAGCAGCAGTGGCTCGGGCCCGGAGCGCGGTGAGACGTAGTGGTGCTCCTCGGCCTGTCCTTCCATGTCCTCGTAGGTGCCGGGGCTCGAGGATCCCGAAGGCGACATCGAGGTTCTGACGGGTGGTGCGGTAGTTGCGCGTCAGCCGCCGCGACCTCCCGCGCACCTGGATCCCGTAGTGGCTCAGCGTGATCTTCTTGCCGTAGATGCGCTGGTGGGAGTCCTCAGCCAGGAACAGGTCAGTCCGGGCCAGGTTCCACCAGTGCCCGCAGCAGTTGCTAGTGAGCGGGCGTGAGGTCCTGCGCCTCATCGACGAGCACTGTGCCGGAAGGGGTCGGGTGCGCTGAGGCTGCCTCGGTGATCGAGCCAGGCGGCGGCCAGGGGCGAGCTGTTCGTCAAGCGAGGTCACGCCCAGGTCGGCGCTGCGGTCCCGGTAGCGCTCCATCGCCTCCACACGGCGGCCCGCTTGGACCGGTCCAGGGCCACGCCCCGACCGGGGCGGCGCACGCGCAGGTACTGCTTGAGGTCGTCACGCGCTGGGGCAGCACGATCAGCCTCGTACTCGGACTCCAGGAAGTCGGCGGGCGCAGCCCCTCGGGCAGTTCATCGCCCATGAGGGTGAGGACCTCCTGCTACACGTTCTCCCTGGGGGTAGGGTGAGTACTCGCCCGCGCGGCTGGCCGATGACCTCCCGGGCGATGGGGAGATCTTGGCCCCGGCCTGCTGGAGGATCCTGCGCGCCACCCGGGTCCAGGCCGCTGACCATGACCCGGACCTCGCTCAGCCTCTCCGGTGAAGGGCAGTCGTGGATCGAGCTGGGCGACCGGCGGCGCAGGTCGTCGGCGAGGTTGCGAGTGAGGTCGTCAGCAGGATCCGTGGCTCCCTGCCCGTCAGCTTTATCCCGTTTGGCCAGCTGCGGCGGCGGTGGACGGCGATGACGGTCTTCCCGGTTCCGGCGCGCCCGGAGACGCGCATGCTGGGGCCGTTCGTGCGCCGCTCCACGAGGGCCCGCTGCTGCGATGCAGGGAACAGCTGCCACTCGGCGAAGCTGAGCCCCTCGATGGCGCGGCGCAGGTCCTCGTCACTGACCAACCAGGTGAAGGTCGAGCGCGCCGCGCGAGTGCGTAGACCCTCGATGAGGTCAGCGTCGGTGGGCTCTGCGGACACGTCACGCGAGGGCCGCAGCCCGAAAGTCCTCACGGATCTCCCTCGATCGTCGCCCCGTGGCCAGGTTGAGCAGCGCCTCGCCCTGCCAGGACACCCGGGCGGTGGAGGCCAGATCGAGGAGCTGGGACTCGCGCTGCGCCGCCAGCGCCGCTGCTCCGAGCCGGACGTCAATACCGAGCTCGTCGTGCAGCATCTCCACGGTCAGCCCGTCCGGGCCACGCCGGTGCCTGGTCCCGGCTGGGAACGGCGACGGCGCCCGGCACGGCAGCGGCCCCGACGGCCGTTCCTTCTTCACCCCGCTGGCTCCCCGTCCCAACCGGCTCGCCAGGTGCCTGGGTGGGCGCGGAACTGGCGTCGGCTCCTCTGGCGGCTTCCTCGTTGCGACGGCGCGCCTCGGCGTTGGCGGCCTGGATGCGGGCCGTCTCGCGGGCGAGCTCATCGGCTTCGCGCTGGGCGGCGGCGAGCTCGGCCTGCGCTGTGCGCGCGCGCTCCTCAACGGCACGGGGATCCAGTCCGATGAGGTCCCCGACGTTGACGACCCGGTGATGCCGTTGCGGGGGTTGACGTGGACGGTGACGGATTCGGCGATCTTGATGGCCTCGTCATGCGGCCAGATGCCGTGAATGACGTAGACGACCTCACCGTCAGCGGCGAGCTCGAACAGGACGGCCCGGTAGAAGTCGGTGACCCGCGCGGTGCGCACACGCCGATCCCGCGATCCACGAATGGGCTCCAGGTGCAGCCCCGAGCTCGTGGTCATGGTGGACAGCTTGCTGATGAACGGCCCGATCTTCGCCCTGAGGGAGGGGTCCTTGGCGGTGGCGTCCTTCGTCTTGCTGCTGGGCAACAGGATCGTGGCCATGTCGGGTCGTCCTTCCAGGAGCTCGGGGACGAGCGCGCAGATATCGGTGGCGGTGCGGGCCGGATCGTCGCCGACGACGGGACGCGCCAGCCGGCCGCCGTCAGGGCCTCTCGTCGCCGTCCAGCGGATCAGCGAGGACAGCAACCTGGGCGCGGCCCAGGACAGGTCCGTCAGATGCCGCCGATCTCGACGCCGTCGCCCCTCGTGGGGAGGCCGGCCGCGTCAGGTGGGGCAGAAGGGCGAGGATCGGCTCGGGGGTCAGGTCCTGGTCGACGTCGTCCCAGCCGAGATCGCTCATGGCGGCCGGGCTGCCGGCAACGTCGGCCACAGCGACCTCGGCCTGGGCGCGGGCGCGCAGCTCGGCCAGGGCCCGGCTGGTCGTGGTGATGTCCACGGGCACCTGAGCCAGGGCGAGCACGTTGCTGAGCCGCAGCCAGGCCAGCCAGGCCTCCGGGTGCTCGGGAGTCCCAGGGCCCTCATCGGAGTCGTCCAGCACGAGGCCATCCCGTGGTGGAGGCGCCAGTGAGCTGAACCGCCAGGGCAAGGTGGGGGATGGTAAAGACCGAACCGGAGTGCTTCGACGCCGCAGGAGCTTCTGCGGCATCAGCAGCACCAGCCGGCTCGGGCATCTTGGCCTCAGGCTGCAGTACACGCAACGCTTCCCACAGCGGATCCGCCGGCGCCCTGGGTGGAGGAGTACCGCAGGGATGCGCTCTGTCCCAGGGGCAGGTGGCCGGCGGCCCCGACGATGAGCGGCCCCCAGACGGAGTCGGCCAGAGCCGCCAGAGCGGCGGCGGTCGCACTGGACTCGGGGTCCTCGACGTCGTCTTTCAGCATCGTCTCCAGCAGCGCCATCGGCCCGCGCCAGGCGTCGATGGTCGGGTCGGTGACGCCGCCGGCATGCGCGGCCCCAGGGAACCGTTCTTGAGCTGGTGACGGTGGCCTCATTCAGCCAGGCGGGTTCCCATGGCCCGTCCAAGTCTTCCGTGCCTACGGAGATGACCCGGTAGCAGCGGCGCGCAGGCGTGCACGTTTATCGGCGTCGTCGGCGACAGGTTGTGCGCGCGACTGGCGTGGTAGCTGCAGCCGTCGGTGAAGACAGCTATGGGACTGACCTCCGGGGCGCGGGGCAGGTGAAGTCGGGCGGGTGCCGCGGGCGTCGAGCTGGGGACGGATCCGCCAGCGGCCCCGTCGATCTCAACGCGGGCGCGCCCCGAGGTCGCCAGGTGCGCACAGCCATCGTCTTGCCCAGGAACTCGGCGGGAGTGCGGCGCGGAAGCACCTCCAGGCTCTCTCCGGTGCCGGCGCGCACGGCATCGTCGGTGACCTCCACAGGGGGACCCTCCCCGGGTCGAGGTCGGCGAACACGCCCTCGGTGTCCTGGTTGCCGGTGGCCTCCAGTCCGGGCTGACCGATGGCGTGCAAAGCCGCAGCGCGGGTGACCTCAGCGGAGACGGCATGGGGGCCAGGCGCGCATATGGGCGTCCTTGCCCCTCGGCGCAGCGCATGGGCATCTCCAGGTGCTGGCCGGTGCGGATGAGGAGGTTCCAGAGCCGGGTGGAGTCGTGCGCGCGGTCGGTGAGGCAAACCGGTGCCTCCCGGGGCACGGTGTCGTGCAGCAGGAGAGCGGGACGGGTCTCACCGGGGCGCCGTCGGCCCACGTGGGAGGACGGAGGCGATGCCCAGGTGGTCGGCGCCGCTGGTGATCTCCAGTCCCAGGAGGATCGCGGAGCTGCAAGGAGTCCACCCCACCCGGTCAGTGGCGAAACCGGGCGGCAGGATGAAGGCGAGCGCCTCGGTGCTCAGCTCGCGCATGAGGGTCGACGGCGATCGCATGCTCGGCGGGTCGCTGCGGTAGCGGCACCAGGGCCGGTAGCTCGCGGGCGGAGGGAGGCCCGCGTGTCCGTGTCGAGCTTGCCGCAGGCCTGCACAGGCGGAGTCCCGCGAGGAGAGGCGTTGCCGGAGACCCGGTCGAGCGCTCTGGCCGGCCAGGGAACGCCCGTGTTGAGCAGCGCAGGTTCATGCCGCGGTAGCGGGTCACCCTAGACCCGAGGCCTCCACGTTCCACTGCCGCACCGCGCGGGTCGTGGTCGAAGTCGGCCAGCGGCGGGACCTCGAAAATGGGTGCGGAGCCGCTCGTCGCTGGAGTCACCGATGCGGGCGTCGTCCTGGGAGACGTCGGCGAAGACCGGTCTCGGCGTAGGACCTGCGCGAGCGCGGCCGACCTCGGCAATGCCGGTGTCGCTGGCACCTGGGGCACTCCGTGGGCGCGGCGGGCCGGGTCTCCTGTGGCTCGCGCACGTCGATGTAGCCGCAGGCCTTGCAGCAGAACCACCACTGGGCCTGGTTGTTGAGGTCAGAAGCGTCAATGCCCTCGATCTCCATCTCCAGGCCGCGCGTGTCGTAAGGTGGCGCGGGCGAACTCGTGCAGGGCGTGGACGGAGGCTCTCTCGACGTCGCAGGGCTCGAGGTGGAACTCGTCGCTGTCCGGGTCGCGCCAGGAGACGCGGGCGGACAGGCGCACCGAGTCGTCGATGAGGGTGTAGTTAGGCAGGACGCCGTGGCGCTCCAGGGCCGAGACCCAGTGCTCACGGTCCAGGTCGAAGATCCGGGACTCGGCCGCCTTTCGGGCTCCCTCGGCGGCGCGATGGGCTCGCGTGTCCTCCTCGGTGCGTGGGGCGCTCGGCGGCGACCGAGCTCGGGCGAGAGCCTCCCAGATCCTGGCGCTCCTGGCGGTGGAGCTGTTCGGACTCGGCACGGTGCTCGGCCGCGGCGCGCTGAAGCATCTCGCGAGGCCCGGCACCGACGTCCTGCGTCACCCAGGCGCTCAGGCGGTCGAGCGCCGGTGTGCGCCTCCCTGGAAGGCGGCGGTGAAGGCCTGCGCCAGCAGGGCGCTGTCGCGCTCGATCCGCTCGCACAGCGTGGTGATGAGCGAGCCCTCACCGGTGAGCGCTCAGGGCGGTCTTCGCTGGTGCCGCCACCGTGGCCGCCAGAGGGGATGGCCGGGTGGTTCTCGCGGGCGAGGGTGTCGATGACGGAGGCCAGGAACTGGCGACGCAGGATCTCCTCGGCCCCCAGGTAGGTCGACGGCGGCGCGACGGAGCCGTTGAGAGCTGATCCGGGGCGTCGAGGATCGAGACTGGCTGCGCCTGCCGGGGAACGTAGGCCGGGGCGAGCGCCGAGCCGCTGCGGTGCTGCACGCCCCACCCGCTGCACGTAGGAGGCGACGGTGGCCGGCAGGGGAACCGAGCATGACGGTGGACAGGTCCTCCGATAAAGTCGATACCCATCTCCAGGGTGGGGGTGGCCACCAGGCGTTGGGGTCCCAGGCACCTGCGTGGGGCGTTTTGAACCCGGTCTCTCGACGTCGGCGCGCTCCTCGGGCGTCGAGCAGGGAGGGGTGCTCGTGGGGAGTCGACCCGGCGCACGTGGGCCCGGCGTACATGCTGCGGTGGTAGCTCTCCGCCGGGTGCGGCTGGGGCCCTCAGGTGGCCGGGGCGGGTGGCGGCCAGGCAGGGGGCGGCGTCGAGCTGGTCAACGGTGGCGATGGCGGCGGGCAGCTGGGTGCGGCAGGTGTCGCACACCGGGAGGAGGGCCTCGCGCGTGGTCTCCGCGCAGCGGGAGAGACGACGACGCGGGTCGGCCGGCAGCCCGTGAGACGGTGCCTCCGGAGTCGGTGGCGGTGACGTTGAGGATCCCGGCCTCAGCCAGGTGGGCCAGGTCGCGCAGGCCAGGCGGGGAGGCGTGGGTGGGCAGACCCCCAGGCACTTGCGGGCCCAGGTGGCGTACCAGGACTCGGAGGAGCCCACCGGCGCGAAGCGCCGACTGGTGGCTGGTCGAGGCGGCCGCCGACCTGGGGAAGGCCGGGGCAGTGCGCCCGGTGGGGAAGGCCGGCTGACCCTGGTGGCGGTTGCGCTTGTACCAGATCACAGGCGCTTGCCGTCGTCGCTCTGGTAGCGCGAGAGCCACTCGTGGTCGATGGCGCCCTCGCGGCGCATGTGCTCCAGGGTGCCACGCACCGCAGGCGAGCACGGGCCGCATCGCTGGTGTCCTGGAAAACCGTCGAGGACGCCCTGCTGGTCGGTCCCAAGGGCCTGACGGGCCAGAGCCACCAGGGCGTTGGCGCGCCCGGCGCTCACATGACGGTGACCGAGCCGGTGGCCTCCAGGGTGCGCCCGTAGGTGGACTGGAGACCCACCTCCAGGGCGATGTCGAACAGGAGCCGACGGCGCACGTGCGGCTTGGCCCGGCTGCGCTTGGAGGCCGGGGCCTTCGGGTCCCAGTAGGGCTTGGCAGCGCTGGTGCTCGGACAGGGCGGCGGGGACCAGCCGGTAGCGGCCGAAGCGCGCTGGCCTGGGCGTCGTCGAGGGCGGCCTCAGCCCACTCCTCGATGGGCATCTCTGCTCGCAGCGCCCGCGCGCAGGGCTGAGCGCAGGCTCATCGTGTGGGAGCGCTGGTTGACGTAGCCGGCGCGGTGGGCGGCGTCCTGCACGAGTCGGTGAGATAGGGGCGCGTTTCTCGGTGTTGTCGAGGGCGTCGTCGCCGAACAGGGTGGTCAGGGACACCCGACAGGGAGGGTGGCGACGGCCGAGCCGAGAGCAGTGATGGAGTCCTGGCGCCGCAGGAGGGGCAGACGTCGCTGGTGGAGTCCTCGGTGATGCTGCGCTCGTCCCCGGTGAGCATGAGGACCGGCGGGACGAGGCCCTCCTTGGCCTCGGTGCTCCCTGGTCCGGGCGGCGGGTGAGGATCTCGCGGCTGTTGATGGAGTACCAGCGCAGCCGGGGTAGCGGGCCTCAGGGTTGATCTCGCCGGCCTCGGCGCGGGTGCGGTGAGTCGGCGTCCTCAGGGGGCGTGCAGAAGGGCCGGAAGCGGGGGTCGCCGGTCTTGCGGTCGCGGCGCACGTGGGTCTGGTCGTCCTCTCCTTCTGGCCGGTGGGGGCCGGACGATGCCCCACCCGGAGCGCCTGCAGGAGCGGCAGTACAGGGCGGGGCGCGCGCGCGGCCTCGGCCCGGGTCTGCTCGGAGGCGGCGTCGGCCCAGCGGAAGGAGGGCAGGGAGCTCAGGCCCGGTCGACGCGGGTGACCTCCCGGATCCACAGGGTGACCTCCACGCTGGATCTGCGCTGCGGTCGGGGTCGCCGTCGAGTCCGGCGCGCACGACGGACAGGGCTGCCAGGATCGTGGAGAGGACCCGCGGGCCGAGACCGACTCGGGGATGGGGGCCCAGGAGGTCGCCGGCGAGGTCGGCCAGTGACGTGGAGTTCTCGGCGGCGCGCACGAGGTCGGACGTCGGGGTGGGCCTGGAGGGGCGGAGGCGAGGCCGGCGGCGTTGAGGGTGTCTCCACTTCGTTTCGGGCAGGTCGTCAGAGGTGGGCGACGACGTCGCGGAGCAGCTCCTCGGGTTGGGGAGCCGGCCTCGGCGAGGCGGGCCAGGGCCTGCAGGTTCTCACCGGCGGGGAACTGGGCGCGGGCGCGGCCGGCCAGGCCCGTGGACTCCGGCCACCTGGCGGTGCGTGGAGGCCCACTGGTCGAGGTCGGCACGCGTCTCGGTGACGACGGCGCTCGTGGGCAGGTCGGTTCCAAAAGACATCGCGGGCGAAGACGAGCATCTGGGAGGGTCTCCGCCGTCACCGAGGGTGGCGGAGGGTCGCCACAGGCACACGGGCCGAGCGGGGCGGAGGCGAAGGCCTCCTGGCGGGGGTCGTCGGCGCTCAGGTGGGCGCGCAGGTCAGGCCCAGGCGCCGCAGCAGCATGGCGACGTCGGTGCCCTGGGCGCCGTCGTAGGTGTGGAACTCGTCGAGGACCAGGTAGGTGAGTGACCCGGCCGAGGCCCGCCACAGCTCTCGCGGTCCTCGGGGCGCAGAAGGAGCTGGTCAAGCATCTTGTAGTTGGTGAGCAGGATGTCCGGCGGGTTGTCGCGGATGACGTAGCGGTCGGTGATGAGGAGTCGGCGGTGACGTGCTTGCGGGGGCTGGCGGAGGAGTCCCCGGTGTAGATGGCAGCGCGCACGCCGGACAGGGCGGGTCGTCAGTGATGAGGCTGGCGAGGCGGCTGGCCTGGTCGGCGGCCAGGGCGTCTCATGGGGTGAGAGGATGAGGGCCTTGAGGCCGGTGACGTACCCGGGCGCGGGCGCGCGGACGTGGTCGAGGACAGGGGTGAAGGAAGGACTCGGTCTTCACCTGAGCCGGTGCCGGTGGTGACAATGGTCGGCTCGGGTGGTGGCTGCCGTGGTGGTCAGACGCCGGTAGGAGTCCTCCTGATGCTGGTAGGGGGTCAGGCCGGGTCCCGAGTCAAGGGGGCGGTCGGCGGGATCAGCGCCGGGGCGGGCGCTCGCGGCCAGGTCAGGGCAGGCGCAGGCGGACGAAGGCCGACGGAAAACTCCTGCTCCTCGTCCTCCAGGAAGTCGGTGAGCACGCGCCGCGGCTCGGCATCGGTGAGGCGAAGGTCGTCGAGAGGTCGTCGACGATGGACCGACGGATGCGTTCGGCCTGGAGGCTTCAGGGAGGAGGAGCGTCATAGCTGGAGCGTGGTGGTGATGGGGCGATGGGGGTGGACGCGGCAGATGAATGTGCTACGGGAGTGGTGTCTGCTGGGGCCGGCACTACCTCGTGCGGATCGTCGTTGTTCCGGGAGTGATCCCGCGGGTCAGAGGCTACCGCAGCGAGGATAGGGGAGAAGCGGAGCCCGGTCGCTTCTTGGTGACAAGGCGTGAAAACTGCGACCTTCACCCATACCGGAGTCATGCCCGACCTGCCTGGCTCTGTTGCGCGTAGCCGTCTCGATGAGATCGTCGACGACGTCCGCGCCAGACATGAGCCTGTCTTCCTGACCCGCCGGGGTCGCCGCGTGGCCGCGGTGATCGACGCGGATGACCTGGAGCGGCTTACCCAGGCTGCGGAGGACCTTGCGGACATCGAGGCGGCCGACGCCGCCCGTGCTGAGATCGCTGAGCACGGCACCATCCCCCGATGGCGTCAAGGCAGGCCTTGGGCTCGCATGACCTACCGGCTCCGGTTCAACTCGGCGCGGATAAGCGGAGCGATCCTGACGTGATTGTGTTTGCTGCTGAACGCTATTCACGTCCGATTTTCACCCCTAGTTAACCATGAAAATAATCTCCTCCACCCTCGTCTGCGGCACCTTGAAGTTGCCGGATTCGGTGGAAATGAAATCCATCCCGCAGGTGCAGTTCAAAAGTCTCGCTCAAAGGTTTGGTCGTAATCCTGGTACACGAGTAGAACACCGTCTCGCTTTACGTATCAAATCAGTAAACTCCGGTGAAACACAGGTCTGTTGTACCAAAGGGCTGTCCTTCGGGGAATATATCTCGAGGGTAGTCATGCAGCAAAGTGAGGTGCCATCCATGCGCTATGGGACGAACGGCAGTTGGGTTTGCGGTGATAGTCAACCCGGATTCTACGAATGGGACATGACCTGAGGGACGTAATCCTGCGTTATCGATCATATAAAAGCAGGGATTGCAGATAAACAGTATCGGAGTGTTGTGAATCTGATCTATGGCTTCGTAGTAGAGTAGCTCGTCGCTAGAATTGAACACCGTAAAACCTTCGGCGGAATTAATGAACCGATCTTGTCGTGCATACTGGTTGGCACTAATTTCCGCGGTGTAAGTCCATAAAGCGAGGAGTTCATGGTTGTTGTCGACGACCTGTAAGCCTCGATGGTGGCCTGACGTAGGTCGTCAGTCTTCCTTACTCCCACTGCTTTGAGTATGTTCATGCGGGCGCGTTGACTCGGAGTGAGGCTGTCGTCGAAAGAAGAAGCTCCATCGACGATCTGAATAATGAGTTGACGCAGGTGCTGGTTGTCGTCGGGCAACGCCGCCTACAGCGATGATTAGCGCGGCCCAATATCAACAGCAAGAACTCAATAGACTTCGCAAAAGAATGCCTTTATTGAAGATGCCAACTCAGTGGCTTTCAGAATCAGACTGACTCCCTCCTGAAAAATGATCGTGCTGGGCCATAGAAAGCGCTTCAAGCATGTCTAACTGAAGTTTCTATCGAGGGGAGAAGGGTTTTGATGCTTCCACTGACCTTGGCTAGTTTCAATCTCAAGCGAATGGAGACGCTCGTGTAGTTTTCGATCAGCCGGGTGTCGATTCTCGACTGTTTCTCTGATCATTCGCAGAGCCCACGGAACCCCTGTCCCGATCTGATTCAATGCTTCCCCGTGTGACTCACCATAATCGACAGCAAGTCGAGAAAGTAGCAGGAGTTCTTCATCCTCTTGAAGTAGATCAAGAAAGTAAGCAAGAACTCCGATGGTCTCAATTTGCAGAGCGGCGATTGAGACAGGGGCAATGTCGTTGGCGATTTGCTTTCGAATCTCTATCGCGACCTCAAGCCACCTTTCGTCCGATGTTCCTAGCCCAATTCGGGTCGGGGCCCATGCCATCAAGAGCCACTGCAAGTGTGCCCACATTGTGCATCAATGTGGTCCATTCGCCAGGAATATGTGTGGTAGGGAAACTGGAAACACATCTCGACAACAGTATATCTATAGGAGGAAGGAGAGTTGCTGCCTCAATGAAACGTTGTTCTTTAATGAGATCTTTGATTCCGTCGGAAACATGAGTCAACCAGTGCGATAAGGGCGCGCCCTGGATAGATCCTCAGGTGAGCGCGTCAATATAAGTTGGACGGCATCATGCATATCGACGAATCTGTCGTAGTCGTGAGGTCCGCGTTGGTCGGGACGCAGACATCGTCACTACGTTACGGCCGATTAATCCATTTAGTAATTCGCGGGCAGAACCTAACGTTGCGATCCAGGAATCTAGGAGGTACCGGTATGCGGTGCCCTCCCATGAGGGGCGATACCTATAATAGCAAGTGTCTGCGCGTTTTCGGTGAGGTCTCGGTAGATCCATCACTACTCGATACGCGGTAGCTGGGTAACCGTGAGGCACAAGACTGACATCGTCGAGATTGAGACGCCCAAGACGATCCACAAAGCCGGAGATACTTTCTATGTCACCACCGCGTTGCTTGAGTCCAGGCAGTGGCGAGTTCCAATGCAAGGGCCGGTATTCGAGGCGCCTGGCCAGTTCATCACATGCCTGTTCCTGTTCCTTACTCCATTTTGAGGCAGACCTATCGAAGCGTGCGGCGAAGAATGAACGAGCCTCTTCGATGGAAAAACCTTGAATTGTGAGCAGACGCGGCAAAAATTGTCCGACCAAGAGTTGTTGGTACTTGTTATCACTACGTGTCCATAACCGCTACAGTGGAACCCAACTCGCAGTGCTTTCAGCGTCAGTAGCGTTGTCGAGCACCAGCACCCAAGGTACGGGGTCTGGCTCATTACAGCCGTGAATACTGCCGCCGGGTCACCTCCGTCGCCGGAAGCTCCTAACTCCTTAAGGATCCTCGGGAGTTGCGCTTGTGGGGAGATTTCACCAGACGCATCCATCCACAGTGCGAACGCGAAGTTCTCCATGCGCTCCTGAATAAATCTCACCACAGACGAAGACTTTCCTGTTCCGGACAACCCGGAGATAACTACGCAACGAGACATTCCCTGTCTGCAGTGTCGTCAAAAGGCAGTTCACTGCTTATAAATGAATCTAGTTCGGGGCGTGAAATAGGGGTGCTACGAGGGACTTGGATAGCTCTTCCCCAGGAACGCTTCTGGAAGCGTCGGCCAGCAAAGCGGCGGGTTCAGCAAGGATCCTGTGACATCGGTGAGGGTGATGCGCTGCCGAGATCGATCGACCCTCGTTGATGAACCACGTCAATGAGTTGAACAAGGATAATGTGATGTGGACCTGCAGTCCGCCCGCTCCTCTTTCTCGGAGCCGAGCAATACGCTCTAACAGCAGTCTAATTAACGCACCTAAGTCACAATTATCATGTCGAAAGTGCTCGCCCGGCTTGCGTGACCAAAGTTCACCATTACTGTCGCAGGCAAGATCATTGAGTGAGTGTGCGGTTCGTCACTAGGCGGTAGTTGGATACAGTGGGATGCTCATTGGATAGCGAGTCGAAAATCCGGCGCACGTCCGGAGCGCCCATGACCGTGCTGGATCCTGCTTGAGAAGCCTTGACTTGTACCGCCTCGTCCCAACTAGATCCTTTTCTAGACACTAGTATGTCGGCCGTGTCTTGACCTTCCAAATCGACATCGACGAACCAGGACATGAGTTCGGGATTTTCGTAGAGGTCAAGAATTAAATCCACTGTCACCACGTACTGATAACGAAAACCAAATGCGGCTGCAACTCCACCAGAACTAGCCATAGCAGAAGTGTACGTACTCGCCGGTAGAAAAGTCCAGCGGTATCTAGGATTGTGTCGCCAACGGAGGTGTGTGGCGTAGTAGCTCAACTACCTAGCTTTCTCAACGTTAGCTTGTATCTCGTGATTGGAGGTGATTGGCGTCATGTTGGGCTCAGTCAACAATGGTGCCATTCTTTGGTCGTTGATACTGCCGTCGATTTCATGTTCTAGGGGGCGGGTGTGTGAGCTGAAGATGCTCGCACCGAGGCGATCCTGAAAAAAGGGAATGCGGCACGGTGGTGGCCGAGAAATAATGGGAATTCGCTGCTAATGCATCTATTCCTGAGTGGATCGTCGTTGTTCCGGGAGTGATCCCGCAGGTCAGAGGTTACCGCAGCAAGGGAAGGGGAGAAGGAAAGATATGAGTCGGTTCTTGACGACAAGGCGTGAAAACTGCGAATTTTTACCCATACTGGCTCCATGCTCGACTTGCCTGTCGCCGTCGCGCGTAGCTGGCTTGATGAGGTCGTCGACGGTGTCCGCGCCCGACATGAGGGCTGTCTTCTTGACCCTCCGGGGCTGCCGCGTGGCCGCGGTGATCGACGCGGACGACCTGGAGCGGCTCACCCAGGCGGCGGAGGACCTGGCGGACATTGAAGCCGCCGACGTCGCTCGCGCTGAGATCGCCGAGCACGGCACCATCCTGGGACGAGCTCAACGCTGACCTCGGGCTCGCATGACTCACCGGATCCAGTTCAGCTCCGCACGCGGGTGCAGAGCTTGCCATTCTGCTTGCGCGACCTGCCATCACATCCGACCACCTGAGATGGCACGGATCAAGCCCAGCGCAACACGATCTGCCGAAGGAGCCGCAGACGACCGAAGTGTCCCCGCAGGTGGATCCATGTCACCTGACTTCCTTCGCGGGTACTCCTGATGAGTATCGTCGGGCTGTGGACAGGGGTGAGCGGGGCCAGCCACATGGTGGCGAGCCACCCGGGTCGCATCCGGGCGACTCCCCTAGCAAGGGGATGGCCTAGCCGATCCACTTGCTGAGGGGCATCCACAAGGACACCGACGGCCCGGACAAGGCGAGCGATGGAGTTCGGTACTTCGCTCACCTTCCGGGCCGTTACCTTGCCCTTGCGGACGTGTGCGCGTCGGCCTTTCGGGGTTTCGGACACGGCCCTCACCTCCTTCCCAAGCCTCCCTCCCCGGCAAGGACACATGGACGTTCCGGGAGGAGGTGCCGAAGGAGACGAGGTTCCATCATGGCAGCCTGCACTGACATCCTGAGCTTGGTCTTGGCAGCTATGAGTGCTACGGAGACTGCGGAGGCTCTCGCCCAGGTCCTGGCTATCCCCCGCATCAGGAAGCGTGGCCTGTCTCAGCCTGATTGCGTCCAGGCGCTCTTAGACAGTTCTCCCCCTGGCCTCCCGCAGGACTTCCGGCTCCGGCTCGTCGTGGGCTGAGCCCAGGTGCTTCACAATCCAGCACACACCGCCGGACTTGGACACGATCTGCACCGCCGTGGTCCCCGACGCGGCTCTGACCTTGCGCAAACGGGCTCACACCAGCACGCCCTACGGGCACTTAGTGCCCCACCACCAGGCCCCTAACGCCGCAATACCACGAAAACTCGCGTCGAGTCATAGGAAATCCACCAAAGTGCCATGAGTCGGGTCAAAATTCCATCTCATAATCAAGAATCTCGATACTAAGTTCTTGATGGAGTTGCGGGATTCTCACTATTTCTTCTCGCGTTTTCTGCGCAGATATTTACCGTACTCGACGCGTGCCTTGTCGTAGTCGGCGTCGCTCAGCTCGGCCATGTGCCTCACCGCGTCGCCGGACCAGTTGTGCGACTGCCCCTTCTTGTGCTTCCAGGCCATGCGATTGTTACGCAGGTTCTCTTTCCAGCAGAGGGCCTCGATGGTCGTAGGAGTTCAAGGTGCGCCCTTGCGCTTGGTGTTGACGTGTGTCAGCGCTCGGAGGCGCTGTAGGGATGGCTCTGGTTTGGGTCGGTCTTTTTCACAATTACGTGCTCGCCCTCCGAGCTGACCGACACCACGAGGTCGGCGCTGGAAACCGCCTTCGTCGATCGCATGTGTACGTCGTACATGGCTGCCACCCGTTGCATGTCGACACCGTCGGCCTCGGCCCGGTCGATGATCTTACGCAAGTCGTCGATGAAGTCTTGCACCTCGGCGACGGCAGTGGCTGACGGTCCCGCCTTCATAAATTGCACTGGTTCCGACGGAGCCTTGGCGCCTAAGGGGAGCAGTTGCCAGGTAATCGAATCCGCCAGGTCCTTGTGGAAATGATCGAGCATGAAGTCCCGGAAGTTTAAGACGCTCGTCTGCAGAAAGGGGTAGACCATCTCGCCGAGGTTAGCCGCGTAGAGGTGGGTTGCTCGGTTGCGGTACTCGATGAGCGCGCTCACGTTCGCTTCCAAAAGCCTTGCCGTCTACGCTGGAGGAAGAGCTTATGGGTGACCACCTGCTTCAGAGCGTCCTCGGCTGCCAGTGTCCGGTAAGGCTCGCCACGTTTTTTCTTATAGAAGATCCTCCTCCTAGCCTTCTTCAGCGCTGCCTTCAATGCCAACTCCCACGCGTTGACCACCAGCAGCACTGTCACCTCGTCGCGATACTCCATTCGCGGCTTGTTGTGAGATCCTCGATGGCCGCGAGCATGGCTGACAGGGGAGTTGGCCGCCATGCGGCGATGGGAGATGTAGGGCTGCGGCATTTGTTGTTCACCTTGGACAGGAATGAGGTATTTTTGCTGGGGAGGGGTGTGCGTCTGTGCTGGTCGTCGGGGCGGCGGGGAGGATGAGTGTCGTGCAAGAGGTGCGTGGGGAAGTGGCTCTGACCGGTATCAGGATCACGTTCAAGGGTAGGGGGCATCACGGTCAAGCAGAGGCCCACAACTCCACGTTGGGAGCCCTGTGGGGTCCAGGCCGAGAGAACAACGTACTCCTCGCGCACTTCAGAGCCCTTCAATACACCACTCTCGGAGCAACAGCCATCACCAGCATCACTGCCGCCGTTCTGGCCATCCTCAACCACCAGCACCTGACACGGACCAGCCTCACCTCAATGAGAAAACCTAAGTGTCATTTGGTCGGTGACCTTCTGTTGAGTGTGTCGGAGGAGGGTTGTAATTGAGTTCGATTCGTTGTGAGGGCGGTGTGGATGCGGCGGAAGTCGGATTCGCGGTCGCGGATGCGGAAGGGGAGGTCGTAGACGTAGGAGACGCCAGAGCCAGGGGTGGGTGTGAGTGCGCTCGGAGAGTGGCATGTCCTCGTTGGAGGTCGGGCGCTGGCGCTTCTCCCAGGCCTGGCGGACCGGGGTCGGCAACTGACGACCATTCGCGTCATAGACATGAGCGCCCTGGCCGCGGCCATGGTCGTAGTCGTAGAGCACTGCGAACTGGGTGCGGTAAATCGTGCACAGGTCCTCGATCGGCACGCCCAGCATCATCGCCACCATGACATCGATCTCCGCCTGCGCGTTCCGACGATCCTCTGCCCGACGCAGTGGAGTATCCGCTGTCCACTTCGGGCCAATCGGGCGCTCGTCGTAGCGCTCCAGAATCGGAGAGTCGCTCACGAAGGACTCATCCCAGCATTCGTCCCACAGGTCCGCGTAGGCGTCCGTAAGGCAGTTTAGGCGCAGTACTCTCAAAACTGCTCTTGGAGTAAGGGGGTGGTTGTTCGGTAATGCTGGTGCAAGAATCAGATCTTTGAAGTCAATATGGCTCCTACCGGACGTTCGTGTCCGAAAGTCAGAGATGATACTTGAAGATGCCGCCAGAACTTCGCAGAGCCGATTCGCTGCTACCCCACCTGCTGCAGATACTGTCATAACGTGCGCGGTTCCAGGCGGTATGATCGTGGGTATGAGGGTTCGCTCCCCTGTTGGCGCTGCCATGTTGCGCCATGCGAGACGATAGAAGTCTCGAGCGGAACGGTCGCCCCAATGTGTGTATTGCGAGTCGTAAGCAACCTGATCGTTAGATGGCTTGTAGAGAGTGATAGGATGTGCGGCGGAATTTATTGCTTCGATGTCTCCAATTGTCCAGTCGTCCTTATTCTTCATGGTGGCATTGGGTTGTTTAAATAGTGGGGTGTTGATTGAGATATGGGATCCTTGGAGGATCGCCTGCCTCCATGAAGAAGGCCCCCAGTCTTTGCTGAACAGTCCTGCCTCGAAGTCGGTGTTTTCGTACCATCCACGCGAGAACGACATTTCGAGGTTTGATATCCGATCTTGTGACGTAAGTGATGTGAGGGTTCGTGCGGCGGCAGAGTTCACCGTGTAGACCATTTGCGTGTTTTGCCAGGTTTCGGAACTTGTGGCTTGTTGCCAGGTTTTCAAGGTTGATGCATCAACAGTTTGAATCCTGCTGGCGTGCGGACGTAAGTCCCAGGTGCCTGTACGAGGGTCCTTGAAGCCGGGTTCCTCCCCGCTGCTATCGTGCGCCAGGGAGCGCAGTACGGTCTCGGGGTGATAGAGCAGGTGGCATGAAGGAAAAAGGCTCCTTTTCAGTGCCGTAAACGTGGATGCCATAGATCTTCTGATGCTGGATGTCGAAGAGTTGAGGTTCATTGATGAACTGCCAGTGTCGTCTAAGGCGTCGGTAGGCTGATCTGCGCAGTTCTGGTGTTTTCAGGTCGGTGAAGTGGGTGTCAAGGTGGATGAGTGCGGAGATTCCTTGACTGTTTTGATGGCTCCAAGTGGTGCACATGAAGGGGCGATATGAGATCTGGTTTTCCTCCAAGGAGGGGGAAATTTGTGGTGTCGTTCAGAAATGCGTTGAGGGTATCTGTTTCTGTTGCGGCGGCAAGAACGCCTTCGAGTGCCTTCGGGCGATTAAGGGTTGCCGGCAGCCGTCTTGCGGTTTCACTGTTTGATGGCTTGGGAGTAAGTCCCCACCAGGCGTCGTATTCAGCGAGTGCTTCTGGCAGCGCGAAAGCTGGCCTCACCCACGGCGGGTTTCCCACCTGGAGGTCGAAGCCGCCGCGGGCGAAGACGGTGGCGAAGTCCAGCTCCCAGTGGAAGAAGCCTTGGGTCTCCGCCACCTTCCCGACCACGGTGAGCCACTCGTGCTCGTCGACGACTGACTGCACTTTGCGGGCTCCGGCGAGGCCGAGCTCGACCTCTTCCATGGTGTCCAGCTCCGCCCAGGAGGAGGCATCCACGAGGGTTCCGTCGGTGCCCTTGGCATCCTTGACCTGTTTGCCCAGCAGCCCCTCCAAGGCACTTAGCCACTCGTCGAGGCTCGGCGGCGTCACGTCCGTGGTCAGCGGCCAGAACCACAGGGCACACCACGCATCCATGACCAGCCGCAGCCGCCGGTACGCCGAACCCGGTGCCGCCAAGTAGGCCTCGATATCTTCGCGGGACACCGTTGAACCGGCGTCGTCCTGCACCTCGCGGCCCCACAGATCGATACGCCGCGAGGCCTCCGTCTCCGCCACCCGCAGGCGCCGCAGGGTCATCTCCCACAGGACCTCCACGCGCCGGGCCAAGGCCGTCAGCCGGAGGGCCTGAGTGGTGCTCAGGGCCTTTGTGATCTCCTTGCGCCAGGTCTTGAGGGCCTTGAGCCTGCCGGCATCGACCAGGTCCCGCACCTGCTTGGGGACCTCCACCGCGCTGCCCCAGCCCTTGGCCGGCAGCAGGAAATGATGGATGCTGCCCGAGACGTCCAGCGCCCCGCCGATCCGGTGCCGGGAGGCGGCATCGGCGTCGTCGAGCACGGCCGCCACCTGGCTCAGCGGCTCGGCCACCGGCGCGGCCGACAGCCACGCCCGCTTCTTCAACTGGGATGTCGAGTACAGGGCCCGGCGCGCCCCCACCAGCGAGTTACCGCGCCGCAGCCGCAGCCCGAACCACGGAGCCGCCAGCCCCTCCACCATCGTGTCCAGCCACAGGACACCTCCGCCAACTCCACCGCCGTCGCATTGAGGTCCACCCCGTAGACCTGGTGCAGGGCGAGATACGCCTTCACCTTCGCCAGCTCCCTGGGCCGCTCCTCGGGGTCCACGCGCCTGCCCAGCTCGCGCTCGCGCCGCGAGAGGTACTGCTCCGCCAGCTGGCGCACCGCCTCAATCGCGAAGGCCCCCGAGCCCCAGCGCCGGCTCGCACACCGTCAGGTGCAGGATCTCCTCAGCGCTCGTCGTCCGCCCGTCCTGATCCAGCAGCTCCTCCAGCGCCTGCTGCACCGTGAAACGCGTCAGCACCTCCGGGGTGTAGAAGGAGGCCGAGCGCTGCCGGTCCCGGCCGGAAAGCCGATAGACGAACTCGCCCCTTCTCATAGGTGACGTTGCGGCTCGCCCGTCACCTCATCCTCCCTCGTCACGAAGTCCTTGCTCTCCAGGCCCTTCATGACGTCCTCGGGCACCACCCACGAGCCCTTCGAGGCATCCCTCACCCGGTGCCACCTCCCACAGGCGTTCAGTGGCGAAGGAACCCGAGTAGCTCTGAGCCCCTCGTAGACGGCGCCCAGCTGGTTGATACCCAGCTCCACATAGGAGATGAAACCCCGCCCCTCTTGCTGTTCTCCTTGGTCAGCAGCAGGTGGCGCAGCACCCGCAGCAGCGCCCGTTGCCCAGGCCCACCTCGTCAATGAGGGCGGTCGCCACCGGGCGGAAAAAGGTCAGCGCGCATCGGCCGGAAGACCAGGCCATCAAAGCTGCCCTCGTCGGCGGCCGGCACCTGCTCGTTGTGGCCCCTCGTCGACCAGGCGGAACAGGCGGTCCAAGGACTCGTAGATATGCGTGCCCGCCTGGGCCGACTCCTCATGCAGCTCCCTGAGGGCCAACTCGCGTAGACGATCCAGGCCATAGCCGGCGTCGTACTCGGCGGCGCCCACCGGTAGGACCCCCAGCTCGGGGCTCGCCTCCGCATACAGCAGGAAGATGATCCGGTAGATGTAGCGCAACGACTGCAGGGGCCAGGTCCTGCGCCCGCTCCTGGGCCAGCGGCTCCAGCCCCCGCGCGGCGCGACGGCGCACCACCTCATTCGCAAGGATCTCAATCGAGGAGCGCACGCCTCACGCAGGTTCTTCGAGACTCCCCACCGTGTGGGCCGCCGAGTCCTCCAAGGTGGCCGCCCACCAGGTCTCGCCCTCCGCCGTCGGCAGCAGCGAGCGAGCATCCAGGCAGGTCAGGGCCCTGCTCCACCTCGCCGCCGCGCGCCGTCTCATAGCGCTCGACGACGAGCTGCACGTTGACCGCCAGCCAGCGGCCCTCCGGCCACCGCTCCCTGCTCCGCCACCAGCGCCCACTGGCCCGCCAGGACCAGGGCGAAAGCCGGACCGTGCTCGTCGGTCATGAGCGTCGACAGGGCCCGAGACACCGACTCCACCGGCTCAGCCCCCTCCAGCACCGGGGCAGCGGGGGTCCCCAGGTCCACCGGGCTCCCAGGCCTCAGCGAGCGTGAGGGGCATCCTTGACCAGCAGGTCCTCCACCGTGGTCACCCGGCGGGCCCGCAGCAGCGCCAACGGGGCCGGGCCTCATCGCCCACCGGACTCACCAGGGTCACCGGGCCCCGCTCGGTCAGGCGGTACTCCGGTGAGGCGAAGCCCAGGATCTCGCGCAGGAGCGCATCGAGCTCGCCGGCCGCCTCCAGGGCGGCGCCGGTCAGGGAACCAGCGTCGTCGGCGGGAAGGGCCGCCAGCAGCTCCTCCAGATGGGCGCGCTCGGAACGGAACCGGGAACGGGGCGTCGGCGTCGGAGCGGTACCGGGATCGGCCGGCTTCTCCAGGGCCTCCCATTCCTTGCGACGCTCCAGCACGCGCGCCAGGAAGGACTCCTTGGTGGCGTCCGTGGTGAAGTAGTGCTCACTGATCCAGTCCTCGCCGACGACCAGCGCGTCCGACACCGCCATCAGAGATCCCCTTCCGTCCCGAAGTCCTGCGGCACCACCACCAGCAGTGGGCGCACCAGCGTGTGCGCGGGCCGGTGCTGATCCATGAGCTCACGCTCCTGAGCCACCGTGGAGCGCTGTGCGCGCAGGTGGCGGTTCTGGATGAGGAAGCCGGCCTCGTCATCCCAGGCGTTCGCGTGCTCCGCCCACGACTCCACCCGAGCCTCAGCCTGACGGCTCGCCGCCTCCACCGTCACCTTCATGTGGGTCTCGGCCGCCTCCACCGCCGGGGAGATGAGCGCCTCCAGCAGACTGGTCTGCGTCACTGGCCCGGAGTTCCGCAGCTCCCGGGAGATGCCAGCCGCCCTCAAACATGGCGGTGGGGGAGTCGTGCACTTGCCCGATCGCCAGCGCCTCGACCGGCCGGCCCGCAGCCAGGTCCGCGCCGGCCGCCGCCAGGTTCAGGTATGGGAAGGCGGCGCTGACACACACCATCGAGACCGTCCGGCCCGCACGGTTCGTCAGCGTCCCCAGCAGCAGGACGGTCGGCGAGTCGACGTCGCCGCGCACCGCGAACACCGAGGAGCGGCCGAGCTTGGCCAGGACCCGGTCGCCGGCCCACTCCAGCACCGGGTGCAGCGGGCCCAGGTAGTGGGCCTCCGGCCAGGAGGAGTCCGAGTAGTCGCGCAGGGCCTCCGCGAGAAGACGTGCGCCCTTCGCCCTGCGTCGTCGCCAGCATGAGGTGCTCCCTGGACGCGGCGCTCACGCAGATAGGACTGCGGCAGCACCGACAGGCGACGGTGCAGCCCCCACCGGGGCACCATCTCCACCACGTGCTGCGTGCCGTGCTCGCGCCACGAGACGCCGCCGCCCCCGGTCTGGCGCTGCTCGACCTCCTCGGGGCGCTCATAGAGCTCGGTGAGGGCCTGACGCAGGTAGTCCAGCTGGGTCCCGTACAGCGTCGACGTCGCCAGCGGTGCAGCGGGCTGCGTGGGGGCAGCCGGGGTGGCAGCGTCGGCGGAGTCGACCGGACCGGCCAGGCTGCCGGAACCGCTCGAGTCGCGGCGGCCGGGCTGGCCGGGTCACGCGAACCATCGGCACCGACAGGCGCATCGGCGTCGTCACCCTTGGCCTCGGCCGTGCCCGTCAGCTTTCGCGAACAGGGCGGCCATGGGGTCCAGGGTGAGTGCGTCGTCGGCGTCGGGGACGACCTCGTCAATATCCTTCCCGGCCGCCAGCGCCTCGCGGATCGCTGCCTCCTCCCTCTCGCCCGAGTACAGGCCCATGAGGGAGGCGGCGTCGCCCAGGGCCCGGTGCGCCTGATCCTCCTTCTCCATCAGGCGCGTGAGCACTCGCACGTCGCCGGAGAAACGCGGGTCCGACGGGTCCAGCAGCAGGGTCGTGATCTGCGGGGAAACGCTCTGGCCGTAGCGGTCGATGCGGCCGTTGCGCTGCTCAATGCGGATGAGCGACCAGGGGATGTCGTAGTGGATGAGCTCATGGCACTGGGCGTGCAGGTTGACGCCCTCCGAGGCGACGTCGCCGGTCACCAGGACGCGCACCGGCGTGTGGGCCTGGCGGAACTGCTCCACGATCTCCTGCTGCTCGACGTCCGACAGGCTCCCGTGCATCACGCGCACCGCCTCCGCGGGCAGGTTCAGGTCCTCGCGCAGGTGCTCGGCCAGCCAGGTCAGTGTCGCGATGCGCTCGGCGAAGACGACGACGCGCTCGGGCGAGGAACGGGAGATGCCGATGCGGCGCAGCTCAGCCAGCAGCGCCCTGGTACTCTGCCCGACGCCGTCGTGTTGGCCTCCACGGCCAGCTCACGCAGGCGGGCCAGGGCCTGCGACTGCTCCGAGGGCTCCGGGGTGGAACCGGCCGCTGCCCGGCTGCGGCGTCGGGCCAGGCGCTCGTCGATCGTCTGGATCAGGGGCCGCCGGTGAGGACAGGAAGGACTTGGCCAGGGTCCAGGCGAACAGGGAGTCGCCGCGTGAGCCTGCTTTCCGGCCTCCGGGCAGGGGCGGCGCCGTCGGAACGGTGTAGCCAGGTGCGCGAGAGCTCGCCGGCCACCACGTCCTCAGCCGGGGAAGGGCGCCACCAGCTTGTTGACCGGCGTCAGGCGCTCCTTCCAGCGGCCGCCCACGACGTCGCGCACCTCGTCGGAGTGGCGGTGGCGGCGGATGACGAGGCGACGCACCGCATCCTCGTCGAGGGAGCCGTCCGCGCGCACCGCCGTCGGCTCCAGAAGACGGATGAGCTCGGCGAAGGACTTCGGGTCGCCGTTGTGGGGCGTGGCCGAGGCCAGGATGAGAGCGTCGGTCTGACGGGACAGAATGTCCGCGAGCCGGTTGTTGAGCGTGCCCTTGTTGGTGACGTTGTGCGACTCGTCGATGACGACCGCGTCCCAGCGCTGCTTGCGCAGATGATTGAGGTAGCGGTCCGACTTCAGCGTGTCGATGGAGATGATCGCGCGGTGGAACACCGAGAACGGGTTGCGCGAGGCCGGCACCGAACGGCGCACCCGCTGGATGCCCACCGAGTCCAGGCGCACGAAGGGCAGGGCGAAGCGGGACCACATCTCGTGCTGCATCTGCTCGAGCACGTGACGGGGCGTGACGATGAGTATGCGGTCGCCCCGGCCGCGGCGCACGAGCTCGGCCAGGATCATGCCGATCTCCAGGGTCTTGCCCAGGCCCACGGTGTCAGCCAGGAGGATGCGCGGGCGCAGATTCGCCGGGTCCAGGGCTTGGCGAACCGCCGTCAGCTGGTAGGCCAGGGGGTCGGCGAGGACGTCACTAACCACGGCCAGGTCGGTGGAGGTCGCCGGGAGCGCCGTCTTGCGCAGCGTCGCCTCCAGCCACAGACGCGAGAGCCGGTGGCGGGTGGAGGTGTCCGCAATGACCCGGGTGCGGCGCGGATCCACCGGGACAATGTGGTCAAGGCCGGCGGAGAACTGCGCCGTGGTGTCCCGGACCAGCTCGGACAGGGCCCCTGCACGGTCAGCAGCATGCCGTCAGAAGTGGTGGAGACCTGGGTGACCAGCCAGTCCTCGTCGCGCACCCGGACCACGGAGCCCGGCGCGACATCAAGTGAAGGGGCAGGGTACGTAGCCGCATCCGGGGGAGTAGTGAGCGCCGTTGTCACGGAGATGATTTTAGGACGCTGGCGCAGGTGGTCGAGACCAATTCGGGCCGGTGACCGATCTGTGACCTGCGGGCCGGGCTCCCCGGTTGCTTAGTTAGCGAAGACGCACCAGAGGGGCGAGGGGTGCCTTGGGGGTCAGTCGTTGAGGCTTGTGGTGCGTCCTTGTGGGCAAGCGGCGAGTAGCGAGCGCCTCGTCAGCCTGTACGCCCCCTGCGGTGCGTCCTCGAGATCAAGGGGCGGGCGGGTCGGTGTCCTGGTGGTGTGGTGGGAGTCGGTTCCCCGGGGTGAGGACTGCGTTTTGTGTCGGGGACGTACTTTCGTCAAAGACGGCTGCGTCCTGATCTCAGTCATCTGCAACAGAACGCAGTCCTCATGCGGAAAGTACGTCCCCACTGAGGGCGGAGCAGCGGGGCACGGTCCACGCTCTGGACAGTGCTTACGCGGAGGGGCCTGACGGGTGCGCGGGAGGCCGGCTGACCGAACCTCGAGGGCGCACCATAAGGGCCAAGGACTGATCCCTGGGGTGCAGTCCTCGAGCCTTATGGCGCGTCCTCACGGAATGGGTGGCATGGCCGTTGGGAAGGACATGTGGCCCGGCGGGTGGGTGGAGCCTGGTGCTCGGAGGGCTCGGGCGCGCGCCTGCTTCAGCGGCGGGCGAGGCGGGCCAGGATGATCCCGGTGGTCACCACGCCTCCGGCGACGGCGGCCGCCTTGGTGAGCGCGGAGGTCGCCTCGGAGTCGCCCTGCTTGGCGCGCTCCCAGGTCTCCTCGGCCTGCTCGGCCAGCCGGCGGGCCTCCTCACGCAGTCGGCCGGCGCCGGCCGCGGCCTGCTCACGTAGCTGGTCGGCCCGGGCGCTCGCCTGCTCGCGCAGGTGGTCGGCCCGGGCGCTCGCCTGCTCGCGCAGGTGCTCCCCGGCTTCCCGGGCCTGCGCGCGCGGGTCGACCCTGGCGGCGAGCTCATCGACGCTCGTCGCCAGCGCCACGCGCTGGGCGCGCAGCCGCTCCTCGATCTGCTCAGGGCTCAGCGACTCGGAGCCGGCCTCCCCGGCGCCATCAGACGCGCCGGAGTCGCCACCGGCCTGCTGACCGTTGGTCATGCCCGGCCCGCCCGAGCGCGGAAAACCTTGACCGCGGTGACGGTCGCCGTCACGCTCAGGCCGGCCAGGGCGAGCCCCGCAACCGTGACGATCCCCAGCGAGGGCGGGGTCGCCGTCGCGGGCGTCGTCGAACAGGCGGGTGACGCGCTGGCCGAGGGTCAGCGTGCCGGGCTCGTAGGAGTCGACTCCGCCGTCGGGGTCGGTACCGCCGCCGGCCAGGGAGGCCAGGCGGTTCTTGACCTGCCCGACGGCGTTCTCGGCTTTGCCGACGGCCTGGCTGCGCAGGTCCTGGACCTTCTCGCGGGCCTTGAGCTTGGCGACCTTGGCCAGGTTGTTCGGGGCCAGGCGCGCGGCGAGCTCGTCGACGTCGGCGGCCAGTGCCAGGCGTCGGGCCGCCATGTCGGACAGAACGGCATCAGCCGACGGCGCGGCCTGCGCAGCGGGGGCAGACGTGGGTGCGGTGTTGGTGCTCACCGGGCGTTCCCCTCTCCAGGCCGGAGGCGACGGCTCCCTTGACGGTGTTGACCGACTCCATCAGCCCCTCCTGCGGCGTGGGCGTGCTCTCCTTGGCCGCCTTGAGCCGCTTGACGCCGATCAGGGCCAGCGGCACAGCGATCACCGTGAGGATCAGCGCCACCACGAGGAAGGCGGCCCACAGCGGCATGACGTTGGACAGTCCCGCCGTCAGCGACCCGAGCAGCAGCCCGAAGATGAACAGGGCCAGGACCCCGGCGGCACCGAGCAGCCCGGCCCCCAGGCCCATCTCCTTGGCCATGCGCTGGCCCTTGGCCTTGGCCAGGTCGATCTCGCCACGCACCAGCGCTGAGATGTTCTCCGAGATACGGGCGATGAGCTCACCGAGCGAGGGCTGGGTGCCGCCGGCCCCCCGAGGAGGCGTGGCGGAGGCCGACGGTGTCCCCTGCGACGGTGGGGGAGGTGGCTGGTTGTTGGGCATGAACGGACCTTCTCGTGTGAGGTGCAGCGTTGGGTGCAGCCGACTGACTGCGAGGTGGCGGGATCGCGACAGTGGGACGACCCTCCGACCCAAGAATCTCACAGCGCGCGCCATCGTGGAACAACGCAGACCCGGGCGGGTGTGTAGGTTTGGGAGATAGGGGCCGGCTTTCGCCACCGGCGATCTGCACCGATGTGCACTACTCCTGGTTCCAGGCCTCGCCAGAGGCTCGCGTACTCCCCACCGAGCGCCACGAGCTCGTCGTGGGTGCCCAGCTCGACGATCCGCCCGTCCATAACGACCGCGACCCGGTCGGCATCGGCGGCCGTGTAGAGGCGGTGGGCCACCTCGATGACGGTGCGCCCCGCCAGCGCCGTGGACAAGGTCCGCTCCAGGATACGCGCGGCGCGCGGGTCCAGCAGCGAGGTGGCCTCGTCCAGGATGAGCGTGTGCGGGTCCAGCAGCACCAGGCGGGCCAGCGCCACCTCCTGGGCTTGGGCCGGGGTGAGGTTCAGGTGTCCGGAGCCGACCATCGTGTTCATCCCGTCGGGCAGCTCGTCCACCCAGGCGTCGGCCCCGATGGCCTCGATGGCCTCACGGATCGTGTCGTCCGAGGCCCGTGGGCGGCCCAGTCGCACGTTGTCCGCCACGGAGCCGACGAACACGTGGTGCTCCTGGGTCACCAGGGCCACGTGGCGGCGCAGCTCGTCCTCCGTGAGGTCCGTCAGCGCCACCCCGCCCACGGTGACGCTCCCGGATGCTGGCGGGTTGATACCCGCCAGCATCCGCCCCAGCGTGGACTTACCGGACCCCGAGGGGCCGACGACGGCCAGCCGCTCCCCGGGCACGAGCTCCAGGTCGATCCCGTGGAGCACCTCGACGCCCTCCCGGTAGGAGAAGCGCACGTCGTCGAGCACGATCCGCCGGCCGTCGGGCTCCTCGCCGGTGGGGGTACGGTCGTCGGGGACCTCCTCGACGCCCAGGATGCGGGACAAGGAGGCCTGGGCGATCTGGACCTGGTCGATCCAGAACATGAGCTGGCCCACCGGCTTGCGCAGCTCCATGGAGTAGAGGGCGACGGTGGTGATCGCCCCCAGGGTCGCGTAGCCGCGGGCGGCCAGGAATCCGCCCCACAGGAGGATGACGACGACGGGCGCCCGCCAGGCGACGTCGAGCACCATGAACAGGCGCACCCGCAGCATCGCCGTGTAGCGCTCCAGGGACCAGGCCTCCTTGACGGAGGCCATGATGGCGCGCTCGCGGCGCGCCCCGATGCCCAGCGCGTCCACGGTCTCGGCGTGCTCGACCGTCTCGGAGACCGCGCCGTTGAGGCGGGCCTGGGCGGCCGACTCGGCCCGGTAGGCGGGGATGGAGATCGGCAGGTACCAGCGCATCATCGACCACACCGGCGGGGCGATGACGAGCAGCCCGAGCGCCAGGAGGGGGTCGGCGACGGCGGCGGCCAGGAGGGTGAAGACGATCGTCACCATGCACACGAGGATCTGCGGGATCCCCACGCGCACCAGGAACTCGATGCGGGAGACGTCGGTGGTGGTGCGCCCCACGAGGTCGCCGGTGCCGGCGGACTCCACGGCGCTCAGCGGCAGGTGCACCACCCGGTTCATCATGCGCTCGCGCAGGTCGGCGAAGACCGACTCGCCCAGGGTTCGGGCGTATTTCTGGGCGAAACGGTTGATGAGCGCGCCCACGAGCGTGACCGCGATGATGGTCAGCACGATCCGGTCCACGTAGCCGGCGTCGGCCCGCCCGGCCGAGACCCGCCCGACCAGCCGACCCAGCAGCTGCGGGGCCACGAGCGTGGCCAGAACCGCCGTGATCTGCAGGACCAGGACGACGGCGAAGCGCCCCCGGTAGGAGGCCATGATCCCGAAGGTCTTGCGCAGGGCGACCGGCCCGGGAGCCACGGGAAGCGCCATCAGCAGCTCACCTCCGCGTCCTCGCCCAGGGGCCCGGGAGACGACGGCGCGGTAGTCGGCCGCCTGAGCGTCGCCTTCGCGGGCCATCGCCATGAGTTCGCGGTGCGTGGATCGCAGCAGCTCGGCGCCGCTGGAGTCCAGGAAGACGACCTCGTCGCAGGACTCCAGCACGAGCGGGGAGGCGGTGACGACGACGGTCGTGCGCCCGGCGCGGGCCCGATGCACCTGGGTGGCCACCCGGGCCTCGGTGTGGGAGTCCAGGGCCGAGGTCGGCTCGATGAGCACGAGCGTGGGCGCCTCGGTCAGCAGCGCCCGGGCCAGGGCCACGCGCTGGCGCTGCCCGCCGGACAGGGAACGCCCCTTCTCGGTGATCATCCCGGCCAGGCCCTCGCTGAGCGAGGTGAGGACGTCGCCGGCGTCGGCGATCTCAATGGCCTCCAGCAGGCGGTCGTCGCCGGGCATGTCGCGCTCCTGGGCGCGGACCTGCTGGTCGACGTCGGCCCCGGTGGTGCGCTCGGCCTCGGCGCGCACGAGGTCCTTGAGGCCCGCCGGCTGCGGGTCGGGGCCGCCGCGCACGTCGAGGGCCTCGCGCAGGGTCCCGGTGAAGAGCTGGGCGGTCGCCCCGGCCACGACGATGCTGGCGCGCACCTGGTCCAGCGGGCATGGTCGCCAACGGCCTACCCGCCAGGGTCACGGTGGGGCCGGAGTCGGTGAAGCGGCCCAGGCGGGTGGCCAGTGCCGCGGAGACCTCTGGGTCGGGGCTCACCAGCGCCGTCATTCGGCCCTCCTCCAGGCGCAGGCCGCTTCCGGTGTCCACCAGGTCGCCGCTGACGGGGTGGGCGGCGGCGGGGTCCAGGTCGAGGCGCTCCACGAAGCTGCCGGCGGCGGGCGTCACCTCAAGGATGCGGCTCAGGCGCCGGGCGCCCACGATGGCCCGGGTGTAGTCCTGCACGGAGTTGGTGAAGACCCACAGCGGCCAGGACAGGTAGGCGGTGTAGCCGTAGAAGGTGATGAGCCCGCCAGGGGTGAGGCTGCCGGCCACCGCCATGCGCGCCGCGATCCACACGACGATTGCGGCGAAGAGCCCGGGCAGCAGCACCTGGAGGGTCATGAGGGTGGCCTGGGAGGAGGCCACCTCGACGCCGCGGCGCCGCAGCTCCTGGGAGGCGTCCCGGTAGCGGCGGGCGAAGACGTCCTCCCCGCCGATGCCTCGCAGGATCCGCAGGCCCGCCACCGTGTCGGTGGTGATCGTGGTGACCGCGGACTGGGCCTCGCGCTGGATGGCCTGGCGCTTCTGCAACGGGCGGATGACCAGGGTGACGATCGCCGCGACCAGCGGCATGCCCAGGATGACCACCAGCCCTAGGCTCACCGAGGTACGGAGCATGAGGACCGCCACGACGGTGAAGCTGGCCGCCGCCCCCAGCAGGGCTGGCAGGTGCTGGATGAGCTTTCCCAGGTGGTCGGCGTCGGAGGCGATGATGGTGGCGACCTCGCCGGTGGAGACCTGCCGGGACAGATCCTTGCCGGTGGCGGAGACCTGGCGGCCCACGAGCCGGTCGACGTCGAAGGCGGTGCGCATCCAGGCCGCCACCCCGAAGTAGGACAGCATCGTGTCCCCGACGGCGTAGACGACGAACAGCACTAGCAGCAGGGCGCCGATGCCCCAGATGCGGGCGTTGAGGCCGTTCTCGATCCCGGCGTCGAGGGCCTGGCCCAGGAAGGCCGGCACGATCGCCTGGATGATGTTGGAGGTGCAGGTCGCCAGGGTCGCCAGGGCGACCGGGACGGCGGCGCGCGCAGCAGCCATCGCAGAAGAGCCCCGGCCCCGATGGACGGGGGCTGGGGCAGCGCAGCGTCGGGGGACATGGACGCGGGTGACAAAACGGTCCGGGACGACCGGAAGGACGGTTCGGGCATGATCGACCGAGGCTATCGGAGCTGAATCGGGCGCGGCAGGGGAGAGCCGGTGACAAGGAAGATATCGGGCGCGGGAATATCCGGCGAGTGCGGCTCGGGGTGGGGTTTGGATGGGACCGGCACACACACCGACGCCCCGGCCCGCCCCCGCGGTGGGGAGCTGGACCGGGGCGCCGGGGTCAACGGGTCCGGGACTCATCCAGTGCCGGCTGGATGACTCGGACCCGCCGGCTGCCGCCGTGAGGCGCCAGCAGGCCTGTGAATGCTGACGAGCAGTACGACTCATACTGTGCCGCACCGAGCGGCCGGACGGTACTGACGTATCGCCTACTTGCCTGCCACCGGCGTCGTCTGCTCGGCGAGTACTGGGCACACGGTGACCACCTGCTGACTACCCCGCGGTGGCTCGGCGGCTACTCGGTGGCGATGGCGTCCAGGACGGGGATCCGGGAGGCGCGCAGTGCCGGCCACAGGGCCGCGAGGACACCGACCACCACGGAGAGCACGAGCATGCCCACCATCTGGCTCCAGGGGATGCTCAGGGATGTGAGCCCCTGGTCCTCCAGGATCTTCTTGAGCGCCGCGGCCAGGACCACTCCGGTCGCTCCGCCCAGGACAGTCCCGTACAGGGCGGTGAGGACCGACTCGGTGATGATCTCCCCGCTCAGCTGGGCCTTGCCCAGTCCGACGGCGCGCATGAGCCCGATCTCCCGGGTTCGCTCGGAGACCGAGAGCACCAGGGTGTTGACGATGCCCAGGATGGCGATGACGATGCTCAGTCCCAGCAGGCCGTAGAGGACGGCGAGCATCTGGTTGATCCGCTGGCCGACCTTGTCGGAGAGCTGGTTGACGTCGTTCACCGAGTACTGGTAGGTGTCAGCCACGATGTCCTCCGCCTTGTGGCGCACGGTGTCGAGGTTCGCGCCGTCCTCCAGGGTGAGGAGCATGCCCAGGGGTGCGTCCAGGACGTGGGCCGGGTCGGTACTGGTGCCCGGTGAGGTCCAGGACCCCACCGCTGCCGCCACCTCGGGGGAGTAGAAGTAGGTGCCGCCGATTCCCTTCGGGTCGACGACGGCGCCGACCGTTGCCTCCACACTCCCGTTCGGGCCGGTGATCGTGACCTTGTCGCCCATCTTGAGGTTCTCGTTCTTGTTGACTGCCACATGCGTGGCATCGAGGTCGCTCAACGATCCGGAGGTCACCCGTATGTCGTAGGAACGGGAGTAGGTGGCGGGGTCGATGACGATGGACGTCGCCGTCGGCTTCTGCGAGCCATCGGGCTTGGTGACCGCGTTGATGTAGAGGGCGTAGGAGGAGGTCTCCTTGACGCCGTCGATCGCGGCAAGGTCCTTGGCCTTCTCGCTGGAGAGCTGGGTGCTCGCATTGCCCATGGTGGCGGGCTGGATCAAGAGGTCGGCCTTGAGGGACCTGTCGAGCTCGTCGGCGGTTGAGGCGTTGAAGGAGGCGGCCAGCGTGGCGCCGGCGCACACCAGGGCCATGCCCACCATGAGGGCGCCGGAGGTGTTGGCCGTGCGGCGCGGGTTGTGGATGATGTTGCGCACTGCCAGGCGTCCGGACGGCCGCAGTACGCGGAACGGTAGTCCCAGGACGGCGACCACCGGGCGCGCCAGGGTCGGGGAGACGATGAGCAGTCCCAGGATCACGCCGCCTGCGCCCAGCCCCATGATGAGCTTGCGTTGCTCCAGGTCCTCGTTCACCCAGGCGGCGGCGACCGCGGCCGCTCCGGCCGCCAGCAGCAGCCCGCCCAGGATCGTGCGCAGGATGAGCGACTTCTCCCGGGAGCCCGACACACCGCGCATCGCCTCGACCGGGTGGGTCAGGGCGGCCTCGCGCGCCGGCAGCAGAGCGCCGACGATGGTGACGGCCAACCCCACCACCAGCGAGATCACGATGATCGGCGTGGTCAGGCCGGTGCCCTCTAGCAGCGGCGTGCCTGCGGCGTTGAGCAGCGCGGACAGCCCGGCCAGGAGCCCGGCCCCCGCGGCCACGCCCAGGGCGGAGCCGACGAGCCCGATGACGACCGCCTGGAGGAACACGATGCCGAACACCGATCCGGGCGATGCGCCCACGGCCCGCAGGAGGGCGAACTCCTTGACCCGCTGGCGCACGCTCATCGCGAAGGAGTTCATGATGATGAAGGAGCCCACGAACATGGCGACGACCACGAAGACCAGCAGGAACACCCGGATGAAGCCCAGCTGCTTCTCGATGGTCTTGTTCTGCTCCTTGATGAGCTCGGCGCGAGTCTTCACCTGGGTGTCGTCGGGAACGACCTTGGTGACCTCGGACTTGACCGTGTCCACCGAGGCTCCGTCAGCCAGGTCGATCGAGATGTCTGAGACCTTCCCGTCCGGGGCGGCCAGAGGAAAGAGGTAGTCGGGGTCCATGCCCACGATCGTGGCGCCGGCCATGGGGGCCCCGAAACTGTACTCACCGACCACGGTGACCTCGGCGGGCGTGCCCTGGATGACAATGTGCGTCTTGTCCCCGACCTTGAGTCCGGAGTTCTTCAGAGCCCCTGACTCCAGGGCGATTTCGTTCCCGCCCTCGGGAAGCTCGCCCTGGACCAGCTTCCTTCCGGGGTCCTTGTCGAACATGGAGATGAAGAGCGTGGGCGCCCCCATGCTCGTGACCGGGGTGTCGTTGGCACCTACCAGCACCCCGGTCAGCTGAGCCCCGGGGTTGGCGGCCTCGACGCCGTCGATCTGCTTGATCTGCTCGGCCAGGGAGCTGTCAATGGGCTGCGTCTGCGTCGAGTCGGAGGAGCCGCTGCTGCCGCCGTCGGTGGCGATCTTGGGCCCCTGGACGTACAGGTCCGAGGTGATGGTCGAGGACAGCAGCTTGGAGAAGGTCTCCGACATGGAGGCACGCAGTGCCAGCGTGCCCGATAGGAACGCCACTCCCAGGACGACCGCGAAGGTGGTGAGGAAGAACTGCTTGGCATGGGCGCGTACGGAGCGCCAGGCGACTCGGCTCACGGCTCAGGCCCCCTTGGCGGCGCCGGCTGCGGGCGCGGACTCGGCCTCGCTCAGCTCGCGCAGGGCGTCCAGGACCCGGTCGCGGTTGGGGTCGGCCAGCTCGGCCACGACGTGCCCGTCGCGCAGGAAGATGACGGTGTCCGCCCAGGCGGCCGCCTCCGGCTCGTGGGTCACCATGACCACCGACTGCTTCAGGTCGTCGACGCTGCGGCGCAGGATCGCCAGGACCTGCTCGGTGGAGTGGGAGTCGAGGTTGCCGGTGGGCTCATCGGCGAAGACGACCGCCGGTTCACCCACCAGCGCCCGGGCGCAGGCCACACGCTGGACCTGGCCGCCGGAGAGCTCGGCGGGCCGGTGGGACAGGCGGTCCTTGAGGCCGACGGCGTCCACCACCTGGTCGAAGCGATGCTGGTTGACCTTCCTGCGGGCGATGTCCAGGGGCAGGGTGATGTTCTCGGACGCCGAGAGCGTGGGGACCAGGTTAAAGGACTGGAAGATGAAGCCGATGCGCTCGCGGCGCAGGCGAGTGAGGCGACGCTGACTCATCGAGGAGACCATGTCCCCATCGAGCATGATCTCCCCGGAGGTCACCGAGTCCAGGCCCGCCAGGCAGTGCATGAGCGTGGATTTGCCGGAGCCGGAGGGACCCATGATGGCGGTGAATCGGGCCCGGGCGATATCGACGTTGACGGCGTCGAGCGCCTTAACGGCACCCGAGCCGCGACCGTAGACCTTGGTGAGGCTGCGGGCGGAGACCACCGGGTTGTCGACGGGGCGGTGGGGGGTCGAGGACGGATGGGGCTGAGGATGATACGGGAACAGAACTACTCATAGGGCTCAGTCTGGCAGCGACATGGCTTTAGTCGAATCCTCCTGCCGGAGGATCGCCCCCTGACCTCTTGGCCAGTCAACCCTGACCTGCGGTAGGGGAGGTCCCTGAGGGGCAGGGATCAGGGTGAGGTCTGTGCCCGGTCTCCGCCCGACGTCGTCGCCGGCCGGGGCTCGCGGCGGTTTCCTAGGAGCCTCGCGGTCCGCTGAGCTCATGGCGAGCTGACGACGAGCCCGTGATCGAGTGGTGGATTTCCTCCGTTGATGCCGTTTCTTGACCGGCTTGGCCGATTCGTGACTACCATCAGTGCTGATCAGCACCTTCCGAAGGACCCGGGACGGGTTGTGACGAACCTGGTCAGTCAAGGTCTCCCGTACGTTCTCACGGAAGGGTTCTGCATGGATCCGGCTCAGCTCACCATGGCGGCTCAACAGGCCGACGCGACCCTGGCCGCGCAGACCACCGACCAGTCCTTGCAGGCTGAGATCGCGCAGAGCCGGCCCGACCTGTGGGCCTCCCTGGCGGCCAACCCGTCGGTGTATCCGGACCTGCTGGCCTGGCTGTTCAGCACCGGTGACGCCACCGTCCTCGCCATCCTTCAGGCGCGCGGTTACTCGCCCGGCGCCACCGCGACATCCGCAGCCTCTGAGGCGACGGCGGCCGAGCCGGCTGACGAGGTGACTGACGAGGTGACCGATGAGGCGGCTTCGGCGGCTGGCGCGTCAGACTCCGGGACGTCAACCGAGGAATCTGAGCCCTCGCCCGAGGACGAGGGTGAGGGACAGGACGCCGAGGAGTCCAAAGACTCCGACGACGCTGATGACTCCTCCGATGAGTCGGAGGCTGGCGAGCCAGACGACTCCGAGAAGCCAGAGGAGTCGGAGGACCCCTCGGCCGAGGGATCGGAGGAGCCTGCGGTGGACACCGGGGACACCGGGGACACTGAGGAGCCTGAGGAGACTGAGGGCACCGGGCATGATGCCGGGGACGCCGGGGGTGCTGAAAACACTGAGGACGCTGAGGACACTGAGGGCACCGGGCACGATGCCGAGGAGCACCCCAGCGATAGCGATGAGGCGGAGCCCTCAGTCGACGAGTCCGCGGGCGTCGAGAGCCCGGACGAGGACGAGGGCTCAGATGAGGACTCGGAGAACTGGCCCGAGGACGCAGTCGCGGTGACAGCCGCCGAGGGTGCCGGATCGGACTCTGAACCGGACACTGAGACGGTCTCCGAGATGGTCTCGGAGGAGACGATCTCCGACGGCGACTCAGCCGAGCCCGTCGGGGACGAGGTGGAGGACGAGCCCGAAGGCGGCACCGAGGACGACGCTGAGGCGGGAGCCGAGCCGGAGACGGAGGTGGTCGCGGAGGATCCGTCGGCCGATGGCGCCGCCTCGTCGGGTGAGGAGGCGGCCTCCTCGGGCGAGGAGCCTGCAGGGCAGACTGAGAACATCCCTCCCGTTGAGGACACTGCGGTCTTCGCGTCGGCTGGAGTGGCACAGGCCGGGGCCTCGCCCCAGTCCGCGGCGCCGGCAGAAGGCTCGGCGGCTCCCGCGGTGGACTCCGCCGAGTCGGTGGCCATGCCCGTGGCGCCGCCGCCCTCGGCCGAGGACATCGCCGCCTGGGCCGAGACCCCCAGCGGGGCGCCGTCGGGCTTCTCCGCCGCGCAGCCGGCGGTGGAGCTGGACATGTTCGGGCCCCAGATGCCTCCACCGCAGCAGCAGAAGCAGACCTCCGACTCGAGCCGCGCACGCCTGGTGGCAGTGATCGTCGTCCTCCTCGTCATCGTCGGCGGAGGCGGCGCGTGGGCCGGGTCCTACTCTCCGGCAAGGACAAGGGCGACGACTCCTCGCGCACCTCCCAGGACAACGCCGCCGGTGACCAGGGCGGCAGGCAGGACTCCGGCCAGGCCGATGCTGCTGCGACGGCGTCGGTGCTGCCCTCGGGGCCGTCCAGGCCTGCTCGAGCATGCCGACGCTCAGGATCACCTCGGTGGAGGACGGCCAGGGCGAGCTCAAGGTTCAGGCCAACGTGACGACCCCCTGCGCGGACGGCGACTTCCTCGCAGGATCGGCCAACCAGGTCCCTGCTCTACAGCTCAACGAGTCCGACCGGCGGCGCGGACGTCGAGCACCCTCGTGGCCTCAGCCACCTTCGACCTCTCCAGCGAGCCGCTGATCATCCCCAACGGCGGGCGGTCGCTGACGCTGCGCTTCGGCGAGCAGCACCACTCCGCACCGCCAAGGACCTCGACCTCAAGAGCCTCAAGATCAACCCCACCTTCGACCGCGGCTCCCGGCCCAGCGTCACCTCGGGCAGCTCGGCGAACTCCCCGATGACGATTGCGTCGTCCACGAGCTCCAACGTCAACCAGGAGCAGCAGGACGAGCAGGCCGCCGGTGAGGCCCCTGCGGTGGCAGGCCAGCCACGACCGGTCGCTCATCATGAGCAAGTACCTGGGGAAGTGGACCCCGCAGCTGTCCTCGAAGAAGGACGGCCTGTTCGCCGACGGGCAGACCTGGACCAATCGGATGATCCTGGCGGAGTTCCTCAAGACGCGCCAGGCCCACCCGGATGCCGCGCTGGTCTACAGCAATGACTGGTCGGTCTTCGACTCCGAAGGTGGCTGGTGGGTGACTCTGTCCGGGGAGCTCTACGCCACCGCCGACGAGGCCAACGCCTGGTGCGACGCCCAGGGCTACGACGCCGAGCACTGCCTGGCCAAGCGCATGGAGTCCAGCGGTCCGGCGCAGGGCACCACGAAGTCCCGCTGAGGCCCAGGACTGGCTTAGGACTGGAGGCCGCCCTTCAGCGCCAGGACCCGTGCAGCCGACTCGTCCACCCGGGCCGCGAAGGCCGGGTCCGACTGCGCGGCGGCGATGAGGGCCTTGACCATGTCGGCGGCGACCGTCGGGTCGGCCGAGGCCAGCACGATGTCGCAGCCGGCCCGGACCGCGCGAACGGCCCGCTCACCGGCGGCAACGCCCTGCACCTGGGTGGCGGCCGAGACGTCGTCGGTGATGACCACGCCGGAGAAACCCATCTCCGTGCGCAGCATGTCGGTGACGATCGTCGAGGAGAAGACCGCGGGCGCCGAGGGATCGATGAGCGCGTAGGTCGCCGAGGAGACCATGATGACCTGCGCGCCGGCGGCGATGGCGGAGGCGAAGACGCCGACGGCGGCGTCGGTGCTGCGGGTCGTGGTGCTGTCGACGACGTTGGCGGAGGTGTCCGTGTTGGCCGTGACCCGCCCCAGGCCCGGGAAGTGCTTGTAGGTGGGGGATGACGCCGGAGGCCCGCATGCCCTCGGCGAAGGCGCCGGCCTGGGAGGAGACGGTGGCGGCGTCGTGCCCGTACTCGCGCCCCCAGCGGCCGATGGGCTCGTTGGTGGTCGGTCGGTCGATGTCGACCAGGTCGACCACCGGGGCCAGGTTCATATTCACTCCGACGTCGGCCAGCTCCTTGCCCCAGGTGCGCGCCGAGGCCTCCAGCTGATCGCGCGGCTGCGTCGACTGCTCCATCGCCGAGGGCAGGTCGGAGAAGCTCGAACCGGACAGGACCTGGACCTCGCCGCCCTCCTGGTCGGTGGCCACGAGCATGGGGGTGCTGCGGGTCGTGTCCGGGCCGGCCTTTGGAGGTGAAGGTGCTGATGACCTTCTGGGTCGCCTGGCTGCCCGCGGTGGTGCGGCCGGCGATGAAGATGTTGCCGACGTGGTGGCTGACCACGGCGTCGGTGGAGACCGCCTGGGGAGAGGTGGCGTCCACGCCGACCATCATGAGCTGGCCGACCTTCTCCTCCAGGCTCCATCCCTCCAGCGCCCCGGCGGTTGCGGAGGCGGTGGCCGACGGCGTCGCGCTCGCGGCCGCAGTGGAGGGCGCGGCGCTCGACGGCGCCGGGGTGGCGGGCTCCGCGCTGGGGGAGGCGCTCCGGGCGGACGAGGCACCCGGGATGAGGGAGCACCCGGCCAGGGTCCCGGTGCCCAGCAGGGCCGCCAGGAGCACTGGCCGTCGACTCACGTGGTGCTGCGGGGACTCCTCCGGGGTGATGGGGTCGTGAAGCTCCCCGGTGCCCGGAGCGGCAGGCCGATGGCGGTCATTCATGCCGGCCACACTAAGGCAGGCCCCGGGGTGTTCGCGAGGCACTGGCTCTCAAGGCCTAGTGCCGACCCCGCGCTCCGCCCTTGTCCGCCCGGCTCCGCGGTCCTACTCCCAGCCCAGCTCGTGGAGACGCTCGTCAGGGATGCCGAAGTGGTGGGCCACCTCATGGATGACGGTCACCGTGATCTCCTCCACGAGCTCCTCGCGGCTGGTGCACCAGCGCTCCAGCGGACCGCGGAAGATGAGGATGCGGTCGGGCAGCACCATGGACCAGCCCTCGTCGCGCTCGGTGAGGGGGACGCCCTCGTACAGCCCCAGGAGCGTGGGCCGGCCGGCCTCGTCATAGTCCTCGTCCGTGAGCATCTCCGGGTCGGGCTCGTCCTGGATGAGGACGACGACGTTGTCCATCGCCTCGGTCAGGTCCGCCGGGATCTGGTCGAGGGCGTCGCCGACGACGTCCTCGAACTCCTGCTCCGACATCCTCCCCGACGGCTGCTCCGACAGGGAGGGCCCGGGTCGCGCGGGGGCCGCGGCGTCGCATGTGCCGTTCTCGTCCCTGTCCTGATGATTCGCCTGGCTCACGGGGTCAGCCTGCCAGACCCCGCGGTGCTGCCTCGACCGTCTTCGACCTCCGGGATTCCGCCGAAAACCGAGCGGTGAGGAGGGTCACGCCGCTGGGATTTGCGCTGTGGGAGACTGTCCCCTTAGTGTTCATCCCGGTTCGAGGCGCGACGACGTCGAAGGCCCCTGGCCCCCATCGTCTAGCGGCCTAGGACCCCGCCCTTTCACGGCGGTAGCACGGGTTCGAATCCCGTTGGGGGTACGGATTCGCACAAGTGAATAACACAGTGAATTCACACTGGCCTCGTGGCGCAGTTGGTTAGCGCGCCGCCCTGTCACGGCGGAGGTCGCGGGTTCAAGTCCCGTCGAGGTCGCGGTAAGGGTCGGTCCGATCAGAAATGGTCGGGCCGATTCCATCCCAAGGCTCTGTAGCTCAGTTGGTAGAGCGTTCGACTGAAAATCGAAAGGTCACCGGATCGACGCCGGTCGGAGCCACCGCGAAAGGCCCGGAACCCACAAGGTTCCGGGCCTTCGCTCATTGGTGGACGGGCGCCCGCCCGGGACCTGTGTCGCAGGTCCGCCTCCTGATGCGCAGGAGCGGTCGTCGGACGCATGAGCTGCGTCCTCATGGCGTCCCCCTCGCCGTTTCGGTCGCCAAGCACGCCTTCATGATGGATGATGGCAGCCCACATGTGTGCGACGCCACGTTCGTGAGCGCCGAGAGCTCCGCACTCCACGCGGCCCGCACGCCACCGGACGACCCGCGCCGCGTAACGGCGCCATATCCGTACTGCGCAAGGAGGACGCCATGATCTCAAGGAACGTGCCCCGGCCCCCGGGTGAGCCGATGGAGGAGCCGGATCAGACCATCCATCCCGACCCCGAGGTCGTCGCGAACGCCTGGGTCGGCGACTGGCGCGCTCTGGAGGAGCGGGCCGCCGCGGACCTGGAGGGCTACTGGGCCGAGCGCGCCGGCGAGCTGGAGTGGTCCAGGCGCTGGGACACGGTGCTCGACGAGTCCGGGGCCCCCTTCTACCGTTGGTTCGTCGGTGCTCGGACGAACATCGTCTCCAACGCCGTCGACCGGCACCTGACCAACTCCCACCGCAACAAGCTCGCCCTCATCTGGGTGGGTGAGGACATCGAGCAGGTGCGTACCTTCTCCTACTTCGACCTGGGCCGGGAGGTCGAGAGGATGGCCAACGTCCTCAAGGCCATGGGTGTGCACAAGGGCGACGTCGTGACGATCTACCTGCCCCGCATCCCCGAGGTCTTCTTCGCCATGCTCGCCTGCGCCAAGCTCGGGGCCGTCCACTCGGTGGTCTTCGCCGGCTACTCCTCCGACGCCCTGAGCGCGCGCATCGATGACTCGGAGTCCAAGGTCGTCATCACCGCCGACGGCTCGTGGATCAACGGCAAGGTCTTCCCCATGAAGAAGATCGTCGACGACGCGGTGCGCTTCTCGCCCACCGTCCAGAACGTCATCGTCGTGCGCAACACCGCCACCGAGGCTGTCATGGACCCCATCCGCGACCACTGGTACCACGAGCTGTGCAAGCTCCCGATCGCCCAGGGCCGCTGCGAGACCGTGCAGGTCGACGCCGAGGACCCCCTGTTCATCCTCTACACCTCCGGGTCCACCGGCAAGCCCAAGGCGATCCTGCACTCCCACGGCGGCTACCAGGTGGGCACCTACGTCACCCTCCACGACTGCTTCGACGTCCATGACGCCGACCGCTGGTGGTGCACTTCCGACCCGGGCTGGATCACCGGCCACAGCTACCTTGTCTACGGCCCACTGCTCAACGGCGCCACCGTCTTCATGTACGAGGGAAACCCGACCTTCCCCTACCCGGACCGCTGGTGGAACCTCATCGAGCGCTACGGCATCAACGCCTTCTACACCGCCCCCACGGCCATCCGCACACTCATGCGCTTCGGCGAGGCCTGGGTGCGGCGCCACGACCTGTCCAGCCTGCGGCTGCTGGGCAGCGTCGGCGAACCCCTCAACCCCGAGGCGTGGCGCTGGTTCCACCACGTCGTGGGCTCCGACCGCTGCCCGATCATCGACACCTGGTGGCAGACCGAGACCGGCATGTTCCAGATCACGACGGTGCCCTCCATGCCCCAGAAGCCCGGCGCGGCGGGCCGGCCGGTGTTCGGCCAGGAGGCGGCCGTCGTTGATGAGGAGGGCCGGGAGGTCCCCGACGGCGTCGAGGGGAACCTCGTCCTCAAGCGGCCCTGGCCCTCGATGATGCGCACTCTCTTCCGTGACCCGCAGCGCTACGTGGACACCTATTGGAGCAAGTACCCGGGCCTGTACCTGACCGGGGACTCGGCCAGCGCGACGCCGACGGCTGGTTCTGGATCATCGGGCGCACCGACGACGTCATCAAGGTCTCCGGCCACCGCCTGGGCACGGCCGAGGTCGAGTCGGCGCTCGTCTCCCACTCCGCGGTGACCGAGGCCGCCGCCGTCGGCCTGCCCCATGAGGTCAAGGGGCACTCCGTCCACGTCGCCGTCGTCCTGGCCACCGGGGTCGAGCCCTCGCGCGAGCTCGAGGCGGAGCTGCGCCAGCACGTGGCGGCGACCCTGTCGCCGATCGCCAAGCCGGAGTCCTTCGTCTTCCTCGAGTCGCTGCCCAAGACCCGCTCGGGCAAGATCCTGCGCCGGGTGCTGCGGGCCCGGGCGCTGGGTCAGGATGAGGGCGACCTGTCCACCCTCGCCGAGGAGTGATCGCCTCGGCCCCGACCAGGCCCCGGATCAGGGGGCGGTCCGGGCCACCGCGAAAGGCCCGGAACCCACAAGGTTCCGGGCCTTTCGCTCATTGTCGGGCGGGCGCCCGCACGGAGCGGGCGGTCAGTGCGTCCTGCGCCAGGTGGCACGGGCGCTGGCAAAGATCCCGAACATGATGCCGGCGATCGGCCAGATGATCCAGGAGATGGCCCAGGCTGTGAAGATGAAGCTCCACAGTAGGTAGATGGCGACCGTGGCCGGCCAGTAGATGCTCGCCACGAAGCCGACGAGCGGATCCTCGTCCTCCTCGCCGTCGGACCTGTAGGAGGAGTAGCCGCCGGAGCCGCCGGGGTGGGTGAGAGTCGTGTAGGTGGAGGACGCCCATGAGGCGGGCAGGTAGATACTCAGGCCCGTCGCGATGATGGCCAGCGAGATCGCGACGCCGACACCGGAGAGTCCCGTCGGAGAACCCTGGCTGGAGCCGAGCATGCTGGCGGCCAGGATCGGCAGCGCGGAGACGATCCACAGGAAGACCGCGATCGCCAGCCGGCGGGTGCGCGCCGTCTCATGGTTGAGGCGTTCGCGGGCCGCCCAGGCGGTCACCACCGGGTCTGGGGTGAACCTGCCCTCGATGAGGTGATGGACGGAGGAGAAGGCCGCCCGGCGCTGCACCAGCATGACCACACCCAGGCCGACCAGCAGCAGGGTGAAGGCCACGCCGATGAAGGTGGCCGTGTTGTTGCTGATGGAGATCCACCCGGTTCCGGTCAGGCTCGTCAGGGCGATGAGGAGGGCCGGAGCGCAGACGAAGGTGCTGACCGCGCGGGCCAGGGTCGAGGCGGTGCTCCGCTTGGCCTGGGCCAGGGCCTGAGCCTCGGGCAGCGTCACCACCGGGAAGGAGGGCCTGCTGGGCTCGGCGGGGGCGCCAGAGCCGGCGGCTGCGTCCTGCGGGGCGTCGTCGGGCCGGATGTCGGCCGTGATGCCCAGCACCGGGGCCAGCTCTTCGAGGTTGCCGAAGTCGGTGATGACCTGCCCGACCGCCTCGTTGTGGGTCTTGCCGTGGGCGATGGCGTCGTTGTAGGCGTCCTCCATCATGGCGCGCAGCTCGCCGCGGGCCTCGGTCAGGCGCGGCGTGGCCGGGTAGGGGGCGAACATGGCGTCGAGGAAGGTCTCGATGGTGTCCATCAGTGGGCTCCTTTCGCGAAGCGGTCGATGAGGGTCTTGGTGTCCTCCCACTCGGAGACCTTGGCCGCCAGGTGCGCGGCGCCTTCCGGGGTGAGGTGGTAGTAGGTGCGGGACTTGCCGGAGTCGGAGACGCCCGCGTAGGAGGTCGCCAGCCCGGCGGACTCCAGACGCTTGAGAGCGGTGTAGAGAGTGGTCTGCTTGATGGTGTACTCGCCGTCGGAGACCTCGGTGATGGTCTTGGCGAGCTCGTAGGCGTAGGACGGCTGCCGCTTGAGCAGCGACAGGACGATGAGGTCGATGTAGCCCCGGATCGCGTCGGCACTGATCATGTGGACCCTCCTTCCTTGGTGCGTGGCGGATGGGTGCGGAGCGGTGGCGATCGCTCGTGTGTGTCTAACGTACTACGACACGCGTAGTACGTCTAGTGGAGAGTTGAGAGGAGGTGAACTCGCCCGCGGCCGTTCGTCACAGCCCGGGCTCAGCCCCGCTGCCTACGCTGGCCCCATGCTCCTCGCAGCCACCACCCCACCCGCGACCCCCAGCGCGGATCCTTCGGCGACCCCTGACTCCCACGCCCACCTCCGGTCCCACGGGCATTCCGTCCGTCAACGTGGATGAGACCGTCAAGGTGGTCACCAAGACGACGAACGACCTCGCCGCCATCGGCCTGCAGGCCGGTATCGGCGCCGTCATCGGCATCCTGGTGGCCGTCGTGCTCATGTCGATCCTCAGCTTCATGGGCAGGCGCCGCCTCCTGTACCGCGAGATCGTGGACTTCGGGCGCCGCCCCGCCTACGCCGTCGGCGCCATGACCGGGGCCTTCCTGGGTACCCAGCTCGCCCTGACCGGGCTGCGGCAGGCCAAGGACGACTCGACGACGATGGTCGTCATCGAACGGGGTGTGACCATCGCGCTCATCTTCTCGGTGACCTGGCTCGTCGTCGCCTTCGCCAAGGCCATCGAGTCCACCGTCGTCAAAGGGGTGCAGGCCAGCGAGAACCAGGGGCGCGCCAACCGCGTGACCACCCAGAGCCAGATCATCCGGCGTGTGGCCCAGGTGATCATCGTCATCGCCGGGCTCGTCAGCGCCATCATGACCTTCCCCAGCGTCCAGCTGGCCATGGGCTCCCTGCTCGCCTCGGCCGGTCTGGCCTCCGTCATCGCCGGTATGGCCGCGCGCTCCATGCTCGGCAACGTCTTCGCCGGCCTCCAGCTGGCCACCACCGACGCCATTCGCGTGGACGATGTCGTCGTCGTCGACGACGAGCAGGGCACCATTGAGGAGATCACCCTGACCTACGTGGTCATGCGCACCTGGGATGACCGGCGCCTCATCCTGCCCTCGACCCACTTCACCGAGAACCCCTTCGCCAACTGGACGCGCGGCGGAAGCCAGAGCACCGGCACCTTCACCCTCGACCTGGACTGGCGCGCCCCCATCGCCGCGCTGCGCGCCGAGCTGGCCCGCCTCGTGGCCGCCTCCCCGGTCTGGGACGGGCGCCAGGCCTCCCTTGAGGTCTCCGACGCCGTCAGCGGCCACGTCACCGTGCGCATCGTCCTCACCGGTGCCGACCCCGGCGACGTCGGCACCCTCAAGTCCTACGTGCGCGAGGAGCTGGTCGCCTGGCTGCAGCGCGAGGCCCCCTACGCCCTGCCGCGCACGCGGGTGGAGGTGGAGCAGGTCGAGGTCACCCAGGACCTCGGCCCCGAGGAGGTGGCTCGTGCGGCCGAGGAGATCGTCGCCAAGCAGAAGGCCGAGGCCGACAGTGCCATCAAGACGGCGGCTGGTGACGACGATACGGTCACCGAGGCCGAGGGCGAGGCCGCGGCGCACGGCCTGGGGGCCAGGCGCGCCGTCACCCTGGGGCGCGCCATGGGCCGCTCCCTGCTGCACCGCGCCCGGCGCGGGGGCCTGGGGCCCAAGTGAGCCGGGCAGCCGTCACGTTGCCGGCGCCCGGCCGGGTGGGTGAGTTTTCGCTGCGTGAACGCAGTTCGCTCCACGTCGTCGGGCGGGTGACGATGAGGTCATGAGTACTGACATGAGCGCCGACCCGTCCGCCACACCCGTCGACCCGGTCGTCGACCTGGAGGTCGCGGCGCGCACCGACGCGCAGTGGCGCGCCGTGCTGAACCCCATGGAGTACCACGTGCTGCGCGAGGCCGGCACCGAGCGGCCCTTCACCGGGGCCCTGCTCGACGAGCACCGCGAGGGCGTCTACCGCTGCCGCGGCTGCGGCGCCGAGCTGTTCCGCTCCACCACCAAGTTCGACTCCCACTGCGGCTGGCCCTCCTTCTACGACCCCTCCGACTCCGGGGCGGTCACCCTGAGTGCCGACACCTCCCACGGCATGGTGCGCACCGAGGTCCGCTGCGCCACCTGCGCCAGCCACCTGGGCCACGTCTTCGACGACGCGCCCCAGACCCCCACCGGCCAGCGCTACTGCATGAATTCCGTGAGCCTGACCTTCGAAGAGGAGTAAGCATGATCCGGGTCCTGAGTCTCAACCTCCAGCACGGCCTGCCCGGCGCCGGGGCCGGGGACGGCAGCGCCGCCACCGGCTCGCTCGCCGGCGCCGACATCTCCGACCCGGCCACCGCCCGCGCCGTCATGCGGGCCACGGCCGAGCAGATCGCCGAGCTGGCCCCCGACGTCATCGCCCTCCAGGAGGTGGACCTGGGGCAGGCCCGCTCCGGGCGCCTTCACCAGGCCGCCTTCCTGGCCGAGGAGCTGGGCATGCCCACCTGCCGCTTCGCCGCCAGCTATGCCGGGCCGGCCGTGGGGCTGCGCCGTCGGCCCCTGCGCAGCGCGCTCAGCTCGCCGACCGACGACGTCCTCGGGCTCCTGCGCGCCGCCGTCGGGGCCGGGCCGATCGGCTACGGCAATGCCCTCATCTCCCGCTTCCCGGCGGCCGGCTGGCATATCAAGCGCCTGGGACGGGGGCCCTCCAGCATCGTCAAGCGCGGCGAGCGCGCCTGGGACCCGCGCTCCTACAAGGTCTTCACCGCCTCCAGCCGCGTCATGGTGGCCGCCACCCTCGACCTGCCGGAGGATGTGGCCGGCCCGGTCCGACAGCTGTCGGTCGCCTCCACGCACCTGGCCACCCGCGGTTCGATGGCGGCCCGCCAGCTCGCCGCCGCGTGGGAGGCGCTGGCCGGGCTGCCGGGCCCGCACCTGCTCATAGGCGACTACAACCTCGGCGCCGAGCAGGGTGGCGGCCCCTGGGGCTGGGGCGCACCGTGGGGAGGGAGCCACCTTCCCGGCCGCCGGCCCCACGCGGCGCATCGACCACGTCCTGACCGACCTGTGGCCCACCGGCCCCGACGGCCTGCCGCTGACCGATGAGGGCGGCCGTGGCCGCGGCGGGTGCAGCGGGAGACGGGGAGACTGGGAGCCCGCTACTGCGCGCCGTGGACTGGGGGACGGCCTCCTTCGTCATCTCTGACCACGTCGGCACCTGGGTGGACCTCGAGCCGGTCGGCTAGCTGTCGCTCGTCGCCCGCGCGGTCGTGCCTTATGTCGCGCGTTCGAGGGGTAGAGGGTACGAACGCGAGGTCTACCCTACGAACTCGTCGTGCCACGGCCTATCATCGCCGTCGAAACGGCAGATGAAAGGGGGCGGTGATGGCCGACGTCGTTGCGGGGCTGGCCGTCTTCGGTGCCGTCATCACCGTCGGCTGGCTGCTGGTGCGCACCCGGGCCGTCCCCGCCGACGCCGACGGGGTCCTCACTCGCGTCTGCTTCTTCGTCGCGACCCCGGCGCTGCTCGTGACCACCCTGAGCCGGGCGGACCTGAGCGCGGTCGTCTCCCGGTCCACCACCGTGGCCGTGGCCGCCGAGCTCGCCGCCATCGTCTCCGCCTGGTGCCTGCACCGCCTCGTGCTGCGGGGCTCCACCGCCGAGGCCACGATCGGTGCGCTCGCCTCCGGCTACGTCAACGCCGCGAACCTGGGGATTCCGGTGGCCGTCCTCGTTCTGGGGGACGCGGCCACCATCGCCCCGATCCTCTTGCTCCAGCTCCTCGTGCTGACCCCCGTCACCTTCACCGTTCTCGACGCCGTCACCCGTCGCGGCAACCCGTCTCGCCTGGCGACCCTGACCGTCCCGCTGCGCAACCCGCTGCTGTGGGGCGTCGTGGCCGGGACCGCGGCGAACCTGGGCGGGGTGAACCTGGAGCACTGGTGCGGGGGCTACCCGGCCCAGGGCCTGGAGATGCTCGGGCGCGTTGCGGTGCCGCTCATGATGCTGGCTCTGGGCATGAGCCTGGCCGGGGCGCCCAGGCCCCTGCGGAACACCCCGGCGGACGAGCCCGCCCAGACGTCTCAGCCGAGTTTGCCGGTCCACCCGGCCCACCCGGTTCAAGATGCTCAGGAGCCTCTAGCAGACGGCTTGGACCAGGACGTCCATGCGGCCGAGCAGGCGGCGGACCGACCTTTTCACGCGGGCGAGCCGAACGCCCCCGACGCGGCGTCGTCATCGCTTCGGGGTGAGAGCCGGCGCAGCGGCCTGTGGCTGGCCGTGGGCTGGAAGCTGGTGGTCATGCCGGGGCTGGCCGTCGCCATCGGGCTGGCTGCGGGACTGGACGGAGCGCAGCTGCTCGTCCCCGTCGTCACCGCCGCCCTGCCCACGGCGCAGAACGTGTTCATGTACGCCTCGCGCTACGGAGTCGGCAAGGACCTGGCGCGCGACGCCGTCCTGCTGACGACCGCCGGATTCGTGCCCGTGGTTCTGCTGGCCGCCGCGATCCTGAGGTGACCGCGGCGGCCAGCAGAACTCGTCGGCTCAGGCCAGCTCGTCGCGGGTGGGAGGGTTGGCCCCGGCCCGGGAGACCGTGATGTCAGCGATGGCCGCGGCGTGACGCACGATCCGCTCCAGGATCTCAGTGTCCACCGCGCGCAGAGCCTCGCGCCGGTCCGCGCCCACGAGGTCCTCGCTCCACAGGGGCGTCCTCCAGGCCGCCCATGAAGGAGTCGCCGGCGCCGACCGTGTCGGCCACGACGACGCTCGGGTCGGCGGGCACCTCCACCCCTGGCCCCGGAGGCGGACAGGGCCAGCGCCCCGCGCTTGCCGCGCGTGACGACCACGACGGCCGCGCCCGCCTCCAGCCAGGAGCGCAGCACCGTCTCCAGGTCCGCGTCCTCGCCGTAGAGCCAGGCGATGTCCTCGTCCGAGCACTTGACCAGGTCGGACAGGCCCACCAGGCGCTCGACGATCTCGCGGGCGTCCTCGGGCTCGCCCATGAGCTGGGGGCGGGCGTTGGGGTCGTAGGCGATGGTGGAGGTGGCGCGGGTCTCGCGCAGCACCTGCTCCACGGTGGCGGCGCCAGGGGCCAGGATCGCTGCGATCGAGCCGGTGTGCACCAGCAGCGGCGCCTCCCCGTCGGCCAGGACGGGGCGCGGCGGGTTCCAGTCCAGGTCGAAGAGGTAGGTGGCGGCGCGGTCCTCGCCGATCGTGGCCTGCGCCGTGGAGGTGCGCTCGGCGCCGTCGGCGCCCGGAGCCAGGCGAACCCCGGAGGCCTCCAGGTGGGCGCGCACGGCCTTGCCGCGCTCATCGGTGCCGATCCAGCAGTGCAGCTCGGCGTCGCGGCCCAGGCGCGCCAGGCCCAGGGCGACGTTGGCGGGCGAGCCGCCGGGGATGTCCACGGGCTCCTGCCCGGGGTGGATGACGACGTCGACCAGGGCCTCGCCGATGACGAGGGCGGATCCTTGGCGGCCAGGTGCGGTCATGGGTGACTCCTTTGTGCGGGACCGGGGTCCGGAGGATGTGGGCTGAGGTGAGACGGAGCGGGATGGCAAGGGCGGTGAGCCGGGCGGGAGGGACGCGGCGGCGCGAAGCTCCCCGTGGTCGGCCGGCGGCTGGTCGATGAGTGGGGCCGGAGAGTGAACGCTCACAGACTACCGATCCGGCGCCGTCCTCAGGGCGCGTCTCACTCAATGATGTCCACATCTGCAGCAAAGGCGGCGGCGAAGCCTTCGCGGCGAATAAGAATGAGGACGTACTTTTATCCAGGATGGTGACGACCTGACCCCAGTCATCTAGGGCAAAACGCAGTCCTCGTGCGGAAAGTACGTCCCCGACCCGTGCCGCGCGGCGAGCAGGTCAGTACCGCTCGACCTCGCCGCCTCACTTCCCCACCTCGTGTCCACGAACTCGTGGATCGTGGACACAAGTGGGAGCCGGACCGTCAGTCCTCGGAGTCGTCCTGTGCGACCGTGGCCAGGCGGGCGCGAGCCTCATCGAGCCAGGTCTGGCAGCGTTGGGCCAGGGCCTCGCCGCGCTCCCACAGGGCCAGGGAGTCCTCCAGGGGGACGGAACCCGCCTCCAGGCGCTGCACGACGGCCACCAGCTCCTCGCGGGCCCGCTCGTAGCTGAGCGAGGCCACGTCCTCGTTGGCGCTGGAGGCACCATCACCGGAGGATGCTGACGACGCTGAAGACCCTGAGGATGCTGAGTAGGGGCTGTTCTGGGGTGAGTACTCGTCTGGGTACTGGTCGGAGTATGGGCCGGGGTTCATCTCGGAGCTCACTCCTCGATTCTCGCACGGGCCGGGCCACGAGCAGAGCGGGCTGGACGGTCTGAGGGGTGCCCGCAGGGTAAAAGTGTCCACAAGGGACGACTTTGACGGTGCTTCGTCTCAGTGGCGTTCGCATCTGTGCTGGCCAGAGCGTTTTGGTGCGGTGTCGACTGGTTGTGGAGGTTCCAAAGTCGTCCCGTATGGACAAAATCCCGACCTGAGTCTCTCCTGACTCCTGCTGGTTCCGGTCGAAGAGCACCGATGCGTCAGGCCTCTACTTCTACCCTGCTGCGTCGTTGGGGGTCGTCTCATCAAGATGTGTCAGTACTCCCTCCAAACCTGCCTGCGCCAGTGCCTCGCGGCCGGCCTCGGTGATCTTGACCGCCCTGGTCCGTTCGATGCGCGCGATCCAGTCACGGCGGAAGAGCACTTCGGTCACTGCCGTCCCCAACCGGCCACCGAGATGGAACCGTCGTTCAGTGGAGTCCATGCACGCCTCCCCGGGAGCATGAGGCGGCTCCGACAGACCCCAGCCGATCAGGAGGGCTTTCCCGGGGGCGGTCAGCTGCCACAAGGAATCCAGGTAGCCGCACTCCCGGAGCTGCTCGGCCAGCCCCACACCGAGTCGCCCGGCCAGGTGCCGGTAGCAGGTACGGGCCGCGAGCAGTCGCCTGTTCGCCGTCCACGCGTTGAGGCTACGAGCCGTGGGCAGCGTCGAGGCCGCCATCACCCCCATGGCCTCGATGACCCGAGCCGCCTCGGGCCCTGAGAGCACGACGTAGCAGTGACGCCCCTGGCGGATCCTCGTGACGAGGCCACGCTCCGCCAGCACGTCGACATGCTCGCTGGCCGTCGACCGCGCGATCCCGGCGTACGAGCCGAGCTCGCCCACCGTCCAGGCGCGACCGTCCATGAGCGCCGCGCACATGGCCGCCCGCGACGGGTCGGCCAGCGCCGCCGCCGTGCCGGCGACGTCGGGAACCGCCTCAGGGAAGAGACGATCGGGCATCCGAGACATGCGGCCAGTATGCGCCCGCACCGGTTCGGTCTGGACCGAACAAGGCCCGCTCTAGCCTGCCGGTGACCGGCAGCAACCGGCGCAACGACCAACAAGCAGGGACTGCACGGAAAGGGGGGCCCTCATGGGCGGCTACCGACGGCGCGGCGCGCTCATCGCGGCGCTGCTCGGATTCTTCATCGTCATGCTCGACACGACGGTCGTCAACGTGGCACTGGCCCGGATCGGCGCGGACCTGGGCGCTCCGGTCGCCTCCCTGCAGTGGGTCGTCGACGCCTACGCCCTCACCTTCGCCGCCCTGCAGCTGTCGGCAGGGGCGGCCTGCGACCGGATGGGCGCCAGAGGCGTCCACCTGCTCGGCCTGGCGGTCTTCGGCCTGCTGTCGGCGGCCTGCGCCCTGGCCCCCAGCAGTGGGGCACTCATCGCCTTCCGGGCGCTGCAGGGCGTCGGGGCCGCAGCCATCGTCCCGGCCTCCCTGGCGATACTCTCCCTCATCCATGATCGCCCCGCCGACCGGGCCCGAGCCATCGGCCTGTGGGGAGGAGCCGGTGGCATCGCCGCGGCCGTCGGTCCGGTGGCCGGGGGACTGCTCGTGACCTGGACCGGTTGGCGGTTCGTGTTCTGGATGAACCTGCCCCTCGTCGCGGTCGGCATGTGGCTCACCGCCCGTGGCCTGCCCGAGCCGGAGGCGCGGTCTCTGCGACGACGCGGAGGCGGCGACCTGCCCGGGCAGATCCTCTCGGTCGTCGGGCTCGCCGCCGCCACCTACGGGATCATCACCGCGGGCGAGTACGGGTGGAGCCCGCACGTTGCCGCCTCGGCCCTCGCCGGACTGAGCCTGCTGGTGGTCTTCGTCCTGGTCGAGCGCACCGCGGGACGACCGATGCTGCCGGTAGCGGTGTTCTCCCGGCCGCGCTTCGCCGTGGCCGCTGCGGTCGGGTTCGCTCTCAACACCGGCTTCTTCGGCCAGCTCTTCGTCCTGGCCCTGTTCCTGCAGCGCTACCTGGGCTACTCGCCCTGGCTCGCCGGCCTGGCCCTGGCGCCGCAGGCGTGCAGCGCCGTCGTCGCCTCCCCGATGGGAGGCAGGATGACCGCCAGGATCGGGGCGTTCCCCACGATGCTGACGGGCCTGCTCACCGGGGCAGCCGGCTTCTGCGGACTCCTCCTCGCCACGGCGTCGACGCCGTACCCGGTCCTCGCGGCCCTGACCTTCCTGGGCGGTTTCGGAACGGCACTGACCATGCCGGCCGCGACAGCGGCCGCCGTCGCCTCCGCACCGGCGGGGTACACCGGAGTCTCCGGAAGTGTCATCAACGCGGCCCGGCAGACCGGCAGCGTCATGGGCGTGGCGGTCCTTGGCAGCCTGATCGCCTCAGGCGACTTCCTGACCGGATTCCATCGGGCGGTGGCCGGCGCCTCGGCCGTCTTCGCGGTGGCAGCGATCCCCGTCGCCGTTGTCGTCCTCGGGGCGACCGGTCGCCCCGAGGCGCGTGGAGGCACCACAGGCCTCGACGACTGACCCTTGAGGTGCTGGCCGCGCGGCGTCAGGTGCGTCCGCGAGGGTTGCCGCCGGGTACGGCCGCCTGACCTCCCCGGGGCGCGGTTGGCGGCGGATCGGTACCCGCCCGGTGCTCAGTCGCTACTCAGTCGCTACTCAGTCGATATTCGCCGGCCGGGGCCTGGTGGCGCCGACGACCTGGGCGACGAGTCGGCCCTGGGCCAGGACCCCCTCGATGAGATCGCCCTTCTTGACGTCCTCGGCGCTGGTGATGACCTTTCCGCCGGGGGTGCGCAGGATCGTGTAGCCGCGGTCGAGGACCCCTTGCGGCGACAGGGCCGTCAGGCGGGCGTGGTCGGCGCGCAGGTCCGCGGCCGCCAGCGACAGGCGGTGGCCCACGGCCCGGCGCATCCGGTCGCGGGCCTGGTCGAGCTCGATGACCCGATCGCGCACGATCAAGGTGGGGTCGGCCATGACCGGCCGGGCCCGCAGCTGGTCCAGGGCCGCCTGCTCGGCGTCCAGGCGCGAGGTCAGCACGGTGCGCAGGCGCTCGCGGGCCGAGTCCAGGCCCACGGTCTCCTGGGCGAGATCGGGGACGATCCGGCGTGCGGCATCGGTGGGGGTGGAGGCCCGGTAGTCGGCCACCAGGTCCAGCAGGGGGCAGTCGGTCTCGTGGCCGATCGCCGAGACCAGCGGCGTGCGGCAGGCGGCCACGGCGCGTACGAGTCCCTCGTCGGAGAAGGGCAGCAGGTCCTCGACGGCGCCGCCCCCGCGGGCCACGACGATGACGTCGACCAGCGGGTCGGCGTCGAGCTCCTGGATGGCGCGGGTGACCTCGCCGACGGCGCGCACCCCCTGGACGGCGACCTCCCGGACCTCGAAGGGCAGCCCGGGCCAGCGCAGGCGGGCGTTGACCAGGACATCGTCCTTGGCCTTCGCCTCCCGACCGCACACGAGGCCCACCTTGCGCGGCAGGAAGGGCAGGGGCCGCTTGCGCTCGGCGTCGAACAGGCCCTCGGCGGCCAGGATGCGGCGCAGCTGCTCGATGCGGGCCAGCAGGTCACCGACGCCGACGGGCCGGATGTCGTCGGCCTGCAGCTGCAGGGAGCCCCGCTGGTCCAGAAGGTGGGCTTGGCGCGGATGACAACGCGGGCTCCCTCACTGAGCTCGGCGCCGGTGCGGGCCAGGACGGCGTCGAGGACGCGCGCGTAGATGGCCACCGACATGGACACGTCGGCGTCCGTGTCCCGCAGGGTGAGGAAGGCCATGCCGGCGCCGGGGCGCCGGCTGAGCTGGATGACCTGCCCTCCACCCACACTTGGCTCATGCGGGCGACGTACTGGTCGATCTTGGAGGACAGCAGTCGCAGCGGCCATGGGTTCTCCGCGGTGGTGAGGTTGGCTCGGGGCGCCAGCTCCCGGCGGCTCCCATCCGCGTCGGGCGCGGGTGCCGGACCACCGGCGGGGGAGGACTGCGGCTGGGCTGGGTGGGGCTCTGGCCTGTCACATGCACCACTGTGCCACGTCCGCCACTGGGGACCTGGGTCCTACTGTGGCACAGTGGTTGCCGTGACGACCATTGAGCTCGCCAGCGAGCACACCGACGCCGCCACGCCCTCATCGAAGGGCGGCAAGCGGATCCTCTTGGCCGCCCCGCGCGGCTACTGCGCCGGCGTGGACCGCGCCGTCGACGCCGTCGAGCAGGCCCTGGCCCACTACGGGGCACCGGTCTACGTGCGCAAGGAGATCGTCCACAACAAGTTCGTCGTGGACGCCCTCTCGAAGCGCGGTGCCATCTTCGTCTCGGAGACCGACGAGGTGCCGGTGGGCGCCCGCGTCGTCTTCTCCGCCCACGGCGTCTCCCCGGCCGTCCACGCCGAGGCCGCCGAGCGCCGGCTGGCCACGAAGCCGGTGTCGACGCGACCTGCCCGCTGGTGACCAAGGTGCACAAGCAGGCGGTGCGCTTCGCCTCCAAGGACTACGACATCATCCTCGTGGGCCACACCGGCCACGAGGAGGTCGAGGGCACCCAGGGCGAGGCTCCCGAGCACATCCAGGTGGTCAACGGCCCCCACGAGGTGGACCAGGTCGAGGTGCGCGACCCCTCCAAGGTCGTGTGGATCAGCCAGACCACGCTGAGCGTCGACGAGACCCTGGAGACGGTGCGCCTGCTGCGTGAGCGCTTCCCGGAGATGATCGACCCGCCCGGCGAGGACATCTGCTACGCCACCCAGAACCGTCAGGGCGCGGTCAAGCAGATCGCCCCGCAGGTGGACCTCATGATCGTCGTCGGCTCGGGCAACTCCTCCAACTCGGTGCGCCTCAAGGAGGTGGCTCTGGAGGCCGGGGCCGGCGCCTCCCACCGGGTGGACTTCGCCAGTGAGATCGACCCGGCCTGGCTCGACGGCGTCGAGACGATCGGCCTGACCTCAGGTGCCTCGGTGCCGGAGATCCTGGTGCGCGAGGTCATCGAGCGCCTGGCCGAGTTCGGGTTCGACGACGTCGAGGAGGTGCGCACCACCACGGAGAAGATCTCCTTCTCCCTGCCCAAGAACCTGCGCGCCGACCTCATGGCGGCCCCGGGGCGCCCCGGCCCCCACAAGCGCCGCGAGCCGGCCGCCGACCACACCTGCTGACGCCCCACGGGCTCCTGCGAAGGCCGCCGACGGTGCCGCCCGTGAGACCGGCAGCACACATCGGGGCGCGTCAGACAGACCGGACGTGAATGACGGGTTGCGCGCGTAGCGATTACCCTCGGTCGCGTGACACACTCCCATGACGAGTCGGCCCCCAGCAGTCCTCCTTCCGCCGGGCCTGGCGGGCGGTCCGGCGCTGACGGCGCTGGCAGCGATGACCCTGTAGACGCGATGGTCTCCGGCGCCTCCGCCCAGGTCTCCAACGAGGCCCTGGAGGAGGAGAGCGGGCTGCAGCGCAGCCTGACCAACCGGCACATGCAGATGATCGCCATCGGCGGTGCCATCGGCACGGGCCTGTTCGTGGCCTCGGGTGCCACGGTATCCACGGCCGGGCCGGGCGGTGCCCTGGTTGCTTACACGGCGATCGGCCTCATGGTGCTCCTCCTCATGCAGTCGTTGGGTGAGATGACGGCGCACATGCCGGTGGCAGGCTCCTTCCAGACCTACGCCACCCGGTTCGTCAGTCCCTCCTTCGGCTTCGCCATGGGCTGGAACTACTGGTTCAACTGGGCGATCACGGTGGCGGCCGAGCTGGTGGCCGCTGGGATCGTCATGGCCTACTGGCTGCCGGGGGTGCCCTCGTGGATCTGGGCGGCTCTGTTCCTGGCGCTGTTGACGACGCTCAACGCCCTGTCCGCCAGGGCCTTCGGCGAGGGCGAGTTCTGGCTGTCGGCCATCAAGGTGGTCACGGTCATCGTCTTCCTGGTGGCGGGCGTGGCCATGATCGCCGGCATCATCGGAGGCAGGCCCGCGGGCTTCGGCAACTGGACCACCGGGGACGCGCCCTTCCACGGCGGGATGCTGGCGATCGTGTCGGTGTTCATGGTGGCCGGGTTCTCCTTCCAGGGCACCGAGCTGGTGGGCGTGGCGGCCGGCGAGGCCCGCAACCCGAGCCGCGACGTGCCCAAGGCGATCCACACGGTGTTCTGGCGGATCATGATCTTCTACATCGGGGCGATCGCCGTGGTCGGCTTCCTGGTTCCCTACACCGATCCCAACCTGCTGCGCTCGGAAACCTCTGACATCTCCTACTCGCCCTTCACCCTGGTCTTCGAGCGGGCGGGGATCGGCATTGCGGCCGCCATGATGAACGCGGTCATCCTCACCGCCGTGCTCAGCGCCGGGAACTCGGGCCTGTACGCCTCGACCCGCATGCTGCACTCGATGGCCCTGCAGGGACAGGCGCCAGCATGGTTCTCCTACGTCAACCGCCACGGGGTCCCGGTGCGGGCCCTGGGGGCGACGGCGCTGGTGGGCGCCGCCGGCTTCCTCACCGCCGTGGTGGGTCAGGACACCGCCTACACCTGGCTGCTCAACGTCTCCGCCCTGTGCGGCTTCATCGTGTGGCTGGGGATCGCCGTGTGCCACTTCCGCTTCCGGCGTGCCTACGTGCTCCAGGGCCATGACCCGGCCGACCTTCCCTACCGGGCGCCCTGGTTCCCGCTGGGGCCGGTCCTGGCCTTCATCCTGTGCGCCCTGGTGATCCTGGGCCAGAACTACGAGGCGGTCTTCAAGGGCCAGCTGCTGGAGGTGCTCTCCTCCTACATCGGCCTGCCGGTCTTCGGGGCCATCTGGCTGGGGCACCGAATCGTCTCCGGCTCGCGCGCGGTGCGCCTGGAGGACGCCGACGTCTCCGGCGTCGTCGTCCACGAGCGCCACTGAGTCGCGCCCTCCTCCACCTATCCGACGTCGGGCCACCGGTCAGCTGCCGGTGGCCCGACGTCGGCTCGTACTGGAACCTGCACGAGGGCGGGGAACGCTCCGGATCGGGCGCCTACAGCAAGGACTGCACCCGCACCGTGACCTGGGGCGCGTTCCGGTTTCCGACGCCGGAGGAGTCGGAGTCCTGGCGTGTCTCGGAGGCGTCGTCGTGCTCGCCCGCCTCCGACAGGGCCCGGATGATGGTCTCCTGGACGTCGCGCACGATCTCCTTGACGGGCCGTGAGCCGTCGATACCGATCTCGATGACGGCCCTGTGCGAACCCGCCTCGACGACGACTCCGAAGCGGGCCTGACGAGGGTCCTGCTGCCGGATGCGGCTGCCGATCGCCCTCAACGTGCTGCCGATCCCCGGCTCGATTCCTCGTACGCCGGGGACAGCAGTGACCAGGTTGGCCAGCTCGGCTGCTGAGAGGCTAGTCGTCATCGTGGAGATCCTCGATGTGGACGTTGACGGTCGGGGACACCCCTAGGTTCTCATAGCAGGCTCCTCGAACGGCCTCGCGGACCCGCTGGGCGAGCTGCGGCAGGCTGTCCGTGGTGACGTGGGCGGAGATCCGGCAGGAGATGGTCTCCGGAACCCCCAGCCCACGGTGGTCCTTATCCGAGGGCCCGTGTTCGAAGGAGGATCGTAGGGCGCGCGCGCCGGGCACGGAGTCCACGGTTCGTCGGATGAGTGCCCGCAGCGAGAACTCGGACATGCTGTAGGGTCCCAGGTCGGTTGCCGGCATCTGCACCTGGGCGCCGTGACGGGTCTCGGCGAGGACGGCGTCCATCAGGTGGCGCTGCGGCATGACCGAGGTGCTCGCCTGAGACTCCAGCTGGTCCCACTCCTCGTGGAGGGAGGCGATCAGTCGCAGGTACTCCCGCGTGTCCGCGTCGTCCTGCTCATGAGACCGGGCGAATGACTTGGCCGACGTCGTCGAGCGTCGGGCGCTGCGTGAGAGCTGGTTGGCAGTGCTCATGCCCACTCCTTCATCTGGCGCATGACGAGAGAGCGGGCGCGTGCCAGTCTCCCGCGGACGGTGGACTCGGTGAGGTTCAGGGTCTGGGCGATCTCCTCGTAGGACATGTCGTCGACCTCTCGGAGCACCCAGACGATGCGCAGCTCGGGCCGCACGGAGGCCAGCAGGCTGGCCAGTGCCTCGATCTGGGCATTGACCTCATTGGACTCGGCCGGGTCAGCGGTGCTGTTCGACGTCGTCTCCGCCATGGCGCTCGCGGTCTCGAGACTCTCGCGCGTCGTAGGGGTCGGTGGCTCGGCGCTGGCGCTTGCGCGTCATGCTGGTGGCCTTGTTGGTGCAGATCCGCATGAGCCAGCCCCGAAAGGCGTCAGGCTCCCTGACCAGGTGAAGACTGCGCCAGGCCTGGATGAGGGTTTCCTGGACGATGTCCTCACTGTCGTGACGGTTCCGCACGATCATGTAGGCGGTGCGGAACAGGCGCCCCTGGTAACGCTCGACGAGCTGTTCGAAGGCGTTGATGTCTCCATCCTGGGCACGCAGGACCAGGTAGCGGTCCCTGTCATGGGACGGAGCGGGCGGAGCGCTCGGTTGTGCGGCTTGATGTGGACGCGGGCGAGGCGCCGGCACTGCCTCGTCCTGCTTCTCATGCGTCATCGCCATCCCCGGTGCTCTCGGGTGCGTGTCGCCCTGTGACGGTCTGTGAGACGTTGCGCGAGGTCGAGGATCGCTCCAGGTGCACCAGGGTGTCGATTTGCCTGGGGCGCGTGCCCAGGGACGTGGTCACATCATCCTCGAGCCGGCGCCTGAGATCGGCGACGGCCCACTCGACCTCGCTGCCCTGGGACACGGTGGTGGTCGCTTGGACCCACAGGCTGCTCGGTGAGCCGGTGACCCACACAGTGCACCGCTCCACCCCGGGGACGTCCTGGGCTCGCTCGGACAGGGCCTGTGCCAGGACGTCGGGGCTGACGGTGGCCAGCAGGACGCCCTCGGAGTCGCTGAACCTCAGGGGCGAGGCGGCCGCCTTGCGGGGGACCTGCATGGCGAGGAGGGCCAGCCCGGCGATGATGGCGAGGACTGACGCCAGCGCAGCGGTCGGCAGGAGCCAGTGCGCCTGGGCCGTGATGACGCTGTCCACCCGGTCCTGCGCAGTGGCCAGGAACGGGGCGACGTCGGGCCAGGACCGACCGGTGTCGAGGCCGGAGGCCAGCAGCCAGGACGCCGCTGCCGCGATGAGAAGTCCGCAGCCGGCCAGGGCCGTCCTGTTGAGGACGCCAGATACTGAGCGCATAGTGTTTTCCCTTTCAGCTCGTGTGCCGGATCCGCACGCGGCTGCGTGTGATGCCCACGGGCTTGAGCGCGTCCAGGGCCTCATCGGCCTTCTTACGGGCGGCTTCACGCACCGGGGCGAGGTCGTCCAGGACGCTGAGGACGACGACGTCGACTCGTGAACGACGGGCGGTGACGGCGACGGAGTGGACGCCGTCGACCTGCTCGACCTGGGTCCTCACCAGGCCGGCCAGGTCCCGGCGCGTCACCGCAGTCTGGCCGGGGACGGCGTCGGGGAGGATCTCGACGCGCTCGGGGACCCCCGGCCATAGGGCCATGAGGATCATGACCAGGCCGCATACGGCGACGATCCCGGCGATGATGAGCACTGCGACGGATCCGAGGGTAGCGGATCCGATGGCGTCGAGCGTGGTGACGGCCCGGTCTGGCCAGGTGCCGCTCACGATCCGGTGCCCCAGCAGCCAGGCCCCCAGGCCTCCGGCGGTGAGCAGCAGCAGCGCCAGGGATGATGCTGGGGCATGCTGCGGACGGGCGACGAGATGAGTTTCTGGACGGGTGCTCTCATTTCAGGCTCTTCCTGACGTGGCTGCTCGGATTGAGCCAGGAGATCTCGATGGCGATCTTGCCGACGCGCACCCCGGTGAGGTGCTCGACGCGGCTGCGCACGTGTGCGCGCAGGTCCTCGATGGCGGAGGTCAGTGGCGTGGGAAGACCAGGCCGAGGTCGAGGTGGAGGACGGCGACCTGTCCATAGAGCTCGCACTGGGCCTCGGGCCGACTCGAAGTTGCGGCGGGTGCCGATTCCCAGGAGCCCTCCGGCGTTGGAGCCGACGTTGCCGGTCTCATAGGCGGCCTGGGCGGCGATCTGGGCGACGACTCGGGCCGGAATGGTGGTGACGCCGCGCTGCTCCCGGAGGAGTTCTCATCCCGAGAGGGCCCCGGCTGCGTGATCGCCGGCTGGGTCGCGATCGCCATCTTCACTTCCTTCGCCGATCCAGGATGCTTCGGACATCGACCCGGCCCTCCAGGTAGAGGCCCACCGCCAATCCGGCCAGGGCCGCACAGGGCCACCAGGACGAAGTCGGCGAAGGAGCCGAAGGCGAGAATGCTTCCAAGGAACAGGCCCACCAGGAGGGCCAGGTACGTTGTCTTGCATGAGAGCTCCCTCAGATCAGGGCGTCGGGACGGATTACTTGAGGTCGGCGGCGTCGGCTGCGTCGGAGTCCCTCGTCCGGCAGGTGGACGTCGGTGACGTTGATGTTGACCTCGACGACCTCCAGGCCGGTGGTGCCCTCGATCTGCTCGATGATGTTGCGGCGGATGGCGTCGGCGACCTCGACGATGGAGACGCCGTACTCGACCACCACGGTGACCTCGACGGCGGCCTGGGGTCTCGCCCTTCTGGACGCTGATGCCGCCGGCGACGTTGGTCTGGGCGTTGGGGATGCGGTCGGTCACCGCGCTGAAGGCGCGGCGCACGGCGTTGCCCAGTGTCGTAGACGCCGGGCACCTCACGAGCGGCCATGCCGGCGATCTTGGCGACGACGTTCTCGTCGATGGTGGTCACGCCGTGCGAGGTCTGGAGGGGCCGCGAGGGTCTGCTTCTCCTCGACCTGCTCGTGGTGCTCACGCTGCTGGCCGGTCTGGGGAATGGCGTTGTTGCTCATTGGAGCCTCTTTCGTTGATCCGTGAGATGGATAGTGACGGAATGTGGTAGTGCGCGGGCCAGCAACTGGGTCCGTCAAGATGCCTCAGTGGTTTCCGTGGCCGGCCCGTGTGACTGGCCGTTGTGACTGACTGTTTTCGCTGTCCGTCATGACTGCCGCGCTGATAGGAGGACGCTGCCGGCCGGGGAATCCTCACGCCCTCAACCCATGGCTTGCGTCACAGAATACGGCAAGCGGGTTTCGAGGAGGCGATGAATGCCCACGAAACCCGCTTCGAGCGCCGAGCGCCTACTTCCTACCGGTGATGCCCAGGTAGATGGAGATCGCGACGATGGCGGCGACGATGGACAGGGCCCACCTGATCCAGTCGATCCTGCTGGTGTGGGCGACACCGAAGAAGCCGGCGACTGTAAGCTTCCGATGAGCGCGCCCACGGCGCCCAGTACGATGGTCCACAGCACCGAGATGTTCTGCTCGCCCCGCATGATGAGTCGAGCCAGGGCGCCGATGACGGCGCCGGCGATGATCATTCCGATGATTGACAGCATGGTGTCTTCCTCCAGCGTGTCCGATGAGGCGAGAGTACGTCTCATATGGACGTTGGTACGGTTGTACAGCGTGCCAGCCAGTCGTGAGACGAGCGGCAACACTCCTGATAGACGCCATGGAACGACTGATCGTCACGGACTCTTTGTGTGTCGTGTTACCTACCGGTGGGTGGCGGTGCCGATCTCCTCACCGTTAATCCCTCCGCGAGCTCGGGCGCGGTGAAGGTGCGCACCTGGGCGGCGTCGGCACTGATGAGCGCGGGGGAGTCCACCTGCTCTCCGAGGGTCTCCAGGGAGCGGGCGGTCACCAGCAGCCGGTTCTCCATGGAGCCGACCGCCTTGTTGTAGGCGGTGACGCTGCAGCCGCAGCGCCCCACCCAGGGCATCGAGATGGCCGGCGACTGTCCCCAGCCGCTCGTAGAGGGTGCGGCCGAGCTCGAGCAGCTCGCGGGCGTCGTCGTTGACGGCGGTGCGCGCCCAGGCCGTGGCGCAGGTGCGCAGCAGGGTCAGCAGCGACACGGGCGAGGCCAGAGCGACTCCGCGCCCCAACGCGTGCTCCAGAAGCGCGGGGTCCGCCTCCAGGGCGGCTGAGAGCACGGCCTCGGCCGGGACGAAGAGCACCACGAGCTCGGGTGAGTCCCCAGCGCCCGGTCGTGGCGGCGCGCGGCGAGCTGGTCGACGTGCCCGCGCAGCGCCTTGGCGTGAGCGGCCAGGAGCTCGCCGCGCCGGTCCTCGTCCTCCGGGGAGGCTCCCTGACGGCGGTGGCTGCCAGGTAGGAGTCCATGGGCGCCTTGGCGTCCACGGCCAGGTAACCGTCCCCGGGCAGGTGGACGACGACGTCGGGCCGGGCCTCCCGGCAGCACCGTCACCGAGGGTGGCGAGGCCCCCGCGCCGCCGCGCCTCTGGACCAGCGCCCCGATGGTGCGCTGCTCGGAGAAGTCGACGTGTCGCATCATCCCGAGGCCTCCAGTACGCGAGCCAGTTCGACCTCACCCACATGCCGCGCGGGCTGAGCGCGAGCGCAGCGCGCCCTCCAGGGAGGCCGTGGAGCGGGCCAGGTCCCGCTGCGCAGGGCGGTTGCCTGCAGCTGCTCAGCCAGGGCCGCGTGCTGCTCGGCCCGCTGCTTCTCCGGGACTCCACCCGAGCCCCCACCTGCTCGAGTTGGCTGCGCACCGGCGCCAGGGCCCGCAGCACGGACCCGTCCCGCTCGGCGCGCCCTCGGCCACCTGGGTGCGCGAGGACAGCTCCTCGGCCGGGCC
>BNJS01000470.1_pt1 | contig 156617 bp, 170 predicted proteins | sample 8540461 | NCBI WGS metagenome assembly BNJS01 (sample SAMD00202454, study PRJDB9452) | human saliva metagenome | isolation source: human saliva | place: Japan | reverse complement strand
GCCCGGCGAAAGGTGTGGAGGGTGATTCTCCATCATTAGAAGACCTGCGCCAGATGGTAAACATGCATCTTGGTGGAGCATCCTCCGGGGTTCTAAGCTGCAAATGGTGACTCAGATCACCACATATCTTGCTGGTGATGAATTCAAAAGACCTTGTGAAGAGTACTAAGGACAGCTCTCGGTATGTACCTGCTGAAGAGCCTGGAACGTACAGCGTGTACGGCTTGACGAAGCTAAAAAGTTGGAGCGAGAGTATCATTAAATTCAAATGGTGAAACTCTCCCTGCTGACCTCTCTAAAGGAAAACCAGAGTTTGCCTTGTGGCGTCCTGAAGTTAGTGAGCCTAATCTAGATACGGACGATGACTGGTTTTAGGATGTTACCCGATGTAGTAATACGGTTGAGGCTCAGGGTTGTTCCCTATAAATTTATGTGACTAATCTAGATGAGTACACCGGAACAATTCCTGATGATGTAGTTCCTACGGCTAAGTCACTTTACGAGACGGGAGAGGTGCATTGACTGGTCGAGATTATAAACCTGAGGGTTTTGGGAATGTCCCGGATCCTCTGCCTTTTGATAATAAGAAGCTCGTATCCCTTCCCACGCATGAATTACGCTGGGAATGAGATAGATTATACAAAATACAGGGTTAGGGCGGCTAGCACGTACTGCAAAAACCAAGTAAATGACCCAGGCGCAAACGTTTTGGATTGTTTGTTCTGATGGGAGTATGTATTACACTCCTGATCACTATAAGACCTTTGTACGAATTTTCAAAGGAGATCATGATGACTTACGATATAAGGATGAGTTTGTTGTTCCTGCTCCACCAGGAGAGCAGGTACTGGAGAAAGCTCTAGGCCTCGTTTGTGGGGACCAGGGGTGGTATATCGCTCAGTAGACCTCCTGTACAAATGTAGGGATATTGGAGGATTGCGGCACAAGGCTTTACGAACTCAATTTCAAAGTTCCTGAGCATGGATACATTAATGCTATGGGGGTCAAAGATAATATCACTCGACATCTGCGGCATTAATATGCGCAAAGCCACTCTTTGTGTTTTATAAGAATTTTTGAAGATATCTTCTACCCACCCGGATTTGCACCAGGGTATGGGGCTGAGTTCATGCTTCAGCTAATCGAGACACATGGTATATCACCACCCGATCTTCGTGGATATATCTATGAAGAGTTTCCTGTGGTGGTGGGGTACGGCGTAGTCTTCCGTCTTTCGCTATATTTCCCACAGTTTGAGGAACTGATGGGTGCTGAGACGTGATGATTGCCGGTGAGGGTAGATACCTGGTCTGATTTTCGAGAAGAGCAGCGCAGGAATTTCCGAACGGAGCCCCGGACCCTCTATATACGATAAGTATGGGGGAGCTTTTGGTGTTACTACCCATAGTTCACAGACTACGGGCATCTATGTTGCTGATCCTCGGTATATGACCTGAATCACCGTTTTATGACCCTGCTCTTGCTCTCCACAGGTGCACCTGGTATAGTGAATTTACTGAGCCAGATCCTCTGTATAAGCATACTATGGGGTATATACGTCGAATATAAGGATGACTTCATTGCTCCGGTGTTCACCAGGGAGAGCGGGTATTGGGAACAGGTGATGAAGCCTCGTTTAACAGTGAGCAGAGGTGTGTATATCGCTGAAGTAGACTGTGCTGGTGTGGATACTCTCGTACGGAACTTCCGGGCGCAGGCTTTTACGAGCGGCTTGGTTTTAATATTGCTTCGGATCAGTGGGTGAATGGGTTTTGGTTAAAGATGCTGTTGAGGAAGCTGACTGGAAATGATATGCGTCAGTCTTTTTGTATTTCATGCAGAACTTTGGTAGGCGATCTCTCAGCGGGCCGCAAGAGTGGTTCGCCTTTTATGCCCCGGAGATGCAAGCTTCAATTAGCTGAACGTATGAGCTACATACTATTCTGATCTTCGTGGGTAGATATCTATGAAGAGTATCCTGTGGTGGTGGGGTAAGGTGTTGGTCTGCCCACCCCACATATTCCGCAGTTTGAGGAGCTGATGGGTGCTGAGAACGTGATGATTGCAGGTAAAGGTGAGCGTGCATCCATGGTCCGATTTCTTGAAGAAGAACAACGGAGGAATTTCCTGAACGGAGCCCTCGGATCCTCTCCTTACGATAAGACAGGTCAGCTCTTTGGTGGGGTTATAAACCACGATCCGCAGGCTACGGTATCTATGTTGCTGATCCTCGGTATTATCCTGAATCACCGTTTTATGACCCCGTTTTGCTCTGCGGTGCACCTGGCATAGTGAAGATGTTGATGATACAGAATAGTATATAAGTCACGTTCGTATATATTGAGGGTTATTCATGATTGGGGTACTGCCACTTCCGCTGGATGACCCTCAAATATTTCCGCATCATGATAAGCGTTTATTTTGATTAAGGAGTAGAACATTATGGGGTTTCCTATACTGATGAGTGGGATGACGTCTTTTTCCCGGTTGTTTATGCGCGGAGGATGGTGTCTTTAGAGCGGCAAAAGTTGGAGTTGTTTGCAGGCGGGTGAAGATTATTGAGCTTTCCTGTAGAAAAGTTATTGGAGTCTTTCGACTGTGTGAAGCTGCTGTGATGGTGAGGCTATTGAGTTTCCGTATGAGATTCCTCTCGGTTGCCGGATGATTTGGATTCATGAGCATCTTGAGGATTTGCACTGGTTGGATTTGAGTCAAGGGGTTTTTGTTGTGCTTAAAAGGATTATGATGTTACGTTCCATGAGATTCCTAAGCCGATCCCATGGCTACATGGCGAGCGAAGGGCTGCACAGCTGTTGCAGACTGTGGATACTGAGTTGAGGTACTGAGTATCTCGGAGGATGAGGACGGGCAGTATGATCCCACAAATATCCTTTATGGTATGGAGGTAGAACTCGGAAACACCTTGTTGGATCAGGTAAGCTGGAGTGAGGGTCGAGTTATCGTAGACCCTGGATTTCGATGAAGCAGGATCCTGGGGCTGGAGCATCCTTTTGTAGTGAAGAATAAGGGATGAGGTCGGAGAGCCGGAAACATGAGAGTAAGTAATACCGTTCTCATGGCTCTTTAGCCAGATTTTACAATATTTATTCACGTGGAGTCTCTCTTCAGGTAAATTAGGTGGAGATAGTCCTCGAGTATACTACTGGTTCCTGCGGCTTTTGCTTTGCCGCAGTGGTTTTCAGTGTTTTGTATGTTTAAATTTATTAGTCGTGTTTTATGTTGAGCAGTTCATAAGGTTTTCGAGAATATGGCCTATACAGTAGTAAAGATGGTAGCATACTCCCCAACAAAAGATAAGGATGGTAATCTTATTACATATACCGAATATGGATGCAAAACCACAGAGTATATCATCAAAGAAAATGGTGTAAACCAGGACCTAATCGGGGAACGCATCGTATCGTAGTAGGAGCTACTGCAGTATGCACTATTCGCCAGATCACTCACTTTAACTTTTTGGTCCGCCTTTGTTGATTACTCCTTGAAAGGAAACGAATATGCCTTATGGTGAGGCTTTTATATTCTAAACCTTTTAGTATCCTGTTTTATACGAGATAATAATTATTGGGAAAACTATATGCTTCCTTCTCTGCGTCAGGAGGTGGCATGTTGTTATAGTTGATTGGCAGGAGTTGTGGATGCCTATGATTTTGCTATTCGCTTTTATGAATGCTACTCAGCCTTTGATTGGGAGTTCATTCCCGCATATATATTTGATTTTGAAATGGGCTGAAGAATATGCAGAGGATATCGATTGGCTCAGATATGCGTCAAGGATTGTTTGTCTACTATAAAATTTTGGAAAGATGTTCTGACATGGCTGGGACTTGTTTTAAAACATGGAGGCATATGTCAGGCATAGTGTGGACATCCTTACATTATGAATGCTGGTCACTCCACGGCGCCTCATGTGGCGTGGATGACGAACACGAGGCCCTGCACGTGGGATTGAGGTGTCGAAAGATTCCTCTCGCGTTGAGGAGTATTTTGAAGGTCACGAATAATCTGTGCTTGGTCCCAATGCTGTGTATCCTTGGTCTCTGTGCAGGAGGATTGGAAGAAGAAATATTTCCTAGGTGGCTTTTCCTGGATCCCTCGCATGATGAGAATGGCGTATCTCGATAAACTGACCCCGATGAGTATCCTGAAAGTACCACCTACACCGATAACAAACGATGCACAAGATAAGAACATCTGAAAGTTAACATAAACAGAATACGCACCGTAGTCCAGGTCATTATCTAACTTTTATTCGTCTCATTGACTAAGCCTGAAAAGGGAGCTTATTGCTGTATGGAACATAGTCTTCAAAGCCCTCTACTGTCTCTGATCTTCATTTTCGAGGAAGATGGGTATTGGCAGAATTGTATGAAGCTCTCATTCCTGGAGCGTGAAGCGGTATATCGCAGAGGCTGACTGTGCTGGGGTGGTAGATGCCCGACTTTTGGCAGTCGTTTTTAACAGCCCCTGATTTTCGACTGACCTCTCTTGCATGAGTTCGATACAGAGTGGGCTTATGAATACGCTACTGCAGTCGATTGGCTTGATCTGCGTCAGACCGTCGGTGTACTATAAAAACTTTCGAGGACGTTCTGTCGATGGCAGACCGTTTAGGAACGATAGTTACGCTATCTATGCCGTAAAATACTCATTGACTCAATGCGTCTGAACTATCCAGATGCGTCCTAGCCCATATCCTCGGTCTGGGATGATTAAGAGGTGACTAGGGTACGTGGGTTCGGGGTGAGCCGCGTCTTTTGCCGCGTGTGGAGCAGTTCTTTACAGGAAATAACGAGATCCCTCATGCCGCTTACCTGGAGGTGGTGGAGTATCCGGGGACCTGGCATGAGGATGCGAAGAAAAGATTTGCCTCAGTTCTGGCTCCTCGCGTGATGATGAGCGATTGGATTTTGATCCCGAAAGGTACCCGGAGAGTCCCGCGTTTACGGGTGATGCAGCGATATCCGGTGGATGAATAGTCGTCTTGAGGTTCAGCCTGTATCCGCTTTAATTCGAATTCTGGGTACCGGGTTCGAGAATCAATCTATAGATCAGGCACGGGTGCATGCTTCATGGGTCCGATATGGTCAAGGCCGTCAAAGACGCTTCCTGACTGGTCAGCGTTTGAGAAATTTTATGCTGACCTTGATTGCGGTAAGAAACCTAGCCTGCAGCAGTACCGTTTAGTCCGCAGCGCTGAGTCACGGTTGCTGTGTCAGCTGCGTGTTGTGTTCGGTCATGGATCTCGGTAGATAAGGCTGGCATGACTGAGGTTGTAAAGCGCTCGCAACCTATTTAGCGATTAGCAGTCAGGAATAATGAAGTCAACTCAGGCTTTCACTGAATAGAGTTTCTGAAAATTCTTTAGATGGTCCGGAGGCTTGTAGGAATGGGATAGACGTGATAGCATTTGAGGTTAAAACTTTTGAACAAGCTGTTTAAGGGTTTATTCATATGGGACTTAAGTAGGTATGAATACCCCTGGGAAGGATTTCTTTACAGGACACTGACTATATGGTTGTATGAAAAGAACATAAGGATGAGTTCATTGTTCCGGTGTTCACTTACGAGAGTGGGTATTGGGAGCAGGTGATGAAGCCTCGTTTACAGGACCAGGGATGGTATATCGTGGAAGTAGACTGCGCGTAAAAGGATATTGCTGAGGGATTGCGGCACGAGGCTTCTACGTGAACCTCAACTTTGAAAGCCCTGAGCATGGATATATTAATGCGTGGCGGTCAAAGGAAACCTTAGGGATATCTATATGGCATTAATATGCGCAGTCACCTCAGGAGCTATAAGAATTTTGAAAGATATCTTCTACCCATCCTGATCTATATAATGGTTATGGAGCCGAGTTTATGCTCCAAATCTGATTGGAAGATATTGTTTGTTATTATTCAACCTTACTGTGGATATATCCATGAAGAGCTCCAGTGGTAGGGTACGGCGTATGCTCTCTTCCCACCTCGTATCCTCCCACAGTTTGAGGAGCTGATGGCGTGGAAAATGTGATGATTGCCGGTGAGGCGATACGCGGTATCCATGGTCTGATTTCGAAGAAGAACAGCGCCGAACTCTCCGAACGGCGCCCCGGACCTCTATACGATAAGACAGGTCAGCTTCCTTTGGTGGGTTAGAAACCCATGATCCGCAGGCTACATGGGTATCTATGTTGCTGATCCTCGGTATTATCCTGAATCACCTTTTTATGACCCGGAGCTTGCTCTCAAGGGTACCACCTGGTGGTTAGTGAATTCTTACTGCGCCAGATCCTCTATATAAACGCTATGGGGTATAAATACGACCACAAGGATGAGTTTGTTGTTCCCTGTTTTCACTCAGGAGAGCGGGTACTGGGAGAAAGTCAAGAAGCCTCGTTTGCAGGGACCAGGGGTGGTATATCGCTTTTCGAAGTAGACTGTACAAAATGTAGAGGATATTGAGGATTGCGGCACAAGGCTTCTACGTGAACTCAATTTTAAAGTTCCTGAGCATGGTAAGATTAATGCTATAAAGTGCAAAGATAATATCACTGACATCTACGGCATTAATATGCGCACACCTTTTGTGTGTGATAAGAATTTCTGAAGATATCTTCTACCCACCCGGATTTGCACCAGGGTATGGGGCTGATTCACGCTTCAGCTAATCGAACGTATAGTTCATCATTATTCCAGGCTACGTGGAAATATCTATGAAGAGTTTCCTCGTGGCGGTGGGTACGGCGTTGGTCTTCCGTCTCCTATATTCCAAGTTTGAGGAACTGATGGGTGCTGAGAATGTGATGATTGCCGGTGAGGGCGTGCGATCCCTGGTCTGATTTCGAGGAAGAGACAGCGCAGGAATTTCCCGAACGGAGCCCCGGACCTCATACGAGTAAGTATGGGGAGCTTGGTGTTACTACCCATAGTTCATGAGCTACGGGCATCTATGTTGCGGATCCCGTATTATCCTGAATCACCGTTTTATGACCCTGCTCTTGCCTCCAAGGTGCACCTGGTACATAGCGAATTTTGACTGAGCCAGATCCCTCTGTATAAGCATTATGGGGTATATACGCGAATATAAGGATGACTCATTGTTCCTGTGTCTCACACTAGGAGAGGGGGTACTGGAGAAAATCATGAAGCCCTCGTTTACAGGAAGCAGAGGTGGTATATCGTTGAAGTAGACTGTGTGGTGTGGAAGAGATAGTAGATTTTGGCAGGAGGCTTCTACGGGCACTTAATTTTAGCGTTGGTGATAACGAATATATCAGTCCGATATGGTATGAAAATCTTGTCGGGGAAATATCTGAGCATCTATGCGGCAAGGTTTTTATCTACTATAAAAACTTTTGAGATTTTTATCTATGCATCAGATGCAGATCCAGAGTCTCTAGTAGTATATGCGATCAAGCTTCTGGAAAAATATGAGCTATCACTACTCTGATTCGTGGGTATATTTACGAGCAGTATCCTGTGGTGGTGGGGGTATGGTGTTGGTCTCCCAATTTCGTATATTCCACAGTTTGAGGATGCTGGATGGTGCGGAAAATGTGATGATTGCTGGTGAGGGGTGTGCGGTATCCCTGGTCTGATTTTGAGAAGAACAGCGCAGAAACTTCCCGAATGGTGCCCCGGATCCTCTCACGATAAGTATGGGGAGCTTTTATGTTACTACCCAGTTCTGCAGACTACGGGTGTTTAGTGTTGCTGATCCTCGGCATTATCCTGAGTCACCCATTGTATGACCCTGTTCTTGCCCCGAAAGTGCAATTTGGCATAGCGCAACTTGACGATCCTGAATAATCGATCATGTTCTTTCTGAGTTTAGTTGTCTGTAACTTATAGCGAAGTTACGGGACAACTAAACTTTTTATATCTGTCAGCTACAAGAAAGCTATAGAGGCTGTTCTGCCGCAACTGCTGGTAAGGGGAACCCTATCACCCATACGGAAATGGATTTCATGGCACCCTCAACCGAAGATTGGTGAAAATGGTAGAGTTGAGTTGAAGCCAACGAAACCTGAGACGACTCGTGGTGATGACCGGTTGATAGTGGGGGAGTAATGGCATCTATTACAGCCCGGATCATTATCACACGTTTATCCTGATAGTAGAGTAAGGGAGAAAAATAACCATGGCTTATACACCAGAAAGGCCGAAATCTTTTCGTAGCTCCTTTGTTTATCCGTGAAGATGGGTACTGGGAGAACCATATGCTGCCCTATCTGGAAGCGGAGGGTGGGCTGTCATTACTGTTGATTGTGCTGGAGTGGTATCGTACATGGACTTCGCTGCTAAAGCGGTTCAGTTAAAACTATCGACCCCTACTACAGTTTTCCTGAAGGTTTTAATATGCGTTGGGCTGCTGAAGAAGCGTGTTCAATTAGGGATAGGGATATGCGGCAGGGGCTTTTCGTTTTGTATAAGAATTTTGAGCAGCTTTTTACTATGGCTGATGATGATATAAGCGCATGTGTGAATATCCTTGAGATCATGGAGGTAAATTATGCTGGTCGTCCACTACATGGTAGTGGATCATATCGAAGTACTTGTGGGGTACGGTTTTGATATTTCACAAGAGAACGTGTCCCAGATGGAAGAGTTCTTTGAAAATCGAGTAGTCATCGCGGCAGACGAGGCAGAGTACCCTTGGGCTAAAGTGGAAAAGAGCAAGAAGTTTTTCTTTCCGAATGGTTTTCCTGACCCGTTGTATGAGGATGGTACGGAGTGGATTAATGATCCTGATGAGTACCCAGAAAGTACCACCTACACCGATAACAAACGATGTACAAGATAAGAACATCTGAAAGTTAACATAAACAAAGAATACGGACCGTAGTCCAGGTCATTATCTAACTTTTATTCGTCTTATTGACTAAGCCTGAAAGGAAAAACTTATGCCATATCAACATAATCTTTCAAAACCCTTCATCGCCTCGATCTTCATCGAGGAAGATGGGTATTGGCAGAATTGTATGAAGCCCTATCTTGAGCGTGAAGGGTGGTATATCGCAGAGGTTGACTGTGCCGGTGTGGTAGATGCTCGAGACTTTGGGCGTCGTTTTTTAACAGCTTTGGATTTCGACTGGGACTCTTTCTTGCATGAGTTCGATACAGAGTGGGCTTATGAATACGCTACTGCAGTCGATTGGCTTGATCTGCGTCAGGGGCTGTTTGTGTACTATAAAAACTTTGAGGACGTACTGTCGATGGCGGACCGTTTAGGGAACGATAGTTACGCTATCTATGCCGTGCATATGGTTGATTATATGCGTCTGGTCTATCCTATGCGTCCTAGCCCATATCCTCGGTCTGGGGATGATTATGAGGTGACTTTAGGGTACGGGTTCGGGGTGAGCCGGGCTTCTTTGCCGCGTGTGGAGCAGTTCTTTACAGGAAATAATGATCCTCATTGCTGGCTGGAGGGTGGTGGAGTATCCGTGGACTTGGCATGAGGAGCGGAAGAAAAATATTTTCCCTCAGGGGTTCCCGGCTCCTCGGTGTGATGAGCGGGGGATTGGATTTTTGATCCTGAAAGGTACCCAGAGAGTCCCGCGTACACGGGTGATGCAGGATATCCCGTAGAAGAATAGTCGTCTTGAGGTTCAGCCTGTATCCGCATAATTCAACTGGTACTGGGTTCGAGAATCAATCTATAGATCAGGCATGGGTGCAAGCTTATGGGTTCGATATGGTCAAGGCCGTTCAAACTTCTACAGATTGGTCGCTTGAGAATTTTATGCTGACCCTGACTGCGAGTAAGAAACCTAGCCTGCAGCAGTACCGGTTTAGTCCTTATGCTGAGTCGCGGTTGTTATCGGCTGCGTTGTGTTCGGTGATGGATTCGGTGGATAAGGCTGGTATGACCGAGATCGTGCGCGTGAGTATAACCTATTTGGCGGATTAGTAGTCAGAATAATGAAGTCAACTAGCTTGCCGAATAGAGTTTCAGTGTACCCTAGATGGTCCGAGGCTTATAGGAATGGGATAAACGTGATAGCATTTGAGGTTGAAATTTTGGAATGTTGCTTAAGGGTTTACTCATAAGGGACTTAAGTAAGTTCTGTATGAATAAACCCCACTTTTATATTGGATTCCTCAAGGAAATAACTATATGGTTTATGAAAACGAACATGAAGATGAGTTCATTGTTCCTGTGTTCACTCAGGAGAGCGGGTACTGGGAGAAAATCATGAAGCCTCGCTTTACAGCAGCAGGGATGGTATATCGCTGAAGTAGACTGTACAAATGTGGAGGATATTGAGGATTGCGGCACAAGGCTTCTACGTGAACTCAACTTTAAAGTTCCTGAGCATGGATATATCAATGCCATGGCGGTCAAAGGAAACCTTAGGGATATCTATGGCATTAATATGCGTAAAGGCCTCTTTGTTTTTTATAAGAATTTTGAAGATATCTTCTCTACCCATCCTGATCTATATAATGGTTATGGAGCCGAGTTTATGCTCCAACTAATTGAAGATATTGTTTATTATTATTCAACCTTACGTGGAAATATCTATGAAGAGTTTCCTGTAGTGGTGGGGTACGGCGTTGGTTTTCCCACCTCATATATTCCACAGCTTGAGGAACTGATGGGTGCTGAGAACGTGATGATTGCCGGTGAGGGTATGCGATACCCCTGGTCTGATTTCGAAGAAGAACAGCGCAGGAACTTTCCGAACGGCGCCCCGGACCCTCTCTACGATAAGACAGGTCAGCTCTTTGGTGGGGTTATAAACCATGATCCGCAGGCTACGGGTATCTATGTTGCTGATCCTCGGTATTATCCTGAGTCACCATTGTATGATCCTGCTCTTGCCTCGAAAGTGCACCTGGTGCATAGTGAATTTACTGAGCCAGACCCTTCTGTATAAGCGTTATGGGGTATATACGCGAATATAAGGATGAGTTCATTGTTCCGGTTTTCACTCAGGAGAGCGGGTATTGGCACCGGGCCACGAAGAAGTTTTTTACCGACCCTGATGCTAAGCTCACTTGGTCTCAATAGGAAGGAAATATTTTCCTAGTGGTTTTCCAGATCCATTGTATGACAAGAATGGTATCTGGATAACTGACCCCAACGAGTACCCCGAGAGCACTTCCTACACCGGTGGGAACAGCTAACAACGCACTGATAGCCAAGGAGTAAACAATTTATGGGCTACTACGACGATGGGCGTGGCAATAGCTTCTTCCCGCTATCTACATCACCGAAGACACAGTACTCAAACGCCAAACTCAAGCCCTGCGCGATCAAGGCTGGGCCATCATCGAAATCCACTGCAAAAACATACTAGCTTCCCAGGACCCGCAAGCAGGAGCCTTAGAAATCATCCGAGCCGTCAACCTCCCGCACAAACTCCCCGATGACAATTACATGACCTGGACCCAAGAAATCATCTCAGACCTCGACTGGCTCGATCTGAGCAAAGGAGTCTTTCGTCATCCTCAAAGACTATGACGCTCTCTTCACCCCCTGGAGCGGTCCTGAAGAATTTGAAGCAAAATGGATGGCACGACACCTACAAACTGTAGACAGCAACTTACGGCACCGTCACACCCGATTCGCCTACGCTGATTACGACCCACCCCACGTACTCTACGCTATAGAAGTGTCCCGCGATAAGCTCGATACAGTCCTCGATTTTTTCGAAGGACACGCCACTATCATCCCTGAGTTTGATGAGGATAACCCAGGAGCAGAATACCCACCTTTTAAAAAATATGTCGATGAGACCCGCAGGAACAGGTTATACGGTATCTCTACCTGGTAACTCGATAGCTTCGGGAAAATACAAAAGCCTCAGCACAAAACAGGTAGAGCTATATTTTCTGAACGTCAAGAATCGGTTTTACGTTTAGCGTGAGAAAAGCTACTCGGCTCCTTTCCCCCTGTACCCGTACAATAGAATTTTGACTAAAAATCTACGCCCAGGAGTCAAGTCACCATGAGTACGCCCGCGCATCACGCCTCTGGTCAGCAGAGCATACCAACACCCTATGAGGATCTGCTGCGCGAAATTCTTGACGAGAACTCGTGATGCTATTGCCGCCGATGCTCAGCGCAAAGACCGTACGGGCACCGGCACGTCTCGGCGTGTTTGGGCGGCAGATGCGCTTCGATCTGCGTGACTCTTTCCCCCTGATTACTACCAAGCGTGTGCACTTCAAATCGGTGGCGGTCGAGCTTCAGTGGTTCCTGCGCGGCTCCTCAAACATACGTTGGCTGCAGGAACGCGGCGTGACTATATGGGATGAATGGGCCGACGAAAATGGTGACCTCGGTCCGGTCTACGGGGTGCAGTGGCGCTCCTGGCCCACCCCGACGGCGGCACCATCGACCAGATCGCGAAAGTGATCGAATCTCTCAAAACGAACCCGTCGTCACGCCGCCACATTGTCTCGGCATGGAACCCCGCCGAGGTTGATGAGATGGGCTACCGCCGCCCTGCCACGCCATGTTCCAGTTTTACGTGCACGAGCGCCCTGACGGCGTGAAGGGAAACTGTCGTGCCAGCTGTACCAGCGCAGCGCCGACATGTTCTTGGGTGTACCCTTCAATATCGCCTCCTACGCCCCTGCTGACTCTACCTGATAGCCCACGAGGTCGGCATGGAACCCGGCGAGTTCATATGGACGGGCGGCGACTGTCATATCTACTCCAACCACCTGGAACAGGGTGAAAAAGCAGCTCGGTTACGGCAACGACCCTGGAGGGTAATCCCTATCCCCGCGTGAGCCCTACCTGTACCCCAAACTCGTTATCAAAACGAAGAAACCCATCTATTTTTGATTACGAATACGAAGACTTTGAGCTCGTCGATTATAAGCATCATCCGGGGATTTCTGCCCCCATCGCGGTTTAGGACAATCGATGCGTGAATATGAATCCTCCTCCCCGCACGACCGTGCCTCGGCGCTATTTGAGCGCAGACCGATGTGGTATTATTGGGCGCGACGGCACCATGCCCCTGGCGTGCCCCGAAGACCTTTCTGCGCATTTCAAAACCGTCACCGTGGGTAAGCCTGTCATCATGGGGCGGCGCACCGGGAGTCTTTTTCCACCGCGTTTCGACCGCTGCCTGAGCGCACCAATATCGTCATCAGCCGCAGTATTACGGGCGATTCAGCTGAACGCTCTTAAAAGCGCGATGGCGCGCTTTGGGTTCCGTCGCTGGATGCGGCTCTCACCCTCGCGGGCAGACACGCCTTTAACGCCCAACGCTACCCGGCACCCGGATTCAGCCACATCAGCGAGTTACTGCCTGGATCATTGGCGGCGGCTCAGTCTATGCGGGAGGCGCTTTCCGCGATGACTTTACCTTCCTTTGGTCGCGTCGGGATTATCGAACGCACCTTCTTCTATTGTCAGGAAGGTAACGAAATTACGGGTGATACCTACGCCCCCGAACTTGCGGTAGAAGGATTTGTGGCTGCGGGACGAACCGGCGCGATGGCGCATCCTGGGTGAAAGTGCCTGGGAAAAAGGAGCGCGGCTACCCTGCTGGATGCTTCAGGCGGGAAAAAATCCCATGTACTACTCATTTCAAGACCCCTAGCCCGCCTCTGATGTACCTGGCGCGGAAATTCCGTACAACAACGTTCGCCTGTGCGAACGGCAAAGGTGTAGTCCTCGTTTGTCTGAGGTCACATCTCGTTCACCCTCGCAACGTCTTACGCCAGAGCTCATCACGCCTATCTGCGCTTCACCTGGTCTTTCCCATACTGACTAGGGGTTATGACGCTGTTCCACGCGATATGTGGTACACGGGGTAGACTAGAAATTATGAATTTTAATCCCGGTGACTCAGTAGGTTTTGTAGGTTGGCGCGGCATGGTTGGTTCCGTGCTGATGAAGCGCATGCTTGAAGAGAACGATTTCAACGATATTTCTCCCGTTTTCTTCACAACCTCCAATGTGGGCGGTGAAGCCCCCACCTTCGACGGCACGCTTGAACCTTCTACACTGAAGGATGCGTACGATCTGAATGAGCTTCGCCAGCATAAGATTATTGTGACCGCACAGGGCGGTGACTACACGAAAGAGGTTCACCCGAAGCTGCGCGAGTCCGGCTGGGAAGGCCTGTGGATTGATGCCGCTTCTGCCCTGCGCATGAACGATGATGCCATTATCGTGCTCGACCCTATTAACCGTGATGTGATTGACCGCGGGCTCGAATCCGGTGTGAAAGATTTTATCGGCGGCAACTGCACCGTCTCATGCCTGCTCATGGGGCTGGGTGGCCTCTTCAAACAGGGTCTGGTGGAATGGACCACCTCGATGACCTATCAGGCGGCTTCGGGAGGCGGCGCCCGCCATATGCGCGAGGTTCTGGGGCAGTTCCGCGACCTCGGCAATGAGGTGTCTGCCGAGCTTAACGATCCGGCAGCGGCGATCCTGGAGATCGACCGTAAGGTGCCTCGCTAAAGCAGCGTTCGGGTGAGCTTGATACCGCGCAGTTCGGGGTTCCGCTTTCCGGTTCGCTGATCCCGTGGATTGACTCTGACCTGGGCAATGGGCAGTCCCGCGAGGAATGGAAGTCTGATGCCGAGACCAACAAAATTTTGGGTCTTGAGGGCGGTAACCGTGTGATAATGGACGGTTTGTGTGTGCGTATCGCGGCCATGCGTTCGCATTCTCAGGCACTCACGATGAAGCTGACCGAAGACCTGCCGGTTGCCGAGATTGAGCGCATTATCGCTGAAGATAACCAGTGGGCCCAGGTGGTGCCGAATACTAAGGATGCCACGATGGAGGGGCTGACTCCGGTCGCCGCTTCCGGCTCGCTGAATATTCCGGTGGGGGCGCATCCGCAAGTTGGCGATGGGCCCGCAGTACATTAGTGCTTTCACGGTGGGGGACCAGCTGCTGTGGGGTGCCGCTGAGCCGGTGCGCCGCATGCTCAAAATCGCGGTTGGAAAGCTCTAAAGTAGCCTTCTCAAAGTACTCGTGGGCGCGGGCCGTAAGAGCGGTTCCGCGCCCACGTATGTTGAGCCTAGCCCACAAGCTTTGAACGATACGCTGGGAATGAGCAAAACGTTACCTGTACCCGCTTTGGTGAATAGGGCTTCTGGTTGCCCCGAGCCTAGCGGATAAACGTGTGCCCCGCATCCTCAATCAGGATGCGGGGCACAGGCTCAAAGTAGACAGGTACGTCTTTCAGGCTATGCTTTACGCGCCGCCTTCTGGGCTTTTCGTTTTTCACGCCAGGCTACGTAGCGGTGCCAGAGTGAAATCACCAGCTTTTTGAGTCGCTGATTCAGGCGATGTGCCCATGCGAACTCGGTTCCCCAGATTCCCAAACCGATAAAGATAAACAGCCAGCCGGGGCCAGGTGTGACAAGCATAATCAGACCGGCAATGAAACAGAAGCCGCCTACGGCAATCACAAGAGGCTTGTAGAGATGTTTCAGCACCGGGTGAGCGTGCATCCGAGCTTTCTTTTTCTCTAGCCACAGGTGAAACTTGCTGGTTTCACTCTCTGTAACTTCATCCTCTAAGGTTTTCACACATCACCTCTTCTCAGGGCGGCTCTCACCTGTGCGTACACGATACAGCAACAGCCTAGCACCCGCGCCTGGGAACTCCCTGATAGCCTAACATCGTAAAAAAATATCTTTTATGACACCCTCACTATCGCGGCGCCAAAAGATTATAGTATTGTTATCACAACACCTTAATAGCGGACAAGGTTTATAAATATTTGATAACAATATGGCAATGTCTTCTATTTTTAGACCTTTGACTCATATTAAGGAAATGCACCTCTACACACGCAGAGAGAATCATGGAAAAACTTTCCTATACAACAGAATTTACACTCTGGCCGGTTCCCATGCCCGGACCCCTGATTGATGGAAAGCCAGGAGCCGGTGCGCATCCGGCAGAATATTTGCATCCCGGTAAGCTGCATCTTGAAAACGAGCGATGATAATTACGTTGATTTATACATCGTTCCTCCCTTTTTAAAACCCGATATCCCCTGATACCAGTTTTATGCCGATCTCTATTTTTTAGCAATATTTATATTGCACAAGATTTACAGTTTTATTATCGAGCATTTCATGATGAATTACAGTTTGCGGTATCCTCTGATACTATTTGGCAAAATCGCGACCATCAACATGCTGTAGCAATTGTTGACAAAGATTTGAACCTAAGCTGGACTCTGCGCGATCCGGACCCCTGCGCATGGAATTTATCGAAAACCGTTATCAACACCATTCACGCAAGCATGTTCAAGATGCCCCCATTCTTGCCGAGGGCGAGTATATGGAGTTTATGAATGAGAGGAAACTATTCTGACCTGGCCGCTCACCCATGCTGCAGGCGATCGTGTTCTTCGCGCGATTGATGTTAAGGCGCACACAAATGACCCCGTGCGAGTTCTCACGGAAACCGATTACAGCGCTGCTATACGCGGTACCGTCTATCCCAGTGCCCGCCTCATCTGGAGTGTTCCCAGAGGATGCACGCTACCGCACAACGCGCTCACAACGTTTTGACTGTTGATCCGGTCATTGGCGCCAAGATCCCCGCCGCTGATGCGCGCCATCTTAGAGCATCTGCCCGCCGCGCCCGCCTATACACAGGACACTGCAGGTTACTGCGGGTCTTACCCGCATATCCAATCGGTATTAGATGCGTGATGGCCTGCCCGTAGACCGTGAGGTGCTGGCACACTGCCAGGGTTTCTGCAGGATGCGGTACCGTGCATCCTGCTCTCCACCCGAGATGCAGACAATACACCCCCAGACCCTGTTGGCGTGGGATATTGTCGATACGAATCACGGCCGCATGGCGTAGTATTCGTGCTGCTTTTGAGATGTATCGCCAGGTTCTCGCGGCTAGACAGTCCTGTGCTGCCTGCGGGCGAACACTATATTTCCTGGACTCTCAGAGGGTTCTAAGACCTTTATATGACATGTTTAGGTCACTACTACCTTATGTTGATGTAAACTATAGACACGGGAACAAAATCTCCTTTAGGTACCTAACCCTCGTAACACTACCTCCGCATTATCTTAGGCTCCCTCGCGGCAAAGACCTCTCTGACAGCACGATTAGAAACTCTCCCTTTACTAAGAAACACACCAAAACTCCTGGGCGTCACCGGTATCGGCTGCGCGCTCGACGCGTGGATGTTGGGCTGATCTCCTTCACTGGCGGCACTACCAAACAGTGGGCGCTCTCCCCACCGAAACAAGCTGGCTAGGCTCCATCGGCTTTGCGTATGGCTCTGTGCCACCGTCGGCGGGCTTCTCGCTGACCGTTTTGGGACGACGCTACGTTTTCGCCGCAACGCTGCTCATCTACGCTCGCGACGGGCGCATCCGCACTCGCCGTCTCACTAGCCGTTTTAATGGTTTTCCGGTTTATCGTGGGGCTCAGCTCGGGGCTGAGCTGCCGGTCGCATCCACGCTGATGTCGGAATTTTCGCCGCGGCGCTATCTGCGGGCGCGTGGTCGTTATTTTTAGAGGCGCTTTTGGGCGCTCGGATGGATTCTTGCAGCGCTTATCGGCACCTTTGTCGTGCCGAACCCAAACGGCTGGCGGTGGGCGCTTGCCATCGGCGTGATTCCGGCACTGTATTCGCTGATTATTCGCTGGGGGAACACCCGAATCCGTGCGGTTCTTAGAGTCGAAAGGCGCATTGACGAGGCAGAACGGGTGGTTGCCGAGTTTGAGAGCTCCGCGCCCTCGGCACACGAACTCATCGCGGATGAAACCGCCAGCGGCAATGCACATGAGGCTCCTGCCAACGACGCCCAGGAGGCAACCTCCATCTGGTCGGTCTCTGGCAGTAAACGCACGCTGGCGCTGTGGGTACCGTGTGGTCTCTGTATCAACCTCCTCGTATTACGGGGCGTTCATCTGGATACCCTCGCTGCTGAGCGCAAAGGGTTCAGCACGGTGAAGTCCTTCGCAGTTTACCCTGATTATGACCTGGCGCAGCTGCCCGGCCATGCAGTGGCCGCCTCACCTGATTGAGGAGTGAAGCCGGGGCGCCAGCTCGCCGCATTTTGCAGGCTCGGCGGGCGCGAGCGGTATGCTATGGCCTCTCGATCGGATTTCTACATTATCCTCAGTGGGTGCTTCCTCTCGTTCTTTCAACCTGGGCGCATGGGGCGCGCCTACGCCATTAGCCCGAGGTGTTCCCCACCCGACTGCGCGCGGCACCGGCACGCGGCACGGCACTGGACAGCGCATCGCACTCGATTCTGGCGCCGCTTATCGTTCCGCCGCTCATCTCTTTCGGCGGCACCGGAGTACTGTTCGCTGCGCTTTTCGCGGCGGCGTTCCTTCTGGCGGCATACAACCTTCGCGCTGCCCGAAAAGCGCAGGGAAATCGCTCTAGCTGCTACAAAACCCTCAACACAGGAATGATGTGAAACATGATGCCGAGAAGGTGGGAATCTCACCTTCTCGGCTTTTTTCGTCTGTCAGGTGCTCGTAGAGTCACAGAAGGCAAGGGAGGGTAATCCGAGGGCACGCCGCAGGCACACTGTGAGGTGCTGACGTATTTCCAGGTGCCGATACGTTGATGGCTAAACATCGCGTGTTGCCGCCCCATGATGTGTACAGGTGGGCTCAGTGCGTACCTCAGGTGAGATAGAAAACGGTCACGAGCATCAACCTCAAGGAGCGCGGCATGGCAGAAACCCCCGCAGTCACCTATATTCCTGGCCATTGCCCTCACACGCCTGCGCCCGCTTGAGAACGGTGAACCGGTCGCAGGCAGGCATCCTGCTGAGTATCTGGGACCTGTGCTGCACTATATCGGTTCGGAATTTCACCTGATGGCGGAGCTGAACCCCAACCTTTCGACCCCGAAAACCCGCATCGGTTTAGGGCGCTGATCTGGCATCGGGACACGTATTTCTCAGGCAATCATCGTTTCAGTTTCGAAAGCTGATGAGGATTATCTTTTACTTTACGGCGCACGTTTTCTGACCTGGCAAGAGCCCTCTGACTCGCACGTACGCGCGCGCCCGGTGATCGTACCGTTTTCACTGGGAGCAGCACGATGACGATCCTGCAGCGCTCGGTCTATACTGAGGCGGGTCTCATGCGGCACTGCACCGCAGCCTCAGCGTTGAGCATACGGCGCTGAGAGGACGAGTGAGTTCTCAGACCGAACGAAGACAAGCGTTACTATTCATACCATATGCGCCAGGGTGACGATATTACTTCCGGCTGGCGCACGTTACCGACTACAGTTCCCGAACATACCTGACGTGACGACCGACTCACCGGGCAACGGTTTTGAGCTACTGCCACCTCCGGCGCGCGCTGGCGTGGAGCTGTTCCGACCGAGGATGCGCGCTGCTACCTCGAACACACACCGACCTTCCCATCTATCCCCCGGACACGGGCGAGGATATTCCTGGAGTATGTGCGCCGCGTACTTCACCTGCCGACAGCGCACCTCATCGGCGAGAGCCGCCCGGGCACCTACCCGCCCGCCTCAGGCGTATGGAGGTGTCTCTTACGCACTGGCCTATGACGGTTCAGCAGGGTGGGGGATATGTCGTGACGCCCAGTATCCGTGGCAGCGGCTCGTAGTCCGGGGAATTCTGATCGAGAGCTCGCAAAGCGCCCCTTTCAGCATGTGACCTGACGCCTGCGAGCCCGATTGGGACTCAATGAAGGGCGACCACGATACCCACGCCGAGCTCATCGCCTATCTCGGGGATTATGCCTAACTTGAATCATGCGCGAGCCCTGGTTTGGCGGTAGATTTTACGCCTCGTCATGCGCCGCTGGAATAACTGTTTGGTGTTTGTGGCGGAGCATCTGACCCCGTGGCGTGCCACCGACTGGGAGGTGCGCGCCATCGCGACCCGAGATGCAGCGAAGCCTGGTCTGAGCTTTCATGCGATGAGGTCCCGGGCGCGGCTCCTATATCGAGGCGCTGGTGGGGCATATGTGGATTCTCTGGGGAACCGAGCTGCCCGTACCTGCCCGCGGCGAAGGCAAGGTTCTATGATGATTACGGCCGGTCTCGTCGGTGCACGTCAACACGGGCGAAGCTGCTGAGGGCGCTCATCACACGCATATCTGGTCGCGGTAGACCTGACAACCGGTCAGCGGGCACCGTACCTGTATGAGGCGCGGGTCAAAGATCAGTTTGATGAGGATTCCAGGGGCGGGTTCAGCACGATCGCGTGAGCTCACCTGAGAAATTCGACTACTGGAGCTGGGATCGCTGCCCGGGTTCGTGCCTGCGGTAACCGACCCCGAGATTCTGCGCCGCGACGAGGTGGATCTGCTGATTCCGCATCTTCCGGTTGCCCCCGGCGTACCCTCGCAGGAGAATGAAGACGATGCAGCGGTGCCGTGGTTTTACGGGACTTCCACTGCTACGAAAGAGTAAGGCAGATGTGCTAAGTGCAGCATCATGATGCGGCAGCAGGCAGAGCTTGACGTGCATGAATTAGTTTCCACGCTAGTACAAAGGCGCGGCTCATAACCTCACAGAGAGCCATCATGATAAGGGCGCTGGCCCATGCATCCATAGGAATGGAGCAGTCGAGAGAAAATCGATAAATCTGTTCCGCCCCACCATGTTCTGCATATAAGCCAAAAACAAGACGTCCGCTCATCCCGACCAGCCAGAAAACGACAGCCCAGCCGCCTGCACGCGCATATATCTGGCGGTTCTGTGTATATACTGCCGTCGTCATACCGCACGCCACGCCGAGAATTAGCCCGATCGTTATGCATCCAATGATGAGCATCCACCCGTTGTTATGCAGGGGGAAGCCCTTCATATATTCAATAACAGCCCATCCGACGAGAAGTATTGGCCAGATGAGGCTAAAAATTGTGAGTTTTCGCCCCCTAATTTGCCGTAGCACCAATATCATCAGGGCACAAGAAACCAAAATATCTATCAGCGTCATAATTATATCTCCACAGATATATCTTAGCAGATATATTCATGTCTGAACCTCACCTTTTATACTGGAATCATGACTCTGGGGGAACTGTATCAACTTGCACGCATGCTGCGCGATATTACTATCACGGCTGGATCACTTACCCATATGTCGGTACATCCAAGTGAAGCTATGGTGTTTGAGGATATTGTGCAGCACCCCAACACGACTATCAATCAGGTAGCAGAGCGCACCCATCTAGCACAGAGCCGTGTTTCAACAATGGTTAATGCCATGATCACAGAAGGTGCGGTTACGGTCAGTACCGACTCTCAAGATCAGCGCCGCAAGACGCTTCAAGCAAGCCCTCAGCTACTGCAGGACATCAAAGCCATAGACTATAATAAAGCCATTCGCCAAGCTATACATCGACTTTATCCGAGCCTATCGGAACATCAGATAGCGGATGTCACACAACACCTCGACCACATTTTTACCCTGCTCAGCGCAGACTCAAGAAGGGAGTCATAGCATATGCAGTACATTCTTTTGCTCAGGAGTGTTAACCTGGGGAAGCTGCGCAAGGTGTCGATGCCCGAGCTGAAAAAGCGGCTGGCTGCACTGGGATACGAGAACGTCACAAGTTATATAACTTGGGGAACCTATTTGTGAGCTCGCGGATAAAACCACCGTGGCAGAGATTACCGAGCTGCTGGCGGAGCATTACGATTTCGAGATTCCATCTCGCTTCCACCGCTGACGAATACCGCGATGCGCACAACCCGCCCGAGTGGGTGGAACGAGGACATGCCGCGCCTGACGCCGCGTTTTCACCATTGATGTTGATCGCGATGCGCTCGGCCGCTGAGCTCGGAAACGCTGGATGTTCCCGACGAGGTGCTTCACATAGGAACCTGCGCCGTCTACTTCGGTAACTACAGCACGCCCGATTATAGAAAGCGCAGTACGGCAAGTTTCATGTCGAAGAAAAGCCTCGCAAACCAGCTGACTCTGCGCAACGCCAAAACCTGCAACAAGATCCCAGACCTGCTGATTAACGCTGCCTCACAGCACTGCGTGAGCAGATAGGATTTTGATGAGCAGATAACCGAGCGCCATCTTTCTCGTCAAAAATCCCTATCTGCTCGTGAGAATAAAGAGGCTAAAGAGTCCTAAATCGTCCCTGTTCACCACAACCGGCTCGGGCACCAGCCTCAACCCCGAATTTCGGCGAACACCCTGGCGCGCACCGCCCGGGCGATCGCGAAAAATATCCTCAGCGCTGGCATCCCCACGGTTCGTAATCGCCAGCGGATGCTTTGGTCGAGAGCGAGGCGCGACCGCCCGCAATCCGCGCGCATCGCCTTCGAGCCCGAAGCCTTTCGAACCCGGCGTGCTGAATCAGCCAGGCGGCGGAGAGCTTCACGTACTCCTCGCTTTCCTGCTGCTCGGTTCCGAACACCCGGTGCGCGTTACTACCGGGAAACGCGCGCATCCCTCAGGCAAAGAATCAAGCACAGACACCGGCACAATCGGGTTTAGTGAAGAACGAGCCGGTCGAGAAGGTATCGCGGTCTGAGGCATCCAGCACCATCCCCTGGAGGCACGCAGCGCCAGAACCTTATCCCGCACCAGCGCGATTCGGCACGCTTCCCACCTGCACACCCAGGCTCTTCGCCAGTTCCCATACTTAATGGGTGAAGACAGGCTGCCGAGCGTGAACTGGAAATCCACGGTCAGCACCACATAGCGCGGCGAGCCGTTCACCATGTTTTGCTTCAGAATTGAATCGCGGTAGCCGAAACGCAGATCGGCGTTCGCAAAAGTCTTGAACTTTCCCGTCTCGCGGTCCCAGGTGCGCACGGACGCAATGAACTCGCTAACCTCCACCCCGTAGGCGCCCACATTCTGCACGGGGGTTGCACCCACGGTCCCGGGAATACCCGACAGTGCCGCCGGGCCAGACCATTCTTTTTCAATGCTCAGCTGCACGAAATCATCCCACACGGTACCCGCTTGCACGCGCACATTCGCGCCGCCACATGCGGAATAGGGCAGCTCCTCAACCCCGGTGGATGCAATATGCACAACGGTACCGTCAAACCCGGCATCAGAAACCAGCAGGTTTGAGCCGCCACCCACGATCAGCACGGGTTCGTTGGCAGCATCGGCGGAGGAAACGGCCTCGACAATCTCGGCTTCAGTCGTGGCGCGGATGTATGTGCGGGCAGGGCCGCCAACTTGGGCGGTGGTGATCTCACTCAGCAGCTTTTCAGTCATGTCTTTAAGAATACCGGTCTGTCACGTTTTATTCCGTTAGGGTCAGCTAAACCTTATGGCAGGCCCGCCCCGTAGTCGGAGCGGGTCTGCCATAACTCAACGCACAGTCACACAGAGTATCGACTACGAAGCGCGGGCCAGGGCGAAATTTCACTACGGCCTGAGTCTTCACTCAGAACCTTTCTGCTGCGTCCCTCACCGTCGTCAGCGGTAACGGTGAGGTCGATGCGCGCGGTGCGCGCATCCTCATCCACGGCGCCTACCTTTGCCGGTGATCGCAGCGTATTCGTGGGGTGTCCGCTGTCGCCGCCGGGCGCATCCGGCAACCGGAACAGGCTTTGTGAAAGCGAGTCTGGTAGTCCACGATTGTCACCCGGATCGCCCGCCCAATCGCTCACCAGTTGCACGGCGGTGCCCATCGGAGCATACCGTGCGCGATCACGCCGGAAAGCCCCACGGACTGGGCAAAACGCTCGTTCCAATGAATCGCGTTGAAGTCACCGGATGCGCCCGCATACCGCACCAGTGATGCATCGCGAAATATCGACGGTTCGGGGAACCGATCTCCTGCCCTTTTTCGAGTTCTGCAAAGTTTATGGACATTATTCGCCCTCCCTCGTCGGCGACGTACCAGCAGGATGATACAGGTGGTGACGGGTTTACCGTCAGCATCGGTGATTTCCTCGCGGGTGGTGAGCATGGCGCCCGCACCCATCACACGCACGGAATCCACATGAACTTCGGTGCGCACTCGTCCCCCGCCACGATGGGACGGTGATGCGTAAAGCGCTGATCGGCGCACCATACGAGAGAAATCGATGCCCGCAGATTTATCGCCGATCAGAGCGGCATCGGCTGCTTGGGACAGGATGATAGCGAAGGTGGGCGGGGCGATCAGGTCTGCGTAGCCTGCGGCGCGTGCCGCCTCAACGTCATGATGCAGAGGGTTTTCGGCGTGTACGGCGCGGGCAAATTCCCTGGATCTTCTCGCGGCCAACGGCGTAGGTGCCCTCGGCGGGGTACACGCGACCCACAATGTCAGGGAATACACTCATACCCACCAGTCTATCGGGTTGGTACCGTAGCTGCCGCCGCTTACCGCGAACATGAAGGTATCCATGAGCATAGGGAGCGTAGCCTAAAAGGGTACTTTTTCTCGTTCTGAAAGGAGCCATCATGTCTATCACGTTCTCGGTTCTTGATCTTATGCCCACGCGCCCCGATGGTTCTCACGCGCAAACCATGCGCAAGACGGTTCAGGCGGTGCAGGCGGCTGAGCGTTTTGGGTTCAACCGTTTCTGCGTTGCCGAGCATCATAACGCGGGTTCGCTGCTGTCGTCGGCAACGGTCGTGGTGATGGCAGAGCTCGCCGCCGCAACCGAGCGCATCCGGGTGGGTTCGGGCGGCATTATGCTCCCCAACCACGCCCCCTGGTGTAGTGGCAGAACAGTTTGGTACCTTAGAGGCGTTCCATCCCGGCGCATCGATCTGGGTTTGGGTCGTGCACCCGGCACTGACCCTATGACCGCGCAGGCGCTTCGTCGCGATAATTCTGCAGCTATGAATTTCCCCGCCGAGGTAGAAGAGATTCAGCGGTATCTGGGTGAGCCCTCCCCATGCGCCGCGTGCACGCTATCCCCGGCAAGGGTCCAATGTGCCGCCTCATATTCTGGGGTCATCAACTTCGGGGCTTCTTTGGCGGCTAAGCTGGGTCTGCTGTTCTCGTTTGCTTCACACTTCGCCCCGGCTGCTCTGCAGGATGCGCTCAATGTCTACCGCACAACTTCACCCCGTCTCAAACCCTGGATAAACCCTACGTTATTGTGGGCGCAGGGTCGCTGGTTGCCGAAACGGATGAGCAGGCGCAGCATCTTTTCACGACTGCGCAACAGCACGCCCTAGGGATTATTCGCGGGCGTCCGCAGTTTTCTCCGCCAGTCGACGATATGGAAAAAGCTGTGGAGTCCCTGCCGAGAAACGGCATATCTCCTCAATGCTTCAGGAGGCGGTGGTCGGTTCTCGCAAACGGTTCAGAGCAAGCTCGAAGATTTGGCTGCCCGCACCGGTGCAGACGAAGTGATTATCACGAGCACGCCGTGGGAGTTTTGAAGACCGCATTCGAAGCTACGAATTGCTTTCGGAGCTGCCGATTTTCCAGAAAACCAATTAGACTAACGAGGATTTATCTCACCTCTTCTGAGCGATTTACCACATACTTCTGGCATGTCTTGGCATAAGGTTTATGAGGCTTTTACCCTGAGATATATAAAAATAACTTTTATATATTATTGGTAAGCCCCTTCCCCACACCAAGACATGCCAGAACAACAAAAGGTACGCTCATGAGCTCGGAAGACCAGTATTCTTCTGCCCGCACCCGTTCCCAGAACCCAGACCTGCGTCCGCGAATTGCACTCGCCTTTGGGCTTGCTGCAGCGATTGTCGTAATCCAGTTCGTCGGATCTCTTTGATGACGGGCAGTCTCGCCCTTCTTACCGATACGGCGCACGCGCTCACCGATGCCTCCGGACCGCTAGTCGCTTTGATAGCGGCGACTCTCGCGCTGAAGCCCGCAACGGCACAACGAACCTGGGGATTCCGACGCATCGAAGTTCTTGCAGCACTCGCCCAAGCCACCTTACTGATGGCGGTCGGTCTTTATGCGGCCTTTGAAGGGATTCATCGTCTCTTCGAGCCCAGAGGTACCGGCTTCCGAACCTTTTGCTCTTCGGCGTCATTGGTTTGGCGGCAAATATTGCCGGAATCATGGTGCTTTCTGGGCGCCGTGATGCGAACTGAATATGCGCGCTGCGTTCCTTTGAAGTCCTCAACGATGCACTTGGTTCCGTGGGCGTCATCGTCTCTTCACTCGTTATAGTCTTCACCGGCTTCATGCAGGCCGATGCCATTGCGGGCTTATTCATTGCGGCGCTAATTGTTCCTCGCGCGGCAAAGCTCATGCGTGAGACCACCGGTGTACTGATGGAGTTCTCTCCCCAAGGGCTGGATCTTGAAGAAGTGCGTCGCCATATATTGACCAGTGCCGGGTACATGAGGTTCACGATATCATGCCTCAACCATAGCAACGGGTCTGCCCGTACTGACCGCTCATATCGTTATCGCCGATAAATGCTTCACGAATGGTGAGGCCTTGGAAATCTTGCGGCAAGCCCGAACCTGCGTATCCGAGCATTTCGAGGTATCTATTAGCCACTCGACCTTCCAGCTTGAGAATGCGCTGGGCAGACAGAACCCGAAGAGACCCAACACCCTTAGATACGTGTGACCCATTTAGCCACCCGAAAGGCATCAACAAAAAGCCCTGCCTCATACGAGACAGGCTTAGCTGAGCCCCCGACCGGAATCGATCCCGGGACCTCCATCTTACCAAGATGGCGCTCTACCACTGAGCTATCGGGGCGTAGCGGTGGACGGGCTCGATCCGTCGACCTCACGATTATGAGTCGTGCGCTCTAACCAGCTGAGCTACACCGCCAGAACATCAACCTTGCAGTACCAATGCGAGAGCCCCGACCGGGAATCGATCCCTGGGACCTCCATCTTACCAAGATGGCGCTCTACCACTGAGCTATCGGGGCAACAGATAAAAGTTTACAGTATCCTAAACCACCCGCGCAAATAAGGGTTAGGTGTTCTGTGACATTTGTTTTAGCCCTAAAAATAGGCGTTTTTACACCGTTTATTCGCGGATGCGCCCACCGGTTTTTCCGTCCACAATACCGGCGGGCGCATCCCGCTTTTGTGAAAGCAACGAAACGCCTTATTTTACGGCTAACTTTCACAGACCAGTAGCGTTTATCGTGGTGACTTTCCGCGGCGATCATCCCGACCGCCACGGTGATCATCGCGACGGGACCGGAACCCGCCATCGCGGGCGATCGTTGCGGCGGAAACCGCGACCACCGCCTCCCTGAGTGCCCCTGATCCTTACGCCGGATGTTGATGAACTCACCGGCAATCTTGGTATCACGCAGACGATCGAAGAAACCCTCGGGCAGGTCTTCGGAAGACCCACGATCGTGAAGTGCTGGCGAATATCGATCGAGCCGATCCAGTGAGCCCCTTTATCACCGCCCTCGTTTGCAAGCGCGCCCACAATGGCAGAGGCTTTTAACCCGAGAGGCACGGGCCCACGTTGAGTTTGTAGTTCACCATGCCTCGTCGCTGTGGTTTCGCCCTTCTGTACCACGTTTGCCGCGGTCCTGGTGTCGTCGGCGAAAGCGCGGGATTTACGGGCAATCATCGTCGTTTTCATCGAGGAAGAAGGCGCGACCTTGTTGTGCAATGACGGCGAGCGCGGCGGCAATGTCTTCTGCCGTGTGTCGTGCTCTGTTTTCGTAGTCTTCGATGATCTTGCGGAAGAAGTTTAGGTCCTCCGTTTCGATCGTTTTCGGTGATCTGCTCGGCGAAGCGCTGTTTACGGCTGCTGTTCACGTCCTGCGCGGTGGGCATGTGCATTGGCTCAACCTTTTTGACGGGTTGCCTTTTCGATCTGCCGCAGCATGTATTTTTTTCGCGCGGAGTTACGAAGAGTATCGCTTCGCCGTCGCGTCCGGCTCGACCTGGTACGCCCGATGCGGCACATAGGATTCGGTGTCGCGGAATATCGTAGTTCACCACGAGGGAGATGCGTTCAACATCCAGCCCACGGGCGGCGACGTCGGTTGCTACGAGAATGTCGATGCGCCCGTCGCGCAGCGCATCAACGGTGCGTTCGCGCAGCTGCTGGGGGATGTCGCCGTTAATAGCTGCCGCTTGAAACCGCGCTTTGAGTTTATCGGCTACTTTTCGGTTTTTTTGGTGCGCACGAAGACGATAATGCCGTCGTAGCTCGACTTCGAGCACGCGGGTCATGGCGTCAAGTTTGCGGGAGTGCATGACCTGCATGTAGCGCTGGCGGATGTCTCGCCCCGGTGGTGGTCTTGGTTTTTGACGCGCACCTCGGTGGGGTCGTTGAGGTATTGCTGGGCGATTTTGCGGATCGAGGTGGGCATGGTGGCTGAGAAGAGCGCCACCTGTTTGGCGTCCGGGGTGCCTTCGAGGATGGTTTCTACGTCTTCGGCGAAGCCCATGCGCAGCATTTCGTCGGCCTCATCGAGTACCAGGTACTGCAGGTTTGAGAGGTCGAGCGAGCCTTTTCGAGGTGGTCGATCACACGCCCGGGGGTGCTGACGACTACCCGTGTGCCGCGGCGCAGTCCGGCAAGCTCAGGTCCGTAGGGTGAGCCGCCGTAGATGGGAAGCACGGTGAAGTCTTCCATGTGGGTTGCGTAGGAGGAGAAGCCTACCGGCAAATCCTGCAGGGCGAGCTCACGGGTGGGGGCGAGTACGAGCACCTGGGTATCTCGGGAAACGCTGTTGATATCGGCAAGTTCTGCCATGCGGGAGAGCGCGGGCAGCGCGAAGGCTGCGGTTTTTGCTGGTACTGGTCTGCGCCAGACCCACCACATCGTTGCCGTCGAGCAGCAGCGGGATGGTCTGTTCCTGGATGGGGAAGGTTTCGTAGTTGACTCTTCGAGTGCAGAGAGTACTCGGGGGTCTAGCCCCAGGTCGGTGAATCGGGGCCTTTTCTTCGTGGCTTTCGTGAGTATTGTCTCCTGTATTCTTCTTAGTAGCCGCGTTGTCTTCTCTAGGCTCTGCTGTCATGCTTTTCTGCAGCGTCTGCTTTTATTTCGTTCGCGGGTTTTTCACCGGTTTCTAGGGAAGATTCTTCAACGGTTTTTTCTGACAGATAAGGTCTCTTCGGTATTGCCGAGCGTAGCGCCTCGTTCAGCGTTTTCGGCAGGAATATTTTCAGTCACTTTTTCCCTCATTTTGCTGGGGTGTTCAGCGCACGCTGGCGCCGTTCGGATTCCCCCACATTCCAGCCACATTCTGCGCGCCTTATTGTCAGGCGGGCGAGCAAGACAACGCAACCCGGGCATCCGGTAAGGCGGAGGCACTCTAGGGACAGGGATTTCACGCTGGGGTTGGTCTTGAATTTCCCCGGTGACACGCAAGTCTCGGCACATCTGGAATGAGGTGCGATGTATTGACGCCACGAGGCGGCATAGCATACTGAGTTCGGTGATTTTGAGTTCGGCGCCAGAGTGAGGTTAGTAAACCGATTCGACCGGGCTGGGGCGCATAAGACCTGTATCGGGGTACCCGTCTTTATAAGTGCACCCTACTTTGGCGCGGCAACGCGCCGGATGCGCGCAAACCCCGGTTTTCGCACGGGTTCTAAGCAAAATAGCCCCTTCAGGTCATGGAAACATGGATGTGCAAGGCTATTTCATACTACTGCGCGCTTGCGGAATGCAGCGCGCAGTGGGCGGTGGGATGGTACGCCTAAGATATTTTACGCACGACCAAGGGAACCGTGAGCACCCACCTGCGCATAGGGGTGTCCCGACGGTCAGCAGCATACTGTGCGGTGTTTTGCGGCGGGTTACCTCCCCACGCTGAGCCGCGCTTATCGATCACCACGTAGTCGGGCGCCGGTTCTCCCGCATGCCCAATCCAGTAGACGGTTCGCCCCGGAATCAGCTGGGTGAGGGTCGAGAGGTCTGCCGCAACGCTTACATCCTGCGGTACCGCCTCAACAGCCCGCATACGGCTCTGCTCGGAGACCGTCAGCCGGTTGCTGGTGAACGAAGACTTGGTCAAATCGGCAAGCGGCTGGTCGGACGTGGGGCGTAACGGTCGGAATCACCGAGACCAGCAGCGCAACTCGCCGGGAAGAACCAGAGCGGAACACGGCGGACGGACTGGCGCAGATTCTCGACCCATCCGATGGGTTTATCCCCGGTTTCTGCCGGTTCATCCTCTGATTCTTCGTCTTCCGCAAGCGGCTTCGGATGCGCCAGCACCTTCCCGTACCGCAAGTTGAGGATAACCTCTAGAAGAGCGAGGAAAGCCACGGGCATCAGCACGAGCGAGTAGTGCCAGGTGCTCAGCCAGTACGCCTCCGTATTTGAGAGCAGACGCCACAGAAGCGTGGGCAGAATGACGATAGCGAACGGGCTCGCAACCCAGATGATCGCGCCGCAGAAAAGCAGCAGCAGAATCGTCCAGACCTTCTGGTCATAGTTAAAGATGGTGATCGCAGAACCGAGCGGATCGGCGAAAGCGCCGTATACATCAACCTTATCGCCGTAATCGAACTGCCCGTTGGCGTTAAAGAGCGGAAGAATAAGCGCAACCGCGGCATAAGACCAGAAGAGGCCCCAGAGTATCAGCATGGTTGATTCAGCGGCACCCCGCGTCTTAACCCAGGAATTAAAGGTGTTGCGGATGCGCTCACCCCGCGGCAGCGGTTTATCCTCAGGATTCTGGGGGAAGAGTTCGTCGAGCCCTTTGCGTATCCACCCAGTGCGGATGAATGCGACAATACCGATCATCGCGGCAGTAACGCCCATATCTTCTTTGACGAAGGCAAGCGGGGCAGCCCACAGACAAGCACGAATAATATAGCGGGAGCGTTCATCAGCGTTGATGCGACCGGCAAGCACCAGATTACCCAGCGCCCCACACAAGAACGGCAGAGCGAAGGGCAACCCTCATGGAACTGCGCAGCCACCGCCTGCTGCACCCCGTAGCTGAGGGCGAAGGCAGCACCCAGAAGAACACCCACAAAAGTTCCTGCGGGTTCGGGTTTGGCGCTTGAGAGGGCACATGCCCGCTGTGTAAACCGCACCATCATATAGACGCTGGCGGCAATCATAAAATTCTGGACCACTAGAAGCGTCAGCGGCGAGGGGAAAACCGCACACATAAGGCCCTAGAGCACCAGAATAGGATGAAAAATGATCGCCCCACAGATTAAAAATCGGTCCCCTAATCTGCACAATTGGCATGTCGAAATGCGAATATGCCTGCGCCATCTGCGTGAAAATCGCAAGATCCCATGAAGGGGTAATCCAGTGCTTAAGCTGCTGAACGGAGTAATAGCAATAGAGGGCAAAAACCGCCAGGGCGAGCATAATCGCCACTAGCACTCTGCCCGCGGTCACCGAACGATGTGCCCCGGTATGTTGTGATGCAGAAGTTTTCGCCGATTTCTCGGTAGGTTCCGAGTCGGGTGCACTCACCTCAGCCGCCATGCGTTTTCCTCGTGTTTGTTGTGTTTGGTGCCCGGTGGCAAGCACACACGTTCTTAAGTCACGCTACGTCGCCGGTGCGCCCGCTCACCTGTGAAATATATAGTTACTACTCAGGGTATCCTATTATTAAACGTTATCCCGAGATCTGCGCCTTTTTTACGCAGTTAACTCAAGATATATCTCACGCGCATATTTTCTACCCTACCCGCTAAGGATGCCGTGCCCACCGAATCCGTGCCTGATGCCGCATACCGCATCGAGCTTTCCCGCTTACCGATGCGCACCTCGGCGCTGACGGCGCGCATCACGGTAGGGATACAGGCGCTTATTTACCCGCACGTTCCGGTGCATGTAGGGCAGACACTCGGTCGTTTGCAGCGCGGCTCGACCGATCCGACTTTTCACCGTCTGCGTGCCCCGCGTTCTGAGCGCTCACACGCGGCAGACGATACTCTGTGGATCGGGGCGCGCACGCCGTCCCTGCAGCTGCCCGCGACCCTGCACTTTACCCGTCGTTTCGAGGGCGCAACCTCTGCGCTGAATGCTCCGGTTCAGGTTTGCCTATGGGCGGAGTCCTCCCCCGCTATACCCGACGATGCATTCCCCACCGAACAGGTCTACAGCGAGCTTGAAGACTTTGCCTCCCTTATGCCCGCGTGGCTGGGCCTGCACGATCCCTCGAGAAGAGTTTGCGAAGCTCCCCGCTTTTTGAGCATCTGCCCTGAAAAATTCGGCGTGCTTATCGCGAGAATCCGGGGCTGCGGCTGAGCGCATCTGGGCAGCTCACCCGGCATATGTTAGCGGCGATCGTAGAACAGCGGGTGACCCAACCGGAGGCTTTTGACGCACTGCGCTGGATTATCATGCGATACGGCGAGTCCGCGCCCTTCAGCGGCAATCCGGCACAGCCTCCTCATCTGCGGGTGTACCCTACCGCTCAGGTCCCTAGGCACACCCTCGTGGGATTGGCATCGTGCGCGGGTAGATTCCGCCCGATACAGCGCGGTTTACCATTTTGCCCAACGTGCCGATGCGCTCGAACGCCTTAGCGCAACCGGACGTATCGCGCACCTTGCGGCGGCTCTCGACGATATTCCGGGGCGTACCCTCGGTCGGTGGCGGAAGCTCTTCAAGGTTTCTGCGGACATCCGGATGCTGTCAGCGTGGGCGACTACCACTTAGCGCATACAGTGGGGTTTGCTTTTACGGGAGAACGTACCGACGACGCCGGAATGCTTCGCCTGCTTTGCCCCTTACGCCGGTCACCGGCAGCGAGTTGTGCGCCTTTATTCAGGAGGCGGGCATTCGCAAACCCAGGTATGGTGCGCGTATCAGTATTCCGGATTACCGAGATTTTTAATATGCGTGTGGAGCCGGTACCGTAAAAAGTACCGACTCCACACGCATAAACCACCCTTCACCGGGCGGGTTTATCACCCAACTATCTCTATGATGAAATGGCTAGTCTCTGCTCTGCAGTTGCCATTTCTTCACGAACCTTATCCATATCGAGTTCGCGGATCGAGGTAATCACCTGCTCGAACTGGGACTCATTGAGCGCACCGGGCTGGGAGAAGACGAGAATACCGCCGCGGAAACCCATAATGGTGGGAATGGAGGTAATGCCTGCGGCCTGTGCCAGCTGACTCTGATCCTCGGTATCCACCTTGCCGAAGACGATATCGCTGTACTTCTCGGAGGCTGCCTCGTAGACGGGAGCGAACTCGCTTTGCAGGGACCGCACCAGTCTGCCCAGAAATCGAGGAATATCGATATCGTTGCCCTCGACAGTCGAGGTAAGGTTCTGCTGGGTGATTTCAATAGTAGCCATGGAGATAACGCTACACCCCTGCACGTGCATTGCGCTAATTTTTCACTCACAGACTAACAAATAGTTTAAAGCGCGTCATAAACCCTATCTTTTTGCCGTGAGCGGGCATTTTTAGCGGTGTGCGAGGGTAGCCAGATGCAAAGAACCCGCTACCGAAGCAACCGGGTTCTTTTTAGGGTGGCAGATGAGGGATTCGAACCCCCGTAGGCTGTGCCAGCTGATTTACAGTCAGCCCCTCTGGCCGCTCGGGTAATCTGCCGAACTAGTTAGGCTAGAAGTCTCGCTCAAGCGAACAGAGACTACTGTACAGGTTTTTGATGAACTTGTGAAGCCAGAGCCTAGCTTTGTGACGAATACAACTTTTTGGGCTGTTTTTCGTTTTCGGAGGCTGTTTTTCAGGCGAGTTTACAGGTCGCCGTCCTGCTCCATCAGAAGCGTAATTTCCAAATGCTCAAGATAGCGTAGCGCCTGTTCAACTGTGCACATCTCGCTTCGAATCTCACGAGCAAGATCGCGCCGCACTCCCTCGAAGCGGGCAACGAGTTTGGGATCTGTCAGCGTTGAGCCGATTCCCTCGAAGGCAGGAGGCTCAACAACATCCGAAGAATCTTCGCTCTGAACCGCATCCACTCGCTCTGCCTCGGGGATGTTCTCAGGTTCAGAACCAATCGAACTGTAGAGGTCAAGGAACAGCAGGGTTTCAGCATCGCGAGCTTCTTCGCGATTCACGCTGCCGGTCGTTGACGAGTATTGTGTAGCCATGTTTCCATTCTGGATGCTCAAGGTTAACAACAGCTGAGAAACGCATCAAAGAACCTGAAAATTATCTGTGAGCGCAACAGAAAACAGGTATTCTATGAGGGACAGATACCGTCGTATTCCGCACAAACACAACGAAAGGACATAGGTTTATGGCAAGCGAATCTTCTTTCGATATTGTCTCAAAAGTTGATAAACAAGAGGTCTCCAACGCCCCTGCACCAGGCACAAAAAGAGGTTTCGCAGCGCTACGATTTCCGCGGTGTCGGTGCTGAGATCGACTTCTCAGGCGAGAAGATTCTCATTAAGGCAAACGCCCAAGAACGAGCTCTTGCGGTGCTCGACGTTTTCCAGTCAAAGCTCGTCAAGCGCGGTATTTCGCTAAAGTCCCTGGACGCAGGCGACCCCTACGCTTCGGGTAAAGAAACCCGCATCGAATGCTCCATCAAGGAAGGCATCGCACAGGATCAGGCTAAGAAGATTTCCAAACTGATCCGCGATGAAGGACCTAAGGGTGTGAAGGCTACGATTCAGGGCGATGAGCTACGTGTGTCCTCGAAAGTCTCGTGATGATCTGCAGAGCGTGATTTCACTGCTTAAAGGCGCAGATCTTGACGTTGATCTGCAGTTCGTGAATTATCGCTAGACACCTCTGCTGTGCACGCGGCATCAGTGCACCATTAAGGCGGGGTGGTTACCAGTTCTGGTAACCACCCCGCCTTTCGCCTATAAGACAAACACGTACGCAGGTTTTATAGCTGACCGTTATCGCGCGCCATCTGCTGCAGGCGGGCGATGCGTTTATCCATCGGTGGGTGAGTAGACATGAGGTTCTTCAGTCCACCGAAGGGGTTCGCAATCATAGAGGCCGAGGTATTCACAACCCTGCTGATTCTTGGGATCCATTGGGAGAGCGAGACACCCTTCTCCAACTTATTCAGGGCGGAGGCAAGTGCAATCGGATCGCCCGTGAGCTTTGCACCGTCTTCATCGGCATCGTATTCGCGGGTACGGCTGATAGCCATCTGAATAACCGCCGTAGCAATGGGGAGCTCAGAACGACATCAGGATTATGCTCAAGAAGTTTCCGCCGCCGCGCTCACGGTTCCCGCCCATCATGGAGCCAAAACCAACAACTGTGCCGCCGCCGTAATCAGGGTTGCGATACCGGCTGCCACCGAGCTTGTAAGAATATCGCGGTTGTAGACGTGCATGAGCTCGTGCCCTAGCACACCGCGCATTTCGCGTTCGTCAAGAAGCTGCAAGATACCCTCGGTACAGCAGACGGCGGCATTGCGCGGGTTGCGCCCGGTCGCGAAGGCGTTTGGAGTCTGGGTGGTGCCACATATAGGCGCGGCATAGGCTGCCCGGCGCGCGAGGAAAGTTCCTCGACAATGTCATACAGAACCGGAACGTCCTCGCGGGTAACGGCGTAGGCGTTCATGGAACGCAGCGCGAGTTTATCGGAGTTCCAGTATGAATATGCAACGGTACCCAAGCTCACAAGGGCGAAACCCCAGATAAAAATTGAGCTGCGGAAGTATGTTGAAAGGCCGCCGCCGATAAGCATCAGCAGACCGACCATGCCGCCCAGCAGAAGGGCGGTCTTAAGCCCGTTATAGTGTTTGTGCATTGCGTGTACCTTTAGAAATCGTGTTGCCGTGAACGTATTAGATTACAGCATACGGGATATATATGAGGCAGACATCCAGATTCGCCACCAGCGTGTATTTCGTATTCTCGCATCCACAGGTTCCTCGAATGCGAGCAAGGTCACATGAAGTCTCGAAGTGTTCTGTTATCCCCCAGAAATTCGCAGTTTTAGCGACATAGTGTCATGGTGAAAGTACCCCGAACACGGCTCTTATTATGAATTTATCGTAATTGTAATTGTGAAAAAGTCAGATTAACGGTAGAGTATTGTTCATGACCGAACCCCTAGATACGAACGCACACCCGGAACCCGAGCACCCTCTTCACGGATGCTCCCACACCGGCGTGCTACCGTTGGCAGCAGAATCCGCGACCGAACTTCTCACGGAATCTTGGTCGCAAAACTTGCGCGCTAAGGGGCGCAGGGTCACGAAACAGCGGCTTGCTGTTCTACGTGCGGTTCAGGTCATCCCCCATGCCAACGCCGAAGAAATAGTTACCGCTGTGCGGCAAGAGATTCTACCATTACCGTGCAGTCGGTGATGTGATCCCTCACGGATCTGACGAATATCGACATGTTGCGTAAGTTTGAGCCGCCGGGAACCCCGGGGCTCTACGAGACTCGCACGGGCGATAACCATCACCACGCATTCTGCATTCGCTGCGAAAAAGTTCAGGATGTAGACTGCGCTGTCGGCTCAGCGCCCCTGCCTAACTCCCAGCGATTTCCACGGCATGGCGATTATCAGCGCAGATGTACTCGTATCGAGGCGTCTGCGCAGACTGTCAAACTGAGGCAGAAGCAGAACTGGCGAAGAGCCAGGTGCAAGCCGCAGCGAGCGTTCAGCACTAACGAACCACATTCCCACACCTTACTCCGGGCGTGAAACAGCGCCTCGGTGTTCGTTAGCTGCACCCTAAAACAGGAAGAATGCTCGTCGAAAACCACATAGCATCACCAAAAACACAGGGAGAAGCAAATATGTATCAGACCCCGCAGAACCCCATTCATCCCGGTTCTTACACCACCACGAGCACTGGCACGCCGGTAGCTTCAGATGATCATTCGCTCACCGTGGGCGCCGATGGTCCCATCGTTCTGCACGATGCTTACGCTGTTGAAAAGCTCGCTCAGTTCAACCGTGAGCGTGTGCCCGAGCGTGTGGTGCACGCGAAGGGAACCGGCGCATACGGCTACTTTGAAACCACCGAAGACGTTTCGCAGTACACCCGTGCGGCGCTCTTTCAGCCGGGCGTTAAAACCGAGCTGCTGATTCGTTTCTCGACCGTGGCGGGCGAATCCGGCTCCCCCGATACTTGGCGTGACCCCCGCGGTTTCGCGGTGAAATTCTACACCACCGAAGGCAACTACGACCTGGTAGGTAATAACACTCCTATCTTCTTCATTCGCGATGCCATCAAGTTCCCCGACTTTATCCACTCGCAGAAGCGTATGCCCGGTTCGGGTCTGCGCGATCACGACATGCAGTGGGATTTCTGGAGCCTAAACCCCGCAACGGCGCACCAGGTCACCTGGCTGATGGGCGACCGCGGCCTGCCCCGCACCCTGCGCCACATGGACGGCTTCGGCTCGCACACCCTACCAGTGGATTAACGCCGAAGGCGAGCGCTTCTGGGTTAAATACCACTTCAAGACCGAGCAGGGTAACGAGTTCTTCACCCAGGCTCAGGCCGATGAAATGGCGGGCAAGGGATGCTGACTTCCACCGCCGCGACCTGCGCGAGGCTATCGAGCGTGGCGACTACCCCGCCTGGACGCTCTAGCGTGCAGATCATGCCCCACGAGGATGCGAAGACCTACCGCATTAACCCCTTCGATTCTGACGGAAGATTTGGCCGCACTCGGATTACCCGCTGATCAGGTGGGCCGCATGGTGCTGGATCGCAACCCGCAGAACTTCTTCGCCGAGATCGAGCAGGCGGCCTTCTCCCCTCGAACTTTGTGCCCGGTATCGCGGCTTCACCCGATAAGATGCTGCTCGGTCGTATCTTCTCCTACCCGATGCGCATCGCTACCGCATCGGCACCAACTCGCGCAGCTGCCGCGTGAACGCACCCCCACGCAGCGCCGGTGAACAACTATTCGCATGACGGCTCGATGCGCTACAACTTCAACGACCCGTCCGTTCCCACCTACGCGCCGAATAGTCTGGGAGGCCCGCATGCGGATGCGGCACGCGCTGGCGAAGGCAGCTGGGAGTCTGATGGCGAGTTGGTACGCGCCGCCTACACCCTGCGCCCGGACGATGATGATTTCTCGCAGGCGCGCACCCTCTACGAAGTAACCATGAACGACGAAGAACGCGAACGCCTGATCAGCAACATCTCTGGTCACGTAGGTGCTGTTCGTTCCGACGAGATTCGTGAACGCGCGTTCCAATACTGGGATAGCGTTCACCCTGAGCTCGGTTCTCGCGTCCGCGAGGCCGTGGCAGCCGCCGCATCTGGTTCGTAAGATACGGCAGCGTCTGTTCCCCTGTAGATTCGAGAACATGACGCACGGCTGCAGCATGGGGCCGGTGACTTTCAGTGAGGTGGAGTCACCGACCCCATATTTTATGCAGTGCAGTATTACAACCTCAAACGCAAAATCGCCCGGAAGAGATAACACCGTGTGGGTGTTTCTTCCGGGTGATTTTAGCGTGACGGGTTTTATGAACTATGCGGGTGCACTAGCACCAGCGGGAGAAGCGCCGAAGACCGCTTCCTGTTCACGCACAATATCGAGGAGTTCGCGGATCTGCTTTGATGTCGAGCACAGCGCTAGGGGTTGAAGTAATTGATCTGAATACCCGGGGCATTGAGCTGTTCCGCGAGGGTCAGTACCTCAATCGCGTGCGCTACGCGCACCTCAATCGCAGGATCAATAGCGGCAACTTCAATCGGCGAGGTGAACGCCAACATGTTCGTGGGGTTGCCTTCATCATCGGGGACGAATGCCGGTCCCTGTACCTTACTCTTGGGGTCGATGGCCACCACCAGAATAGAGTTTGCGTGCCACCCAACGATCCGAGAAGCTGCTGCATATTGTCGTTGATAAGAGCCATTTTCGCGCCGTCGTTACGGGGCGAGTTCACAACCCACTGCACCCTGGGCGCGCTCAATATAGCATTCGTGGTTAGAGCCCGGATCTATCGCACCAGATCAAGGTCGGGGTTGCTAAGAAAATCCACGAAAATCTTGACGGCGGGTTCGCGCAGAATCAGCTCGTCATCGTCGGAGTTTTCACGCATGTAACTCTGCGAAACATACTCTGCCGACGAGAATACGCATAGCGCCTGCATCCCGTTTTCAAGGCGAATAACCCGCAGCGCAGCTGCGATTCGGGACCAATGTCAAGGTGACTCTGCGGGAACAATAGTTGAGCCGAAGCATCCACGAGCAAATCGCCGCCGAGCATGGTGCGCACTCACGTTAATGAGGGTTCGTTCTTTGACATCCTTCTTGAAAGCTTCGGAGTGCAGCGGCGAGGTAGGGATTGGGAACCTCGTAATCGGTTTCTTTATGCAAGCCCGAAACATCACGAGCTCGACCGTGCATACGCTCGGTTGCCCAAGCGGGAATACGCTCGGAAATCGCGCGGGAACATGTGCAGATGCTCGCGTACATCCGAAGCGCTCAGGGTTCCTTCGGTACCCCAGTTTTCCGGTTCTTCGTCGCGGTTATAGGATGCCCCACGCTGAACTTCGGTTCGGGCCAGTTATTGGCCGCCACCACCACAGATGCGGTAAACCAGGTGCCGCGGTTGCCGTCGTAGGCGGCGCGCTGGAGCTCGCGGAAGATCGGGCAGCACGGGCGAATCTTCCCGAGGGGGCCCACCGAACCGATGTACCTTTCGCCGTCACGGAATTCACGCACGCGAATATAGACCTGCCCGGCGAGGGGTTTTACGTCGAGGATCATCTCGCCCACCCGGGCTCAGCCTTGACGACATCAAGAAGCCAGCTACCGATACGGTTGAGCGCATCCTGGGTGCGGGCGGCTCTACCGTCGGTTCAGAACGTCGGGTATCCGTCATGGTTTTCCATTCCTTTATCGTCAGCTTGCATCTTAGGTCCCGGCGGGAAGCTACCCGCTACTCTATTGATTTTAGCGAAGCATCCGCCGTCACGCCGATTTATAACGTCATGATAGGTTAGGAACACACTTTTGCGTGTGTGTTCTAGCATCGGTTACCAGTTGTCTCTTGTTCAAATTTCTTTTTCTCCATCCGACCCACAAAATTGGTGCAGTTTGTGGGTACTCACACCAAAAAGCGTTGTTACCTTTAACCCATGACGAATCTCTTTGCAGGATCTTATTGACGCATCAATCTTTATCTCGACCGAATACCAGGCGCGGTTGGCTGAACTCATTGGGTCTGCTGACTACGACGTAAACTTCGCCGAACAGTCCTCACGTTCAAGGCCGCCGATCCGGTGTCTTTTTCAACCCTACCTGCTCGGTACCGAATCTGAAAACCGTGGAACCTGGATTTGGTCGTGGCAGCAATTGGGATATTTTCCAAATGCGGTAGTCTCAGCGGTGCTGCAGGCGCGAGATGCCGGTGAACGCGACTCAGTTCTGGAGCTGAGTACCGACGAAATTCCGCTCTCAGAGGGATTGGCGCGTCGCCTGACTTTGGCAACTAAGACGGTGACCGGTTTGTACGCCCACTATCCCCTGCCGTCGGGGTCTGTGCGGGCGTGGAGCCTGATTGACAGCCCCGAACTGATCCCTGGATGCGCCCACGTACAAAGGTGTAGGGGCGCGTGATTGCGAAGGCTCTGCAAAAGCGAAGATATTCACGATCATCCACTCGCTGTTAATTTCTATGCGCGTCAGCGCGGGTTCCATACCGCCTGGGATACCGAGGCTACCGTGGTACTCACCATGACCGACGGCGCCCTGCGGCTATGGTTCGATGAGGGGCGCATCAGCGGTATCGAGCGCGCGAAGCCCGAGGTTACCGCCCAAGAACTTGCGCAGCTTGCCGCAGAGGCTGAGCAGTACCGTGCGGAATTGGCAGCTGAACGCGCCGAAGTTGAGCAGGCCGCCGCTGCCGAGGCTGCAGAGCAGGTGGCCCTGCGCGAACAGCAGTCGGCAGAGCGTGCGGCGGCACGTGCCGAAGCCGAGCAGGCACCCGCCGTTCAGGAATCCGAGGAAGCCCAGACGCCTAAGGACGCACAGGCAGCAAAGAGCGCCCCGCACAGGAAAAATGCACAGCCGGAAGAAGCAGCACCGGCTCAGCCTCAGGCTCCCGCGGCGGCCGCAAAGCGCGCTGTACCGCTGGCGCATCGCAGAAACCGGTGGCGGGTGCGCACGACCGAGAACCCTCTACCCGGATACCGAGGCCCTTTCGATCAAGATCCGCGCGAGGATTCCAGAGCACGGTCGCGTAACGGTCAATACCTCCCAGGCGATGTTGTTCCGAACGCTGGCGCTGCCGCGGCACAGACCGGCACATCTGCGGGTCAGGCTATGGCGGCGAAGCCCGGTGCCTCGATGCCTCGAAGTCCCGCACATCGATCACCCCGCGCGCAGCTGGCAAAACCCGGCGCAAGCGCAGGTCAGGGACAGGAGCACCTCAGTCCCGGCGCACAGCAGCCCGCAGCGGCAGGTGCCCAGCAGCTGCAGCAGGCGCCCAAACCCGCCGCTTCAGGTACCGGCGCATCCGCACCGCAGACCGAGAACACCCCGGCAACTGCACCTGGTGATCAAGCCCGCCGAACAGAAGGCCGATCAGCACGAGGAGCAGGAGCAGACTCAGGAAACCGCGCAAGAAGAGGGGCTTCTTCTCGCGGTTCTTCGGTCTGTAGACAACGCTGTATCAGCAGGCGTACAGGGTCTTTACCCGTGCCTGCGGCATATTATCCTGACCTAGGAATTTCATCATTCCGGTGGGTGCAACGCTGTATTATGTTGCGCCCCATCGGCGTTTTAACAGGCGACTCGCCTCCGCCAGTCGGCGATCTCGCACTCGTGCAAGAGTGCGGTGAAGAGTAGAGTTGTTAGAAGTTCACATCCTCATCTTTCGTTCACAGGTAGGGAGGGATCCCTCACACTATGGCGCAGAACGCTCACAGCGCTACAGCACCCGCATCAGGCACGGCGGCACACGCTGCACAGACCCGCAATGGTTTTATCTGCCTTTACCACCCTACGCGATCTGGGGTATGCTGCCGCTGTATTTCTATCTCATGGCGTCTTCGTCTGCGCTGGAGATTGTGCTCGCGTGTGATTTTTTTCACTCGGCATTCTGCGCGGTTCTGCTCCCCTATTTTCCGGCTGACCGCCGTTTTGAACCAGGCGGTACGTACCTCGCGCACTATGGGTATTTTGACGGTCGCGTCTTTGCTGATCGGCGCGAACTGGATGATCTATGTACTCCACCACGCACGGGCATACGATCGACATGTCGCTGGGGTATTTTTATTAACCCGCTGGTCTCGTGGTGTTGGGGAGTCGTGTTCCCGCACGAGCGGCTGCGAAAAAGTTCAGTGGGTCGCTATCGGGATTTCGACCGTGGCGGTACTGATTATGAGCGTGGTGTACGGGCAGATTCCGTGGCTGGGTTTGGGTGTTGCCTTCACCTTCGGAACGTACAGGGCTGCTCAAGGCGCGGGTGGGGTCGAGCGTGCATCCGGTGGTGTCGCTATCGCTTGAGACTTTATTTCTGCTTCCGGTGGCGCCTCGTGGTGCTGTGGTGGATGAATACGCAGGGACAGCTCACGTTGTTTTCGCAAAGGCCCCGGGACATTTCTGGCTGCTTGCTTCCACCGGCATTGTCACGGTGACTCTGCTGGTTCTTTCTCGGCGGCGGCGCGGGCGCTGCCTCTGTCGGTGATCGGCATGGTGCAGCATATGGGACCGACTATTCAGTTCTTCCTCGGCGCTCTTCGTGCCGCACGATAGATTACCCCGGATAAGTGGATTGGCTTATCTCTGATTTGGGTGGCTATCATGATTTTCACGGTGGATGCGGTGCGCGCCTCACGCACTCCGCGCCCGTCGAAGCTCACGGCGGTCGAGACCGGCATGATTCCCTATTGTGCAGGTTTCAGTCTTCTGAGGGCAGCGAAGAACGCGAACAGAACTATCTTCTGGATGCGGTGCAGCTCGCCCGGAAAACACGAAGATTCCAGCGGCGAGCGACTCCGACAAATCCTGAGCCCTTGCCGCAGATATGATCAGTGTTGGCACGAGAACCGGTCAGAGTTCTCATGCCAACATTTCTTTTTATTCGCGCCGAGTGCGCGAGTATTCTATATTTCTACGCGTACCGGGCACAGTCCGCAGACCTGCCCGCGCGCGTAAACGGTATTATTCGGTGGCTGCCTGCTCGACAGCATCATCCTCTAGGTTCTTCGGGTGCCTGCTCAGGCTTTACGAGGGCAAACACCAGTGCCGCCCCAGATAATGAGGATTGCCACGATCATCATAGCGATAGCTGCACCGCCCATTGCGCCTCCTCACCCTGTGCTTTTTGCGATGCTGCCAGCGCGGCATCGTCCACATGCGTGTGGGCGAGCTTTACCGCCGATAACGGGCGGTGCCGGGGTTCCTCGGCAGCACGTGACTTATGCGACCACGGCAGGAATGAAAATCACGATGGAGCCAAGAATCAGGAATGCCACCATGCCCCAGCCGAAGATGCCGAGCAGATCTGCTGGCTAGCCTCCGTAGGGTCGATTAATGGTCTTCACGAGCGTGGAGATCAGGCTGTACCCCAGGATCAGCGGGGTAACGCCCTGCCAAGAGAATCATCCAGAGCCAGCCCACCTTCAAGGAGGAGACAGAGTTCAGATGATCCCGCAGGGTCGGCGAGAGCCCGCACGCCAGTAGACAGACCACAACAATGGAGGTCAGACCAGCGTGCAGAATGCCAAAGTTATTCACGAAGGTATCGAGATATCCAGCATGTGCAGGCCGGATGCGGTGGGCATCAGCAGTGTCGAGATAATCTGCCAGCGGGATAATGACCGATCATGGTCTGAGGTCAGGCTGAGGTCCCAGCTTTATCCTGCACACCGCGCCGACAATGACTTCAAGAACCGAGATGAGCGAGGTGAATCCTGCGAAGAGGAGCGAACCGGAAGACAGGAACTCGATGAGCGCACCAGCCGAGCCCTGCGAAATAATGGTGGGGAAAGGCGATGAAACGCCAAAGCCAGTGCTTTTTCGACGACTTTCGTCCACGGCGATACGTGCCTGCGCCATGACAGCCCAGCGCCGCGAACACACCAATACCCGCCAGCAGCTCAAATCCGGAGTTGGCGAAACCCACGACGGTGCCGAGCCGGTCAGGTCTGGTCTTGGGCTTCAGTGGTAGATGCGTAAGTCACCATAATGCCGAGCGAGGAGAGCGAGAAGAAGATCTGATCGTAGGCGGCGACCCACACCGCCATTAGTTAGCGCACCCCAGTTGGGGAGTAAACAGGGTGTTCAGGCCGTTCATCGCGCCGGGCAGGGTGAGCGAGTACGCAACCAGGCCCACGAACATACAAAGATCAGCAGGGGCATAAACACTCACATTGGCGGCACCTCACGCCTTTTTGTACGCCCAGCGCCATAATGACGATCAGGGAAATCCACAGCACATGAGCGGAATAAGAATGCTGGTTAAAAGTCAGCGCGAAAGCTTCGATCCCCACTTTCAGGAAGTCCTTTCATGAAGAAGCGATTTCGCGTCGCCGCCCCATCCCCTGGTTGAACGAGAAAAACTCAGTACCGCACCGCACCAGGCGATAACTCGCGGCTGTAGTAGATGGCGATAACGCGCTAATGCCCTATATGCCACCAACCGATAAACTCGGTTTTGCGGTTGAGGCGGCGGAATGCCAGCGGAGACGATGCGCGCCCGCGGTGGCCAATCGCATAGTCGAAGAAGAGGAAGCGTGGAGTCCTGCGGTCAGCAACGCCACGATGTGACGGGATCATGAAAGGCGCCGCCGCCGCTCTCGTAAGCAACAGCGGGAAACGCCAAATATTTCCAGACCAACAGCTGAGCCGATGGCGGCAAAAGCGAAGACCCTGCGGCTGGAGAAGCCTTCACGCTTCGCCGGGGTCTTGGCGGGTTTTGTACCCATGATAGTGGTTACCCTCGGTCTAGATGTTCATGTATGCACGTCACACGACGATGCGCCTTCAGGGTAGAGCAGGGCATGTCGTTGTGAACGGAGTGCAGCGCTAGGGTTTGGGCGCGATTCTCCGGGTGCCCTGTGCTCTCAATGCATGTGTGGGCACAGACGTTCCTTTAGATTTACCTGATGTAGGCTATTTGGTCAATCGATAGCCCACTCGCGTGGGGATTCTGTGGGACTTTAGGAGGGAATGTAACAGACAAACACAAGCATCTTTAAACCAACGCCTCGATCTTCAGCCCTCACGACCTCTCGTGCTGAGTGGCAGGTGCATCCTGGAAGAGACCGGATTTATCGGTACTTTTACGGCTCTCTGCCTTTGGACTCCTCAAGATTCCCACCAGAATTACCGTGAATCCGCACAGCGGAGCAGCCCCGAGGGCGAGCTCGGTACGGCTCACCACATCCAGCGGCACGCAGCAGGAGCAAGGCCAACGTAGCCGCACAAACCCAACCGCTCACATATAAACGGTGCATATTCGGCACAGCCAGATTTCCAGCGAGCACGAGCACGGCGACATCGCGGACTCAAAGGTCAGAAATAGCAAGCATCATTCCGGTGCAAGACCGAGCATTTAGAGTAGAAAATGTCAAGAGAAAAGGCCCGATGAGATAGGCAAGCAGTGCCGAAACCGCCGATTCCCAGGACCCACAGACACGGGCGTGCTAAAGCGCGCAGTGGGTTATCTTGGTGCTTCAAGAAAGCCGCTATGGCGACCCCTTGAAAGGCCTGAAGCGGCATCATAATCGGCGAACGTGTAACACCAATAGCGGCCACTAGCGGCATTGAACAGTGCTTTGATCCTGAGTTGTGAACTGTAAGAAAAAGGGAAACGCCGTCACAAGAATCGGATGCACTCGGCGGATGAAAGTACGAGCATCACAATATTTTCGTACCGCCGCGGAACTAACATCAATGCTCGCGTGCCAGACGCGCCGCTCCGGTACGCGAAAACACGACGCACGGAAGCCAGATCAGCGAGGCAACGACAACGGCGGTCCCAACCATCCGAGCAGATGCCACCGACAGCCACCACCGCCGCGCAGTGTTGCTTTCGCCAAACGATCAGTGCTCACCGCCGCCCAAAAGCGGCGTACACCAGAATCCTGCCCGGCGGATGCGCCGCTAACCGCGAATGCGCACGGTGCGTACATCACGACGCCGAACGCCACCAGGCCACAGCGTGTACCCATTTGCGGGTAGGTGGAGCGGAGACCGCCAGTGGCGAGGTCGCGACGACGATCGCGGGCATCACCCAGACCAACAGGGCGCTACGGCGCGAATGGCGAAAGTCTCATTGGGGTGTGTTCGTGATTCCGATTCTGCAGAAGGACGCCCGACCGCCCGCCGTTGTCTCCTGCTGAATAGCGCGCCGGTTATACCGTAAATTCCGGAACACGAGGGGCCAGAATCGCTGACTGAAAACTGCCTGAAAACTCACCGTGCGATAAAAAGTACGCAGCAATAACCGATATAGCAAACGCCGCCGCAGCCGCTATAACCGAGCTCGAAGAATACGCGCAGATTAGATGCGGCAACGGGTTCTTTGGGCCAGTGTTTCTTTAGACAACCCCATGAGTTCAGCTCCACGGGCGTTCTTCACACACTAGCTGCATCGACTATACACATTCTCGTGAAGAAGTCTTCCTGAAGCAACCGTATCACGCGGTTTAGCCTCGCGATGCACCACGGCATGCGCGAAGGATTCCAGCGCCGCCTTCGCGGTGGAATCCGGCAGCGGCGCAATGGCCGCGATCGCGCGATCCGCCCAATTATAGGCTATCTGCCACGCTTCCTGCGGACCGGACGCGCGGCGAGCGCGGATACAGCGGCGGCAAGCCTGCCTGTGACCGCTCAGTCCGCTCTAATGAGCGTTCGAACCTGACGGGTTGATTCGTCCCGCGCCCTGCGGCACGGTTGAGCAGAATGGTCGGCAGGGTCGGCACACCCTCACGCAGATCGGTGCCCTGGGTTTTCCCGGAGGATGCACCATCGCTGACACTATCGATCACGTCATCGGCGAGCTGGAATGCCACGCCCACGAGTTCGCCGTAGGTGGCGAGCATCTGAATAACCTCTTCGGAGGCGCCCGCCAAGAGTGAGCCGTACTCCCCCGCCGCCGCGATCAGCGAGCCGGTGTTCCCTTCGATCACGGGAGATATAGTGATCGAGAATATCCTGTTTTCGCGTACACCGGTTGCTTGCAGAGTTGCCCAACAGGCGCTGGAAGGTTTGCGCCTGAATTTTCGCGGTCGCGTGCCCAGATCGGAGACCAGCAGCGAGGCACGCGAAAAAATGAGGTCACCCGTCAGGATGGCGACGGAATTTCCCCAAATGGTCTGGGCGGTATCGACACCGCGGCGTTTGGGGCGCATCGTCCATCACATCGTCATGGTAGAGGGTCGCCAGATGGGTGAGTTCGACGACCACCGCGGCCCTCAATCAATGCGCGTCAGTCGTTAATCTGCTCGTCCACGGCGGCGGCAAGCAGAGTCAGGAGGGGGCGTACGCCTTTCCACCGGCGAGCAGGCGTCGGGCGGCAAACATCGGCGAGCTTTATCGGCGTAGCTGATAGCCCTCGGCAAGCCGCCTTCAACTGCGCCAGTGAGTGTAAGAATCTAGCCGTCGCGGTCGGACGCAATGAGCTCAAACCCTGCGGGCAGGTTGGAAATCGAGCCCCGCCATCAGGTCGGTGGCTGCAATGATTGGTCTCTGAGGTGCTCTACGATGCCTTTTTCGGTGTGTTGGTGCGTAGCTGCATGCTGTGTAAGTTGCTCAATGATGATGTGCTGAGTGTTAGTTTTGGGGTTTAGTCACGGTGAATGGCAACAATCTGCTGCTGAGATTACGATACTTTGACGTCCTGCCAGCCCGCCTGTGCGAACTTGTGGGCAGGGTTCTCGATCCGGCCAATCGATAATCGACCCGCCAACATAATAGGGATTCCGGTTTGAGGAGATCGCGCGCTACGGGCGGTATCGCCTTTCATAATGTATTCCTTATACAATTTCACCGAAAGGGCGGCGGTGGGGTCGAGACTCAGTACCACGATGCGCCCGCCCGGCTTAGTAACCTCGTACAGTTCGCTCAGCGCACGGGGTAATCCGCAACGTTACGCAAACCGTAAGACATGGTGACGGCATCGCAGTGGTCGTCCCTGAAAGCGAAGGTCGGTAACATCCGCCCGCACGTTGTCTGGCAGGTCGAGCGGCGCTGCGCCCGACCTCGTATCCCTTCGAAAGGTCCGCGGCGATAACATCAACCCCGGCGTCGGCGAAGGCTCGACGAGGTTCCGGCACCGGCGGCAACGTCGAGCCACCTTTCGCCCGGACGCGATATCGCCACGCGGCAACGGTCTGCGTGTTGCGCCAGTAGATGCAAGCCGGTCCCAGCGACAAGATGCCGTTCTACTCAGGTCGTGCAGTGCTCGACGACGGTGTTAAACGTGGCGTGCGATATCGCCGGTCTTCTTGTCATAGGGCTGCGCGGGTACCCCTGAACATCTCTCAGCGCTTCACGCCCTTCAATTGTGGCAGGCTGCTGCCGCCCGGGTAGCCGGACGCGGCCGTCAACCCAAGAGGTGGCGAAATGCCACTGAACTCACGAAGAAATATGCACCTATGTCCTGTGTTGCGCACGCAGCACTGCTTTCTCCCCGCCGTCCGCTGCAGCGCGACAGCATTCTCGGTTCTATACATACTATGCATACATAATTCTTCATTTCAGAACATGTGAATATTTACGAGGTATACTTTTGCATCTTTATCGCGCCAGGTGCACGCGGAAAGCCATCAGCACTTTTCACACGCGGAGCACGTACAAGTCGATCACCGCAAAAACCGTATACACTCAAAGTCCGCGCCTCAGCGCTCGCACCTCATGTCCTCACGATGAGTTCCAACCGCATCCGCATCGTAAGGGAAAACGAGAGGTAAACCTCATCAACAACGGCGTCCCACCGCCCGCACCAACACCCCCACATGCCCCTTTCGAAATACGAAGAAACGAAAATCGGGTAGCATCGATGCGAGGAGATCGCAAACGCCATCGCCAAAGTTACTCCGCGGTGCAGTAGCAACCTCACCTCGATCAGCTTTTGGTAGCTCGATTCGGGCACCGGACCGCACCAGCGGATCAACACGCGATATTGCGCTCAGCATCTAGCGTGTAATCGATCGAGCGGAAATCAAGATGGAATTGCACCGATGTTCTGGTTTTCGAAGACAACCAGGTACCCTGGTTCCTCAAAATCCCAAGATCTCCTCGTCGAAGATCTTGAAGAACGCCAAAGTGCCGTGGCGCTCAGCAGGCAACCAGCGGCGAATCCAGCTGCCACAGAGCGCGCGCATGGAAACGCAGGCAGTACGAGGGACAACGAGCCACATGTTCTCGGTACTGAAGACCTGGTCAGGTGCAGCGTTCGGCAACCTCTCGGCTATTTTGAGGCGCTGCTAACCAGCACCCCTGGCTCTTTCAAGATCGCTTCATCAGACTCCTCGGAACGTGCCGACCAGATTAAAGCCGGTGCGGTAGTCGCTTTAAAGAAAGCCCCGCTGGATAAAGCGAATAAGACGTCCAGCAGCCCAAGTCCAGCGCTGGCGAACCTGATAAGATCAAGCGAAAAGTGGACCAAGACCAAGCTCCTCGCCTCATCCGCATCTTCATCCAGCGCAACAACCGCGATGAGCGCGGCGCGTTCGTGCGCCCTGAATCACGTGCACGCGCACCTGAATATCACGGATAAACACAGACCGCGTTAGTGCAATCGACGGCACAGAATAAAACATCTCCGGCAAAACAGGCGAGGACGTTCCGGTGGCTCCCAGGCCGCCTGCGGCGGCGGTTGGTCGCGGTTTCCACATTGCCCTTTGCCGACCGGGAAAACGCTCAGCCAGGTGGTCTAACCTGAGGTTGCGCAGCGTTGGAAGTTCAGAACGTTATTACGGTAGCGCTCCGGAATACCCCTGATCTCACACGGCTCCTGGGCTCGCCGTAGGTCTAAGCCTTCCTCTCATCCTGGCGCCTTCATGCGCCTCTCACTCGATCGCACCCTATCGGTGGCTGGCGCTGTTCCATGTCGAAATTTTCCAGCATCCGGCGTCGAAATGGTGTCTCGCCTACGGTTAGCGGCATTCCCCGCCTTCAAAACTCCAGGTCATCGATAACCCGTCGGTAACACTCTCCTAGGCTGGTGTCCCTCTCGCCCATACAGCGAGTAAAAGGCGTGCCGCCCCGCAGGCGGTCCCGAAGGGCCAGCATGAGGCGGCACGGTCGCCAGCTGGGCATGTCGCACACCCGGCGATGCTCCTCGGCGATTATTCCGCAGGCATTTCCGCATCGTGCGCCGACCAACGACGCTATTCTGACTGACCGCGCGATTCCTCGCTCGCACCCGTTGGTGTACAACGCGCAGTACGAGCTGGCGACCCGCGCGAAGGATTATTGTTACCGCATCCGGCGCAGCTCAATTTCCGTGGCTCGTCAGGCATCAGCTACCTCCGATTACTACCGCGCCGCGCAGCCATCCGCATACTTTTGAGAAGCGCACGGGCGCATCACGCAAGCAACCACCACAAAGACTGAGATTTGCGTCGCGACTGACACAGTAACATCATCAGCGGCACCGGTGAGCACCCAGCGCGCCGGCTACATAAGTCTGGCGGCAAAAGCAGCGTGCGCGGTATTGATATCTGTGGTTCAGAACCGGGCGAGGTCGTCTCTTTGTCTGACTCGGCCCTTTCTGACTGCGCAAATCAACGCTTCTGCAGATGTGCAAACCTGCCCGAAGAGCCCAATGCGGGGAACCATTACCGTGGCGGTGTCGAGGTAACCGATCCGGACGCCGACATTAACGCCTCTGCGCACCCCGCATGGGCATGGTGGCTCCAGCAGTTCGAACTCTGCTCCGGCATCTGGAGCTGCGCTTGATAACCGCAATGACCAGTTTCGCGATTGGTCTTAGGGCGCGATCGTTCAACGGCAGAGGAAGACGCTGCTCGCGAGCAGCTGGCGAAAAGTGAGCTGGCAGAGGGCGAAAACGCATCACCCGAGAACCGGGCGGCCAGCAGCAGCGCGGCGTGATTTGCTAGCGTGCTGTCGATGAACCCTGAACTGGCAGTCTCGACGAGCCGGACAAGCGCGCCGACCGAAACCGGTGTAGTGGGCGATACCTGGCGATTATGACCTCGACCGCTGACGAAGGTATGGCATCGATGATCAGATTGTGGGTGACCCACGAGATGAGCCGCCCGCGATGCTGTCGCCGACGAAGGTCGTCTTCATGGCGGGATGGCGTGGCTCGTCGAAGAGGGACCGCCGAGCGGGTGACTCGGCAGCCCGCAGCATGAACGCGCTCACATGATCACCTAGTGCGTGCGTGTGAAGCCATTCACCCACGCGGGATGAAACCCTCGCAGATCAGGGTGCGGCAGCAAACGCCCAGTCCAAGTTTGCAGCTCAGCATTCAGCGCAGACGGCTGCTTCCCGCGCTCCGTGAGGAAGGTATCTGCGGGTTTGCTTTATCTTTGCATGGCGCGACACCGCGAAGTACTTGGCGTAACTCGTTAATCAACCTGGCGCGAAATGCCATTTCAGCTCCGCGACCGGACGACAACCACAAAACATCTCTGAGCGAAGTATCACAAAGTCCCAGGTTATTCTGCGCTTCATCGAGCGCAAAGCTCACAGGTAGTACGGCTACGATACCGCGGAAGAATTCTCGCAAACCGCAGGACACACAGCTTTATGGTGCAGCGTCGTTTGAAAAAGCTCGAAGACGTTGCCCTTCGGCGTGATTCACCAGCCGGGCTGACATCACTGCACGAAGACTCCACAAGCAGCGCTGTAGAGCACCATTATCGCCGAGCAGCGCACTGACGTGTCGTCAATCAGTTCGCAGGTACCGCTTGCACGGTGCGATCGGAGGACTGCCATTTTGACGACGAGGCATCTCCAACCAGTTTCGCGAGGTGAACCTTCGGTCTGGCACGACTCACCCGCAGCTCGTCTCCCGCCGCGAGATGCGCGCAGCGCCCGCGCATCATCAATCGTCTCCTCACCGCGGTCGCCTCACCACCCTCATATGCGGCGCTCGCACCACGCCACCTGGGCACGCCCTCGAAGCTTTGCAGTGATGCGCTGCGCATGGAAACCTCCGATTTCAGCATCTCAGGTCCTTATTGTCGAAAGCTCCGGCGGCATCAAGACCGACTGCAGGCGATCGCCGAAGCCGACAACCATTGAAGACGAGCCAGCGTGGCGCCTCTGCGAGAGCATCGCCCGTAAGACCGCTGCGAACTATGCAGCCGCCACTACCCTCGGAGTCGCGTTCGACCCTCGCCATTATTTCCAAAGGCGATCACCCGTCGCCATCGAAGTTAGAGCCCAAGACCACGTCACTCGTTTTGTTCTAAGCAGCCTGCAGTTCTGATGCATACGGTTCTGCCCGATCGCGCTCCTCTGACAAACGCATCATTCGCCGCTCGACGTAACGTAGTGAATCACGCCGTGGAAGCTATGCACCGGTCACCTCCTCGTAGCTGGCGCAGTGCAGCGTTGCTCGATCAGCATCCGTAGTTCCGCCCGCTGGCCCTCCAAGTGGCTTCGGATGCCACGCATGCGCGCGAGGCTCTGGAAGCCTCACAACGAGCAGTACCACCGATTTCAAGGTTCTCGATACACAGCGCGCGAAGTGAGCACCTTGCATGACCTACGGCGATATTGCCAGCCGCCGTGCACGGCATAGTTCTGGCGATTTGTCAAAGTATCGGCAGCAGCAGTGAAGATGGGAAGCCTTGGGATCGCTTCTGCACGCAGGGCAAACCGTCTGCACGACCCGGCGGTGTTAGTCGAACCCGACGGCACCCGCACGAGCATCCGTTTTCAGCCACGACGGACACACCGTACCGCCCGTCAGAAGTGCAGCCACTGAGCAGATTATTCTGATGAATATCTCCGCGTACCGGCACCGATCGCCAGATTACTGCGAGTAGGAATCGCCGCGCTGTACGGTACCAACAGCGTTGAAAGAGGCCGTCGGGTCTTCATCGTGCCGCTCAGAACTCACCTGTGCTCGCTTCACAGATCTTGCTCTGCCCTTCACCACGCGCAACAACGCCGCGTGGGAGTATGTGCAGCCAGCACTGACTCAGTTAATCAATGCAGCCGATAAGCGCGTGGCAAAGCCTGCGGCAGACCGTCCTGCCCGAACTCACGCGCAGATGATTCCTCAGCGGTCTTTTCGGAAATTGGCAGCCGGTGCCATCGGCAAGCGACAGCTCGCGTTCCGCACAGCGGCGACCGCAGGATGAGGAAGGCACTGGTTATAAGGCTGCCATGCTGAGCTCAGCAAAATTTGGCGTGAGCGCCTATTCAGAGCAATCCCGCACTGAGTCTTGCAGGATGCCGCCGCTGCCACGGCTTATACCGAGATCAGCTCATTTCGCGCGGCCGAGCCGTGGACGGCATGACCGTCACGGACCACAGAAAAGAAAACCGCGAAACTCTCCTGACATCGGCTTTGCCTGTTGGGAGATATACGACAATGTCCTGCATCCGTCGCTGACACGTGATCGCCACTCGTGCACAGGATGACTGAGCTTCAGAGGCGTTGTGCAGATCCGTTCCAACGCTAGTGAGTATTAGGCTCCTGAATGCGACTCCTCCGGTCAGCATAACGACCAGTCGTACGAGTTCTTCGAGTGCCGTGACCGAGCGCAAACAGCTTTGCCGTGGTGTGGATGACTTTTCCACCGCTCTCGACATACTCTGCCCCTCAGCGCTGTAATCAACCTGCTTTTACACCTGCACCTGCACCACCGGTGCACGCGTGGTGGTTCCGGTGCCAGAAAGACCGGCTCGCTGGATAGCTCCATTAGGTGATGCTGCCGCCATCGGCACTCAAGGTTAGGCTCTCTGCCTCGCGGCTCAGTCTCCGCAGGGTGAGAACTCGGTGAGCTGTGGAAAACAATCACACGCCCTCGTGAGTACCCGCCATGAGTCAGCCCTCGCCGATGATGGTTGCCCTTTCTTTGTAGGACACGCGCACATCCTGCACTGCATGAACGATACCAAATTTCCATGCCCGCTACACAGGCTGCGGCGACAGCAGACATATATATCTCATAACGTGACACGACCCTGCATTCCTACACAGCGCGAGACAGATGGTGAATACGCGTGCAGCAGAAGCCGCACCAGTATCGCTGTGGTGCTCAAAGCGACCGCCAGAATCATAGCAGGTTGAGGCAACGAACACCCCCGCATGCGGGAAAACACGTAGACCGCACACATCGCGAGACCGCGCAGAGTCGAGAGAACAGGCTTGGCAATCGTCAGCAGCGGCACGCAACGGTCTGCTCACGCGAGTCGGTCGCGTTAAATCTCTCGCACGGCAGCAGGTACCGAAGAACGCCCGCCGGAGAACGGCAATCATCCAGAGGGCAACCACCAAAATCGCGTCGATAGCTATCCGCCGGCGATGCCAGTCGTTTAGCCACGGTGGATGACGCCCGGTAGCGCGGTCGCGCTACTGCAGCCAGGACCGCGATCGGTAGGGTCGAAGCGCGCGAGCTTGGTGATGAACAACGCGGCATTCTGCAGAAGCGGCGAATGCGCCGTGTGTCTGCTCGGCGCAGTGGAGTTCAAGAGGCTTCCCGAATGCAGAAATTAGAAGTTCTGGCAATCGGGACCATACCCTGAGAGCGTGGACGCTCAAACACGCCCGCGCCCGTGCAGAGCACTCCACGAGAAGCGTGCAGGATGCGGTGCTTCCAGACCAGCCCAATAATAATGCCGATCGACCGCGATTACGCCGGTAATTGTCGGCAGGTGTAATATCGAGAGCCGCCAGGGTGGGGACGCCGGTATCTCCGCGAACTGGCTGCGTGGTTCGGTGCAAACGCATTGTCGAGAGGCTGCCGCCCGGCTACGGCTGCAGACGAAGAACTGGAACGTATGCGTAGAGCAGGGCGCCGGAACAGCACCATGACACCCAAACGTTGCGCCACACCTTGCAAGCCGGCGGATCACTAGGAATGCTCTACGGGAACGCCTGCGCTGCTGTTCGGGCGAGCGCCGTATCCGGCACAGTCTGCGGCGCTCATCGTCGGTTAGCGGCGTGCCGAGCGGTGGCGGCACCGTACTCAGTGCACCCTGCAGTCTGCATACCGGGAGCACCTGCTGGCGCGGCGACCGTGGCGGGTAATCAGCCGGAAGAGCGTTATATCTGGCCGCATCACGGGTTTGCGTGGCATGCGGCACGCAGTGCCGAACGTAGAGCACGTGATCCTGCGATGCGCTGATGGCTTCAGCTCGGCGAATCAGTCAAGCGCGTCGAGGGCCACCGTGTGGAGCTATGCGAAGGCCGAGAGCGCCCGTGCGGGTTCGATGGCGCGGGTTGGCAAGTCCGTGTCTGGTGAGGAAGATGGCAAGATCCTGGAAGGTTCAGAAATTCGCCCAGCATCAATGGCTCTATAGTGAAGATTGATGCCTCGATAACCGGAATCCGTCGCACCGATACCGTGCACCGCGTTAATCGGCTAAAAGCCCGAGGGATAGAATACGCGTAGCATCGTCCGTGTCAAGTAGCCCGAGTAGGCACTGGTATGGCGAGTGCATCATGACCACGCGATGTAAAAGAGGACCCTGCGGACACACTCCTCCAAAAATGTCTCAGTGATGCGGTGTCAGAACACGACAGAGAAAACACCATCTCAGGTTGCTGGCGAAAAAGTGTACGTTTTCTAGATTCCGCTGGGAGTTTACTGAGAATACCTCACCAGGTAGAAACGCGGCATGCCATCCGTGCCGCCGCTGGGACACGGTTCATCACTGAGGGCTTAGCTCGCCGCCGTTAGAGCAGGTTTTACGCCCGTTCGGTGGTTGATAGTCCCGCGTGCGTGACCTTCCGCCCGGAGTCAATCGGCGCCACAGTACGCTGATGATAGGTCCCGCCAGTGGGCGAGTTCGCGCCGTTTTTGGGGAGTAAGACGATCATGAAGCGGGCGGCGTGTTAGGCCTGCGTGCTTAGGAGTCCGCCCTGGCTGGGGCGCCGCGTTCGGCGAGCCACTATTCCGGCGCACGCACCCTCTCCCGTGCAGAGCGCCGAGCGGGTTCCCGAAAGTGCTGAACAACCATCGTGAGGAACCATCGACGAGTTTATCGAGGCAGTCGCCAGAGCGGCAGTACTCGACGATGATAGCTGTTCGTCGCGACATGGCGCGGCGCCCTCCTCGAAACGCGCAGCGGTCAGCGGTGGCGCCACGTGCGATGCGTCCCCCAGTTTCGAAGCTGTGGTGCTGGAACGAGTAACGATCTGCGTTTCTGGCGCCGGAGCAAGCCCGTCGCCACGCTGCTGATGAGCTTGCGCAAGTGCGTGCCCCTGCGCGCGAGCACCACCTTTCGCACGCCTCGTCGCCGCCGACCTAGAATCCGGTGCAGTGCGCCAGCGACCTTCAAGCCTGGCGCACGCAGGCGCACGCCGCCGATGCGTGCTTAGCCGTCAAGGCGGCAACTTTAGGCGCTCGGCGCGCGCCGGAAGATCGCCGCTGAACAGTGCGAGTTTACCCGCGGTGGTGCTTCGGCGCTTGGAATCTTCCGTAGGTATCGCGACCGGTGCGTGGCCTTTTCTGGCGGCGGCTCTGGCCGGACCTTTCTATGCGTGCGGGCTGAGTGGCCGGCCCCACCGATGAGCGCCGATGGGACTGCAGATTCGCCGCTTGCTCGCGATGGCGAACCCGATGGTGCGGCGGTGCACCTTATGGCGTCGGCTGGCGCTGAGGCGCGTTGCCAGCAGAGAGCGAAAGTGCGGATGCCTGGCGGAGCGCATCCGACGGTGCTGCTACGGCTGCGCTGCTTCAGTGAAGCCTTGCACACGAGTCTCTAGCCAGGTATGTTCTGAACGCTCTGGTCAGTGTTCGGGGCCAACCGCCCGCTCGAGACATATTCTTCACACGCCCAAACACCGGCCCAGGCAGAATAGACGGGTGACTGAAACCCGCAAAGAGCCGGACACCGTTCGCAAACGCTCCAGCTGCCCAGACTCCATGCTCTCCGCCGTCGCCGTGCTCGATTCCCCGATCTCGCGCGGCATGCGGCATGTGCGCTTTCCCCGCGTTCTCGAAGCGCTGGCGGCATGCGGCTGCGGCGGCCGAAGAGGCAGGTGCGTTGGCTTCGCCCACGCGCGCTGGATGAGCGCGTGGCAGCGTTTTACGGCGCTGGCATCGCGGAAAGCTCGCGGCTGCCCGTGGGAAGCGGCAGTGTGTACCGGGAACGGGCGCTACAGTGAGTATCTGCCCGCCGTGATGGAGGCTTACTCATGCCGAAGTCCACTGGCAGACCGCTGCAGCGTGGACCGCTTCTGCAAGGCTGGCTGCGTGGGACCGGTGCGACAGACGACGGTTCAAACCGATTTTTCTCCCTTGTGCGTGCGTGCGCTGACGCACCTCGTACCCTGAACACAATCTCGGCAGCAGACCGCCGATTTAGCGGCATGTTTAGTGGCCGTTACGGCGGCGACGCGGTGATACTGGTCGCGCGCAAGCGATAGGCCCGTGAAGCCGCGGTTAACGTGTTTCGACACCTCGCTTATGCACCTTCGGCTTCCGGACACAGCCGAAATTCTTCCTACCTGGGCCGCATCGCTGTTTGCCGGATATGGCCGCCTGGGGCCGCATCGTACCCCGCTGAGCTTGGACCCGTGCACGGCTGGAGCCGTCGAGAAGTTTTTGGCCGATTCAGCACGGAACAGGTGCGGTCTGCACGTCGCGTTTAAAACCTGGGAAGCTGCACCATCAGACCGCTGCGAAAACGGTGGTGATCGCGGAGACGCATGCCGAGCCGTCTGCCGCCGAGCGTTTGTCGCGCGTTGAATCTGCCGCTGCTGGCAGAGCCTTCTTCGCAGGCGCGGCACTGGCGCCACCGATCAGTACACGACGGTGTTCTGAACGCTGCGGCGGCTCTCGAGCTGCGGGCAGTAGCACTCGAGCGAACTATTTTACGTGAGCATCCTACGCCGCGCGCTGGTTTCGCGCTTTCAGCGCGTACCGATGCAGCAGCATGCTGCCTACTATAGCGCCTTCGGCGCGCCAGCCGGTACAGAGCCGGGACCAACAGTTGCCGCGAGATTGATCTCGCCCCTCCGAACTCGAAGCCTTTGCGCTTAGTGGATCGGGGCATGCGAGCCGATGATACCCTGGCTGATAAGCTTTGGGCTCACAGCACGGTCGAGGGCTCGCGAGGCATCGCCTCACATCGACCGAAGCCTCATCGTTGTGCCGAGTCCGGAAACAGTGCAGCCGCAGGCCTCTATTCCATCCGACAGGAAGTCACCAAGCGGTCGCACATACTTCAGCTTTGCCAGACTCCCGCTCAGGCGCTTGCACCTCACCTGCATACATGCGCACAGCAGGCGCTCGCACCCTTGTCGTCGGCCTGCCTCGAGTATTGTGGCGCGCGCGATCGAGATACATCGCCCCGCTCGCGCCGGATGCGCCCGCGCATCGGGCCCCTCGCAAAGCCGCGGGCCTCCGGCATCGACGGGCTTTATCGCGACGGCTGTCGGCGCTCTTTTAGCGCTACTACCCCACCGGCAGCACAGCGGCAATGCACGGTTGCCGATGACTCCGCCCATGGCGGCGCGCCGATGACCGGTTACCCTCATGCAGCATGATTTGACCTTTCAATACGCGATACATTCTGGCGCCGAACCCGCCCGCATGACGGAGCAGTTCGATCTTGATCGTCGTCGCTCATGACGACGCCGGAGGCGGCATTTCTTTCACCGCGCTGGAACAGCGCTATGCCCCTCGCCCAGAATCCGCGGATCGCGCGCGCCATCGAGCGGTTCTTCTTCACGGTTCAGGCGGGCGCCGAATACGGATTTGGAAACGGCCGGCGGCAGGAAGGCTTTCAAGCGAGGAGTCAGGTATTCGCGCGCGTATTCACCGCCCGAACGATATTTTCGATACCCACGCATGGGTGCGCCTTGTACTCTCTAAGTTATCTCGACAGAGTACCTTCACGCAGGGACGCACCCAGCTCGAAAATGGCACGTACCCATGGCGGAGGTTTCGTGAAATTCTTATGAATATGACGATAGTGGCGTCAGCACCCGCAGCGTCATAGCGTCCGTGCGTATGCTAGTGCAGGCTGCCAATCGCGAGGTAGACCGGTGTGTATCCGGCGGTTTCCAGGAGCTGCCGGTAGCACCTCGGTGGGCTCGTCAAGCTGGCAGCTACACGATCCACCGATGAACCGGTGTAGGTCCGGCGTAGCGGCAGTGGCAGCATGGCGGCGGTGGGTACCTCGCGTCATTCGTCAAGAGTCGACGACGAATAGCGTACAGCCTCTTCACGGGTCTCCTCGAGAGCGCGCACAAAAGTCAGCCGCCCTACGTCGCGCAGCCAGGGCTACGCATACGACGGTAACGATCATGGCCTCAAGCAGCGCGCCTAGAGTCCACCCAACGATCGGGGAAAGAGAGTCCAGCGATGGGTCGGTCCTGCTCCAGCAGACCACCCCACAAGAGTAACGGTCGTCGATGCTGCTCAACTCAAGATATCGCCCTCGGTAGCGTCCGAGACCCGCAGAGGAGGGCTGCCGAGCGCCCTCCAGATCAACCGGGTAAAAGGTACGCCTGCTCTGCCAGCAACAGATGACTAGGCACCACGATAATCGGCTGCCGCCTCCTGGTGGTGCGCCATCTCAGTGTTCTGGTGGGTTCCGCATACAGCACGCCGCCTCATCCCCGTATTTCTTGATAGGCGCACAGCGCCGTCACCGTGTGTGCGTGCGACCAAAACTTTCGGTGCCCATAGCCGCAAAAACCGTCGCCCAAGCAACGCCTGGGGTGTGCGTGCGTGACGTGACGACGACGAGGCATGACGGGTACATGACGACGAACCTCATCACTAAAGTCTTTGCCGCCTGTCGAGTGTCCTGCACCGGTATCGCGATCACGAGTGCTTTCTCAAGACCGAGAATGAGTCCGGTATTTAGACAGTAGTTATCGGCTGCAGTACTGACACACACCGTCCAGCTCAACTGCAATCGTGGCTATACTTCGACGCACCTGGACTTTTACCGTCAACAGATACGGAATACTTTTATAGTTAGTTTGATAACAACTTCAGGAACGTTCATCACGAAGTTTCTGTGAGGTTGTTATTATTTTGCTATTTTCTGTCGAATCCCATGGCGTGAGGCAAGCACTTTAGAGGTGCCGCCAGGGTTTAAAAACCGAGCTAGCCACAGCAGCAGCATCTCGCCCAGGATTTCTTTTAGTGGTCGACGTCATCCTTGCTTCCGCTCAGGTACGCGGCAGTGCACGCACCATCCCCCTCTGGAGACTCGCGGTGACCCTGGGCAATCAGCGCACCCGCAATTCTCGCACAAGCCGCCGTGACGACGAGGGGACTCAGCGCTCAGTGACGCGTATCGAAGACCTGATCGCGCAGGCGCTGGTGCCGCTGAACAGCAGCTTCTGCCGATTTAAAATCTTTGCTCGACTGATGCAACGCCCGACGAAGACCCGAGGCGCCGCCGACCATGTTTTACGCCAGAGCACTACGACTCGCCGCCCACGATGCGCACGCCGCAGGAAACCCAGGATGCGCCGTTTCACTTGAATGCTGGCCGCATCGCGCCGCGAGATTTTGGAGGCATTCCTCAGCACCGTATCAGCCGGCATCCCGTATGCCCTATCCGTGACATGCATGTCGCACCGAGTGATACGAGCTGCAATCTCGCCGTGAGATACGCCCCGCCCTGCGTTTGCGCGCCGAGATCGCTGGGAATCACGTCGGTACAGGACATGTCTCTGTTTTCGGTGAGCGGCCATCGGGCGCGATGACGTGGTGGCACCGCCGGCAACGACGGCACCTCACGCCCACAACTCCAGCCGCCGTGGTCGAATACGACCATTATCAGGCGTGTAATCCCAGGTGGTGCGCGGAGACGATCGGCCATCTTCCGCTCCATCGCCAGGCATACTCGGCAGCACCTTTCAGGGCAAGGAACCGCCCCACTATGCCCACGTCCCCCAGCCTCGCCAACATCAGCGGTTGCAGCGTCTCAGCGAAACGTGCGACGCATGCGCGGTAACACTAAGGGCAACTTCGGGATGCAGTGGGCTCAGAGCCTGGATATTTTTGGAGTGATTCGCGTACTCATTCCTCTCATCTCCTGATGCCCCACAGTTCCCGCGAAATCGCGCAGGATTTTCTCGAATCACTCTCGATCCAGAGTTTGACGAGCCCCAAGTTGTGGATCGTTACAAACTTTAGATTTATAATAGCTAAAAGCATCACCATCATGCCACCTGTTCACGTTGTGGTGCATGAACCTCAAGAGCCGCGAATTAGTCGCCGCACGCAGTACTTCCCACATAAACCATCGCTTTCACCACGCATACCTCGGCGAAGCGATGTGAAGAGACACATGCAGTAGTATGCGCAAACACGCCTGAATGCATCACGAGTTGGTAAAATCCATCTCCGAGCGGTTTAGAGTCAGGTCCCAAGTCACTGCCACCTACAGTCATAGAGCGTGCAGCATAATTACACAGACAGGTTACGCGACGGAATCCAACCACCAGATAGGAATGTGAGAGACGATCGACGGTACGTTCTGTCAGTCGTCACCGGCGACGGTACTTCATCGCCATGATTTCTGTGGATTGGTCCGTGGGCAAACAGTAGAGTCAACGACCTTGACGACCATGATGCTTGAGTGACCACAGCCTCACCGTCGCGGCTTCCTTCCGGCAGGCGCCGCAGATATGTCCGGCTGGTTCCCCACGGTCTGCGGCTGCCACCATTATTTAGGCGGTTCTTCCCAAACTTTCGCGGACCGCTATCGGCTCACACGGCGCATGGGTCAATCCGGAAACAGATTGCACCTGCCTGCGCACCTACACCGGTAGGTCGCTGGCGATGCCGTTGCTCGTCCCTGCAAGTCTCCTCAGCAAACCGGCCGCAGTACGATAAATACAATATTCTGCGTATTTTTGGCAGGCATCATTATCCTCGTCTTCTCACATTCTACGTCCTTCCGGCATGCTGGCTGCGCGTAAATTTCCTTCGAGTCTTCCTTCCACCGCACGCCCACGCGGTATCACTCACCGGTATGCTCGTCAATGCCGGTAACACCAGCGTTCTGGCTAACTCTTCGGCGTGGCTTTGCGAGGGTGCCTCCCCACAATCGATAAGGGTGCAGGGCCCGCGACGCTCGCCGCGTTGATTGCTGTGCCGGATCGTGATTACCAATAAGGGCGGACTTCGACCACGTCACGGATGCCGTCGCCAACGCCCGCCCCGACGCCCCGGGACTTTTCGCGGAACTCGCGTTTGTCGGCACCGCTTCGGCGCTCGCCTGCGGGCTCTGAAGGCTGGCTTCGGGACAGCCGCATAATATCGTGCGTCACGGCGCTGCGCACCTCCCGAGGATGCGAAAGCCGGGCCGTCGCATCGGCATGGCGAGCTGACGCTCCCGATCGCGGTAGGCTCCACAGCACGGCGCGTCGCGGCGTAGCCTACTGTTTTGCAACCCACACGAAGCCTCTCTCACCGATGAGTGAAACGTGGAGACAGGCCTCCGGGATCTCGCGCAAGATTCTCTTCCAACCCTTTATCGCCGGCAGGATTCTGGCCGCCGTTCTCGTGGCTATTATGTCCATCGCCGTCCTCGCAGCTGCGGTCTGTTCGGCCTCGTGGAAGATCTTACGGTGTCTTTGCAGGAAGATAGGCTGAAGCCTGCGCCAAAACCAGTCACGTGGCTTCTGGACGGCGGGCGCAGCGATTGGTGGCGGTCAATCGCGACTCTCATGCGCTCGATACAGCAACAACTCGACTCTCGCTCGTGGAGTTCGGCATGGCGCGCTTTGGTTCGGCTGCTCCACCGTGATCCCTCTCGCTGTACCGCTGGCGTGCAAGCTCACCTCACACGGTGCGGTCTTCGGGCATGGTCGGGTGTCGTGCGCTGTCACACTCTCTTCTGGCGCCAGGTCTTCAACTCACCGAAACGATCGATGTTTACGAGATGATCCCCGTGCTTCCTAGCCTTCCTGGCAGACCGGTCAGCCCTCCGGCTACCTCACCAGAAGAACGAGGAAATTGAAACAAGAGTCTCGATATAGGCTGCAGAGCCCGCCAAGTGCTGGCATTAAGGTCTGAACTTCTTACCGTGATTTGCCCCGGATCCGCGCAATGTGGCGGGTCGGGGGCAAAATTTTAATATTTTCAGCTCCAGACTCTCGTCTAGGAGACCACTCCACACGGCTAGAGCGTGCCCGCCATCAGCTCCTGGCACCATTTCTGGATCGTGGCTCGCCAGCAAGGCTCAGCGCAGGATACGCGCACGATTTTCGCATCCGAAGCGTCACAACGTTGAAGAGTTCTTGCTCAATCCGTAGCGCGGCCTCGCAGCTGCCGAGCGTGCTGCATCTGTCAAACCAGCGTCGCTAACGCGCACCACCCCACGCGAAAAGTTGCACGCGTGCTCGTGCCATGGCTCGGAACACAGCACAGTCAGCGAAAGAGGCCAACTGGCCTCAAAATCGTGTTCTGAAAGTTCGTGGTGTCGAGGTATGCTCGAATCTCAAGATCGACGTAGGGCGGCAAATGCGCGAACTCGCAGAAACGGACGGAACTCGTGCAGCGGAGAATCCCGAACGTGGCCTCCTGCAAGTAGGTCGGAATCGCCAGGAACCAGCGCCCGACCGCATAGAGAGACGCTCTCGCCCAGCGCACGCCCGCCGTAGGTGCACCGGCTGGCCAAAGACCGGCGACGTCGTGCGTAGGTGCCTCAAGAACAGGTCTGCTCCGCGCCCGTAACGCAGTTCCCCAGGCTTCAGTGGCTAATGCAGGCGGCAGGTGCAGGCAGGCAAGATCGGCGTGCCTCTACAAATACTGAACAAATCGTGGCAGCCTCGCAGTAGACGCTGTAGTCTCAGGGCTGGCGTTGGGCACGGTGCTGCCACCGGACTCGCTTGAAACTCGACGTTACTCGCGGTGGCTGCGGTGAAGTCAGCAGCCAACCTCCGTCAGACGTCGAAGCCGGAATCGGGCCCCGTGGTAGTAGCGAGCGCAAATGCCGCGGTACCCAAGTACCAGGTGTGTAGGGTGGAACCCGACCCGGTCTTCAGCGTAAGTAGGTGCACCCACGCAGTAGTTCAGACGTCCATCTACTGCGAGTTCAAAGCTGACCGGATAGACGCGCGCTCGAAAAGTCGAAGCGATAGAGGCGGCTCGACGGTCCCGGTCTCGCGGTCATAACCCGCAGCAACTTCAGGTGACGAGAACGAAACGGCAGGAACAGCGCCTCAGCACCCAGTCCGGCTTCGCTCGCGCTGGAAATCAGAGCTTTTTCTGGGAGTCCCAGCGTTTCTTCTCGGTTCTCGGTTCAGCTGCATGTAGTCTCCTATGCCCGAGTGCGCAGGAATGGGGCACAGAGTAGCGTCGCGCAAAACGCACGGATAATAACCTGTGCGCTCGCGCGGCGCTGTTAAACTGCGTGCGTCATCAAAAGCCAGTGTCGTACCGCCACTGCGCACGCACCAAAGTCGCTGAAACCCTCCCCACGCGCGTGGCAACGCTCCCCAGCTGCCGCGTCGTTGCCGCCGCATTACCGTTCGCGCCGCATTGCACGAAGGTGCGGATGAGGGACCATCGGGTGTTGTGCAGCAGTTCGCCGACGTGCACTTCCGGACATATTCTTCAGTCCTTTGGTGGCTGGCGGGCAGACAGGTCTCCTTCCAGCATCTGTGCAGGAGTGATGCGCGACAGTGAATGTGAACGACATGTACTCGTCGTGTTTGCGCGTTATGGCCTCGGGTCAAACACACGCGCAAAACTGAAATATGGTGCCCAGGCCCGCGATATCTCTGCCAAGTCAACGGTTTTATCGGGAAATGTGTGCTATCTCCGTTTCGCGGCTTATGCCTCGGTGGGGACGAGCAGAAGTCTCCTGCAGGTCCGGCAGTATGTGGCGGGTTCATGGCCCGCGTGTACATAGGCGCTGACCAGTTAGCGTTCCTCCCCAGGTTTCCGATATTTTCAACCCGCAGCACTGGCGCGCATCGTTGAAGCGGTCGCACGATTTTACCGATATCACCTCGCCACCGCCAGGGTGCGCAGCGCGACGAGACGGCGCGCGAAATCCTGCGCGCGACCTGCGACCGTGCGCATCGCTTTTAACCGCCCGAGGTGCAACGCCTTCCGCCCGCAGTACACTGTGGACGAACTTGCTACCGGGCGCTCGATCATGCTCCGCGCGACCGGATGTAGGCACGTGCCCGGACCGGGAAACGACCTCAAAGATGGCGGGTGGTGCTGCCTCGCGGGCGACTCCGATGCACCCGCGGGCGCTGACGGCTGCTCACTACGCCAGCGGCGACACCGCCGAATTCCATTGACCCCGCACGCGCCGGGCGGCCGCATGGTCTGGAGGAGGCAGCGTCAACTATCCGCACCATGCCCAAGGTCGTGATCGCTCTGGTCTCCGGGTGGCTGCGGCGGCGCATTCCTTGCACGTGGTCGCGGACTTGACCATCAGCCTCCGAAGAATACGGCAAAAGTTTGAAACAGACCCTGATGTTCGACCGCGCATCTTTCTGACGCGGGCCGTTACGGTCCGCGCGCTCGTGCGTACGGCAGGTTGGGCAGAAGCTTTGCGCGCGAAATCTCTTTCCTCGCCAAAGAGTACGATGGCACAGCGCATGTGCGCCGAGATGGGGTGCTGTTTAACGTGATGTGGTGCCTCACGCAGTTGCTGAACAAGCAACGGAATATGCGGCCTATGCTGCCTCGACGAAGTTCCGCAGGCTATCCGCAGCTCAACATGTTTCTTTCAACCCGCCCGATGACGGCAGGCTGGCGGGCAGCAGGTTTTCGCGGGCGTAAAGCAATTCCGCAATGGCGGCGGCGACCGACGAGGCTGTGGAGGGCGCGATGCGTTTCCTCGCAAAAAGCGTGACTCCCTGACTGGTCGAACTATTCCTGGCACTTTAGGGTCAACGCGCCGCAACAACCGTTCATGGCAGTGCCGGAAGCGTCGCGCTTCCCGCGTAAGTCCCGCGTGATAGCGGCGAAAGCAGGCGCCGCGACAGGCGTGCGTCCGTCATGCGCCGCCTCCTGCCCCGCACACAAGGATGCGCTGCATCCGCACGCGCGGTCATCCTCAGCGCCGATGAGCCCGCCGATCCGCAGGAGATTATCGCGCGCCTCGAGCGTTTCTTCACCGGAGACTTACGACGAAGCACTGTCGTTATAGTCGCGACCGCCGCGCGGGCGAGACAGAAGAGCCCGGAGTCTATTGCTGCCCCTCGGTGGCACCTCCGGGTCCACCGGCAGTGCCCAAACAGACGACACGGCGTTAAGCGTGCGGGCGTTGCGGGCATCCGCCCGCGACCGAGAGGTTTTGCCGACCACCCTTCTACCGTCGGTTCGTCAGCTCGGCAGAGCGCTACTCTGAGGACCCGGCGCACGGCGCCTCGCCCTGCCCGCGTGCACTCCGCGGTGGGGCGTAGCTCGCCCTGCGGTCGAGTCGCCGGAACGACGCCGGTAGTTGCTGCATCGGTTACCGACGGGCGCGGCTTCACGCCCGAGTCTTTCTGAACGCCGCTTGAACGGCCCGCAGCTGCGCTCGCCGGTTTCTGCTCTCGCGCCCACGCAGGTGGCATGCCCAGCAGCCGCCGAAGCCAGCCCGTCGCACTGCAGAGATTTATGATGCGCTCGGTCGATCACCGGCATCCCGTTTGCGGTGCCCCCGCGAGCGCATCCCCGCTGGCGGCGTATGGCATCGCGAGCTCGGGCTGAACGTGGTCACCACCTGGCGGAAGTGCAGCAGAATTGCCGGTGGTGCGTCTATTCGGGGTAAAATTGTTCGTGGTGTGGCTGCGTGTGATTCCCCGATCGCGGGTTATTGTATTGTGTTTGTGGCGAAAGAAGCGCCGTGACGTGCCGGGCAGAACGGCGACTCTGCGCCAGGGCACACCGTCAAGAATACCGGGCGCGTTTGGTGAGCACCTGCCAGCGGTATATGGGCGACAGCGCGCGTTAACCGCATCGCATTTCTTCGTTGATGACGGATGCCGGTATACCGCAATCGACGATTACGAACACTTTGTGCCCCACCCAAACAACGCCCGGAGGACGGTGGCGTCAGCGCTGAGGCAATTTTAAGCGCCCGATGATAATTATCACCGAGGGGTCAAGGTTTCCGCTCGGGCAGTTGCCGCCGTTCTGGAAAGCCATCCGGCAAAGTGTGAAGCCGCCGCGGGCATTCCCGATGCGCACCAGTTGGCGGTGGTTGCCGCATCACGCCCTGGTGGGCGTATCTGCGGCGTGAGGCACCCGCCGCCTCCAAGCTACATGCGATATGTTGCGTGAGCCCCACCGATAAATCCGGTGCGGTGGCACCAAATACCTGAGGATATTCTCGCCGATTTTTCTCCGACTGGGTGTTATTGTGGCAAACCCGACCTGCGGGTTATATGCTGTATGTGCTGCCAGAGAATACACAATATTTAGGGGTTAAAGACCCGCCAAGAATAAGCCAGCACGCTCGCTACCGGAGGGATCACCGTACAACACCCGCAGAAGTGGGATTGAAGGCGCACGCTCGCGCACCTTACCGCTTGCCATCGCCTCATCATCGCCGGATCAGCCGCAGCGCATTTTACTGAGTTTTCAAACCCTTGGTATGCATTTTTAGCGCTTTTGGTGGCGTTTTTCTACAGGTCGGGGTGATCACGCAAACGATTGGTTCCGACGGTATCAAAGGTAACTGATGAGGGCAGGCTGGCCCGATGCGCTCGTCGGTTCTGGCGCGGCAAGCGCGAAATTCGTCAACACGCAGTTTTGTGCTTTTGGCCCAGCTTTGCGTGTTCCGGTTTGATTCTGCGGCGTTGGCAAACCAGTGGTGGTTCTGGCGATTGGCGCCTCTGCAGTTCGCCGTTTGGGGTATACCGGCGGTAAACGCCCCTACGGTTATGCTGGGTTTGGGCGATATTTTTGTTTGTTCACTTTTTGCCCGGTCGCCACTCAGGCACCCCCACACACGCCCCATGAGCTGGACAGCGACTGCGGGCGTTCGCGATAGCTATCGGATTTATCGCGCCCCGCTTATGGCTATCAATGCGCGATATTCGACCGACCGTAACCGGTAAAGCTCACGCCGGCGGTGCGGCTTGGGATTGGCGGCGCGCATCGCTCATTATGCGGAAATGCTGATAGCACTTCTTTTAGGCTTTTGTGTGGTTCCGCACAATCCCTGGTTTGGTAACTTTATTCTTCTAGGACCCACCGTTCATTCTTTGGCAACGGTTTTGTTTGAAACAGGGACCGGCGCCATACCGTACCTCAAACAAAAGTTAAGAATTGTATGTTCAATTCATAGTATTTAGTTGCTATTTCAGTATGGCTACATGATTAAATTATTGAGTTATACAAACAGGTTTTCACAGGCAGCATATGATGAGCACCAATTTCACTGAAGATGCCCTGACCTGCTTTTACCGCGTACTCCTGCCATCCCGCCTGTTAATATCTCCTTATTACTAAAGACCTTGGCGAATAAAAGGAAATTTTCTTAACCGCTTATTCACATAAAGATTCTTCTTTATACCACAGAATGTGGGATGCTGGTGGACGGATCTCACATGTTCCCCACCATCGTGAGTTTTTCATGACATAATTATAATACCTTTTCTGCATGGGTCATATTGACATTTGAAAAAATCTTTTATTTAATAGGTAATTTCAAGTGTTGGCATATCATTCACTCACCACATAGCGACTTGAATCACCACTTCACCCAATTCCGAAAGGACACCCTCGTACATTCACTTCAGGGTGCCATGCAGCGCAACCCTTTTTCTTGCAGCATCTTGTTTGTTTCTGTCAAAAGCTTATCCGAATGCGGTCTTCACCCCTCAACGACTCGCATCGCGGGTTGAATCTCCAATGTCTCTGAGAGAAAGCGACGATTCCGCTTCCGCAGTAGCACCTCTCTCACAGCGACGACGGTACTTAACGCCGATCCCAGGTATCGCTGGTGGCAGGTCAGAAGGGAGAACCCGCTATTCGAGGGAGACCCTGCGAGTCATTACCACTGGACGACAGAGCGCATGGAAAACGCCATTCCCGCAGATAACGAGGATCCCCAGCAGGAGATCAACAATGCTGTCCGGGATGGAGACTGAAGAGCATCCCGAGGTCGTTTCTCAGGAGGAAACCAACGAGGAACACACCGCGGCGACTCTCACCCAGAAGTCGACGGAGCCTGAAACCACCACAGTTCGTAGACCTCGTTCTGCTCGAACAGATGACGCACGCAATGGTGTAGCCCCAGGGTGCATCCAAGGTAACGAACTGCACACCAACGGCAAGATTTTTCACACCGATGCCAGTGACGGTAAAACCATGTATGCTCCGGTGCGGCGATCAACACTCCCACCGTTGCGGGTCAGAATCCGCCGGTCACTGCGCGCACGGTGTGGTAAGAATAAGACCTGGCACCGCAATATCGTGTTCGTTCCCGGTTACAACCGGCGTGCGCCCGCACGGTATTCTTTCAGCGCGCAGTACCTGCGTGTTGCCAACGACTGCTCCAGTACGGCCAGCTTTACGGGCGGTACCGGCGACAGTTGCCAGTTAATGATGTTGTTTTCATCAAGACCAACACCAACGAGAAGGGCCGCCTCGTATCATGGTAGGTGGCGGGCAGGCTTGAACGTGGATCGCGCCCCATTCGAGAGCACCGCTCGCATACCCCGGCAACAGCAGTCTGGCCAGGGTTATGACCGCCTGCTGGGCGCAACACCCACACGATCCGCATACCCCTACTATTTCCCCCACTTTTCGGGATGCGAGAGTTCGCGGCGGATCCTCAGTGGCCCGCTGTGGCTTAAGTCACCGCGTCAATGCGATCGGCCTGCAAGGTCCAGAGCGTGACCCGTTCGCAACCGTCAACAATACGTCCGAACCGGTGCGATCTTCGATTCCGCCCCGTCTGGACATTCACCAGAAGGCAGCTCACATTCGCGCTGCGCCGCGAGCAGGTAGCGGTCGAGCAGTAGGAAAACACTGTACCCGCCCGGATCAAAAACAACCTGCTCGCCACCTCGATAGTTATTAAGATGCGGCATCCGCGCCCCTGCCACCGCCGGTGGATTTGGGACCGGGGTGCCGCATCTTTGTTCTAATATGGAGCCAGATTTAACTCTGATGAGAGAATATCTTAGAGTCTTCACCCGAAACCCTTATGCTCATCGACGAGCTGACCGGTCCCGTGTTCTCGCTCATCTTTGTTTTTAATGGCGGCGTTTGAAAAATTTTCACGCATATCCGCGCTGGCAGCCGCGCAGTTTGGGGAAGGAAAATATACGCCGTGGGCGAAAGCAATAGCAGAACAGCGGCAAATTCAGCACAAAAATACCCGCATCTATCAGCATGGTGCTGTAAAGAGTACTCACGACGAGGCCGAGCCGCAGCGTGGGCAATTTCTTGAACAAGTTCATAACATCCCAGTGGTCAGGTTGCGATAGTTCAAGCAAACGAATGCGGCACGCCGGAAATCTGTCACAGATTATTTGGACAGTCATTGTTGGTTACGCTCGGAGGTAAACACCAGAGACCAGATTCGAGCTACATGATGATTATTATGCTTTCGCCCCTGGTGGGCTGAACCTACATACTCTTCTGGATGCGCCAGGCACCCATCAGACCCCAGATACCGTACCCTTCCCCAAATGGCTGTGATTATTGCGGCGATCTTTTTCCCGTCGTGGACCTTCCTGTGGCTTCGTTGCTGCTCTGCGGCGCCGTACGAGCTTCTAAACCGCGGTAGGCGGCGGGTTCATACGAGCTCGGCGAGCACACCGCCACCGGCAACATCTTTCGCACCCGGACGACGATGAAGAGTACCTGCGCTGGTTTTGACGAGGTCGACCGTCATGCCGTTCCCGCGAAAAAGGATGCGGGCACCGGATTCAAGGCGTGTATTTGCGGTACGGTAATCGTTCTGACGGCGAAAGCAACGATCCCGACGGGCAAGATGGTTTCAAAAACCAAAGACACAGGGCACTAGAGATTGAGGAATATTGTATAGTTATACCACCCGGTAGGTGTTTGTCACCGCCCACAATACATTACCACTGCGATAAACTGTTTCGGCAGTCACCACGCTGGTAAACAGTTCAACCACGGTGGCTCTCCACTCGGCATATAACAGTGTAGAAAGCCAGCTACCGGCACCGTCGGCGCCGCGTCGAGAGCTGCTAACCAAGCGTGAACTGCTAAATGACATCCCGAGATGTAATCACGCACCAGAGTACTTTTAAGCCGCATTATAATCGGCGAAATACCCAAATGTATGAATTGCCCTGCTTCACGACCCAGACACAACCCCGAATAAGCGAATGCAACCCGAGAAGAAATGTTCACAGCAAACCAGAAATAAAGATAATGCGCTGCATAGCCGATAATAGACACAGCCACGCGAGCAGACCTGCCCAGCCGCGGGTCGCGCGTGCGCACGAATACGCCGGCACACACCACCCAGATCACGAAGGTCCACCACCCTCTGGTGTCCCAGCCCCAGTAGCGTCCCGCGCGATTCGCCCAGCGCACCGGCGGGCAAGCGCAAACGTCCACATCACAAACGCCAGCGCGTTCATGGCGTGGAACGCAAAAGTCTCTAGAGCCCGAGGCGCTCGGGACCAAGCGTACGCAAACGCCCATCCGCCCATGACTACCATGCTCAGGATGCGCGTGCCGCTGGTCTGCACCAGCTGCAGGCTGACAGCCATCGCGAAGGTAATCACGTGAACACCCCGATGCTAACACCGCGATCGATACGTGAATTGCAGCCAATAGCTTTGCGGCGCAGGCTTCAGATGCCCCACCGGCGTGGGAACCACCGTGGCGGCGCACGGCATAACGAGCACAAGCCCAGACACCAGCGCGCCCACGAAGCGCAAGGGCATCGCGGAATATGAGGTTATCAGAAACACCGCGAACACCATGAGCGCGCCCGTGGTGCCAGAACTCGTACATGTTCGGGGCGCGCTGCGCCAGATACCGCGCATTATCACGGCGGCGTGTGTGCACGGAGAGCGGCAGCACCATCACAAATCCACGGCGATGCGCGCGGCGGGCGGCGAACGCGTGTACAGCATCGCGGAATCGGCAACCTCACCTTCGAGGAGGCCCGTGCGGCAGCACCTATAGACCTCCCACGCCGCGTTCGCCGGTGCTCCCGTTCGGTACCACGCCCGTGCGAACCGTATCCGCAGCGGTATTCGCCGTCGCGGATGCGCCAGAAACAGCGCCTGCACGCACCACCATTCGCCTTGACGCTGTTCTGTGCGGGTGCCCTCAGACCGCTCCCTTCCAGACGCCGATGTCACGCGCGAGTTTGCCACCACATCGGAGGTGAACGCAATAAAAGCGACGGTGTAAATCAGCGCCGCAATGTACATAAATAGTTCGCTGGAGCGCGCTAACGAGGTCGTTCAGCATCGGCTACTTACCCTCGTTTTCATCATGGTTATCATCATCACACAGCTCAAGCGGCGGCGTGAAAGTCATCGGTGAGGCGTTCGGCCTCGCCCGCGCGCGCGCGGGTCTTCCCCGCGTGCCAGCCAGACCGTATTCGACCACGAGCACGCCATCGGCGGTGTGGGACTGCACCCACACGCGGCGGCGCGGCCACGAAAAGCGAGACGACAAGCTCCGGCGAACGCGACCACGAAAGGAGTACAGAACGATATTCTCGCCCGGGGTCGTGGCGCACATCCGCATTCCGACATAGCGTTTACACCCCACTCCAGTCTTTCCCGCTTGGTTATCGGGCAAGCACGTGGCTTCGATCGGGCGCTCAGCACAACGTCGCTGCCCCGTGCCATGGAGTTCAGCTCTTGCAGCTTTAGGAGGCATCGAGCACGCGTAAACACTCTGCGGCTGCCCCGAGTTGCGCCCAGATCGTCTCGCTGAATAGGACCGGAAAATCAGCATGGGGTTTGCGCGGAATCTCACCGAGTGGGCGGGTACGGTGGTGCCGCGCGCGCCAGTCGCGGTGATGCGTGGAACATGCCCACAAAACCGAGCTGGCTGGGCTTGGCGTCCGGAACCTTGGAGGCACAACTCGACGGGTGTATTTACCGTCCGTGGTAATCCCACCACGGCGCTCTCGTAGGCGACTTACCTTCGCCGTCCGTCACTGCAATCACGGGCGCATACCCTATTGCCTCGAGAGTGAAAAATGCTGCGTACCGCCAATATCGAGCTGGCGGTTCGTTCTCACCTTGAGGGTCTTTCTGCTCGGCTGCCGCTGCGGGTCATGCACCGCCCGCCCGCCTTATAGTCGAGGTCTTGCCCGTAGGTGTGGCTGTCTTGCTGGCGGTCGTGACGCACCCGAAGTGGCTGAGCGCCCACCGCATGCGGGGTAAAGCGATCGGGGTTGCACTCGTGCCGGGGTAAACGAATCGTGGCCAATCAGCGACTGACGAAAGTTTCATCCCGAACCAGAGTGTCCGCGGTATCCATAGAGCGACCCGAAGGCGACCCCTCACCAGAATGCCAATCATCGCCACGTGAAAGAGAATATTGCCCAGATTTTCGCGCAGATACCCGCGTTCACGCGCGACCGAGAAAGTGGTCGTTCTCTTCGTCCCGAATTTCAACTCGGTGAGATGGCTCTTTTCAGGACGCGCCACACTCAATCGCACACTGCCAGCTCAGGCGGTTCGACCCGGCATCCGCCACGGGAATCTTCTGCTGCCGGTTGCGCGGCATACGGGAAAGGTTTCTGCAGTGCGTGCCGGTGGCTTACGCCGTCTTCGCGTGTTTGACGGTCGCGCGTTGCGTTTTACGCATCCGATCGAAGCGAAATAAACAGCAGCAGGATAGATGGCGCAGAGAACCATCGCCGAGAGGGCACGTCGAAAAGCTGAATTTTATCGGCACTCGCCCCAGCCGGGATGGTTTCTTAATGCATCGGTAACCCTGGTAGGGTCTTGGACACGCAGCGGAAAAGATCGAGCAGGCGCACCGCCGCCACCGCCAGCAAAAAGCGAGACGCCATGAGCCGCCGTGTTCATTTTGGTCCAGCTGGAGTCCGAAAGCACAGCGAAGCATGCCCACGCACCCGAGGGCTGGCGCATCACTTGCGCGCTGATTTACCGGTTTTCTTGGTCTTCTCCGGATGCGGTGTTCACCGCACGCCCGGCATCTGCGGTTTTAAGCCCGCTGCGGTTTGCGGTGTTTGCATCCCAGGCCTCTGTTGAAGTGTTTTCATCGTCGCTGTGTCGGAAACCATGACCAGTCTCTCTTTCTTAAGATCGGTGGTTCGTAGGCGGGTAATGCCTGCCTGTATCCATGACATCAGCTCGGTCCACAGCTGTCATGAGCAGTACCGATCAGGATCAGTACGGCACCGCCCACCCGCTGTATGCCCGGGCGACAGCTCGCGCCCACGCCAGGTGTGTGCTCACTCCCTGCCCATGTCCATGCCACGAGCAGAAAGGAGACGCTCCAGAGCCCAGACGGTATGCGAGAGTCAGAACGACTGCTTCCTTGCGCTGGAGCTGGAACCGGCACCCGTATAGACGAGGGTCTGCACGGCCGCATAGGTCGGCCCGATGCAGGGTGCTGCCCACCCCAGCCGAAGGTTATGCCAGAATCGGTGCACCCCACAGCCCGGTGACCGGGCGGCGACGCAGAGCGCTTTAATCCGGTCTGAAAGATCGAGTCCGCCCAGAAATACGGACTCCCAGCGAGGCACAACCAGCGCGCCCAGAATCGTCGATGACCCGGGACTGCCCCTGAGCCAGGGTGCGCGCCGCGAGCTGGGCGCGAGGACAGCGAGTAGAAGCACACGAAACATGGCGGAGAAATCCCGCGATAAACAGGGCAACTCCGGCGAGTAACCGCCCGGTGGCTTTGCGGCGAGTTACAGCATACTCACTCGCGTCCTGGAGCTTTACTCGCTGCTGTTATAGGCGCAGAAGCGCTGTGATTGTCTCACCACATCCTGTGTTTGCGGTGCCATTGGCGCTAAACGCCGCGCGCGCCAGGTTCACGAGGGCGAGTCGCATCCACGTGGCTCCGCCGCATGCTTCAGCTTGTGATGCACCTGTTGCCGGTATATTCGCCGGTCAGCTTCCCGCAACATATCCTAAATACCCGGAACCAGCGGCAGCACGCACGGGAAGCAGAAATAAACCCGCGAGCGCGGCAAGCGGTAATCGATAGCCACAGCGAGCCGTCTAGCACGGTTGAGCCGATGCTCGCCACAGGTGTGCCAATCACCCTACCGGCGATAGCGATGAGCGCTGAACGGGCGTGTGCGGCGCGAGGCACCCTTCGTCACGGTCTCGCGACGAGGGTTTTTCAGGATGGACGGGTTAGCGTGCCCAGCACGCGGGATGCCACGCGCTTCTCGTCCGATCACGGTGGTGGGCACCGCCTGCGCGCGCGCGCATTGAAGCGCTGAGCGAGAAGAAACCTGCGGTAACGTCTTTGAAGAGGAGGGGTGGGTGGACGCGAAGCTGCGCTCAGAAGGCTTCCGCGGTGTTCTTCGCATCGCGCACGTTCACGCCGTAAAGGCGATTTTTATCTTTGAATTCTTCCGGAGAGTTTCTGCAGGTCGGGCGCTTCCGGCGCGGCAGGGGCGCATCCGGCGTACCAGAAGTTCAGCAGTACCGGTTTACCGCGCAGGGATCTCGGCGGTTACGGTTTTTCGTCGAAGAGTTCACCGGTGACGGCGACAGGGTCACAGGTCAGCTCGCGGATATTCGGTGACGGAGCCACCCGCCCGCGATATAGCCTTTGTTATCGCCCGAGTTTGCTCTGTTTCGTCAGGGGATCATCGCTGGATGCAGCTAACGCCGAGGGAGCACGGCACCTGTGCGCGGTGGCGCAAATACCCAGCAGCCTGTGTGCAGAAGCGCGCGGCAGTGAAAGTGCGGGTATTTCGGCGTCGTGGGTTTTGGGCATAGGGTTCATGCTTTCGCTCCGTGCCAGCTGGCGGCGGCATCGGTGCGGTTAAGGCCTGCGTTCTTAAACCATAGGGAGTACTCAGCTGCGAAGCCGAAATCACGCCGCCGTACAGGGGGCGAGGGCGGTTCGGAGTATCCGCTCACCTGCGGCATTTCGTGACGGTCAAAATCCGTGCTCTTAAAGTCGGGGGAGGTGATCGAGGCAAGTGTTACACCGGCGTGCGCGGGTCGTGCCAGCAGCAAGCGGCCTTCTAACCCCAGGCAGGTGACCCAGATGGGCAGCTGATGCGCAGACACATCGCCAGTGCGCCTTCGCCGCCTTTGTCGTAGGCAGACGCGTGCCGCATCCTGAATAGCGGATGCCATGCGTTTTACCTGGTCAAGTGCGGTTCAGGATGGGCGCAGAGGTTGTAGAGTTTGGGTTCCAGCAAAACAGTGCTTTACGAAGTCAGCGCAGAAGCCCTCGCCTGGTGACGATGCTCGCCCTCAAAATAGTTATCGGCTTCGATAACCCGCTGATCCGCACATTGTGCCTCCAGACCCGTTGCAGCTCGGTGATTGGCGCGGCAGATTCGCGGGTGCGGCAGCGAGTGAGCAGACCAGATGCACACTGGCAACGTCCTGCGCGCTGAGTCACTCTTGGGCGCTCATGCGCACCATCTGCTGCCCTTCTCCGGAGAGAGCGTGGTGCGGCAGGCGGCCGTGCACGATGCGTTCGTTGTGAACTTCGCCGTGGCGCATCAGGTGAACCGTAACCGTGGGCTGAGTAGTCATTCTCTCGGTTTCTCGTCAGACCTCGGCGCTACTCCCAAAATATAATACGAAGTGTCCGGTTAGCGGGCAAGTTTCTTGTAACGTGCATGCGGCGTTTAGGATTAACTACCGCCAAAAATCCTTTCGCTTCGCCGCCGTCGATGCGCAGCACCGGAATTTCGGTCTCCAGTGGCGTTTGAGCAGATCTCGTTAGCGGGTGAGATCGAGCTCGGTATGAGTCCAGCCCGTACTCGGCGCAGATTTCGCTCACAGTTAGGCGCGGCATCCTCGCAGAGATGGCATCCGGGACGGCAGAAGTTCAATGAGACAGGTTCGAGGCATAGTTCCAGTGTATACCCGTGCGCTTCTTGAGGTTTCTGCCGCGACTCTCTGTGTGCCCACGCTGTTCGCTGCGATATATGTCCTGATAGTTATGTTCTGTGTCTCATATTCTCGTTCGCACATATGTCTCGGTCGGGAATATATAACAGGTCACAGCGCCATCTGGGTTCACACGCACTGTGAAAGTGCGCCAGAAATGACTGCCCGCACCCGTGCGCTGAATCTGCTGGATGCGGGGCGCAGAAAGTCTGATACTACTTATTGCGGCGCTGGTGGCGAGTCTTGCGAAGCAAGCTCTTTACGCAGCTTCTTCCGGACATACGCTTGCAGGCGCTTCTTACAACGGAACCCATAGGGATTTCCTCACTTTTTCTAGACCCGGGCCAAACCAAACCGGTTTTGGTAGCTGCCGGTATAAGCTTTATACCGGTATAAACGCTCTCAGTAGGCATTTTAGGCACAGCGCAGTGCCGTAGCGTTTTTGAGAACGCTACCTTCGCTGGGGCTACAAGGTCATAGCCTATTTCATCATTTGAAGCGGGCAGAAAACCTCGATCTTTTGCGAGCTCGCTCTCGCCGGTGTCTTTTTCGCACCGTAGCGGACAGCGGCATGAGGCGGCGAGAAACCACGGCATGACATCCCGAGTTCACCGCAAATGCCCAGATGGTGGCGCGATAGCGCCAGTGGCGCCTCGTACGGTTCTTCTTACCCTTCGAGAGGGCACCGGCGCCCTGCAGCAGTACCGTTCCTGAGCGCGGTTTTAGCCTCGCTTGCGGGCCCTGTGCTCTTAGCCTGCTTCTTCTGAGCAGCGTCATTCCGCCGCAGCACGCTCGACAGCTCCCAGGACGTCGAAACCCTCAAAAGCGATCCTGGAGCACCGCTGTAGCGTCTACCGCCGTCACCGAGCCTTCTTGCTGGCGGGATGCAGACTGAGGCATGCCACCTGCTACGGGCGCAGGCTCGTCTCCGGGTTTCTTTCGAAGCCGGTTTTGCCGATGCCCGGGCTGATCTCCGAAGGTGACCAGGGCAGGTTTTCACCGGTGTTTTTCTCGCATCTGCCCGAGCCTTCTGCTTGGTTGAGATTCCACAGGCTTATTCTGTAGTTCGTTCACCGCAGGAGCAACCGGAGTCGAGTCGACACCGCTCAGATTAGCGTTTCCGGGCGGGCAACCGCTGGAACGGGCTGCGGTATGGCTGCTGCAGCCGCAACCGAAAGCATTTTCTTTCGCCGGAGCCTGGAGAATTGGAATCCCTTGCGATTAAAGCGTTGGCTAACCGCCACGGGCCTTCTCAGCGGTCGGGTCGGCAACCGACGAGCGAAGGCTCGTCCAGAGTGATCGCGCTCTGCAACCTCAGAACGCATCTCTCTTCCGGAGTTCCTCCAACTCGACAGCTCGCCGCCGCTGAACGGGCGCATCCAGAAAGGTTCTGCCGCCCACAGAGTCAGAAGAATCGTCTGAGGGGTTCCCTGCGGCGGGTTTCTCGCGCTTCGCCGAATCACGCTCTGCCCAGGGGGCGGATGCGGATGCCTGTCCGCAGGCTTAGCAGGCTTCGAATCTGTCTCATCCGAAGGTGCGCCTCCGGCGCGGGCTCGGCGCCCTTAGAAGTTGCATCACTTTCGATGGCTTCGAGGTTTCTGACGCCTCAGCGAGGCTAGAGCCTTCCTGCCGCCTTCGCGGGCGAGGGGCTCCGCCGCTGGTTTCTTCTCGGTTCTGTGGAGACTTTCCGCTCTTGCTCAGCCGCCGAGACTTGGAGGTTCCTCGGCGGAGGCAGCGCAGGCATTCACGCGATGTGAAGCAGAAGCGGACTCAGGCCTCTACCTGGGAGTGTTCTGTCGCAAAATTTCGCGTTGTCTGCGGCTGTCTGCTCGGCCGCCTCGCTGCCTCAACCAGCAGCTTGGACCGCCTGGGTATGCGGCAAAATCAACATCCGGAGTAATGGCGAACGCGGCGGAGAATCGGGCTGATGCGCTCGCTCATGAAACGGGCTCCTGCTTTCTCCGGCTTTTCAGACCTGCGCGGCGAGAATTGCGCGGGCGCGCACGGCGGCAGGCCGTTTCGGCGCAGGGCGCACGAGATAATCATCGTCACTCCCCTCAGCAGCTTCGGCACTGTGTGTGAGGTTCCGCTCTCGGCCTGCTGTCCCATGGTGCGCCACGGAATAGCCGGTCGCCACAAGCTCTTTCGGCGGAGATGCCACAGAGCCTTCTCGACAGAGCACTTCCCCAGCGCGGTTCTTGTTCGTCAGGTGTCTCTTCAACGTCACTTATCCTCAGCGGTGCCCTCGGTTGAGTCTCTCGTGAGAGGCGGCGTCGTCCGTGATTTGCAGCTCTCCGAAAGACTGGATTTTCGGATCCGTCAGCGAACTTGTCCGGGAGCCTTTTTCTGTCAGTTATTGGCTCTTCTGGGCATGACCTCTCTGTCCTGTGCCTCGTCAGATGCAGACTCACCGGCTCGTCAACCGGCAGGACGTCATCCTCGCCCTCAGGCTGCACGCTCTCAAGCTGTTCGTGCGCGCGGCTTTCCTCAAGGGGATCGATCGGAGGCTCGTGCGCTCTCCACGGTTTCCTGCCGCTCGAAGCGCCATCGCCGTGGGAATATATCACCGAAATGCTCTGCGGCGGATGCGGTCTCAGCCTCGTTCATTCTCGAAGCACGGCCACCGGGTTTACACCGCGCACCCGCCCTTGACGGCGGCGTGGAAACGGTGGTTCCTTCACGAATAATTTTGAAAGCTGCGCAGCCGGAGATTTCTCCTGCCCAGCCTTATATTCCTGATTCCGGAATACTCGTCGGTGTCCCGCCCAGCTCCGCTTCCTCGACGTTTACGCCATCGCGCTCAGATTTCGCTCTTCGAGAGAATCAGAGCTCGCAGGTATTCCTCTATCTTGGAACTCGCATCATCCTCGGAGGGTCACCAGGCATACCGTTCGGGGTAGTTTGCCGCCTGACTGCGCTCTATGCCAGCTTCGGCATAGCTCTGCTTGCAGCTGGTGGGCAATGAGCTCGCGCGCGGTAGCGGGCATCGCCCGTCCTAATCGACAGCATCTACAATGGCACGGTTTTCCACCCGGATGCGCGTCATCGTGCTGCTCACCAGCGGCAAAGCGTCCCATAAGCGACAGCAGGGAATCGAAAGGAAGGCGGCGGATCGCAACCCAGCAAGCCCATCGACCACCTCGCTAGCCATCGCTAAACGTACGCAGCCGGTGGTGGAAGGTCAGCTGGTCAAAGAAACCTGCCAGTACTCAGAGTATCGTCTGGAGCGTCTCGCGGGCCCTTCATCGACTCATCACGATCGAGACCCTGTCGAGCGTGTGTAGACACCGCCCAGTCTCAAGCAGGATGCGGGTGCCGCAGCACATCGCGGGTTGGGTAGCCCAGATGTGGGCACATGTGCGTACGAATGGGTCCCGCGGCCGCGGGCCGCCGGTTCCTCGATAGAGATAAGGAACGATCTCTCGCCGCGCCCAGAGTACCCAGGCTGCATCACCCATTCCATATCCGTTCAGGGTGCTCGAGGTGCATCTCGAGTTCGGGGAACGCCTCAACACCGATGGCAGTGGGCAGTCCGCTGATCGTCCAGGAAGGCTTTTGCCCGAGCTCGAATATTGCCTTCAAAAGTTTGCTCGGTCTCAAGCTGCAGCGCAGAATCTTGCGATGAATAGCCAATGAAGACTCCCGTTTATACGAGTTAGAAGTGGGATGCTATGCAGTAACCGTCGTCCCAACGCGTGCGGCTCCATATATACCGCACAACGCCACCGAGACGTATGCTGCGAAATATCAGCATGTTACCGGCGCCTTCCGAAAACGTGCGTGAAAGCAGCCCGCGCGTTCTTTCGGGGTACCCGCAGTGCCGAATGCCGAGGCGTATTCCGTCTCTGTGTCTGGTACCGAAGTTCCTCGTTCTTACCGGCAGTCGGATGCCGCACTCCTTCGTCTTTGTCGAGGCATCGGCACCTCTTCGTCCTCTTGAGGACGGCACCCTGCGAGAACTCATTTCCGGTGACGACAGGCAGCAACGCGCCGCCGTGAAGGTCACGGAGTCTGATTTGGACCGGCGCATTCTCGAGCGAGTTTAGCTTCCACTTGCCTTAGCCTCTTCGGATCGTGCCTGGCGTCATATTCTGCGCGGCGGCAGGGGCGGCGGCTTCCGCTGTTTCAGCACCCGATTTTTGCGGTTCCTGGAGCGGTTGACGATGACTCTTCCACCCGGCCGCCGGCTTTTTCTCCGGGCTCCTGAGTTTTTGCTGCAGCACCTGTGGAGCGGTGCGCGTTTGCAGACCCTAACCGTTGCGGGTTTTGCCGGTTCGCCGGTCTCAGCGCGACCAGCGCTCCCCGACCCTTTCTTCAGCGTCAGCTCTCGCAGCGCCCTGCACCGCACGTTCCCCATTTTTCCGTGCGCTTTTCTGCAGTGTTCGATGCCGTAGCTCACGGTAGAAGATGTGCCGGGCTGGGCGGCAGGTTTTGTGCGTTGGTCGCGGTGGCGTTTCGGCGAGCTGTCCCTCGGGTGCTCTTCTCGGATGCGGCCGCGGCATCCGATTCGGCGGGTTTCGCAGCCGCGTGTTTCTTGAGAGCCCAGTGTGCCGCTTTCGCTGGTTTTCGCACCGGGTTTTCCGGTATGCGCCTGCGCCGCCCGTTCCGGAACCCGCTTCGAGGCAGAAAGCCTCTCCACGGACCGATTGTGCCCGAGTCGATCTCTGTTTTCGCGGCGGTTTTGAGCTCCGCGGCGAAGGGTGATTCGTTTCTTGAGGCTCTTGCCCGAGCACGCTCGTGAGCGTCCCTTCACGGGCTTTTGCGCTTCGGCTCTTTCGCTGCGCGAGCCTGTTTAGACTCGGCGGGAGCTCGGTTTCGTAGACTTAATCTCGGATTGCTGGGCAGGCTGCTGAGCGCCTGAAACGTGCGGTCGTTCTTGAGTCTGTGCCTCAGCGTGAGCTGTTTCGTATCGTGCGAACGCGCGGGAGCCTTAGCCGACCTCGGTGCTCTTCGTCAGACGGTTCAGCGTCCTTCTGAGCTGACGCGTCCTTGTCGGTCTTCTCGCTCTTCACTGCCTCAGGCTTCGCCTGTGCGGTCTTATCCTGCGATTTTGACCGGGGAACAAAACCACGTGCTTCGGGAGAACCCCTGCTGACCGTCATCAATTCCGTCGTCATACCCATAGATCTGTTGCGGTTTCTCCTGATAGGAAGACCCGAAGGCGTGAAAGGACGCTGGGAATAAATCGTTTTCCTCAACGGTTCCGGCGGTTTCTGTGCCCCTTTCCGATGCGCCAGCGGATGCCGCCCTGCTGAGCGGGTTTTGAGCACGATTCGCGCAGCGGATTTAGTCGAGGTCTTCGGCCTCCAGACCGGAGGTCACCGAACTCTCGGCAGAACGCCTCATCATCAAAAGATGGCGGGTTTTGCAATCGCGGCGGTCGTCGTCTTTCTTAGCAGACGATTCGCCCTCAGCGTGCGAATCATGAGCGCCCAGTCTCGTGGGAAGCGCCCTGCCCATCGCGATCTTTTCTGCCCGGAAGCCTTCTTCGGCATCCCGCTCGCCCGAAAGGCTCGCTCGGGCTTCACACCACGTTCGCGGAACCGGTAGAACCGGGAAAGCTCGAAACGCTTGCGCTGCGAAAGGGTCTTGGATACACGTTCCTGAGGCGTCGGCTCAGGCTGCTCAACGACAGACGAGGATTCTGCGGGCTGGGCGGGCGCGTCCGAATCCGAGGTCTTATCTCGATCTTTGCACATCTTGAGCATGGGCAGTGGCAGCTTCACCAGCGGTTTCATCGGTGGTTTTACCGGTAGCTTTAGGGCGCTGCTCTGTATCTTGCTGTTTTTGCTCGCTGGTCTCAGACTCGCCAGCGTGCGCAGTTTTCTCAGTCTTCGCCTCGGCGCATTTGTTTTCAGTCTTTTCGGTTTTCGCGGGTGTCATCGTCTGAGGACTCTGACAACATCGACAACCTCAATCACGGAATGATCTGTGACTCCCGCTGTTCCTTCGAGCTGTGTGCAATCGCCTGTATATCGGCAACCCGGCGGTGATCTCGTCAAAATACCAGGGGTTCAGCGAATGAGGCGGCGCTGCCCTTCGACCAGCACGGTGACTGCCCGTGCCTCACGTAGAACCTTAAGGTGCTTTGAGATAGTGGGTTGACTCATGTTCAAGTGCTCAACAACGGCACCAACAGTACGTGTTTGTTCAGCCAGAAGATGAACGATATTGCGGCGGGTGGGGTCCGCGATCACTGAAAAACGTCTGATTGCATATATGACGATTGTAGCATATTTCGGCGTATGCTCGATACCCGTTTTGTGGGTTCTAGCCGAAACTACGCGGTTTTCGCTAAGCTTTCCGCGCACATTGCAAAATGCTCATCGCAATATCTGCGCTCAGCTACATAACCGCTTTAGGGCATACACACGCCCGCTGGCTGCAGTGCATGCACCACAAACAACCGTTCCAACATTATCCCTAGAAATACCTATGATGTTCCGCTCGCTCAGCTGCATGCCCGGGCGATACACTCAGAGAAAGCTAAACATCCCCACCAAGACCGTACCCCGCCCAAACTCTGCGCACGATCGGAAAGGCGAGGCACCTGTGGGACGCCATCTGCGTCGCCTGCGCGCGCATCAGCGCAAACGGTGCGCGATTTTTCTGAGGGTCGCATCTCCACCGCTATCGGCAAAGTTCCGTCTACATCGCCGATGATGTATGAACAGGAAGAGGTTACTCGCCGCTTCAACCCCTTCGATATCCGAAGCTACGAGAGAGTTGCGCAACCTTATTGGATACGACTGTCTTCTCCTCACTTTCGCGAACCGCTATCGCGTCCTTCTTTCTGGTGATCATTTTCTTCACCGTAACGTTGAGCCTGCCGATTTCTTCGGTCACGGGCGAACCTGCGCCATTTCACCATGCATTCTTCACCGCCACTCAGTGCGGTGACCGTGACCGTTTGACGACCGTTTCAACAGCGGCCCAATGGTCAGTATTCGAGCAGGTTATGATTCCCTGCTCGCCTGTCGATTGGGGTTTAGGTGCGCTGACCATGACCTCGCTTCTTGCCCCGGCGATCGGGCGGAAATGGGTTTGCGCTTCGAAACTTATCGCGCAGGAAGAGCTCAGTATCGGCGGCCTCGGTGAGGTCGGCGGTGCTTCGTACCGTCGCTTATACCTCAATCGGACCGAATCGACGATCGCCCTCGTTCTCACCCGCGTTTTCTGCTTCTTGGCGAGAACCTCGCCCACCAGCCTGTGGCACGGTATTTTTCTACGCTATTTCGTCCTTTAATCAACGCCGGGTTTACTCCGCATTCCGATGGCTTAGCACCCTATGGGCACGATTTTTCGTACTCGCACCCGTCAGTATCGCCGTGTTCTTGGGGGCACCTCGGGTTCCCGTGCTGATGACGATTCAGCAGAAACCCTTCCGCCCCGCGACTGGACCCTAACGACCAAACTCACGGTGACGACCACGAGCATCCCAGCCTCGTGTTGGGTGCTCTGCTCTGGGGGCATAGCCGAATGGGCAAATCCGCGTACTATCGGCAATTACGGCGCGGGTGAGAAAAATTCTCAGCTCGATTTTTCGCTTCCATCATGACGCGCTCGGGCGGTTCAACTCGGTCGATATGAACGATATTCGCCCGGTCACCGGCCTCATAACCGATGTGCTCATGTTTATCGGCGGCGGCTCGCATCTACCGCAGGCGGCGGAAAGTCACCACGATTGCCGTGATGCTGTCACTTGATTGCGTGAGGCACGCGGCGACCAATTTGTGATGACTCTCGGGCGCACTATCCCGGTAGTCGGCGCTGCGCATCGCCATTTCGGTGACGATGATGAGTACCGAATTGTGCTTGTGGGCACCGGAGTTCTGCTGGCGATAACAGACCAGCCGCTCGTGCGCGTGCTCTTTTGAAGTCATTTTCCGCACACGCAACCTGCAGGACCATCAAATGGACTCTCCACGGAACTGCCGCCCTCGGGCATCTATGTGCTCTCCCTGCTCATGTTTATTGGGCGAATCGGCACCATTACCGCCGCCACCGGTTTGGCGCTGAGGTCTCGCCGCCGCCTGTATAAGTACCCCGAAGAAAGGCCCGTCATTGGCTAGTAACCATAACGCTCCCGTACTGATTATTGGGTTGGGACGGTTCGGTTCGGCAACCGCCGCCCAGCTTCACGCCCAAATAAAGAGAGTTCTCGCCATTGAGAAAGACCCCGAGATTGCGCAGAAATGGACGGGCGTGCTCACCCATGTGGTCTCGGCAGATGCTCGCGATATTGACGCGCTCAGGCAGCTGGGTGCAAGTGATTTCGGGTCTGCGGTTGTGGGTGTGGGTACCTCGATTGAGGCTTCCGTGCTGATTACCGCGAACCTCGGGTCGATCTGGGGTTGAGCGGATTTTGGGCGAAGGCGATCACCCCTCACACGGCAAGATTCTAGAGCGTATTGGCGCGCATCATGTGGGTCTCACCCGAGGCAGATGCGTGCCGCGCCGCGCACCCGGTGTCGGGGGCGCATGCTGGACTATATCGACTCGACGACGATTTCGCGATTGCGAAGATGCGCCCGCCAAAGGAAAACTCACGGGTTCACCCTGGCGGAGTCGGATATTCGCGCGAACACGGGGTGTCATGTGGTGGGTATTAAGTCTCCTGGCGAGGAGTTTACTTTCATGCGGATGCGGCAACGCGCATCCATTCCCGGATATTCTGATTGTCTCGGGGCAGGTGGATCTGATCGAGTTGCGTTTCGCGGCCCGCCCGTAGGTTCTGTCTCTCCCTTTCTCGTCATAAAAGAGCCTTTTATTGAATAAAGGCTCTTTATGTAGGGAGAGCAGGGCAGGAGGCGGGGCCAGTCAGCTCGTGTACTGTTCGCTCAGCCTGCAGCGGAGCGGCGCGCAGGCGCATAGCATCCTCGGCGAGATCGAAAGTCCCTTGTCAATGCAGGTGGCTGATGGCGCGCTCCGTGGATCCGTTCGGGCTGGTAACAGCCTTACGCAGGGCGGCGGCATCCGCGTTACTATCCAGCAGGTACCCTGCTCCCGCAATCGTTGCGGATGCGAGCCTCTGTGCGGTCTTCATCCAGACCGAGCTTCACACCGGCACTCGCCATAGTCTCTGCCAGCAGGAACCCGTAGGCGGGGCCGGATCCCGAAACGGCGGTGACCGCATCCATCTGATCTTCTGCACCTGCACCACTAGGCCTACGGTCTCTAGGATCTCTCGGCGAGCGCAAGCTGCTTCTCTAGTCACTGCCTCACTCACAGAGATCGCCAGCACGCCTTTTGCCCACGCTTGAGGGCGTATTGGGCATGCAGCGGATAACCGGCTGCCCCGCAGAAGAGCCTTCTGCAGCGTATCGGTGACTCCTGCCGCCACCGAAATGACGAGCGTCATCCGGGGCGAGAGCGGGCGAAATTTCGCGCGCCAGCTCGACGATTCCATAGGTTTAACCCCCAGAAGCACTCACGGATGCGCCGCTCGACCGCCTCACAGTTGGCTTCTGGGCATTGAGCTCGCACCCGATCACGACGGCATCTCGCCCTTTAGGACCCAACTGATGGCGCAAGCGGTCTGATGGGTTTTGCTGCGCACGGTGGCGCGGATAGCTTTGCGGGGTACCCACCCGCGATGAGCCCGGCTAGCGATGGAACCGTTCATGGAGCCGGTGCCGAGGAATGCTATATGTTCGGTCATCATCTCGATCCTTACTGTCTGCTTCGTTTCGTGTCGTGGGCGCATGCCGCCCGCACCACGGGGTTTGTTATCTAGCATACAATCCAACACCGGATCCGACTGTTCTCCGCATGTATCTGATACAGGGTTGCGGTTCGCGACTAGAATGAAAAACGATGAAAACATCGTCTGATTCGCTGCCGTGCCCACCTTTCTGCTGTGCACCGTGCTGGTTGGCGCGGCCACCGGTGGCGGGCGATTGATCTGCACTACCTCCTGGATATCATGCAGGAGCTCACGTTGCATTCGGAGGCGGAGCATCCGATCGTGACGGATCACAGCGATACCGTTCGACGTGTGCTGGTGTTGATCGCGGTGGGCGCGGCGGTCTCTATCATCTGGTTTTTACCAGCGGCGCACTACGCTGGTGTCTGTCAAGCGCAGATTCGCGGCGAAATCCCGCAGGAGCGCCGCCCGGGATTTCTACGGCAAACCCGCACAGCCTCACTCAGATTGTGGCCGTGGGTGCGGGTGCAACGGTGGTAAAGAGGTTGCCCCGCGCGAGCTGGGCGCACTCGTTTGCTGGGCGTCTGGCGGATCTGATGCGCATCCGCAGACCGTGCGCCCGGTGCTGGTAGCCTCGGCTGCGGCGGCGGGTTTAGGCGGCTGTACCAGGTTCCGGTGGGCGGTTTTGCTTTCTCCTGTTTGAGGCTCGGTCTTTAGCCCTGTCGCTGCGCAATATTTTCACGGGTGCGATCCTGATCTTTTGTGGCAACCCGCACCGCGCATCTGGTGATTCCGGATGCGCCCATTTACCCCGTCCCGCAGCTGCAGACCACCGGTGAATCGCTGCTGCTCGCGGTTGCTCTTGGTCTGGCTACATCACCCCTGGCGCTGTGGTTCCGGGCGGCGTCTCAACGCGCAGAGAGCCGCAAGACCACGAATCGGAACGTGCTCTGGCGACTTCTGGTACTTGTATTGGTGGCGGTGACCTCGACGTCCTGCCGGAGATTCTGGGAACGGCCGCCCGCTGACCCAGCATATTTTTCGATGCCGCATCCGGTTTTATCTTCGAGCTCCAGCAGGCTTGACGCTACCGCCTTAGCCGTGCGCTCTCTATGCCCTCGCGTTGCTGGCAGCTAAAGCGATCCTGGTGGTAGCGAGCCTGCGCAACGGTGCCTACGGAGGCACGCTCACACCGGGTTAGCCTTGTTCCGCCTGCGGTTTCGTGCTTACAGGCACTCTAATCCTCGTGTTCGCGACGCTGACTCAACTTCAACCGGGCGCGGGAGCGCTTCATGCATCAGAACTTCGGGACCGCCGGGCTGCTGGGCGCGGTCACTTTCCTGAGCCTGTCGATGAACGCCCTGCTATGCGCTGCGCCCTGATTCTCGGGTTCGCCGGGCAAGACTGGCAGGCGTATGCGCCTTTCGCGGTAGCGGTCGGAACGGCATGGGGTGTCAGATACCTGTGGATGCGCTTGGGCAACAAAACACAACCATCCCGCAGACCGTAACGTCTGGACAGCGTTAAGATCGGCTGGCTGAGCGCCTGTAAGGGAATTTCGCGTGCTTTACGCGTGTCGCACAAGCGGCATGCACGGGTTTCTTGCGTGGATGCGACTATAATAATTTACTTTACAGTGCATCTATTTTTAGGTGTGTTCGGCTTCTTCTACCCGCCGTCGGTTTCATAACCACAGTACTACGGGCGAAGATTCACCGGGTTTTCCGGGCTATACACACACCCGAAAAAGGGTGCCTGCCGCGCATCCGACTGCAGGCTCAAGCTCGACTATACATATGGTGTTGTGCAAGGTAACTTCGTGTTGTACGCTGACTTGGAGATATCTCTCGCTATCCTTAAAGAGCCCAATATTTCCGGGGTGTTTTAGGGCAACTCGTGCCCGTTTTGGGTACTATTGCGAGGTTATCCCGCGAAATTCCAGTTCGCAGCCTAGCCATACCGCTGACCGCGCCTTTAGCTGAGCTCTTACCGGTGCTCTAGCACCCGCTGGCTGGATTTTCTAGGCGGAAAACCACCCCGCCCGCACCGGCTCAACACCTGCCCACAGACTTTAACACCAGCCACAGCATCCGAGGGAGACACGATGAGCGATAAGAATCCTCATACCCTGAGCGCATACAGGATTCGCACCACCAGGGAGGTGCGCCTTTCGCAATCCTCGACGCCTCTCAGACTCTCGACGACTGTGCAGCACGCGCAGGAAGAATCACCCGCCCAAAACTCGGCTGCCCCTCAGGGATGCCGGGCCGGATGCGCCACCCAGACCCGCAGGCAGCGCAGGATCCGCAAGACGCGAAGACTCACGAGTCCGCCTCAGAAATCTGCCGAGGATTCCCCGGCCGAGAGCGCTCACGCTGCCCAGTCCACACCGTGGGGCTCACAGACCTCAAAGCCCCAGCCTGCCGAGGCAGAGCGCTCAACCCGCCGCCGTTGAGATCGATACGAACACCCCTGTGAGGCGCTTCCCCAGAGCATTTCGCGCCCGGACGCTGACGAGGCTGTTCACCACGAAAATACTCAGACCCGTCAGCTGCCGGTGCAGAGCCGACCTGAGCAGGGCCCGCTAAGCTCATATCTTTCGGAGAAACCACAGGATTCTGAGGCTCCTGAACCTGCCGCTGCACACGCGGAGACACTGGAGGCTGAACCTGCCGATAACATTCCGCAGTCCATCTCGCGCCCGGATGCTGACGAGGCTGGCGACGCGGAAGACGTGAGGACCCGCCAGCTTCCCCGCCAGGCCCAGGAACAGGGCGCATTCCCGTCCATCGCCGATACGATGTCTGCCGCTCGGGCAGAGCGCGGGTCTAGTACACCTGCCGACTCCGCCGCATCCGAGGCACAGGCTTCGACAGAGAAAACCGGGGCTAAGAAGGTGTATGAAGACACCATGCCCGCATCCGCAATTCCGATCATTACGGCGAACACCCCGGCGGTATCGGTCGGGGCACCGGCAAGCGGTCAGATAGCCGCGACCACGGGTTCGGTGCCTGCGGGTGCCGAGAAAACCCCCGAGCAGAAACGTTCGCGCGAGCTCAAGACCATTGTTACGGTAACCGCGATTCGTCACCGTTCTGCTTGCCGCATGCCTGGTGATGTATGGCTTCGGCTTTGGCGGCGGCGGAACCTTCAACATGATGCTCGGCTACGGCGGCGCTGTATATATGCTCGTGCAGATTGCGGCGTGCATTTTCGCGGTGCGCTCGAAGTCTCACGAAGGGCATGCGCATCCTGAATGGAATTAGCGCCGGATTGGGTATTATTCTCGCTGATCGTCACGGCGATCGTCTATGCTGGCTGGTCGGTGAGGATTCTTCCAGCCGGGGCCTATATCTTCATCATGGCGGATATTATTCTGAGCGTGATTATTGCTTCGGCTCGGTCGATTATCGAGGCAGCCGAAGGACGACGTTGAACCCGAGAGGTTAGCACGCGAATAGGGCGGTCGCTTTCAGCAGTCTGAAGGTCGGATGCGCCGGGTACGATCCCGGCGCATCCGACCTTATGCACGCTCTTGTGAAAAACACCAGTGCTCTACGGCGGAAAACTATCGGCTGGCACGGTTTGGGGACTAAATGCCTGTGTACCCCGTCAAAGGACTGCAGACACTTTAGTCCTAGAAAAACCTGCCTAATCGGCCGATTTAGTCACAGACTGTGACGTCATGCCTTATTTACTAGACACCGTGCTTCTTCCCGGTATAGCGCCTTCAGACCCTCGGTTGAACATGTATATATCTGAGCTGTATTTAGCTTACGAACATTAAGTTTTGATAAATCATCCCCGAGTATGAGGGTTTTAATGCCGCAAAGGCATGAGTATAGAAACTCAACCTATACACCAGACATGCTTGCGAACCATATTTTTGGGGAATCATGAGCACACGAGCAGCATCTCGGGAGCGTACACCGCCCTAGGCGGCGTTGAGCGTGCGCAAGGCATCCCGCAGCGTGGCTCGGGTGAGGTTACCTTCACGGCATACGTTGGCATCCGTGGGCGGGTACACGGTACGCGTTCTGTTTATGGTACCCCGTATGTGATGACGTTCTTCGCGCTTCTGGTGAGTGGCGAGTTTGACTAGCGACTGGAGCCACATACTGTTCCACCCGATGGGGCAGTTCATTCTGCGTATACGCGCTGGGGCATATTGTTGCGAACGTGTGCTTCAATTTTCGGATGGGCACCGGGCTGGTGCGGTCCGTCAATGCTTTTAGGCGCGGTACTGTGTGTGGCGGTTTCTCCGCTGTGGTTCCGACTGCTCACGAGCGGTAACCTGGCGCTGGATGCGCTGTGGACGCTCACGATCGTGCCCCTTGAGTTTTGTGGCGTGCTTGACGTTTTACATGCACGCGGTACGGAGGGATGGGCAGACCCTCCAGACCCTCGCACAGTGTCAGTGAGAGCATTCTCTAGTGAGCACCCGACGTTCGTTCTTCCGTCGGGTGCTCACTCTCGTCCGAAACTTTTCGCATGGGCGCCAAAGCGGGAGCGAAAAATTGCATGGGGAACACGGTCTTCGCTTCTGGATTTTAGATACCCCGCATATTCTCGCGCGTAACAGCGCATAAGAGCGGGTAAAAGCTCCACCTGTTAAGTGCAGTGTTACCAAAATAACGCCTTGTCACGGAATATTGAAACACTGTTTATGTGGCGTGGGGTGTCTCAGATTCAACTAAAGGTGTAAAAATTCTGCTGAAGACTAGCTTTCTACGACAAGTACGGCATTAGACACCCACTCGCCACAAGGAGCCCCGTCATGGACGACCACCGCCTCAACGCAGAGTCACGCATACAAAGCATTACAGAGCCGCCGCTTTTAGAACCTTCTAAGCCGCGGACTGCCAGACCTATCGCCTGGTCGAATTCTATATGTGCGATCCTTTGCGTGATAGCCGCAATTATTATTCCATTCCTCACCAAACAAACCACTCTCTCACTTGTGCTGTATGCGATCGGCGGTGTGCTCACAGTTCTCGCACTCATCATATTCACCCGCCGGAACCGGCCCAAGCGTGGCGACGGTCGCCCACAAAAAGCGTTGATATTTTTGGCGTTACACGTGCAGAACGCGAGTCTATCTACCAGCAAGCTACCGCTCAGCTTGAGGATCAGAATGCGAAAACGCGGCAGAAAAGTCTCTATACCTTTCTTGCGCTTGTCGATAAATGCCTTGAGGACGAAACTTTGAGCTACGAAGACCGCAATAAGGAGGGGCAGCGCATCGTCAATAAGATCAGCGGGTACATTCAGTCTCCGCCGATTTTTGACCCGCACGCCCTGGAGCTTACGCACGGCGCATTTCACGCGAAGAACGCCCTTCTGCGCGAAGAAGCTGAGCTGCGTTTCGGCCTGATGCAGCAGATTCGTGACCGTCTGCGCTCCCCCTCGGATGCGGGCGGCTACCAGGACGGCCCGTGGACGAACTTTGAATACGATTTTTCGGGAAGCACCTTCTTCTACCCCATCGAGTTCAGCCGAGTCTTCTTCAATAAGACCGCTGATTTCAGCGGGTGCACCTACATGTACGAAGCCGATTTTAGCGGCACGATCTACCGTAACTGGGCGGATTTCCGCGGTTCTACCTATCTGGCGCACGCAAACTTTAGTGGGTCTTCGTACCACGGCGCGGCATCGTTGAACGATTCCGTATACCGCAGCACCGCAGACTTTAGCGGCAACCTGTACCTGGATCAGGCGAACTTTAGCGGGTCTACGTACCATGAGGCGGTAACTTTCGTGAATTCCACGTACCGCAACTGGGCGGTGTTTCCGTAACTCAACGTACCTTGGCGCGGTGGATTTCAGCCGCTCTGAGTACCATAATCAGGCGAACTTCCATAACTCCGTCTACACCGGTACCGTGACCTTCAACAACTCCGTTTATCATAATCAGGCGAACTTCCATAACTGCGTGTACACGCGGGTGGCAAGTTTTGGCGACTGCACCTATCATCGGGCGGATTTCAGCGGGTCTGTCTACACGGACGACGTGCATTTCAATAACTGCCGTTACGGTGGCGATGTGTATTTCCGCCGGTCTGTTTATAACGGTTGGGCTGATTTTCAGGGTTCGGTGTACAGCAAGTGGGCGAATTACACGAGCTCGCTGTACTACGGTCTGGCGGGGTTCCATAACTCGACGTATGCCGACAAGGCGCTCTTTAGGGGTTCCGTGTATGGTAATGCGGTGACCTTCCAGGGTTCTGTCTTTACCGGCGCGGCACCCGCTTTCATGAATGTTGAGGCGTGGGCGCAGTACATTTCGTTCTTCGCACCGACAGAGAATGTCTTCTCTCTGGGGCAGGGCTACGCTATTGATACCGGTGCTTCCGGGCTGCCGAGTGAGTGCCCGCCGCTGGCTGTGGAGTATCGGCAGTATTTGGCGCATAAAAACGGGGAGCTGCAGGAGATCACCCAGCATCTTCACGGCGACGATGCGCGCAGCACCGATAAGCTGGGCCTTACCAAGGAACTTTCGGGGAGGCTGAAGTCTACCGTTGAGGAACTGCACGCTTGGCGCGAGAAAATCACGACGATCCCGCTGCAGGAGCAAGACCGCCAGCAGGTAGGGGTTTAGGGGTTCCTCTCCCCTGTCTCTTGCGCGTCCTGCGTAAAAAGGCCTTTATTCGAATAAAGCGTACTTTTCGCCTCTTTATTCGGATAAAGAGCCTTTTTTAGCGGCTGAAATCTGGAGGCGGTAAACAAGGATGCGGTAGGGTGAAGGGGCACGCCTCCAACCACCATGCAAGGAGCCACCCGCCATGACCGCCACGACAAGAGCACATTGAACGCTTCACGGCAGGAGCGATTTCTGAAAGGCCGTCGAACTGATAGACTCTGCCCACTCGTACACACGGCTGGGTGGGGTACATGCTCTCGTGGGGCTGGCGGATGAATACCTTGCCGATGAATCCTTATCGGCAGAAGAAAAGCACACGGAGGGCCAGCGCATCGTAGATGTTCTCTGCGCCTACATCCGCTCCCCTTTTGAGCTTGTATTTCGGTACGATGAACTCTCGCAGGATAAGCCCAGCCCGCACGGCGTATACAGGAACAACCACCAAGATTTCTATATGCACAGAGCGGAGCTTCTGGCAGAAGCGAAGGTGCGTCAGCAGGCTTTGCAGGAAATTCACCGCCGGTTGCGCCATTTTCCTCAGGGTGACAGAAGGAATTATGTAGAAGGCTCGTGGTCTGGGTTTGAGTACGATTTCTCGAATAGTGTTTTCTTCTACCCGGTTGATATGAAGGATTCCTGGTATCAGAGTTCCGTTGATTTCAGCGGGTGCACGTACTACGCCAGTGCCGAGTTCAGCGGTTCTACTTATGAACGGAGCGCCTATTTTTGCGATTCCACGTATTACGATTGGGTTTTCTTCAACAACTCAACCTATTGTGGTGATGCCCAGTGGAGCGGATCTACGTACCATGATTCGGCGCGTTTCAACTGGTCTGTTTACTATGGTGAGGTTTCCTTCCACGATTCTGTTTACGGCGGATCGGTCTTTTTCGACCAGTCTCTCTACTACGATGAGGCTTTATTCTATAGCTCTACTTATCGGGGCGAGGCCGGGTTCGACGGTTCGCTGTACCGGGGCTCAGTTTTTGTGAGCGATTCTGTCTTTGGCGGCGAGGTTTCCCTGTACGGGTCTGTTTTCTGCGGTACTTTGAATTTTGGTACCGACTTTTTCGGGGAACCGTATCCTTCGCGGTTTGTTCAGAGCGCACCCTGTTTTGTTGCTGAGAGGGATGCGCGGGCAACGTTATTTGGCTCATCCAGCAATGATTTTGTGGCTGAGGATAGCGGTTACTCTATAGCTCTCGGATCTGACGGTCTTCCTCTGGGATGCGGTTTTCTGTCTACAGGACAGGCAGACTATCTTGCGGCAAAGTTCCGGGAGGTGTACGAGGCGCGAACTTATCTTCGTGACTCGCAGGTCCGACAAGAGCGGCGAGAGCTTCAGGAGAAGTTGGAGTGGGTCAATGAAGAGCTACGAACCTGCCGGAAGGACGTTACTACCCTGCCGCTTAGCAGCTAAATTTCCTGCATGGATGAGCTTATCTACGGTAGTGTAGAAAAGGAATACACCACTCACTCATGAGGAATAGATAATCGATGCCTAAAGAACGCGAAGATGTAGAGACTAAATCGTCTGATAGTCCAGAGGTATATCAGCAAACCAAGTTTATGACATGGTTTGAGAAGGCTTTTCCCTGGCTTCTGGTTAGTGGAGCGGCACTCGGTCTAATTCTCGCGATTATTCTGCCGGTTATCTTTTTCCAGGAGAAAACGGGTGATCAGCTTAAAGCACAAAGTGATCTACGCTTAGCGCTCCTTTACACAACCGGCGGTGCGGTCGCTGCACTTGGTCTACTTGAGACCTACCGCAAGAATACTAATGACCGCGCCAAAGCAAATGCAGATATTAATGCCAGCCCTCAAAAACCAAGAACATCAGACGAAAGTTCTCAAAGAACAGATCCGGCAATTCGATGAAAATGCTTTCAAGGAACGTAAAGCAGAACGTCGGGAGCGTTATACCAAAGCGGTAGAACAGTTAGGCGATGAGAAAGCACCTGTTCGTATGGGTGGCGTATATACACTCGTTGGACTTGTGGACGAATGGCTCGAAGAAGAGTCTATAAGAAAATATGAGGACAGACTCAAAGAAGGACAGGTTATTATCAATAACCTCTGTGCCTATATTCGTTCTCCATTTACTCTTGCTGCTCGATATGATGAGTTATCTCAAGATAACCCTTCGTCTGATGGGATTTATAAAGATAATCAGCAGAAATTCTATATCAGATAAAGCAGAGTTCAAAGCTGAAGCAGACGTTCGTCTAGGAATTATTAAAGAAATTCACGACCGTTTACAAGGTTCAGAAGAAAATACCCCGGGAGTATGGTCAGAATTTGAGTATACCTTCTCAGGAAGCACATTCTTCTACTCGGTAGATTTTACAAAATCATACTATAAAAAAATTGTCAATTTTAGCAACTCCACATATAAGAGTCAGGCTAATTTTAACGGTTCTATTTATCAGCATAAGGCTGACTCAGTTATTCACTTTTACACAAAGCAGACTTTGGCTATTCACTTTCTATAAAAATAATATTTATTTCAAAAATTCTCTATGAAGATAGAGTTACATTTCAAGATTCCGTATATAAATCCCCAGAAAGAGTGTAAAAATACGGTAGATTTTAGTAGTTCTATATACATAAAAAGATGCTAATTTTTCTTACATAGAATGTTATTCTACGGCACTATTTGAATCATCGACTTATTGCGATGAGGTTAACTGAGTATTCCACTTATAATCAGAGGGTTGATTTAGGAAGATCGATGTATAAAGAAATAGTTATATTAACAGCTCTACATACAATGATTCTACCGTGTTTATTGGATCAATTTTCTACAATCCTATTTATTTTGGAGCCTACACCGATTCTAATCTTGACCTTGAGAGTGAACCTATTTCTTGCTTTAAAAAAACATTCCCTCACTTCTATTTTGAGTATGCTTATGATGATTCTGATTTGGAGGATCCTGATTATTGGGATAAAGATTTAGAAGAAAAATACGAAATAGATTACGAATACACTGAAATACATAAAATTAGAACACTTTTTGGGTCACGTGATAATAATTTTGAACTCGATGAATACTCAGGTTGTCCTATTACTTTAACTTCGAATACTTACCCATTGGCTGTAAATTTCTCACCTCAGATCAGAGGGAATACTTTAAAGGGAAGTTCCAAGAAATGAAAAAAATAAATAATAAACTTCTTGAGGCAAAAGCTCTCGGGGAGAATACCACGCTTTTAGACACACTGCGCTCTCTTAACAAAGAGCTCCATAAATGGCGGGAGGAAGTCACCACAGTAATTATGAAAGATGTAGCAACAGAAGATACGGAGAGCTAGTCAGCCCGCAGAGCTCCGGAGTGGTTATCAAAAGCTGTCCCAGAACTCTGCGACTCTAAGCCTTATTGAACAAAGTACCAGCGGCAGCTTATACCGTCGAGTTATCCCCTAATGCCCTACCAGAGTTTTTGGATTCTGCGGGAAACCGATACCTTTCCCTAGCACCCCCGAAAAATGGGTAGATTTGGAGACACAAGATACTTATATCTTCACAACCATCAAATATTTGTCAAGTAAACTTTAAGTCAAAATTTAGAAAAGTCTGAAATATAAAGTGAAGATGCGGTAGGGTGGTACTTGCACACACTCACCGTAAGGAGTCTACTCACCTATGAGCGATAAAAACAGCTGATGTAAAGCAGCCTGGATGGTTGCACGAAGCGAAGCTATGGGTAAAGAATGGGTAATAGAGCAGTGGCCTATGCCCTTCCTCGGGGTGCTAGTAGTAATAATAATATCCTGTTGTATCTGCTCACCCTACTTATCTCCCGAACGACGGGCCACTAACAACGACCATACATTTTTAGAATGGTATCTAATAGGCCTAGCTGCTATAGGCGTGGTAGTCTTATGTATACCACAAATCATTACTTCGAACCCTAAAAAATACTTTATTACCAGAGTTTTTGTCACTGGTATTACAGGTGGGGCATTTGCACTTCTTTTACCCATAGCTGTCAAAAGCACTACAACAGGTGTTGGTGGGCTACGACACTCTATCCTACTAGCAACCGGTGGTCTTCTCGCGATTCTTACCTTGGGTGAGACTCGTCGTAAAAACGATATCGACAAGCGCAAGAACAAGCAGGAAAAAAAGAAAAACGACAAGGATCACCGGCGACAGGTGAGGGCAGAACGGCGGGAACGGTATACCAAAGCGGTAGAGCAGCTCGGAAGCAAGGAAGCATCTGTCCGTATGGGTGGCGTATATACACTCGTTGGACTCGTGGACGAATGGCTTGAAGAAGAGAACTTATCTGAAAATAAAAGACTCAAAGAAGGGCAGGTTATTATCAATAACCTCTGTGCCTATATTCGCTCTCCATTCACTCTTGCATCTCACTACGATGAACTTATACAGGACAACCCAGGCACTGAAGGTGTCTATCAAGACAAAGTGCAAGAATTTTACGCAGACAAAGCAACACTAAACTCTGAAGCAGACGTTCGACTCGGCATTATTAAAGAAATTCATGATCGTCTAAGAGGTCTGAAAGAAGAAACTCCGGGCACTTGGTCATATTTTGAATATGATTTCTCAGGAAGCACGTTCTTCTATCCAGTAGACCTATCATATTCCTATTATTTGAAATCTATTACTTTCGACGGTTCTACCTACCAGGACTGGACTAACTTTAGCAGCTCCATCTACGAGGGTGAGTGCTGACTTCAGCAGGTCCATCTACAAGAATGAAGTCTATTTTAGCTCTTCTAAGTATGGGGATAATGCTTACTTCAGTCACTCTATTTATCAAGGAGAAGCCATTTTTAGGAGATGCGAACATAAAGGATCTATAATATTCAAAGAATCTATCTATGGAGGTAATGTAGACTATGAAAATTGCATTTATGGATCTAGAAATATAAATAATATTAAAGTAGATTTCACTAATTCAATTTATATAAGCGATGTAGACTTTTTCTGCTACTGAATATAACTTCAGTGCAGACTGTAGTAATTCAATTTATTGCGGAAAAATTAATTTTAGTGATTCCACTTTATTTTTCAGAGCGCCAATTTTGAAAAACTCAATTTATAATCAAGAAGTTAATATTGTCGCTACATATGAAGACTCCACATATTTTAATGGATCAATTTTCTATAATTCTGTTCACTTTAACAACTCTGAAGTTATACATTCTTACGGCGCCGACAAATCTTATTGGATCGACAAAACTGCAAAAATTCACAAAATATCCTCCTCATTTTTCTTCCACGTGCGATAGTTCAGAACTAGAGTACGAAGAACTATACGAAGAGTTGTATATTAAATACGGCGACCCTGATGTAAGTTTCTTTTATAAATTTACCATTAGGACTTTATTTGCGCGAACACAACAATAGCTTTGAAGTTTCACAAAACTATGAATACACATTAGAGAGGAATTCTAAAAATCTTCCAACTGCACTGTGATTTATTAACATCTTCGCAAAAGAATATCTAGAAGATAAATTTAAAATTATAAAGAGTGTATTTAATAAATTTCTTAAGGAAGAACCCTAGAGAAAATAAATTTTATTTAAATAATTTGAAATCTATCACGAAAGAACTTCATAAATGGCGTGAGAAAGCAACTTTAAAAGCAACTCCCGAAATTCATAAATTTTATGAAAATAACATACTAGAGAATCCTGAGGGCTAATCAGCTTATAGTGTTCTGGGACAGTTATCAAAGAATAATTGTCCCAGAACACCACGATGCAAAACGAAAATACTGGCGGCTTATAGACGCTCGTCCTTACTCTCCACCAAAGTTTTCAGGTGCAGTGGCATACTAGTACCTCCACCAGGTGCTCCAACCGCATCAAAATCAGGCTCTCACACAGGGTCCGATAAACCCCTGCGGCATATACTATTCATCTTCTTTGTAGACATAATCCTTGAAATAGTCAGGGTCGCCGTCGCTATCCAGCCAGAGCTCAAACCAGCTCAGGAAGTCCTGGCGCTCACAGCAGGGGCTAACGCCAACATCCGAAAAGCTCCACACCTCACCGGCGCACGGCCCGGCGGTAATCAGCTCATAGGTCATGCCGCATCCCCTCATCCATGAGCTCAACGCCCTGGTTCCCCAACTTATGTTCAAAGGACTCATCACTCAGCTGTTCTTCGTCCTCCTCAACCTCCCGAAGCCAGCCGTCCGTGAGCGTTAAAGGCCGGGAAAGGTCTTTGTGCTCAATCTCTGCGAGCCGGTGAATGGAACCGGTGCTGATATGCCCCATCGCCGGGTCACGCCAGCCGTCACCAACCTCCTGTAGAAACAGCCTGTACGCCTGCGGCAGGCGGGTGTTGCAGGCACGCTCAAAAGCAATAATGTCTGCCTCCGAAACGGTAGGCCCCAGGTCGATATTCTTCTGAGCGATTTTAGTCTTAATACGCTCGATCACAGCCGGGTATTCTTCAGGCTTGTAGATGGGCACAAAAACTCCTCAAAATAGGTTCTTCGGTTTCACAGGGTCAGCGCGAGCCTTTGTACTAGCCGCTGTACGCTGTTTCTCTTCCAGCGGTCCTAAAGTTATGGGTGGACTATGCCCATTAATTCCGGCTGAATTCATGCCATAATGGAAACACATATCCACCGTAATTCTTGTCACATGAACGAATTTAATAACTCCATCATTATCTACCAGCCGCATGCCGATCAACCCGCTATTGATGTTCGCCTAGAAGGCGAAACTGTATGGCTCAGCCAGCAACAGATGGCAGCGTTGTTTGAAACGTCCCGCACGAACATCGTTGAACACCTGGGGAACATCTATACCGAAGGTGAACTGGAAAAAGACGCAACCTGTCGAGATTTCCGACAGGTTCGCCAAGAAGGTAAGAGGCAGGTCAGCCGCTCAATCCCACACTACAACCTGGACGCCATTATCTCCGTGGGATACCGGGTCAAATCAGCCACAGCCACGCAGTTCCGTATCTGGGCCACCAAACGCCTGCGGGAATACCTGGTGCAGGGGTACAGCATTAACCAGCAGCGGCTTGAGCAGCTTGGGCAGATTGTAGAGGTCATGGCGCGGGCAGATAATCATCTCGTGGCCGGTACTGGTGAAGTGCTCTCAGCCTATATACCGAGCCTGCAGACCCTGCGTGACTATGACGAAGGCACGCTCTCTGATAGCGAGTCCACCGGGAACACGCCGGTGTGGCAGCTCACGCATGCCGATGCACAGGCAATCATTGCCCGTGCACGCAGCGAGTTCTCGCAGGACAGGCTTTTCGGACTCGAAAACGGGGATAAGCTCAAGTCGGTCGTCGCTACCATCTATCAGAGTTTTGCGGGTGAAGACCTCTACCCAACCACCGAACAAAAGGCGGCGAACTTACTGTACCTTATGGTCAAAGACCACCCGCTGGTTGACGGTAATAAGCGCAGTGCCGCAGCCCTGTTCATTGAGTTTTTATCCCGGAATAACCTGCTATTTTCGGCGGATGGCACACCGCTTGTCTCGAACAACGCCTTAGCGGCGATGACCCTGATGGTTGCCATGAGCAACCCGCAAGAAAAGGATCTAATGGTAGCCCTCGTGGAACGGCTCATTAGCCCGGTTACGCATTAGCCTCTGCTCCCCTGACCCGCTAAGTGCGCCCCTACTCCCCTACGAGAGTCTTCGGGTCCAGCGGCGTGCTCGTACCTTCCGCCAGGTGCTCTAGACGCCTCAAGATTAAACCTTCGCGCAGAGCCCAGGGGAGACGCGCATCGTTTCGATACCGAAGGTTTCCATCGCAGCCTCAGCCGCCATCGCACCCGCGAGAACCTGGTCGGCGCGCATCCGGGAAACACCGGGCAGGTCAGCGCGCTCGGCGGGAGCCATAGCCTCCATGCGGCGAGTCCACAGGCGCAAATCCGTCACATGCATCTCACGCTTCACATGCGGTCCCCGCAGAATACGGCGCCGCCCCGCAAATACGCGCCAGCGACCGGAACGTCTTCGAGGTGCCCACCACCATATTCGGCTCGCCAAATGCCATCAACCGCTGCGCCACCGGCTCAATCTGCTCGCGCACATACCTGCGCAGCCGTTTCGTCTGCTTCGGCGAAGGCGGCTGTTCATCAAAAAACTCGCGGGTCAGGCGACCGGCGCCCAGCGGCACCGACATTGCCGCATCCGGCAGAGCATCCGTACCCGTGGAGAACTCGAAAGACCCTCCCCCAATATCAAAATTCAGGATGCGCCCCGCACCCCACCCCTGCCAGCGGCGCACCGCGAAATAGGTGATAGCGGCCTCTTGATCGCCCGAAATCTCGCTCAAACTCACGCCGGTCTTCAACCGCACATACTGCAAAACCTCGGCGCCATTACCGGCCTCACGAATAGCGGAGGTCGCAAAGGCGAGCAGGTCTTCGGCGTTATTCTCAATGGCGAAATCGCGCGCAGACTTCACGAACTCGGTCAGCGCGGCGCGGCCTTCATCAGAAATATCGCCCGACGGTGTCAAATACTGCACCAGCTGCAGCGGAATCTTATGCGAGGCGTACGGCTCGGGGCGGGCGCCCGGGTGGCCGTCAAGCAACAGCAGGTGAACAGTATTTGAACCAACATCAAGAACACCGAGGCGCACGGCGCGCTCCTATCCCCCAGCCACCGCCGGGATAACGTACAACTTCATTAAGTGTGGCACAAGTCGCCGCATGATGCGCGCAATCCACCGCCGGGTCTGCGCGGGTTCGCCCGCCACGCATGGATGCACAGGCTAGGGAGCGCAAGTCGCGCATCCATGTAAATCTTGCCAAGCGCAACAATACGGATACGTAGCCCACACTTTCGTGAGCAGCGCATCCGTATTGTTGGGAAGAAGAAAAGACTAGTCCTTCTTAGCCGCAGTCTTCTTTGCAGTAGTGGACTTTTTAGCGGTTGTTTTCTTCGCGGTGCTCTTCTTGGCGGTTGTCTTTTTCGCCGCAGTCTTACGCTTCGCAGGCCCCTTGGCACGCTTTTCGGCGAGCAGTTCGACGGCGCGCTCATGGGTGAGCGATTCGATGGTTTCCGAGCGCGGCACCGTAATGTTGGTAACGCCGTCGGTAACGTACGGTCCGAATCGCCCGTCTTTGACCACGATATTCTTTTCACTGTTCGGGTCTACACCAAGCTCGGCGAGCGGGGGCTTAGCGGCGGCGCGTCCGCGCTGTTTAGGCTGCGCATAAATGTCGAGCGCCTGTTCAAGGGTGATCGTGAAGATTTCTTCCTCAGACCCAATCGACCGCGAGTCGGTACCTTTCTTCAGGTACGGGCCGAACCGCCCGTTCTGCACGGTGATTTCGTTGCCTTCAGCATCGGTACCGAGCACGCGTGGCAAGCTCATGAGTTTGAGCGCATCCTCTAGGGTTACAGTCGCCAAATCCATAGATTTGAAGAGCGATGCGGTGCGCGGCTTAGCGGGCTTGGGCTTCTTCTTCGGCTTGGGTTTGCCGTTCTTGTAGTATTCGGTGGGCTGGGCATCCAGGTATGCCTGAATCTGTTCCTCCGTCATCTCTTCGATAACTTCGGTGACGTAGGGACCATAACGGCCCGTCGCGGGCGATAATCTGGTTCCCAGAGGCGGGATCGGTGCCGAGCACGCGCCCATCGGATTTACCCTGTTCAAGCAGCTCTTTCGCCTTCTCAGCGGTTAGCTCGTCGGGCGCCAAATCGGTGGGAACGTTAGCGCGCACGGGGTCAGAGACCTCACCGGTTTGCGGTATTGACGGTGCCCTTCAGCTTCAAGGTAGGGGACCGAATTTACCCACGCGCAGCACAATGCCGTCAGCAATGCGGATCGAGTTAATATCGCGGGCATCAATATCGCCCAGATTATCCACGATCGGCTTGAGCCCGCGTTTCTTCTGCACCCCGCCGCCGAAGTAGAAGTCGCCCAGCCACTCCACGCGCGATTCCTCGCCGCGGGCAATGCGGTCAAGATCTTCTTCCATCTGCGCGGTGAATTCGTAGTTCACGTAGGGGCCGAAACTGGTTTCGAGCAGGCGCACCACCGAGAACGCGGTCCACGAAGGTACGAGTGAGCCGGAACGCACCTGCACATAGCCGCGATCCATAATCGTTGAAATCACGGCGGCGTAGGTGGAGGGGCGCCCAATGCCCAGCTCGTCAAGAGTTTTCACGAGCGAAGCCTCAGTGTAGCGGGGCGGGGGCAGGGTCTCATGCCCGGTGGCTTCAAGTTTTTCGGCGGTAAGCGAGTCGCCCTGCGCGAGCGCGGGCAGGCGTTTCTCGGCGTTCTTGGCGTCGCGTTCTGCCAGGCGGGTTGCGTCTACACCTTCCTCATAGGCGGCGAGGAAGCCGCGGAAGGTGATAACGGTGCCGGATGCTGCGAACTCGGCGTCGCGCCCGTTGGATGCGGTTGCCCCTAGCCGCACGGATGCGGTCGAACCGGTGGCGTCTGCCATCTGCGAGGCGATGGTACGCTTCCAGATCAACTCGTACAGCCGGTATTCGTCGTTGGAGAGCGTGCCGCGCACGGCGTCAGGGGTGCGGAAGGCGTCACCCGCGGGGCGGATTGCTTCGTGCGCCTCCTGCGCGTTTTTGCTCTTGGAGGCGTAGGTGCGCGGCGCGGAGGGCACGTATTCGGTGCCGTAAAGTTCGGATGCTTGGCGGCGTGCCGCCTTCACGGCCTGGTCTGAGAGTGCCACCGAGTCGGTACGCATATAGGTGATGTAGCCGCTCTCGTAGAGGCGCTGGGCAACCTGCATGGTCACGCGCGATGAGAAGCGCAGCTTGCGTGCCGCCTCCTGCTGCAGGGTTGAGGTGGTGAACGGCGCTGCGGGGCGGCGTTTATATGGTTTGGTTTCGACCGAGCGCACCGCGAAGGGGGCGGTGGTGAGGGCTTCGGCGAGGGTGCGCGCATCCGCCTCTGAGAGGTGGGTGACCTTGGTGGAGGTGAGGGTGCCGTCATCGGCGAAGTCTTTGCCGGTGGCAACTCGGGTGCCGTCGACCGCCACGAGTTTGGCGTCAAAGCCTTCGCTGCTGGTGGTGATGAAATGTCCGGTTAGATCCCAGTAGTTGGCGGCGACGAATGCCATGCGTTCGCGTTCGCGTTCAACAACGAGGCGGGTTGCCACGGACTGCACGCGACCTGCGGATAGCCCGCGGCCGACCTTGCGCCAGAGCACGGGTGAGATTTCGTAACCGTAGATACGGTCAAGAATACGGCGGGTTTCTTGGGCATCGACCAGGTGCAGGTCAATATCGCGCAGTTCCCCGAAGGCGCGTTCAATGGCTTCGCGGGTGATTTCGGGGAAGGTCATGCGGTAGACGGGAACCTTGGGTTTCAGAACCTCTTTGAGGTGCCAGGCGATCGCTTCACCTTCGCGGTCACCATCGGTTGCGAGGTAGAGGGCGTCAACGTCTTTGAGTTTGCGTTTGAGTTCGGCGACTTTTTTCTTTTTGTCGGGGTTAACCACATAGTAGGGGTCAAAATCGTCGTCGATATTGACCGCGAACTTGCCGACCGGGCCCTTTTTCAGGTTTTCGGGCAGTTCGGAAGGCTGCGGCAGGTCACGAATATGTCCCATGGACGAATCCACCAGAAATTCGTTTCCTAAATAACCGCTGATAGTCTTCACCTTCGATGGTGACTCAACGATCAGCAGCGCTTTTCCGTTCTTTGCCTTGGTGGGCACGGCTCTCCTCATATTTGTATGGTGTAGATGCGATACAACAATAGCGCACATTCTGGCGGTTACGCCTATTAGGTGCGCTTATCACGCATGTGTCTTATCACGTTTTACAGCTTGTGTTTGGATTAAGGGTGTGGATGCAACGATACCAGTTATTATGCACGTCTGTATCGAGTTGGCAACCGCAGATATGCGCCTTAGGCGAGCTGGCGGGCGAAATTAGTTGTACGGAAAATACCCTTCGCCCTGAGCCGGGAAGAAGCGGGTATTCGCGCCCGTACACTTTGCGCGGCACAATGCGCACCCACTGCATGAGGTGCCCGCTTTCGTAGTGGCGCAGGCCGAAAGTGTGCACGAGCGGCGGGGTCATTTCGGGCGGCAGCCAGTGCGCCACGCCCTGCACGATCACGGAACGGATGCCGTTCTCTAGTTCCTCGTCGATTTCAAAGGAGACGCGGCGGCTCATAACCACGGCGGAGAAACGGTCGCCGCGGGTGGTGCGCAGGTAGATTTCGTGGTCGGCTACCCCGTAGAGAACCGGCAGCACGTCTACAAAATTGCCGTCGGTGAGCACGAGTCGCCCTAAGTTGTTGGCCTGCAGGCGCGCCCAGCAGTCTTCGGCGCTCATTTTTCTTGGTGGTATCTGGGGTGTCTTGCATAGTCATTCTTTTAGTGTAGGGGTTTCTTCGTGCCGAAATTTGTGATATACGGCGCGGCAAAGGCGTGTTTTACGGGGTCCGCGCTGGGGTGCCGGGGGTTAGCTGTTTTCGTCTGCGAAGTGCAGAAAGCTTTTTTCGACGAGTTCTCGAATAGCGACCAGCAGGGTATCGCGCGGATGCTCGTTCTCGGTGCCGAAGGCGGCGCGCGCATCCGGCGTGTAGTCTTCCCAGCCGAGAAGCACGGCGAGCGCACCTAAAATCTGCCCGATGCTCAGCTCACCGTCGCATGCGGAGACGAACCCGGCGGTTTCGGTTGAGAGCAGAATTGTGCGGCACAGCCCGGATCCGGCACGCAGCAGAATCACGTTTGGATGCTCGGCGCCGGGGCGGCCGTGACGTTCTTCGGTCACGTCTTCTGCGACGACGAGGTGGGTTTCGGCGAGCGCCTGATCGGTCAGGGCGGTGAGGCGGTCGAAGCGTGCCACGGCCTCGGTGATGCTTTGCGCGATGGGCTGGGCTATGGGGTAGGTGATGTCTTCGAACCGGTTTAGGGGCGCGGTTTCGGTGGTGTGCGCTGGGCGGCGGAGCCAGAGCATCCCGAACCCAATAGAATGAACGTTCCGGTTTTTAAAGTCGTCGAGATAGGCACGGTAGGTGTTCTCGTAGTGGTCGCGGTCGCGGTTTTCGCTCGCGTCTTTGAGCCAGGTTTCCGCATAGGATTCGGGGGTGAGCACTTCGCGCTGAATTACCCACGCTTCGCTCGGGGTGCCGGTGGCTGATTCGGCGAACCAGGTGCGCAGGCGCGCATCCCAGGGCTGCACTTCGCCTGTGTTGTCGCGGTGAATTTCCCAGTTGCCGAGCATCTGGGCGCGCCCGCCGGGTACCAGCACCTCGGGGATGCGCCGAATAAGCGTGCTGACAATATCATCACCGGGCAGCCCGCCGTCACGGTACGTAAACTGGTCGTCGCTGCTTTCGTTTGCGCGGCGCGGGGTAATGACGAACGGCGGGTTTGAGACCACAAGGTCGAACTGCTCCCCCGCCACGGGTTCCAGCAAAGAGCCTTGTCGAAGGCTGACGCGGGCTTCTAGGTTCTGCGGGTCGAGTTTCAGGGCGGGGGCATTCAGCAGCAGATTAAATCGGGCGAAAGCGAGGGCGCGCGGTGAAATATCGGTGGCCGTTACGTGGTCTGCGTGGGCGAGCAGGTGGAAGGTCTGAATACCGCATCCTGTCCCCACGTCAAGGGCACGCGCCACGGGGGTGCGCTCGGTAATCTGCGCCAGGGTTAGGGATGCCTGCCCGATACCCAGAACGTGATCTTTGCGCAGCACCCCGGGTCGCTGATGCGCCCCCAAATCAGAGGCCACCCACAGCTCGGTGCCGTCATCAGCCGAATGCGGTCGCAGGTCAAACACGGCGCGGTAATGCGGTTCTTCGCCGGGATTCTCTGGGGTGCGGGTATTTTCTGACTCCGCCGGTTCCACGAGGTTTGCCGCGATAAAGTCATTCAGCGCGGGTTCGCCGCCGAGCGCATCGGCAAGTTCCGCGCGGGTTAGGGTGCGTGCGAACAGGAAAAACCCGATCATGCGCGCCAGGCGGCGGTCGGGGTCGGTGGTGTTCGCATCATCAAGGATGTTCTGTACCCGCCAGGTGCCGGGCACAACCTGGTCGCGCGCCATTGCCTCAAAAGCGCGTTCCCCCAGCAGTTCACGCACCCCGTCGTAGCTGTAGTTAAGCCTCTCAAGGGCGCCTCGGATGCGCTCAAGCCGGGCGGTATCGTCGCTTATGGGGGTGTCGGGGATGCGGGAGTACAGTTCATCAGCCATACTCCCCATTCTAAGCGCCCCGTTTCTTAACGCCGCGAGCAGGTGGTTTTTGGCCGAGCAGGTAGTATTTTCCCTACCTGCTCGTACCAAAACCACCTGCTCGCGTTATTCCCACTCGATCTTGGGGGCGGGAACTCCGCTATGCCTTTACCGTCAGCGCGGGTTTGATGTCCTTCACAATGGATTCGAGCATCCGCAGGTTGAAGTCCACGCCCAGCTGGTTCGGCACGGTCAGCAGCACGGTATCTGCCGCCTGAACGGCAGCGTCACGAGCGAGTTCTTCGGCAATCAGGTCGGGTTCGCCAATGTAGCTGCGCCCAAACCGTGAGAAGGTATTGTCGATAATACCGGTGTAATCCTGCGAATCTTCCTGCGCGCGGCGGCCAAAATAACGCGCCGAATCGGCATCAATAATGGGGATCACCGAACGCGAGACCGAAACGCGCGGCACGCGGGTGTACCCTGCCTTGGCCCATTCCTCGCGGTAGAGGCGAATCTGCTCCGCCTGCTGCTGGTCGAAAGGCACACCCTTATCTTCGAGCATCAGCGTTGAAGACATGAGGTTCAGCCCCTGCTGTGCAGTCCACACGGCAGTGCTGTCAGTTCCCGCACCCCACCAGATGCGTTCGCTCAGACCGGGTGACTGCGGCTGCACGGGGGCGTACTTGCCCTGTACCCGCGCGGAGGGTGCCATGCCCTCACCCCGAATAGCCTTCATAAAGATGTCGAGGTGGCGGCGTGCCATCGCACTCTCATCTTCACCTTCGGCGGGGTAATAGCCGAAACTCTCGAAACCGCGGATAACGGATTCGGGCGAGCCGCGTGAGACACCCAGCTGCAGGCGCCCGGCAGAAATCAGGTCGGCCATCGCGGCGAGTTCGGCCATATACAGCGGGTTCTCGTAGCGCATGTCGATCACGCCGGTACCAAGCTCAATGCGGCTGGTCTTCGCGGCGATCGCCGACAGAAGCGGGTACGGGGTTGCCTGCTGCTGATCGAAATGGTGCACGCGGAAGAAAGCACCGTCCAGACCGATGTCTTCGGCGCCTACCGCCAAGTCGATAGCCTGGTGCAGTGAGTCGGATGCGCTGTTCACGCGCGAACCGGGAATTTCGGCCCAGTGCCCAAAAGAAAGAAAACCAAGTTTTTCTCTGTGCCCGGCTGTGGTTCAAGATTTTGTACCGCAAGTTCGGTTTTCTGAGTTTCTGATGCGTTCATTGTTATGCCTTTCGTATTGCCCTACAGGGGGTATTTCCTCGTGTATGAGCATTCAGCATACAATTATTTACTTTACAGAACAAGCTTTAAATAATATGAGTAAACCCACCTATATAATTACTAGTCAGAGTGCTATTCGATATAAAGTATATGCGTCATATTAGGTAATGGTTTATTTATATTTTTTACGCGCAATACTTACCTCAAAGTAACGAATGTGCATTTCTTCTACCCTTAGCATATCCATACCTCGTTCAAATCTTTTATGCATAAGACCCCGACAGAAAAATCATATGATTCATTATTTTCTAGGTGCAGGTACTACAGACATTGTTTTTCTGGCTCGGCTCTTCAAGATGCACCTGAATTTTAGGAAATACTCGATATAAGACAGGTCATGACATAATGGCAACGCTCTGTCACAGTGGATCTCGCTGACCATGACGTCACGCACGCGTTACGAAGCCCCACCAGCCTTGAGTTGGCGGTGCAGCGCGGTTTTTTGGGGCCATTGCGCACGGCAAACACTCACGACAACTTCAAACGCAAGGATATTTTCATGAGACGAGGCCTCTCTCGCCGAAACCTGGTGACCGGAACCGCATGGGCTGCGCCGCTTGTGCTGAGCACCGCCGTTATTCCGGCATACGCATCATCATCTGCCGACGACGGCCCCTGCCTAGACCCCGATAAAAGCTACGATATTTTCGCCAAGGATGTGCGCACCGCCGCGCAAAACCGTGCAGCCGGTGAAAAAGGCTACGAAGAAATTGTGGTTCCCGACTATGCCTCGTATATGCGCTTCTACCTGCGCGGCGGGTCGGGCGGTAGCCTGGCGACACGGTACTCGGAAGCCACAGGATATAACAGAACCGGCGGTACTGGAGGCGGCGGCGCCTACATTCAAGGGAACCGTCAAGGTAACACCCGGGCAGCGCATCAAATTCTATGTGGGTGCCAGCGGCGTCGGATATTATGACCGCCCCGCCAAAGGCGGCGAAGGGTACGGTAACGGCGGTTCGTCTGCGGCACTGCCCACCGAACTGGGGTCAGATGTACAGGGCAAGCTGAACAGCCACAGCAATAAGGTTACGGTCTATTCGGGCTCCGGCGGCGGTTCTTCGGCAATCGTCATGGTCGATGCGAAAACCTCCCAAGAAACCGTACTCGCCGTTGCCGGAGGCGGCGGAGGCGCAGGCGCACGCGGGCTCACACACGTCCTTTACTTACGGGGGAACCTGGATAACAGACGACCCAAAGTCCTATAAAACCTCTGATCTATATATTGGTCAGGGAGGCTACGGAGGCACTGACTTTGTGTCCGAAGGGTTGGGGCGCTCGGGGCAGGAACGTTACTATCAGCACTACGACGCCGAGATTCTGATTCCATCCGGGTCGAATGGCAGCAACACGGCTGGCGGCTCCGGCGGCGCCCTCGCCACTATTACGGGAGATAAAGAGCTGACCTTTTCCTCAACCTCACGAACAGAGATTCATACCGGAAATACCGCAGGCAAATCCGGGGGCTCTGGGCCCAACGGCAACGGGGCTGACGGCGTTGTTGCCTACGGGTATGCGCTCAATACTGCAGGCAACACAAGCGATGACCGCAATGGTATCGGATACATTGTTTCCGGAGGCGGTGGCGCGGGCTACGGTGGAGGCGGATCCGGTTCGGCGGTGGCTGCCGCATCCGAAAATCCCGTGTATATGTATGATGATGCCGCATTCGTGGGCGTTGCCTCGGGAGGAGGAGGCGGCGGCGGAAACTTTGTGTCTCCCGACGTGATCAATCCCTATGTTAGCGCCGAAGGCGGGGCAGAATGGCGGGGAGAAATCAGAGACGGCACAATTACGTATTCTTTCTGCCCTTCAGATCCGAATAAGCAGCCCGATCCGGAGCCTACCTCGCCCGAAGGCCCAGAATACTGGACATAGCTAGCGCGGAACTCGTAGCCTAGAAGCATCTACACCGCTGTGGGGCGCTCGCATCCTGTTCAGATGCGAGCGCCCCACAGGTCATTCTGCCTCAATAATTTTTTTGGGCGGACCGCTGCTGTTTTACCTAAGAGCGCAGGTCTGCGGGGGTATAGTGGGTGGATGCGTATTTGGTCTGCCCACCCGTCCCTTCTTGACCGTCGCGCCCTGATCGCGTGCTGGCGTGAGAGCCTGCTTGCGCAGAAAGTGCTGCGCGGGCTCACCCGAGGGTACACGAATCATCCGCAGCTCATTCGGTTTCGTGCGCATTCTCAGCCGGTGGAGGCTATTGGGGCTTATCTGCACGGGCTCGCCGATGAGGCGCAGCTGCGCGGGTACTCCTTCAACCGTTCGCTGATCGCCGCTGAGCAGGGGTAAGAACCTGGAGCCTATTGCCGTGACCGAGGGCCAGCTTGCCTACGAATTGAGCTTTCTGGCACACAAAGTTGCCGGGCGAGATGCCGATTGGGAGCCTATTCTTACCGAGCGTCTCGCGAAATTCACCCAGGCCGGTAAGCCCGCGGTGCACCCCGTGTTCGAGGTAGTCCCAGGCGAAATAGAGGCTTGGGAGAAGACTAAGGAGTTCTAGTCGGAGCGCTTTATGCCGAGGCAGGAACCTCTAGCAGCGGAACCCACAGTTCCATCGTGTAGTCTGCCGCCTGCATATCGCCGCGACCGTACACCTCCAGGCCGCCTAGCGGGCGGTACTGCGGATGCGACGGGAAGAACTCACGCTCAAAGCTCTCAAAACCTGCCGGAATAGACCGCGAAATCGGCCCGGTAACCTCAACCACCGCGTAGGTGCTCGCGGGAAGTTCCAGCAGACCCAGCCCAAGTTTATGCGCTGAGGCACGGTCATCAACCAAAATGCCGGCCGTGTAGCGCACGAAACCGTCGGTACTGGGTTGGGTGCACACGCCAATGTACTGGGTGACCGCCAGAATATCGAGCATCGCCGGGGATGCCTTCTGATTCAGCTCATCCCACAGCGGCGTAAAATCATCCCCCAGCTTATACACCTGGGAGACTCCCGCGACCAGCAAAGAGCCGTGTTTCTCAATGCGCGCGGGTGAAACCGTCACGGGCGCCTGTACGGAATCGCTCATGAGATACCAGCGTGGGTGCTCTGGCGGTCAGCCGCGCATTCGGGCACGCAGCGGCGTTTCGCATCGTCGGTGGCGCACTCGGGGCACAGGAGCACGAGTTCGCGGCAGCTCTCATTCGAGCAGTTCTCGAACTTATTGGACGGTGCCGAGCAGCGCTCGCACTGACCGATCGTGACGGTATCCGGGGTGAACTCCATGTGCATGCGCTTATCGAACACGTAGAGCGATCCCTCCCACAGGGACTTATCGCCGTACTTTTCGCCGTAGCGCACAATACCGCCGTCTATCTGGTAGATCTCTTTGAATCCACGGTTTTTCATGAGGGCGGAGAGGATTTCGCATCGAATACCACCGGTGCAGTAGGTGACGACGGGCTTATCTTTCAGGTCGTCATACTTACCGGATTCGATCTCGCGAATAAAGTCGTGGGTGGTGCGAACATCGGGCACCACAGCGTTCTTGAACTTACCGATTTTAGGCCTCGAATGCGTTGCGTCCGTCGAAGAAGACGACTTCATCGCCGCGTTCTTCTACAAGCTTGTTCACCTCTTCGGGTTTGAGGTGCACGCCGCCGCCGACCACGCCGTTTTCGTCTACTTTGAGCTCGTCGGGAGCGCCGAACGCCACGATTTCATCGCGCGCTTTGACCGACAGACGGGGAAAGTCTTCGGCACCGCCCTCAGACCATTTGAATTCCATGTTCTTGAAAGCCGGGGTACTGGCGGGTCTCTTTGGTGTACGCCTTAACCGCGCTGATTTCGCCGCCGAGCGTGCCGTTAATGCCGTGTTTGGAAATGAGGATGCGCCCGCGCAAACCGAGCTTCTCGCACAGGGCACGCTGCCAGAGCATGACCGCCACGGGGTCGGTTATGGGGGCAAACTGGTAATACAAGATAATTCGATTCTGAGCCACCCTCCTATTTTACGCTTTCTGGGTACATCGTGTGTGCCGTGGCGGCGGTGCTCGTCCCGTAACGTGGCCGATAATCCCTGTTCTCCTGCGGGATGCGCCCGCGATGATGGGGTGCATGTGGTTTCTTTCACCATGAGGTATGTCTCGTCGTTTTTCTGCCCCATCGCACCGGCTGGTTTCGCCGTTTTCTGGTAGCGAATACCTTCCTGCTGGGGCGAGCGGAACATACCGGGCGCCCTGCGATTGCCCACGCCGGTTTACCGTACCCGAGGTTTTACAATGGTGTGATGCGCCCCGAACCTTCCTGCGACTCCCCGGCTGATGAGCACCCCGGGTTCTCCCCTGCCTCGCGCCCCGACGAGAACCTTCGCGAACAGCTGAGCAGGCTTATGCCCAAGCTCCCCGGCGACGGTTCGCTGCCCCCGCAAATCACCCATGTGCACCGCATTCCCGCACGTGAAGGGCAGTATTCGCCGTGGCCGCACTGGCTGCACCCGCGCGTGATTGAGGCATTCGAGTCGCTGGGCGTGCACGAACCGTACACCCACCAGGTGCAGGCGGCACAGGCAGCGCATTGTGCCTTCGATGCTGCACTCGCCGAAGACGCGCACCGGCTCTCCTTCGGGCGAGCATCCGGGACAGGGGCACGATGAGTCGGGCACAACGGCGCGGCATGTGATTGTGGCGACCGGGACCGCATCCGGAAAATCGCTGAGTTACCTCATGCCCGCTTTCGATGCCCTCTACCGCGGGGCGCGCCGTGAACCGCTCAGCACCACGGCAGCAGATACGAGTTCCACGGGATTTTATCAGAGAGCGAACGTTCTATATATTTCACCGGCGCGGGCACTCTCAGCCGACCAGCTCAACGCCATCACCGCCTATCATCTTCCCGGGCTCAACGCCGCCACCTATGACGGCGACACCCCGGCGCAGGAGCGGCGGTGGGTGCGCGAACACGCTAATTTTGTGCTCACCACCCCGGATATGCTCAACTACGGAATTCTGGGCAACCACCGGCAATGGGCGAACTTCCTGCGCGGGCTGCGCTATGTGGTGCTTGACGAAGTGCACAGCTACCGCGGCGTGTTCGGCGCGCATATCGCCAATCTGCTGCGCCGCCTACGCCGAGTCTGCGCGCTCTACCGCGTAAATCCGGTGTTTTACGGAGCATCCGCCACGAGCGCGAACCCTGCCGAGTCTTTCGCCAAGCTCATTGGAGTGCCCGAGGGGAACGTTGACGCGATTACCGCATCGACCGCACCCCGCGGAGAATCCACCGTCATCCTATGGGAACCGGAGTTCCTGCCCGATACACAGGTGACCGATAAACTCGCCGCCGGCGCGAGCGCCTTCGACACCCGTTCCGAGGCGGAAAAGCAGGCACCGCAGCGTATCTCCGCTATCGAACAGGGCGCGCAGATGCTCACCGACCTGGTACTCTCGCGCACCCGCACGCTTGCCTTCACCCGGTCGCGGCGCGGTGCCGAGCTGATCTCTCAGCGAGCGCAGCGCTACCTTGATGAGACCGAGGCGGGGCTGGCGCATCGGGTGGCGGCGTACCGTTCGGGGTATATGCCCGAGGAACGCCGTGAGCTTGAGCATCGGCTGCGCACCGGCGAACTGCTCGGGCTGGCAAGTACCTCTGCACTTGAGCTGGGTATCGATATTTCCGGGCTGGATGCGGTGCTCGTGGCGGGCTGGCCCGGAACCCGCGCATCCTTTATTCAGCGGATTGGGCGTGCCGGTCGCGGGGGTCAGGATGCGCTCGCCGTGCTTATCGCTGGGGACGATCCGTTGGATACGTACCTGGTGCATCATCCGCAGGCGATTTTTGGGCAGAGCGTGGAGGCTACCGTTTTCGACCCGACGAACCCGTATGTGCTTTCGCCGCATTTGTGCGCTGCCGCGGCGGAGTCGCCGTTGCGTGCCGAGGAGCTTTCGCTGTTCGGCGAGCATACTGAGGCTCTGCTTAACCGGTTGGTGCAGCAGAATTATCTGCGCCGCAGGGCGGACGGCTGGTATTGGACGCACGCGGAGTCGGCGACGAATCTGGTGGATCTGCGTGCCACCGGCGGTGGTCCCTATCAGCTGATTGATGCCGAGGATGGTTCGCTGATAGGCACAATGGATTCGGCGCAGGCGATGACTCAGGGGCACCCGGGGGCTATCTATATTCACCAGAACGCCCAGTATTTGGTGGAGTCCTTGGATGAAGCGGCGCGCGTTATTCTGCTCTCGCGAGTGTACCCCGACTATTACACGCGGGCGATTGAGGCGACCGAGGTGAAGATTCTGCAGGAAAAGGCGGGTGTGCGGTACGGGTTCGACTGTACTCAGCCCGGTACTGCTGGTCTGACGCTGCATCGCGGGCGAGTTCAGGTGACCGATCAGGTTATGGGCTTTCAACGGTTTTCGGTGTACGGCAGTGAGTACCTGGGCGATGAGCCGATGGAGATGCCGCCGAGCATCCTGATGACCGAGGCTATCTGGTTTACCTTTGACCCGAGCTACCTGTTTGCCGCCGGTGTGGCTGAGCCGGATGCACCCGGCACCCTGCACGCCGCAGAACACGCCGCCATCGGCTTATTACCGCTGATTGCGACCTGCGACCGCTGGGATTTAGGCGGACTCTCCACCCTGTACCACGCCGATACGGAACGCCCCACCATCTTCGTATACGATGCAGCACCCGGCGGAGCAGGCTTTACCCAGCGCGGGTTTGAGGCGGTTCGCACCTGGCTGGGCGCAACCCTGGACGCCATTGATTCCTGCGGATGCGAGAGCGGCTGCCCCTCCTGCGTGCAGTCCCCCAAATGCGGCAACCGCAACGAACCACTGTCGAAGGCGGGCGCACAAAACCTGTTGCGGGCGATGCTGTGCTCGCTCGATGAGGCCGGGTAGCGGCACCGGCGCGGTGAGGGCAGACGTGCCCTTTACGAGGTGCCGTGCTGGGATGATGGCTCGTCTAGCGCCGCCATTATTGATACAGCACCGAGGTGCCGTGAACACTTTGCGGCAGGGTCCGTTATGGCCCGCACATGGCTACTCGTCACCGGTGTCATCGGGTGCCCCCGCTCGCGCCTGGCCTTTTGCGTCGCCCAGGAAAGCGAAGGGGCCGGTAATAGGAACACTGACGCGCACATCCATCGTGTCGGGGCGGGAAGGTTCGGTGCAGGCGGCTAAGTTCGCCCCGTTTCCTGGGCGATGCGCGCGGCGTTCGCGCACGGTTCTCCTTCGCTTAGGCCCCTGAGCGTGTCGGCGGCGGCGAGAGCGCTCAGGTCAGCCGCAGTGGCGGCGCGCCGGTGGGCGGTGTAGGCGCCCGCCGCTCCGAGCGTGAGTACCGTGAGGATAAGCACCCCGGCGATAATGGTGAGGGCAAGCACGGTGCCGCTGCCTTCTTCTGTGGCACGCCCAGCCGAGGCGGTGCGGGGTGTGGGAGCATTAGCACGTAGTACAGAATGTTTATTCTTCATGGTGTGCGGCTTCCTCAGTATCTTGGAGCCCCTCGGATCCTTCGACGCTGGCGGTTGCCTGCGCGCGGAGCGTCCAGCCGGTGGTTGCGCCGATAACCCCGGGTGCTTTCCGTTCGGCGCTCACACGCACCGTGTTCCCTTCGCGGGCAATGCTCACGGCGGCATCCCGGTCCGTTTGGGAGACGGCCGTGTGGATGCTGGCTTCGGTATCTCCCCGGGCGGCGGCGCGTGCGGCAACCCGCGCAGCATCCTCTAGGCGAACCTGCGCCGCCCCTGTTGCGACGGCACCTAAACAGAGGGCCAGTACGAGGGTTACCCCCGGCAGCACCACCGCGAATTCGGCGGTTACCGCTCCGTGCTCAGTGTCAGAGGGGTCTGCGGAACGTATTTTTGAGGGGCCGGGTGCTGGGGAAGGTTCACGCACCCGCCACGGCGAATATATACGCATGATTATTCACTCTTTACTGATGTATTACGGCTGCCAAGGCGTGCAATTCCCACCGGGTAGAGCAGGAAATCACACACCACCCCGGGTGCACCAGCTAAAGGAGGAACACCCGGGCGGCGGCGCATAGTTCTACCCAATGGAGAGGGCATTACGGATTACCCCCAGCAGCATTTCACGTACCTCATCTGATTTGAGGATGGCCACCAGCAGCCCCGCGAAACCGACGGCGGCGAGCATCACAATACCGTATTCCGCAGTGCTGGCGCCCTCTTCAGGGTCGCCCACCGGGGCGCGGGCGGCGGTGTTAGCCCCGGTGGCGGTATACGCGGCGGTAATACGGTCGGTGTCAATCATCCCGGTTGGCAGCTGGGCGAACTGGGAGGCTTGGCGGCACAGGGGTGTGCACACTTCGGTGGTGCACCCGGTGTCGTGGGTCGCCAAAAATTCCTGGTTTGCCAGTGCGGTAAGGGAGGGGTATACGGCGGTCATGGTTATTTCCTTTCATGGATTTTTATTAGGTTGCGGTGTCTTACCCTGCCAAGGTAGGCAGCAGCGACACCAAAATCGGTATGATGCTCAGGCAGATAAATGCTGGCAGCGAGCACAACCCCAGCGGCAGCACGAGAGCTACGGAGAGTTTCCCCGCGGCGCGTTCGGCGGCACGGCGGTTACCGGTGCGGTGCGCATCGGCTTGGTGCCTGAGCAGGGTGGCGCTGGGTGCCCCGGAGGCGTAACCCGGTGCGAGGATGCGCCCCAACTCGCCTAAGAGCGGGTCGGTAGTGTGCGGTGCCCACGCGGTATCCCAGTCTGCCCCCAGGGTGAGGGCGGCGCATATACTGCGCAGCCGCCCGGGCGTTCCTTGAGGCTGCGATGGTGCGGCATTATCAGAGCGTTGTTTACGTTTTCGCTGAGTCGGCGGAGGGGTGTCAGGCAGCGCATCGGCTAAGGCAGTGAGTGCCTGGTGCAGTCCCAGCCCGGAGTCGAGCTGAGCGGCGAGTATTTCGAGAGCAAGAGCCGTATCGATACGGGGCCCTGAACTTTTTGCGGCGGCCTGCCCGGTGCGTTGAGTGCGTAACGGCAGACGGGTTTTTACACTCTGCGAGTCCAGGTGCGCCGTAGTGTGAGAACGGGAAACCCTATCAGAAAATAAAGAATGCTTATTCTTTTTTGTTTCACGTTGAACATTTCTGCGGTTGATCATACGGCGTGCAATCGACAGGGCGCAGGCCGCACACAGGGCGAATAGGCTGGCGGTTATCAGCAGATCATCCACGTTTCACTCCTTTCACGGTTTTCCGGCAGTTCTTTGGTGTTTTAGAAGGCCTCGGTTTCTGCGGCGTGCACTAGGGCCGCCGTCCAGCGTCTTCCGGCAAGCGCAAGCCCAACCCCCACTAATCCGGCGCACGCCCCGGCAATTGAACCAGTCAGCACGCTCACCGGTGAAGTGCCCATTAACTCCCCCAGCCCCAACCCAATAAAGGGCAGCAGCGAGAGGATCCGGCCCGTGGCCCGAGGCGCAGCGAGCGCGCTTTCTCGCCCCAGTAACGCATCAATGCTTTCTTCAGCGTGCTCGGCGGCACGGCGCAGGGTGGCCGATAATGCGGACCCGGTTGCCTCACTCAAATGCAGACATACCAGCAGCTCGTTAACACGCTGCACGCTGTGCTGGCGGGCGGTGCCGGTGTGGGTGTGAACCCACTGTTGACAGGCTTGAGAAAGAGGCAGCCCCAACTCGGCATTGGCCCCCAGGGCGGTGAATAGAGTGGCAATATCCTGTGTCGCCTGCCGGTATCCGCGACGCGCAAACCAGGACAGCTGAGCGGGGGCGGCCGGTGAGTGCTCTGCGCGGTCGGAGGCGATGCGGGTGAGAGCACCGGCAATAGCTTGGGCTTGGCTCAGCCCGGCATCAAGCTGAACGGCAATGGCACGCAGGGCATCAGGCCAGAGGCGAAGTTCTTCTGGGGTGGGCTGTTTAGGCAACATAGAGGCGCCTTTCCATAACAGGCTCGGATGGAGCGAGGGTCTTCGGCGGTGGCAAGTTTCAGGTGAGGGGTAGTGTCTGCACCGGCAGGTGAAGGAACACCGACTGGGGTGTATTGCGGAAGTTCAAACTCTGAAAGTTGTATTTTTGGGTACCGCGTGGGAGGGCACGGGTCGGACGGTAAGCTCTTCACGCTCAAGCGCGAGCTCGTAGATCCCCTCCACCCGGCGGGTGGGCCCGTCTTTCTGCAGATGGATAATACGGTCGAATGCGGTGGCCGCGTGAAGAGCAACAGTGCGGGCGTCCAGCCCGGCAAGCGCCCCAAGGGCGGCTAGTCGCATGGGTACGGCACGCGCCGAGTTGGCGTGCAGGCTGGTACCCGCACCGGTGTGCCCGGTGTTCATGGCGGTGAGCAGGTGCGTGATTTCTGCCCCGCGGCACTCCCCCACAATAAGACGGTCTGGGGCCATGCGCAGCGCCTGAACAATCAGCTCCCCCAGGTTGATTTCTCCGGTTCCTTCAGTGTTTGCGGCGCGGGTCATCATAGCCACCACGTGCGGGTGGGAGGGTGCTAATTCGGGGGTGTCTTCGAGGGTGAGAAGCCGCTCATTAGCCGGGCAGAGGGCAAGCATCGCGTTGAGCAGGGTGGTTTTTCCGGTTCCGGTGCCGCCGCTAATGATGAAGCTTTTCTTCTCGGCAATAATGCTCCGCAGTTCTGCGGCTGTGCCAGCGTCGAACATACCCGTTTTCTCCAGGTCTTCAAGGGTTTGCCTGCGAGAAGCCGCCACACGCACCGACAGATGGGTGCGGGGCACCAGCGGAGGTATAACGGCGTGGATGCGCCGCCCGTGGGTATCCTGCACATCGGCGGCCGGGTGGGCCGCATCGAGCCTGCCGCCGGATGCGCGGATAAGCCGCTGGGCGAGGGAACGCACCCGCGCCTCGTTGCCGAGAGTGAGTGCCGTTGGCTGGGTTTGCCCGGCGGCCTGCACCCAAATGTCGGCGGGGCCGTTAACGTATATGTCGCTCAGGTGGGGTATGCCGGTCAGGTTTTCGAGTGCCCCCATGCCGTGCAGCTCGTGGTGCAGGTAGCGCAGGGCGGTGTCGTGCAGGGCGCTGCCGGGGGTATCGTCCGGGTTTTCGGGGTGGGCTGACGGTGCTGGTTCCTGCGCCGTCTCGGAAGAGGCGGGGTGTTCCGGTGCGAGCGTCACGGTGGCGCTAATGCTTTCTTCCCGCTCGTCAATGGCGGTCTGCAGCGCATTTTCGCAGGCTTCGCGTCCGTATTCTGAGGATTCGCCCAGTAGGATACGCATTGCCCGCAGGGCTATCTCTCGGGCGGTGGGAGTTTTCGGCGGTGCCTATGATGGCGGGCATGTTGCGGGATTCTGCCGCCGGTTCTTCGAGGGTTTTGGGTAGTGGGCTGGGCGGCTGTAATGGTTCCGGTGGGTGCGGCCGCACTGGGGTCGCTGGTAGCTGAGCTTACCAGAAGCGGGGCTAGGGGCGATAGGTCATTACCTGTGTGGACACCTACCACACCTGGTGCGGCAGGGGCAGCGAAGCTGTGAGGGCGGGGTGTGAGTGCCGCCGCGGGGTGACCGGCGTGGGTAGCGGCCCGGGCCGGTGCCGGGGTGTTACTCGGTGCTGTCGTGGGGTGCGCGGTGTTCATGGCACTATTTCACCGGGTTTTGCGCGTACGCGGGGCGGGGCTCTGCGATATTGTGGATAACTTTTCATTTTGGGCCGTGCCCCCGGCTTTCCACACGTTTTTTCACAGTGTTTCATACGTATTATTCACATATGAAACTCCTCTATGACGTTTTATGAAATAGGATATTGTGAGTTTAAGTACTCATAAAGTCTTTTATCATACTTTTAGTACTTTTTACTGTTTATAGGTACTGCTGTGAAGGAACAAAAGGTACAGTGCCCTTACCACCGGAAAGGGTTCTTATCCCCTTACTCTGTTACCCTGTCTTTACGTAACGGTTCATGTACCGGGTTGCATGCAGAAACACCAATGATTCCCGCCCAGCACAGGATAAGTCCACCAATCGCGGCGACAGACATGAACGAGAAGGTCAGCAGCAGAGAGACGGAGAGAACCACGGGCAGCATCAACCCGATTCCGTAGAGGGGCACCCCCAAAGCACCACCTGCATTCCTGGCGAATTGAACAAACCCGCTTGTCACGGCCTCATTTCCGCCGCCGATCGCACCCTGGAGCCTCACGAAGATCGCGGGCATACCGATGCCGACACCAATTCCCACGAGTGCGCCTCCCACAGTCAGCGACCAGATATGAGGCACCAGGCACGTCAGGACGCCTATAGTCGCCGTCAGCCACCCGATTACCTCTGTGCGTGCATGATGCGCGCGCAGTCCGCCGATTGCGGAGCCGATGCCGCTTCCCGCCGCCAGAGGCAGTACCAGCCATCCTAAGTTGCGGCATCAATCTGCAGCGTATGGGCCATTGACATGGGCAGATAGACGGCGGCACCGAAGGCAAGGCTCGACAAACCCGCCGTGCTGATCAGCCCTCGCACGAGTACCGGCTCAGCCAGTACAGACAGGAGGCTTCGCGCTTCAGCGGGTTCACTCGGCGGCCGGCTTCCGGGGAGGCTCAACGAGAGGGCAAGAGCCATGATAGATAGAAGAGCGGGGCTTGCGAACGCCACACGCCAGCCGAGAACTGAGGTCAGCCAGCCCCCAAGGGGCGCCCCGATCAGTGTCGCAACAACCTGCATTGAGCCCAGCAGACCAATAATCCTCCCCAAACGTTTATCACGCCAGTACCGGGTCACAGCAGCCATACTCGCGGGCACGATGATGCCAGCACCAAGCCCCTGAATCGCCCTGAATATGATGAGCTGCACCATCGACTGAGACTGCGAAGTCAACACTGTAGCCGCTGCATACAGCAGGGTACCCACAACATAAACCTTTCGCGGTCCTTGGCGGTCGGCCCAGCGACCACTGTTCAGAAGCACTGCGGTGGACGCTAACATGTAGGCACCCACAACCCACCCCACGGTACTGTGACCAGCGAGCTCGGAGGCAATCGTCGGCAAACTGACCGTGATAAAAGTTCTGCATCAGCGTAGCCGAAGCAGACCCAATGAGCACGGCTGCCAGACACCAGTGACGACGATTCATCTGCCCTCACTCACTTTCGACCGGTGTAACCAGTCCTGTGTTCCCATCGACCCGAATCGTCTGACCCGACACAATATCCTGCGTACCGGATTGAGTGCCGAGAACAGCAGGGAATCCCGACCTCGCGCGCAACGATAGCCGCGTGAGAAAGCGGACCTCCAGTATCAGCCACCACGGCGGCAGCCACATTGAACAGTGGGGTCCAGGTGGGATCGGTGTACCGGCACACGAGCACTTCGCCCGGTTCCAGCAGCCCGAACTCTTCCGGCCCGTGGATAACCCGTGCCGTGCCCATCGTCACCCCTGGGCTCGCGCCAACTCCTTTGATGCCGTCCGTCTCAGACCGGTGATTCCCCCGGTCCCACCACAGAGTCTCAGCGGTTGTGCGCTTCTGCTTTCGGTGCGAAATCCTCTGCTGCAGATTGGAGGACGGTTCTTCTGCAAGCAGCGCAGATTCTACCTCATCAAATAGCGCATAGGTTACATCTGAGGGATTCGCCAAGATGCCGCGTTCAACGAGTCGATGTGCGATCTCGTCCATGACCCTACGAGCCTCAACAAACCATTCTTCGATGAGATACAGAGAGCCTTCACGTGCGACATGCAGAGCCCGCAGCGCGGTGACCGTCTTATCCCAACGTTTATGCAGGAACCGTGGCAGTCGGCTGTGCACAAGCTGACGTTTATCGGCCCGATCTGCATCCATGGTGTGCCTGCCGCGAATACCAGCAGCAATCAGCGTGAAAAATGCTTCAGGGTTCTCGCCCCAAGACCTGCTTGAATAGGGCAGGTACATGCACGGTGTGCGCGCCCCAATCCGCGACAGCGTCTGCTGAACCTCTTCGAGAAACGTCGACCCATTGGGACGCTTCGAGAGAGATTCAACCGCGTTATCTGTTTCCACAAGAACGTCATCGACACCGAGCCCGCGGGCGCGCTCGCAGAGACGCGAAATCTCACGGTCGATATGTGCCGTCACAAAATCGAGGTTCGCGAATAAATCCTCGGTGGTGACTCTCGGGCCGAGCCGCGCAATTTTCATCATCACATCCGCCTCAGCACGTTTGAACATTAGCGGCATGAGGTAGCGCGAGAAGCGAGCGCGCGTAAGCTCAGCTGCCGCATCAACCGCACGGTGGCTCCGCGCAATCAGGTCACGGTCGGTGATACTCTCAAGCGCCCGACTATCCGCCTGGAATGCTTCAAGTTCATGTTTCCAGTCCAGCGAGTCTGTATTCCAGTCGGGGTTAGCCGCCGAAAAAGCCTGTCGGATCGTGCGCGGCAAGTGCGTTACGATGCGCGGCGAAACACGCGGCCACGTTGCATGAATGCTCGCAATCCCCTCATCGCTGATGCGGATCACACGATCAACGGGCGGCGTATCCACGCCGAGAGAACCGAGAACTTGCTGAATTTCCTGCTGTACCTTGCGCACGGGCATAATGTCTAGGGGATACGGTGCGGGATAATGCTCGATCAGGTCATCACGCATCATCTGCAGAATCTTTGACTGTGCAGGTCCGTGCCCCGAGTCGGTTTTCGACGGGATTCGATAGAGATGTAATCGGTCGAGTCTGCAAGAGGTAGAGCTCATCGCCGCATATGCCCCACTCGATATCTTGGGGTGCGTTGTAATAGGCGGATACCTGCCGCCCGAGAGCATGGAGCCGTCGAAGATCGGAGTCTGACAGGCACGAAGCCGCACGATCATTCGGTGGAACCGGGCTTCTCTTAGTCCCGCCAGTGTGGTCGAGGTCGATGCGTGTCTCTTTATCCCCGATGATCGTCTCGACGGCGTGCCCCTGTGAGTCCAGCGTAAATGTATCCGGGTTGACATGGGCGGCGACGACGGACTCGCCAAGACCGTAGGAGGCGCTGACGAGCATCCGGTCTGTCATGCCAGAGATAGGATCTGCCGTAAATAAGACGCCCGCCACGTCTGCGGCAACCATTTCCTGCACCACCACGGCAAGTTCCGCCGATTCGTGGGAGAACCCGGCTTCTGTGCGGTATGCCACCGCCCGATCCGTCCAGAGGGAAGCCCAGCATCGCCTTAGGGCATCGACAACAGACTCTTCTCCCTGCACACCGAGATAGGTATCCTGCTGCCCCGCGAAACTCGCGCTGTCCAGGTCTTCCGTTGTCGCTGATGAACGTACCGCCACAACCGGCGAGCCCAGCGCCCGATAAGCCTCGACGACGGCATCTCGCACGGCGCGCGGGACTTCCTGCTTCAGGATCAGCTCTCGTGCCGCGTAAGAGTTCGTACCGGCTGCCTCGTGAATAATATCTTCAGCAATCGGTGCGACGGCTACCCTGTAGGCGTCGGTTGTCACGCAAAATCCTGGCGGCACGTTCAGACCGGCGCGATGCATCGTTATAAGGTTGGCTCCCTTGCCGCCGACGTTGGCTACCTGGGCGTCCCCTAAGGGATGACCTCGCCGGAACCAGGATATGAACGCGGTCGTCTCTTGTTTGTGTGGGGTGGTCATCGCCCGATCACCGCCTTAAGTGTGCTTCGTATCGCTCTTTGTCTTGTCTCAACGACAAAGCGTTTCTCTATTCTTTTAGAATATCTGCCGCAGCGGTGTTTGGACATAGATTGCTGCCATCGAATTCACCCTGACATGCAGGTTCGTTCGCCGCTGGCTTCGCATATTCGGAGTTCTCTCACCGATAATAGGAGTGTGTACATTCTCGTTGTTCCCGCAGATAACGCCGACGCCCAGACCCCCGGCGCCGTCTCTGCGCGCAACACAGTGAACGATGCTGCAAACAGCGGGGAACCTGTGCATTTTCAGAACCCTGCGGGAGGCTCATCCACCGCATACTGGGGTGTTTTCCATGTGGAGGCTGCCGCCGAGGCCCACGCCAATGACTCTGCTGATGCGCCAGCCAGTGCGGGGGAAGAAACGGTCACCTCCAGCGCCCCCGGCACGGCCCCACGTATTGTGCGTGCGCACAGGGTGAGCGCCGAGAATCTGCCCGCCTATGTGCGTGAGGTTGAGTCCCGCGCTGATGCGCGCAAGAGTGCGCGGGTGCGGTGGGTGTGGGCCGATACGCGTGTGCTTGGCCCCCTCCTGTTAGAGGCGCAGGTACGGGTGCATCTATGCCATGATTTGCGGCTGGTGCAGCGTATTCTCAGTGCTGCCGCAGCCCACCCCGGCGGGCATGTTCGTTATTCGCCGGTGCTTGAGCTGATGCACGAACCGCACCACGAACCACCGCGCGGGTACCTGCCGCCTGCTCGGCAGGTGAGCGGTCAGCAGGCGCTCTTTGATGATCTGAGTTTTTCTGCTGCCCAGCAGTCTTCAGCGGATTCTACTGGGCCAGCCGTGCGCTCCGATGATGCGAGTTCCCCAGCATCACGTACCCCGCTTATTGCCGCGACGTTCGGAGAGTTCGCGGCGCAGCTGCACGCTATTGCCGCTGCCGCGCACCCTGACCGGCTTTCTCTGTTGGCTCATGCGGAGTCAGCCGGTGCTCTTGTTGCTGCGGAGATCGGGCACTGGGGCATCCCGTTCGATGCGCAGGAGCACCATAAAAACCTGGAGCAGCTGTTGGGGCCGCGCCCTGGTGAGGGCGAGCATCCGGCGAAAATGGTTGAGCTTGCTGAACATATTCGGCGTGTGCTGTTCGCTCCGCAGCTGAACCCGGATTCCCCGCAGGATCTGCTGCGGGCGCTTCAGCGTGCGGGCGCGCAGGTTGAGAGCACCCGTTCATGGAAATTGAAGGCGTGGGCGCAGCAGAACCCGGCGCGGGCTCAGGAAAGGCACGCCATGATCGACCCGGTGCTGCGGTATAAGAAGCTGTACCGGATATGGACTGCTAACGGCTGGAATTGGGCTGATACGTGGGTGCATCAGGGGCGTTTCCGCCCGCATCTTGAGGTGGGCGGTGCAGCAACCGGACGGTGGGGTGCTTCCGGCGGGGGTGCTTTGCAGCTGCCTGCGGAGATCCGTTCAGCAATAATAGCCCCACAGCATCAAGTGTTTACGGTGGCCGATGGGTCACAGATTGAGCCGCGTATTCTGGCGGCGCTCAGCCGGGATGAGGCGTTGGCTGCGGCGGGACGTGGCGTTGCGGGGCACAGCACCGACTTGTACGAGGGCATTGCCAAGCTGAGCCGTTCTCACGGGTTGGCGCTGACTGAGCGGGCGCAGGCGAAGGTGGGGCTGCTGGCGATTATGTATGGGGGCCGCAGCGGCGAGGTTGGGGCGCTGCTGCCGCATATTGCACAGCTTTTTCCGCGCGCTATGGAGTTTACGGAGCGGGCGGCGCGTATTGGCGAGCAGGGCGGGCAGGTCACCACGTTTTTAGGTCGTACCTCCCCTGCCCCTTCCGATGCGTGGCGGCGCACGGTGGCGGATCGTTCAACGGGTGCTGCGGAGGCTCGGGCAGTTTCTGCGTCTCGTGCGTGGGGCCGTATGACCCGTAATTTTGTGGTGCAGGGTACGGCGGCGGAGTGGGCTTTGTGCTGGATGGGCAGGGTGCGTTCGCGCCTGCTGAGTGAAACAGTTTTCGGCAGCCCGATGCGCACAAAGATTGTGTATTTTCTGCACGATGAGCTGGTATTGTGCGGCCCTTCTGTTGAGGTGAAACGTGTTGAGGCGATCGTGCGGGAGTCTGCTCAGCAGGCTGCGCAGCTGCTCTTTGGCGGGGTCCCGGTGGATTTTCCAGTGTCTGTGACGGTTACGATGAACTATGCGGAGGCGAAGTAGTGTCTTCTTAAAGAGAAGAGATACTGAGTCTTAGGTGAGTATTTTATAAGGTTAAACTTAGTTTCTGTGTCGTTTTATGATTTGGGCCTCTTAAAAAGATTTTGGCATTTTTAACGCTTCAATTAAGTTTCAGAAGGTACCTTAGAGTTCTTTCCAGGGTGCTTGAGTGCCTGAATATTGAGTGAACGTATATTTCTGCGGCACAGCGCATGACCCAATTATTACGAAATGATTAAAATGCATCAAAATACATAATTTATAGAATAATTATTCACTTACTGACAGGGGGCCCACGCGGTAAATTTTGAGCTATAGCTTGAGATTCAGGGTTACAGCAAGGCATTCAGTACATGCATGAATATATGGAAGATGAAAGACTTTACGAGTAGAATATTCACCGTATACGCGGTTCTACCGCGCATCACAACACTCAATATACGCTCGTTGTGTTCACGTACCCCGCCCTTTTTCCGCTAGGGGCGGGCACGGTACTGGGCACCGGCGTGTGTATATCAGTACTTCGCAAGGATATAAACATGCAGAATAAACTCTCACGCCGCACGCTTGTTACCGGCGCGGCTTGGGCGGCACCCGTGGTCATGGCTTCTAGCTCCATCCCGGCGTTCGCCACATCGCCGGTCGAGCCCTGTGTAGCAGATAAAACGTTTAACTCACAGCACTACGCTAAGCCCCCGCGCGGCAACACCCGCGAAAAGGTCTACGACCACTGGACAGTCCCCGCCGACGTGCACCAGATCAAGTTCTATGTGCGCGGTGCCGCCGGTGGCTCCACTCACGAAGACCAGTACGGTGGCGGCTACGGCGGCGCTGGCGCCGAGGTAGCCGGCTACCTTGATGTGACCCCCGGCGAAACCCTTACCTTCGTGACCGGCGCAGCTGGTACCGCAAACTTCGACGGCACCCCCGCTGAAGGCGGTAAAGGATTCGGTGACGGCGGTTCCTCAGCTGCTCTTCCCACCGACTCTCAGGTAGGTATTCGCAATAACCAGGCGCAGTTCATCCTTGATAAGTTGAAGCCCGCAAAGATCCAGTACGGTGGCTCCGGTGGTGGCGCATCCGCTATTGTTCGTATGGAAAGCGATGGGTTCACCATTAAGGAAGTTATCGCTATTGCTGGCGGCGGCGGCGGCGCGGGTGTTACCGTGCAGCACAACACCAACGACTACCCCCGCACCAAGGAAGGCAGCTACAAGACTGCTACCCTCACCATCGGTGAGCAGGGCAGCGGCGGTATGCAGGTGCAGCAGAGCCCCCAGAGCGTTGAGGGCCAGACCGTCACAGTAGTGCAGCATGTGGACAGCATGGACGGCGGCGGCGCGAGCACCTCCCTGGAGAACTACCCCGACTACGAGCAGACCGTTTACGGCGGTAAGGGCAGCGGCACCGCAGAAGGCGGCAGCGACGGAACCGGTGGCGCTGGCGGTGAAGCACCCGCAGCAGATCAGGACCGGGTCACCCAGAAATACCTGAGCTACGCCAAATTCGATAACTCGACGGGTGCATACATTAACTACTCAGACGATGGCAATATCTTCTCCTCAGCTTTTGAAGGCGCAGAGGGCAACAGCACCTCCAACCCCACTGAGCCCGTTAACGGTGCTGACGGTGTGAGTGCCTGGGGTGCAGTTGAGACCTACGGCGGCCACTACGCCGACGGGTACGATAACGCCAGCTACTACGTGTACGCGGTCTCCGGCGGCGGTGGCGGCGGCTACGGCGGCGGCGGCTCCGGCAGCGTCATTGGTCAGGGTGTGCGTGTTACTGCCCCGGATCAGGAACAGGATATTGAAGGCAGCTCGAACAAGTTCCGTTACTCGGGTGCTTTCGCATCCGCTGGTGCTGGCGGTGCCGGCGGCAGCTACCTGGCACCGGGGATCGAGATGTGGGATTCCAACGGTAGGAAGTTCTGGGCACACAATAACCGTACTTTTGGTACCAATGACACCAACGGCCACGGCCGTATTAAGGTGATCTGGTGCGACCCAAGCGGTTCACATAAGGACTACCCGGATGACCCGGGTGTTCCCGCTCCGGTGGTTCCCAGCCACTAATTCCGGCTGCGAATACTCCTAAGCTAGGGCCTGCTCCCCGCATTGTGCGGTTCTGGGGAGCAGGCCCTTCTACGTACCCGGCCCGCTTATTTTAAGGCGGGCGCAGGTTTAAGCACCGAAGCATCCCACGGTACTGTCCAGCTGAGCGCATCAAAAATCTTATCAAGCACGATCGCGGTGAACCCCCACACGGTGAACTCGACCCGCGCATCGCCGCTAGAGTGCACGACCTCAAACGCCGGGGTTTTATGGGTGATGCGCCCGCGCTTCACGTATGCCGTATGCCGGTTGGCGGGGTTGAGCAGATCCCGCACGGGCACCCGCGCAATCAGGGCAGACTCGTTCGTATCGACCACGCCAACCCGCGTGGGTGAAGCCCACCACCCCAGCACCGGGGTCACCCTGAAATCGCTCACGGCAAGCGGCAGGGTCGGCAGCTCCCCCAGAATTTCAACACCCGCAGGGTCAAGCCCGGTCTCTTCCACGGCCTCGCGCAGGGCGGCGATGCGCCCTACCGGAACTCCCTGCTGGCGCGCCAGTTCGTAATCTTCGGGGTCGATTTTGCCGCCCGGGAATGCAGGCTGACCGGCGTGTGAGCGCAGAGTATCCGCCCGCACCAAAAGCAGAACGTCCAGGTTCTCGCCCACGCACTCTGGGCATCCGTCAAAGTCTGCGGATGTGCTCGGTTCATCATCGAGTACTCCGAAGAGAACGAGCACTGCTGCCTCTTTGGAGAGCGTACTGTTGGGTGCGTACCGCATGAGGGAGTCTATGTTGACATCGAGTTTTCCTGCGGCAAGGTTCGCGAGTGCATCGCGGGCTTGTTCGGCGGCGGTGTTCAGGGTGTTAGGCACTCAGCGGGTATCCTTCGGCGTGCAGTTGGCGGCGTGTGGCACCGGTGAGGAAGCGCAGGTGCAGGCGTTCACGACCGGGGGCCATTTCATATTTCATGAGTTTACGTGCTTTGGTTTCGTCCGTCTCGCCTGCACCCCAGGATGGGCACAGGTCGGCGATGGGGCAGACTCCGCAGGCGGGTTTGCGGGCGTGGCAGATGCGCCGCCCGTGGTAGACCATGCGGTGTGAGAAGTCGGTCCATTCGCGCGGTTCGATAAGCTCGGCAACGTCGTGTTCGACTTTGACGGGGTCGTCTTCGGTGGTGAGCCCCATGCGGCGTGCGAGCCTGCCGAAAGTGGGTATCGACGGTTAGCCCGGGTACCCCGAAAGCGTTGCCGAGTACCACGTTTGCGGTTTTGCGCCCGACTCCTGCCAGTTTCACCAGTTTATCGAGTGTTCCGGGCACTTCTCCGTCGTAGTCGTCGGTGAGCTGGCGGGCGAGTTTGACGATAGATTTTGCTTTGGCGCGGTAGAACCCGAGGGATTGAATATAGGGTTCGACTTCTTCTTCGGTGGCGGCGGCGAGGGCGGGCGCATCCGGGTAGCGGGCGAAGAGCGCCGGGGTTACCTGATTGACGCGCACATCGGTGGTTTGCGCCGAGAGCACCGTGGCGATCAGCAGTTCAAAGGCGTTCGTGAAGTCGAGTTCAGCCACGGCGTAGGGGTAGGTTTCACCCAGGATACGGTTGATTTTGCGGGCGCGGCGCACGGTGGCAAGGTGGCTTTCGGGGGCTTTGGCGAGTGCTTTCGCGCGGCGGCGTGCCGCCTGTGCTGCCTCAAACTCGGGCACGGTGCGGATGCTTAGCAGCTCACGTTCTTCCTCGGTGAGCTGTAGGTCTGGGTCTGTGTCGGTGGTGCTTTTCGGTGCGGATGCGCTCATAGCGCGAGCCTACCGTTTTTTGTCTGCTTTTCCCAGCTAGGGGTTCCGAAGTTCGCTGTTACCGCACGGTTTCTACCATTTTTGAGCGGGTAAATATGCTATACACAGGATATGCCTGCAACGATTTTTGTTCTGAACAATTCTTAGAATTCCTGGGGCAGCATCTAGAGCCGGAACAGGTATCTGCGTTATTTTGATAATACTAATGCGCCCCAGATGAGTCATGCTCGACTCTGGGAGGGTAACTACGATTAATCGCTCTACATTAACAAGTTCATAGTGGGAGTTGTACCCACCTCTGAAAGATTTCCTCAGGAGGACACATGAAGATCGCTCTTGTAGGTGCCACCGGAACAGCTGGTCGCGCCACCGCTCACGCCGCCCAGCAAGCAGGTCACGAGGTCATTGCTCTCTCTCGTGCCACAGGCATCGATCTGCATACCGGAGAAGGACTAGCTGAGGCTCTGAACGGCGCCCAGGTGGTCATCGACACGTCCAACGCTTTTCCAGCAGACCCCGCGGCCAGCCTGGTTGATACTTTTTCAGAGGTTACCAAAACCCTAGAGAAAGCCTGCCAGCATGCTGGGGTACAGCATCTGGTTCACCTTTCCATCTGCAATATTGACCACCCCGCATTTGACGATTTTGACTACTATCTCGCCAAGCGAGCGCAGGAGAAGGTTTTAGAGGACAGTTCCCTTCCGCACTCCATCGTCCGTTCTGCGCAGTGGATGGAGTTCGCTCTTAACCCTGCAGCCGTCACACAGACCGAGACCAACATAAAGGTTCAAAACTGGCTGATTCAACCCATCGCTGTGGAGACTGTGGCTAAGGTACTTGTTCAAACTGCGACCGAAAGCCCGCGCAACCGGCAGATCGCTGGGCCCGAGCAAATTTGGCTTCCAGAACTGACCCAAATCTACCTGCACGCCATAGGTGATCGTCGAAAAGTAAGCGTTGTAGATCCTGTCTTAGATGCGCTCGCTGAGGGTGTTCTGCGTGCCCCCAAGAATGCAGAGTTACTTGGGCCCACGGTCGCTCAGTGGGCGGAGGAGCAGACACCCGCACATGGGTGATGGCGGCAGACTTCTTGGCTCAGTGTCTGGGGTCAGACTAGTTTTTATGCTAAACCGCTTGGTGCTTCCGTTTCTCAGCACTTCATGCCTGAGGATTTTTCCGCCCCAAACACGTGCAAGCAAACGCGGAAAAACCGGAATTTTCCGGTTTTCCCGCGTTTGCCGCTGCTAATGAGAATATACTGATGGTTTCTCAATACTAGTTACACGGTCACTGCAGAAACAGTGTTGCTGCCGCCAGTCTCAAGCGGCTGGTTCACGAACCCTAAATAGTGGTGGCGGGGTGGTTTGGTGGGCGTGCATCCTGCGCGGGGACGCTTCAATGTGCCACACTAAAAGCATGTCTGCAACTATTTTTTTGTGCTGAATGGCCCTAACCTGAACCTGCTGGGGCACCGCCGCCCCGAAATCTACGGGCACACCACCCTGGTTGATATTGAGTTGTCGGTGCGTGAGCGTGCCGCCCTGCACGGGTTTGATGTTGAGTTTATGCAAACAAACTATGAGGGGAAGCTGGTGGATGAGATTCAGCGGGCCCGCACCCGTGGGGCTGCGATTGTGATTAACCCGGCAGCGTACACGCACACGTCGGTGGCGCTTCACGATGCGCTGGAGGCCGCCGAACTGCCCGTTGTCGAGGTGCACCTGTCGAATATTTACCGGCGTGAGGAGTTCAGGCATCACTCGTATGTGTCCCCGCAGGCAACCACCGTGATTAGTGGTGCGGGTGCTTATGGGTATGTGATGGCTATTGATTTTTATTGCCGAGTACCTTAAAGACGATATTTAACACGGGGCTTTGCATCAGCGAACGGGGCGCCCGGTACCTTTTTCGGTACCGGGCGCCCCTGTTTCTAGTCCCGCTGTACGCGGGTTATGAGGGTGTGTTGCTCACCCCTAGCGTGCTTTACATTGGCCGGTTGAGACGGGCGTGGTGTTATTGCTGTTGGCAGCCAACGCCTGTTTCAGGGTGGATGCGGTTATCGCATAGCCGGTTTGGCCTTCGGTTGCTTTTGCGAAGACCACGCCCACTACGGTGCCGTCTTGGGTGAGCATCGGGCCGCCGGAGTTACCGTGCTGCACGTCTGCGGCGATCTGGTACACCTGGCGGGTGGGGTTGGCTTTACCGGTTTCAGAGTCGATGGTCTGAATGTTGCCCACACCCTGTACGGTGGCGGGTTTCGCGGCGAACGGGCCGCCCTTCGGGTAGCCCATGAAGGTCACGGTTTCGCCGGATTCGGAGTTAGTGTTGGCCACCTGCAGCGGTTGGATAGGCAAACGCGGTACACGAATGAACGCTAGATCTTGCGCCGGGTTGTTGTAGACCACGGTGCCGGGGTAGGTGCGTCCTCGTGAGTCCTGCACGGTGGGTGAGGTAACTCCGGAAAGCACATGCGAGTTGGTGACTACGAGGTCCTGCCCAGCGACGAACCCGGAGCCGGTGGAGGTGTATCCGCACTGCTCAGCGGCACCCAGGATCTGCACTACTGAGGATGAGGCGTTCTCAAGTGCATCGGATTGAACCTGCTGGGTAGGTGCGTTCGTCTCGGGGTAGAGCAGCTGTTTGACTTCGGGGATGCTGCCTGCGGTGAGTACATCGTTGCGGACGCTGTCGATGCGGTCTTTCACGGCGGATGGGGTTGCTTCAACCATCCAGGTGAGGGTTTTCGATTCGCCCAGCGCCGTGTTCACTGACGGGATGGGTACCGTGCGCATGGATAGGGTGATGACGACGAGTACGAGGGCGCAGGCGGCTACGTTCAGCACGCCGCCGAAGAACCTCTCCACACCCTTTACAGGTGTGACATCTGTTACTTTACGGATGCTCCTGCCAGCAATGACACCCAGCCACTGCCCAATCACCAGGCATAGCAAAAGAAGCCCGATAGCGGTGGGAAGCATCCACTGCGGGCTGACTGCGGCAACCGCCAGCGGCACCAGCCATGCGGCGGCGCACACACCCAGTGCCAACCCTAAGAACGTTCCGAGCGTGGTAAAGAACCCGCTTCGTAAGCCCATAAGGAAATACAGCACGAGGATGATGGGAATAATAATGTCGAGGGGGCTCAGGTTAGCAAACACAAGCGTTCCTCTCTTGAAATATAAAGAAATAATGAATGATGGCGTGGAAAACGCCGCACTCATGTACTGATGCTAAAGGGTTAAGCTGTGAAAATCTTTAGTTTTTTAAAAAATTCCCAGGGAAGTTTTGCTTTCGGCCAACCGTTTTCAGATGCATAAATAAGATTTTTGAGGTAATCTCAATAACAGTAAGTTGAATATATCACATCCGGTTCTTGGGCCCCTCAGCTCATAGGTTCGAGCAGGTGCACCAGCCGGAATGCTCACACAAGGGGGTGCTCGCACCCCACCCATATTCAAGGAGAACAAAACAATGGATCTAGATATCCTGCGCCGCTCGCCGCTGTTTGCGACCCTCGATGACGCCGCGTTCAAGCTGCTCACCGACGATATTACCGAAATCGACCTTTCCCGTAACGCCGTGCTCTTCTACGAAGGAGACCCCGGCGACCAGCTCTACGCCGTACTCTCCGGCAAGGTTAAGCTTGGCCGCACCGCCGCCGATGGGCGTGAAAACATGATCGCTATCATGGGCCCCGGCGATGTCTTCGGCGAAATGGCACTTTTTGATCCCCTCCCCGCGTTCTACCAATGCCGTGGCTGTCTCTGAGACCCGCCTGGCTGCTATTAAAGCACGAGTCGTTCAAACGCGCCCAGCAGCAGGACCCCAGCATCTCGGACCAGGTCATCAAGACCCTGGCACGCCGTCTGCGCCACTCAAATGAGGCCTTGGCAGACCTGGTGTTCTCGGATGTTCCCGGGCGTCTCGCTAAGGCCCTGCTGGATCTGGCGGATCGTTTCGGTCGCCCCGCAACCGACGGCATCCTCGTGGCCCACGAGCTCACTCAGGAAGAGCTTGCGCAGCTGGTGGGTGCGTCCCGTGAGACCGTGAACAAGGCTCTGGCCGAGTTCGTCTCCCGCGGCTGGATTCGCTTGGAGGCACGCGCGGTCGTTATTCTCGACCTGCCGCGTCTGCGTCAGCGTTCACGCTAAATTCTCTGAGGACATCTGAAGTCTTCACACAAAAACCGCATCCGATACGTCGTGTTATTCGACGGTTTCGGATGCGGTTTTCATACCCGCTCCCCTCACGTTTACGCAGGCGATAACAGGTGTCCTTTTTCTCCGTGAGGTATCTCCTAGTTAGCAACGTAGACGTGCTGCCGGTTCAGGTCCTCACGTTCGGCAATATCGAGCAACGCAGTAGCCATATCCGCCGGGGTAATCATCCAGCCGCGTCGAAGCGGCTTGTGGGCATCGAACCGATAAGAGCCTTTGGGTTTCATCGGCTGAATGCGAGGGGCACGCACCGCCGTCCACTGCGCGGTGCTTTCCCACAAAACCACGTCCATACGCCGCATATCGTCGTAGGTCGCGCCCAAAAAGTGCTGCAGCAGCGGCAATACCACCCAGAGCTTGAAGAGCCCTTGATGAGCCCAATGTTCGGCGACCTCCGAAGAGATCACAATTGAAACGTGATACCCCATGCTCCTGCATGGCGTCCAGAAGATTCTTTGTTCCGGCAGAGTAAAGGGTTGTCGGGGTTTTCGAGGTGCCAATCCCCACGGTACTAATGACCGCATCTACGCCTTGAAGCCAGGGTTTGAGGGTCTGAGCATCAAGAATATCTACAGCGCCCGTGGTGAGGTTCGGGTGTTCACGCTGAAGATTCTGCGGGTTCCGGGCAAGTGCAACTACCTCATGGCCACGCGCAAGCGCCTGTTCCACGACCAAACGGCCCACGTTTCCGGTAGCACCAGATACTAAAATTTTCATAGTTTTCGCCTTGTGTTAGGGAATAGTGACCACAAGTTTACCGCGCACATGCCCCGTGCCCAGTTCCTTATAACCGTCACGGATGGAAGTAAGTTTGAACGGGTACACATGCGCTAAGGTCACGTCAATATCTCCCGATGCCACCAGATCGGCGACTTCTTTCAGGTCACCGGGCTGCGCATGCCGCGCCCCCGTAAACTGCGCGCCTTTTATCATTGCCTTCGGCGTAGGAATCAGTGTGCCCATCGCGTCCTTTTTCAGGCCGAGCTCTGCCCCTAACGGAATGTAGTCCCCGTTGTAGCAGTCAAGTATTTTCGTAACCGGGGCTGGGGCAGCCTTGAGAATACGTTCCTTCAAACCGTCACCGTATGCAACCGGAATAGCCCCCAGAGAGCGTACGAACTCCGCGTTTTTCTCCGATGCGATACCGATAACTGTTGCTCCCCGATGCACCGCAAGCTGAACCGCCACGGCTCCCACACCGCCGGATGCGGCACTGATAACCAGCACATCCTCGGGTTTCAGATCGATTGCACGGAACGCCCCGCACGCGGTCTCCCCGGCGACGCCCAAGGCTGCGGCAACCTCAAAGTTCAGGTTCTCAGGTTTCGCAACAATATTCTGGGCAGAAGTCACCAACTTCTCAGCCAGGGAGCCTTCCGTCACGCCGGAGCCGGGAGCGCTGCGCAAGGTTCCCAGTACCGCATCGCCCACAGCAACATTGTTCACACCGGGGCCTAGGGCATCTATCACACCAGAAAAGTCACGCCCCACACCCTTCGGAAAACGTGCGGGACCGCGGCCAAACCACCAGGACGGGTGACGCAAACGGTTGCTCGTTTCTGCGACCCGCAGCGGCTTATACCCCTCAAAAGTTTTCAGATCCACGGGGTTCAGGCTGACCGCTTTGACGTTCACACGGACTTCACCTTCGCCCGGTGTAGGCTCATCTGTCTCAACCATTTCTAGAACGCTGGGATCGCCATAAGCGTTGTACTGAATTTTGCGAATCATGAGGTTCCTCCTTTCACTGTGACTATCTGCCTACAACAAAGGCCGGATTCTCCGCACAATACGGAAAATCCGGCCTTCCACGTTTTTATGAAGGGGTGACTGTAGGAATGACTGAGGTTGCTGGTGCAGCCACCGCGCCAAACTTTCCGGTGCGCGGGGCGGCCTTCACCACCTCAGTGAATGAGAGCATACACTGGCCGTCGTTCTTAACAAGGATGGGTTTTTTCACCTCAACCGTTCGTTTCTTAGCCAACCAGGCCACGCTCGTACCGACCTTCGCCAGGGATTCAAGGGTACACATGACCCCGGGGGTGACCAGCTCATCAAGGGTTTTACCGGCTGTATCGGGCTGGTTAATACGGTCACCGAGGTCGCTGGTGGCCCGGCCTGCAAGCAGCTCCCGCACGTTCACCCAGTCACCCCAAATACCTTTATCCTTCAGCAGGCTTGCCTGCTGGCCGACAGGCACGGCGGTGGTGAAATACGCGACGTCGTACCGTTTGTGGCAGAAGTCCGGCGACTGCCAGCGCACCACAGGGCGCAGCAGATCAGCCCGGATTTTTAGTCCGCTCATCGCCAGGTATTTGCTGAGGGTTTCGTCGCGGTCCGAGATCGCTTCCCGGTGGTTCATCTGGTCGCTGCCAGCGGTGTATTCGGCTACGCTCCCCTCGTCCTCACCAGCCAATAACAGCCCGGTTTCTTCAAAGGTTTCACGCACCGCAGCGACCACCACCTTGTGGGCTATTGTTGCGTCGCCGAACGCGAAGGTGCGCTGCCAATGCTCCGCATCAGCGCCACACCAGGGGATATTCTGTGCATCTTCTGCGGTGACCATACCGCCGGGAAAAGCAACAATCCCTAAAGGAGAGCAGCCGGGCCGGTAGGTAAGGATAGTTTCCAGCCCGTCGTCGCCATCACGCACAAAAATAACGGAGGCCGCGTGCTTGAGGGCGCACCCGGTGGTTTCGGCGGTACCGGCGGCCTCCCCGGAATGCTCGTTCGCCCACGTCTCTGCGGCGGTGCGCATAAAGTCTGGGATAGTGTACAGCCGCTGCACCTGTTCGGTACGCGGGGCGGGGGCGCTCTTCCTGCCGGAATAAACGCGAGGGGAACCCGCCACGGGGATAGCGCCGGTGTACAGTTCGCTACGCATATTCGACGATAATCTCAACTTCTACGGGGGAATCGAGCGGGAGCACGGGCACGCCGACCGCCGAACGGGCGTGCTGCCCAGCCTCACCGAAAATCTCGCCCAGCAGCTCGGATGCACCGTTAATAACGCCGGGCTGACCGGTGAAGTTCGGTTCAGAAGAGACAAAACCGACAACCTTCACAATGCGGCGCACCCGGTCAAGATCGCCGATCACAGATTTTACGGCGGCCAAGGCGTTAAGCACACAAATGGCGGCGTATTTTTTAGCGTCCTCAGGTGCTACAAAGCCTGCTTGCCCGCTGGCAGATACCTTACCAATAGCCGGCAGTTCCCCCTTCGTAAAAGGCAGCTGCCCGGAAGTGTACACGTAACTGCCGGAGACAACAGCCGGAACATAAGCGGCCACAGGCGCAGCAACCTCAGGCAGCTCGTAGCCAAGGTCTCGGATACGTTGTTCTATACGGGGTTCGGTCATGATGCTCTCTCCGTGGGTAAGGGATCGGCGATTGGTTTAAGGATGCCCTTGAAATGGTATATTTTCGCGGGGTTGTCCGCGGCCGCACAAGTAAGAGACGCTAAACCCGGTGCCACACCCCTTAGACGGGGCGGTCACCGGGCGGTGCGTATACTACTGCGCCTTTTCGCGCTTAAAGTAGGCGATGGGGTTGCCCTGCGTGGGGGCGACCATATTACCTGCAGGGTTCGGGCCGGAAGGTGCGGAGGCACCGGGGAGTACCGTCACAAGCTCCCAGCCATCTTCGCCCCAGCTGTCGAGGATCTGCTTAGTAGCATGGATCATCAGAGGCACAGTTGCGTATTCCCATTTCTTCATACACCTAGGGTAGTCCTTCGGGGGCGCACTGTACAATATCACCGGTCATTTCACGGGTACGTGACAGAACACAGCGGGCACCTTCATGTTTAACACCAAATATTAAGACACCCTAAGGAGGTTGTTCGGCGGCATGCCGGGCATGAAAAGCGGGCTGACGTGGGCGGCTACAGTTCCCAGTTATATCCGCTAAACTGGGGGAATGGCTTCTCCTAAGAAACGTCGCGGCCGCGACCTTTTGCAGTTTATTGCTTACAGCGTCATTGCAGGTTTTCTGGTGGCGGTCATTGTTGTGCCGCCCGTCGTAGGCGCTGGCTCAGTGGTGAACGCATCCATGAGCTGGTTCCAAGACTTACCGGATGAGATTTCAGAGGGACCCCTGGCACGTCCCTCAACGATCTACGCCGCAGATGGTAAGACCGAGCTGGCCACCTTCTACGAAGAGAACCGTACACAGGTGAAGCTCGACCAGATCTCCCCGCATATGCGGAACGCCATCATTTCGGTTGAGGACCGTGATTTCTATAGCCACGGCGCGGTCTCTGCCGTCGGTATTGGACGTGCGTTCTTCAATAACGCGATGAACCCCGGCAAACGTCAGGGTGCTTCCACCCTCACCCAGCAGTACGTGAACAACCTGATCGTTAACGCTGCTGAGCAGAACGGTGAGGATGCGAACGCCACCCTGGGCGGGAACAAGAACTACTTCGCCAAGATCAAAGAAATGAAGCTGGCCGTTTCGATGGAGCAGAACAAGTCCAAGGACGAGATCCTTGAAGGCTACCTGAACATCGTGAACATGGGCGGCTCAAACTTTGGTGTTGAGGCCGCAGCCCAGTACTACTGGGGTATTCCTGCGAAGGACCTGAACGTTGCCCAGTCAGCGCTGCTGGCCGGGCTGGTGCAGTCCCCCAACACCTACCGGCCGGACGAGCATCCCGATAACGCAGTTGAACGCCGTAACGTGGTGCTCTCCACCATGCTGCGTGACGGGAAGATCTCTCAGCAAGAGTACGACGAGGCAGTGGCCAGCGAAGTGAACCTGGACATTCACCCGGTGAAGAAGGGGTGCAGCAACGCTGGCGAGTACGCCTTCTTCTGCAACTACGTGGTGAATAATATCCTGCAGGATGAGTCCTACGGTGCCACCGATATTCAGCGCAACGCCATGCTGCAGCGCGGTGGTTTGAAGATTTACACCTCCCTGAACACGGAGGCGCAGAAGGTTGCGAAGCAGGCAGTTGAATCCACTCAGCCTGGGGCAACCAACACTAATGACATTAACACCGCACTGACCAGCATCGAGCCTTCCAACGGTAATGTGGTGGCGATGGCGCAGAACACAGAATGGGGCAGCCCCAAGGACGCCAATGACCATTCGGTCTCGCAGTTCAACTACAACGTTGATGCCAAGTACGGCGGCACCAATGGCTTCCAGCCCGGTTCAACGTTCAAACCGGTGATCCTTGCCCAGTGGATTAAAGGACGGCAAGGGCGTCAATGGCATGGTGAATGGTACGCAGTTGTCGTACCCCACCAGTTTCGCGTGGAACGCCAAATGCTACGACGAGACAGGCGGTAAATACTACTACCGCAACCAGCCGGAAGGGTGGACCTTCAAGAACGCCGTGAACGGCGGTCTGGGGTACAACACGGCGGCATACGGTATCCGGCAGTCGCTGAACTCATACCTGTACGGTATGCTCTCACGGCTGGATTTGTGCGATGTGCACGAAATGTCTAAAACCCTGCACATGTACGACGGCACAGGAGAGCCGCTTCACAGCATCCCCGATTTGGGTACTGACATTGGCGGTACCAAAAACGGCGTGTCCCCGCTGACATTGGCCTCAGCCTACGCGGTCTTTGCGAACGAGGGGAAGTACTGTGAGCCGCGCCCGATGAACAAGGTCACCAAGAACAACGGCGAGGTATTCAAGGAATACCAGGCCAAGTGTGAACAGGTTCTTGACCCGGACATCGCTAACGGTGTGAGCTGGGTGCTTAAAGGCGTGATCCAACAGGGAGGCTCGGCCTCCACCCGAGGGATTGGTTTGCCCGAAGGGTCCGCTGCGAAAACCGGTACGAACGATAACTCGTCACAAACCTGGATTGCCGGTTACACCCGCGGCCTGGTGACCACCTCCTGGGTTGGTAACGTGGCAAAGGGCTTCCGCTCCATGAACGGGCTGGCAATTAACGGCCAGGTACGTGAGTACGTGGACGGCGCAACCTACGCGGGTGCGCAATGGCAGACGTACATGAAGGCGGTCGCGCCGAAGTACAACACCGACAACTTCACCCAACCCAGCGCGAAGGTGCTCTCACCGCCAACTAAGGTTACGGGTGAGTGAATCATACAACTGAATGAGCGAAAGGCTGGATGGAATGCGTGATTCCGCCCCGTCCCGCCGTATGCTCCGAGCGGCGGCTCCTGCAGCACGCACCGGTTCGGTACTGAAAAAGACCGTTGCCGCCGGTGCTGTTCTGGGGGTCGCCGCAGCAGCGTACGGCCACTTTATTGAGCTGAATAATTTTGTGGTACGCCACGAGCGGCTGCCGGTTCTCCCAGCGGGGACGGCAGATCTGCGTATCCTGCACATTTCGGATATGCACATGATTCCGGGGCAGGCACGTAAAAGAGAGTTCATGCATTCGCTGGCGGGGTTACGCCCCGATCTGGTGATCAATACCGGGGATAACCTCTCACATATTAATGGGCTGCCGCCCCTGCTGGATGCTTTAGACCCGCTCATGGACTTCCCGGGCGTATTCGTGCCGGGGTCGAACTGCTACTTCGCCCCTGTGCTCAAGAACCCGGCCCGGTACCTGTGGCAGGCACGCACCCCCCAAGAAATTGAGGAAGGCTCACGCGTGCCGCTTCCTATTGGGAAGATGCATGATGCTTTTGAGTCACGCGGCTGGACGGGACTTATTAACCGGTATGACAGTATTAGCATCGGCGGGCTGCGCCTAGAGTTTTCGGGGGTTGACGACCCGCACCTGCGTTACGATCAGCACCCCGGGTTCGCCCCTGAAGCGTTTGATACCGGCTCCACCCCGCGGGTGCGTATCGGGGTTGCGCACGCCCCCTATATGCGCACCCTTGAACGGTTCGTCGCTGACGGCGCGCAAGCAATTTTCGCCGGGCACACGCACGGCGGGCAGGTGTGTTTACCGGGTGGGCGGGCGCTGGTGAGCAACTGCGATTTACCGCCTTCACGCGCTAAGGGCGTAAGCTACCAGCAGGATGTGCCGGTCCAGGTCACGGCGGGGTTGGGTACCTCACGGTTCGCGCCGGTGCGGCTTTTTGGCCCCCCGGAGGCGGTGCTGGTCACCCTCACAGCCAAGAGCGAATAAACACCCAGCTGTCGGCCGGGGTCTCGGGCGGGCACCCCACAGCAGGGTAAGCCCGCGGCAGACGGTAAGAGGCCGCTGTCTATAATAGAAACCTCAGGCTCACATCACCGATAGCGCCCGATGCGGCGCATCCGCCTATAAACAGCAGGGGTTGACAACCCCGCAACCGATCAGGAGGAACCGGCAACGACTCGCACACATGCCACCAGCACCTCCCGGCGGCGCAACCCGTTCCTTGAGACTGCTCCCGAACCCATCCCGGCGCCCGTAGACTACGCGGCCGGTGAGCGGGCACCCCTAAAGTTCGCACCGTACACGAAGCCCATACGCGGCCGGTGGGCGGTGGGTCTGGTGGTTGCGATCGGCGCTGCTGTACTTGAAATATCGGTTCCGCAGATGCTTCAGTTCATTGTTGATGAGCTGACCCGCAACGCCACCGAGACAGGCATTTGGGTTGGCGGGTCGTTGGTGCTGCTCATCGGCGTGGGGCAGGCATCCTTGGCTTACTGGCGCAGGTGGCTGATTGTGGATCCGACCTCCACGATGGAAATGCGGATGCGCATGAACTTCTTCGACAAGTTGCTGCGCGCGCCCCTGTCAATGATTGACCGTTGGTCATCCGGGCAGCTGCTCACCCGGTCAATGTCTGACCTGGGGACGATCCGCCGGTGGCTCTCCTTCGCGCTGGTGCAGCTGATCTCGGTGGCGGTCATGTTCCTGGTGGGCAGCTCATTCATGTTCGGCGCCTCGTGGCAGCTGGCGGCGGTGTTCGTGGTGACCGTACCCGTACTTTTGGTGTCCCTGGTGAGCTATGTGCGTAAATACAATGCGTACACTAAGGAGCTTCAGCAGCTCACCGGGGATGTATCAACCCGTATTGAGGAGTCGGTGCGCGGCATCCGCGTCATTAAAGCTTTAGGGCGTTCCCAGGAAGAAATTCAGAAGTACACCGCAGCCGTTGAGGAGCTGAACTCCCTGGATTACCGGCGGTCTATGCTGGTGGCGCTGGTGGCGTTTTATCAGCGGGTTATTGTTGGGGTGAGCACCCTCATCGCCCTGTGGGTGGGGGTTCCGCAGGTGGCCTCGGGGGAGGTTTCGTTAGGGTCGCTCACCGCCTATTTTGCGGTGCTGACCGTGGTGCTGGGGCACGTTCTGCGTTCAACCACACTGATTTCTTCGTATTTGAACTACCGGGTAGCTATGGAAAGGCATGTTGAAGTAATGAGCGAAAACGGGCATGAAGAAGTGGTACTCACCGACGAGGCAGCCGAGCAGGCTCCTATCCCTTCCGGCGGTGTTTTATCGGTGACGTTCGATAACGTGCACTTTACCTACGACCCCGCACAAGAGCCCAGCCCCCAAGAACACAGCGCCGAAGAACACGCCACCGATGCGCCCGCACCGGGCGGGGTGCTTGAGGGGCTGAGTTTTAGGCGTTCGCGGGCGAGGTGGTTGCGCTGGTGGGTGCCACCGGCAGCGGCAAGTCCACGGCGCTGACGCTGGTTCCGCGTTTCTACTCCCCCACCAGCGGGCGCATCCTCTTGGGGCGTGAAGATATTGCCGACATGCCCCTGCCGGTGCTGCGCGCACAGACCGCTTTCGTGTTTGAGGAGGCGGTGCTGTTCTCGGGTACGGTGCGCCAGAACGTGCTGATGGGTGTGCGCGGTGAATACAGCGAAGAGGAGCTGGAGCAGACCCTAACGGGCGCTCTTGAACTTGCCGCCTGCGATTTCGTGGCGGATTTGCCTGAGGGCGTGGATACCGTCATCGGCGAGGAGGGGCTGAGCCTTTCGGGTGGTCAGCGGCAGCGCCTTTCGTTGGCGCGTGCGCTGGCGGCACGCCCGGCGGTGCTTTTGCTGGATGACCCGTTCTCGGCGCTGGATGTGGGTACGGAGGAGCGCATCATCACGAACCTGCGCGGCGGTGAGGGGAACTTGGGTGGGGCAACCACTCTGCTGACGGCTCACCGGCCCTCCACGGTGGCCTTAGCGGACCGGGTTCTGCTGCTTGAGGGCGGGAAAATCGTTGCCGATGGGACGCACACCGAGCTGATGAAACTCCCTGCATACCGTGCGTTAATGAGCGCCGACCCGGAGGCCGCCGCGTCTTTGGCGCATGTTGCGGACATGCTCTTTGAGATTGCCGAGGGTGAGGTATCCGCCGCCGCTGAGAGCGCGCAGAATCGTGAGGGCTCCCCCACCGGGGAGGGCGGAGGCGCCCAATGAAACTAACCGGGGCTAAAGCCCCGCACGAGCGTACGGAGCTGACCCCTAAGGAGCAGAAGCAGGCGCGGAAACGCTCCTCCGCGCTGCTGCGGCAGATGCTCCGGCCGTTCATGGGGGCACTGGCGGCTTCGGTTGTCTCGGTGCTGGTGGCGGCTGTTGCGGCAGCAGCCCAGCCGGTGCTCATAGCGCGGGTGCTCGACACGGCGATTACCCCAATCACGCACGGTGACACCGGCCCGATGCTGACACTTTTAGCGGTGTTTGCGGTGAGTGTGCTGGTGAATGCGGGCGCCACATGGGCGAATGTGGCGTATACAGTGCGCGTCTCCTTAGGGGTGCTGCTGCATTTACGCACCCGAGTGTTTAAACATTCGCAGGCGCTGAGCGTCTCTTTTCACGAGTCGTACACTTCGGGCAGGGTCATATCGCGTCTGACGAACGATGTTGAGACGATCGCCACGTTCTTGGGCAGCGGTTTAAGTCAGCTGGTGACTACCCTGCTGAATATGCTGTTCTCGGTGGTGGCCATTTTTGTGCTGGACTGGCGTATTGGGGTTCTTCTGCTGCTTACGGGCGTACCGATTTACCTGCTGACCCGCTGGTTTCAGCGCGGTATTTCGCGTATTTTCCGGTCTTTACGGAACGAGTCTGCGCAGCTGACCACCCGCTTCGTTGAGACGTTCACCGGTATTCGCGCGGTCAAGGGGTTCGGCGCGGAAGCGGCGGCGCGTGCAGAGTACGCCGCTGTGGCTGAACGGTACCGGGTGAGCGTGATGGACTCTATTAAGATGTTCGGCATCTACTCCCCCACTCTCATGCTTTTCGGGAACGTGTTTGTGGCGGCGGCTCTGGTGATTGGCGGGTATGCGGTGCTGGGCGGCACTATGCAGGTGGGCACCCTGCTGGCGCTCATTATTTATGCGAACCGGGTGTTTGAGCCGATTATGACGCTCTCCGAGTTCTATAACCTGTTCCAGTCGGCGTTCTCTGCGCTTGAGAAGATTTCCGGTTTTTTGGCGGAGCGTCCGCAGGTGCGTGAGGCTGAGCACCCCGTGCAGCGGCAGGTTCTTGAGGGTGCCGCACGCGGGGCGGTCGAGTTTCAAAACGCCCAGTTCGCCTATGTGGAGGGCACTCCGGCGCTGCAGCGCACATCGTTGAGCGTACCGGCGGGGCAGCGGGTGGCGCTGGTGGGTGCTACGGGCGCGGGCAAGTCTACGATCGCTAAGCTTTTGTCGCGGTTCTATGATGTGAGTGATGGGCGGGTACTGCTTGATGGTGTTGATATTCGCAGGCTCTCAGACGCTCAGCTACGGCAGGAAGTGGTGATGCTCACTCAGGAGGTGTTCCTGTTTTCTGACACGATCGCTGGGAACATTCGTTTGGGTAACCCGAACGCCACCGATGAGCAGGTTGTTGCGGCGGCGCAGGCGGTGGGCGCGCACGAGTTTATTAGTGCCCTTCCGCAGGGGTACCAGACGATGCTGGGCCGCGCCGGGACGAACCTGTCGGCGGGTCAACGGCAGCTGGTGTCGTTTGCGCGCGTGTTTTTGGCGGACCCGAATGTGGTGATTCTTGATGAGGCCACCGCCTCCTTGGACATTCCGAGTGAGCGGGCGGTGCAGCGGGCGCTGAATACGTTGCTGTCGGGGCGTACCGCGTTTATTATTGCCCACCGGTTATCGACGGTGCTAGCCGCCGACAGGGTGCTGGTGATTGATGCTGGCGAGGTGGTTGAGGACGGCTCCCCGCAGGCGCTAACGGCCGCTGGCGGGCGGTTTGCGACGATGCGCGCCTCATGGGACGAACTCAATAACGAGCAATAGTCTCCCAACTGGGGCGTACCGAAGAGCGTGTGCGGCGCATTGCCCCTCACTCCTCTACCGCGCATCACATATTTATGCATTATCGGTGGTGCCGGGCGCGCGGATGCATTTTGGAGGCGGGCGGAGTAATCTTCTCTATCGGGGGTATTCACCGTAGAATTTTCGCAACAACATGCTGGCCCCCAATCATTCACCCAGTTCATACCTATTCACAAGGACCATGATGTTCAAACCACACGGCGCGCACCGTGCGCGCATGTTGGGCGTGGCCGCGCTCAGCGTATGCACCGCCCTGCTGGGCACACCAGCCACCCTAGCGGCCCCGGCACAGCCAGCCCCCGCCACTCAGGGCACTGTGGAGGGGGCTAGGCAGGGTGAGGTGGTCACCGCCTCCATGAAAGAGGCCACCGGAACCGTCACCGCTTATGTGGAGCTGGCTGGCCGGGGCGCCTACGGTTTAGCTCTTGATGGGGGTGGGCGCCGGGTGAGCCCGATGAGCCAGGCGTCCCCCACCGCGCAGAGTGTTGCTGCGGCGCACCACGTGCAGTCGCAGGTGGTGACAAACGCACAGTCATTAGCGGCTTCCTCTAATTCGCAGGTGCTGTACACTACGCATAACTTGCAGCGGGGTGTGGCGCTCACCGGTGATGCGCAGGCGATCAGGGGCCTCGCAGGGCACCCGGAGGTGGTGCGTATCTCCCGTATCGTGCCGAAGGAGCGTATGAACGCAATCTCCGTGGTGGGCACAGGTGCGCTTGAGGCGTGGCGCAGCACGGGGGCGACCGGACGGGGCGTGACGATCGCGGTGGTTGACACCGGCCTGGACTATACGCACGCCGATTTTGGCGGCCCGGGCACCAAGGCGGCCTACGATAAGGCGAAGTCCTCCCCCACGATGCCCGTAGGCTCCTACGACCCGCAGAAAGTGGTGGGCGGCTATGACCTGGTCGGCGATGCCTATAACGGGTATAACGCCCCCGCACCCGATAGTAACCCCATGGATTGCAGCGAGTCTGGGCATGGCACGCATGTGGCGGGCACCGCCGCAGGGTACGGTGTGGGTGCGGACGGCAAAACGTTCCGGGGCGAATATTCCAAGCTTTCATCTGCGGATGTGCAGCGGCTGCACATCGGGCCGGGTTCCGCACCCGAGGCGCGCCTGATGCCGCTGCGTATCTTTGGGTGCAGCGGCAGCTCCTCCATGACTGGCCAGGCGCTTGATAGGGCCCTGGACCCCAATAATGACGGGGACTTCTCGGATGGTGCGAACATTGTGAACCTTTCCCTTGGCAGCGACTACTCTACGGTGGATGACCCCGAAAACACGATGCTGCAGCGCCTGATTGATAAGGGGGTGCTGGCGGTGGTTGCCGCCGGTAACGCGCAGGCGAATCTGAGTCAGGGGGACGTGTACTCGATTATGGGTGCGCCCGCGAACAACCCCTCGGCGTTAACTGTGGCGAATTCGGATAGTTCCCTCACCCGCTCTGACAGGTTTGAGGTGAAGGGGCCCTCCGCTGTTGCTGGGGCCTATGCGGGCAGCTACTCCACGTTGTATCCGTTTGCCTCCAATAATGCGCGCGTGAGCGGCACCGTCACGGCGGCCCCCGAGTCGAATAAGACCGGCTGCGCACCGTTCACGGGCACGAATTTCGGCGGCCGCTGGGTGATGCTTCAGTGGGAGGCTTCCGGCTCCGATGCGTCGTGCGATTCCGCCCGCCGGTTCGCGAATGTTGCCGCCGCTAACGGTAAAGGCGTGCTCATGGTGGCCCCGGAGAATGATGACCGCCCCATCGCGGGAAGCACCACCATACCGGGGGTGCTGATAAGCCGTGCAACAGCCCAGACACTGTACCCGGCGGTGAAGGCGGGAACCCTGGAGGTTGAGCTGGGGGCGGCCTGGCGTAATACGGCTCTTACCGCGAAGGGCCCGGATACGCTGGCTGCTCATCCGCCCGCGGGGTACACGGTTCTGACGGGTTCGTGAAACCCGATGTCGCCGCCCCCGGAACGAATATTTATTCAGCAGGTGCGGGTAGCGGCAACCAGCTGTTCCGTCTGAGTGGTACTTCCATGGCAACCCCGCATGTGGCCGGTATTGCGGCGCAGATCCTGAGCAAAGAGCCGTTTCTGTCTCAGCAGCAGGTGAAGGCGCGCATCATGAACACCGCCTCGCAGGAGGTGCGCACCATCTCGGGCGAACGGCTGGGTGTGGACCGTGTGGGTGCTGGCCGGGTGGATGCGCAGGCGGCCGTCAATGAGCGAACCACCGCATATAACACCCAGAACCCCCAGCAGGTCTCTCTATCTTTTGGGGTGATTGAGGTGACCCCCGGCACCGGGGCGAAAACAGTCACGAAAGAGGTGACCGTGGAGAACGCAGGCGGGCAGCAGCGCACGTTCCGGGTTGGTTTTGATGCGCGCACCACCACGGCCGGGGTGCAGGTCAAAACCCCCGAAAGCGTGAGTGTTGCCGCTGGCGCCAAGGCCACGTTTAGGGTGTCGGTGACGGTTGACCCCGAGAAGCTGGCGAAGACTCTTGATGCGGGCACGGCCCGGGACCAGGGCGGCCGGTACCGCCAGTACCTTAGCTCAGTCAGCGGCAATGTGACGCTCACCGATAGCTCCTCCACCGTGGTGGTGCCGCTGCACGCCGCACCAAAACCGGTGTCGGAACTCATGGTCCCTTCGGCTTCCTTAACGTTTGGCACCTCCCAGACAGCCCGGATTAAGCCGGAGGGCACACCGGTACGGCGTAACGGGTACGTTTCGCAGCTGGGCGCCTTCGAACTGGGGTATGAGGAGTCTGGCCCGGCCCCCAGCAGCTCATCTGCGCGGGCAATGGCGGTACAGTACGTGGGCGCCTCGTCTAACCTTCCGGCGTTGGGTGCCTCGGGCAGTTTCCAGAGCCGGGGTGTCATTTCTTTCGGCGTGGCCACAAAAAGCAACTGGGATGCGCTCACCCCGGCCTACGGCATTGAGGTTGAGATTGACACGGACAGCGACGGCTACGCGGATTACTCGGTTCAGGTGAAGCGGCAGATAGGCCTGGACTACCCGGTGGCGGTGCTCTCCTCCCACCGCGCGGGTGCCAGCCATGAGGTCGATGCGCTGCCGGTCAATGGCGTGTGGGGCGATATTGACACCAATACGTTCGATACGAATGTTGCGGTCATACCGGTTGCTGCTTCTTCGCTGGGGCTGGCCCGGCAGGGTTCTGAACCTCTTCAGTACCGGGTGCTCACGCACCTGCCGCTGCTGGGGCAGACGGTCTCCGCGACCGACTGGGTGAGTTTTAACCCGTACACCCCTAACCTGTGGTTTGACGGCGGGCAGGGCACCGGCCCGTCCCTGTTCGTGGATTCACCGGATGCGCCCGTGACGGCTCACCTGCGCAGCGGCGCCTCCACGAAGATGCTGCTGCTGCATCTGCATAACCCCTCAGCTTCCGCGGCGCAGAACACCTCGCAGGCGGCCTCCGCCCGGGTTCAGCGGGCGCAGGTTCTTGAGGCGAGGAGCGGCTCGGCTGGGCCGTCAAACCCCGCTCCCGCCCCACCGGCTTCTCACCGGTTTAGGGATGTGGGCCCAGCCCACCCGTTCTACACCGAGATTGAGTGGCTGGCTGGTGAGCGCATCACCAGGGGCTGGCCGGATGGCACCTACCGCCCGGGGGAGAATATTGAGCGTGGGGCGATAGCCGCCTACTTCTACCGTATGGCGGGGGCACCCGATTTCACGCCTCCGGTGGTGTCTCCGTTTAAGGACGTGGACCCGTCTCACCCGTTCTATCGGGAGATTACGTGGCTGGCGTCGAAGGGTATTACGCGCGGCTGGGGCGATGGGACGTTCCGCCCGCACGAGCCGGTGAGCCGTGAGGCGATGGCGGCATTCTTCTACCGTTACGCCAACTCGCCACGGTTTAACGCCCCGCAGCAGTCACCGTTTAGGGATGTCCGCCCCTCCGACCCGTTCTATCGGGAGATTACGTGGCTGGCGTCGAAGGGTATTACGCGCGGCTGGGGTGACGGGACGTTCCGCCCGGTGGAGCCGATTCACCGCGATGCGATGGCGGCGTTTGTGTACCGGTTTCGCGGCATGAAGTAGCCTCACGCTGTCTCACGTCCTGGGGTTGCTGTTTTGTTTGCGCTTGACGAGGGTATGGGCTATCCTTATTGAGTTGCTTACGGTGCTGTACCGAGAAGTAACCCCGGGATGTGGCGCAGCTTGGTAGCGCGCGTCGTTCGGGACGACGAGGTCGCAGGTTCAAATCCTGTCATCCCGACCAACCCTAAACCCCCTGAGAGTAATCTTCAGGGGGTTTGCTGTATGTGCCTTCTGCCCGGGTCATCCACTGGGCCGAGTCGAAAGTCTAAATATCCAGTGTACGCAGCAACTCGCGCGGCGGAATCACGCCGTCCTCAATGTAGGCGCGGAAAACAGGTGCCGCCTGCTCGCCGGTGAAAACCTCCTCGGGGTGCACCTGTAAGGGCGTATTGTTATACGTGATAGTGGTCCACGCATCCGGGTCTGCCACGGGTTTGCGCGCAACCACATAATGCTCATAAGACCCGTCTTCCTGGGTCACACGCACCTCAACCGTCATCGCCTGTGTGGAACCGCCGCACTGCATATAGTTGGAGAGCGCAACAGAGTCACGTGGAACATCATCCACATGATCCGCACCCTCAGGCAGCGCCCACACCACGAGGGCATAACGTTTATAACCCTCCAAAAAGTCGGGCTCAGTAAGGCGCTGCTCGGTATCATCGGCGAAAGACTGCGGAGTTTGGGGGACATCGAATCCGTCATATCCAGTCCTTCCCACTACTATGTATGCAAAGTATTTCACGGGTAGGTTTCTCTCTGTTGGTGGCTGGTAGGCACCAGATTATCGGAGAGACACCGTGTGTGCCAGCGTATTCGTCACGCCGCCGGGCTAACCCCGCCCGCTCATGAGGGCGAGCGCCTATGCGCAGCACGCAGTGGCCCCATTGAGAACCTCGTTCCGACGCTGGAGTATCTGCGTGACAAGCATGCCCTGAGCGGCGACACCAAATGCAGCAGTTTGATCTATCGTTGGTAGACTGCGTCTACTTGCGGCAGAGCAGAGTTGAACTGGAGGGCTTGGGGGGACCCCAGTGTGTTGGCGACTTTAAAGTGCTGGGTTGCCTTAGTTGCCGAGAAGTCGGTGGGCGAGCACGCTCACCACCTCGTCAGGGTTGACAGTTTCATCCACGGGAACGGTGAGATGGTCAAGAAGCAGTCCGTCGAGGGCGTAGTGGAAAAGCGTGATGTCCGCAGGCCGACCGGGTAGGCCCATCTTCTCGTTGAACTCGATATCGGCTTGAAGTCCTGCTCGCCGCCAGGTGGTGAGCGCCTCCGCGACGCGCGGGCGGCGGGTGGCTTCGAGCCGCAGCTCGAAAAGCGCTATCGCAGCATCACGGTTATCTGTCAGCCGGTGGACAATGTCGCGCAAGTACTCGGTGAATAGCTCAACACTGGGAGGTCGCTGGGCAAGGTCAGCGTGGATGTCGGGGTCCGGCTGCAGACGTTCACTGATGCGAAGCAGGATCGCATCGATGATTTCATCGCGCGAGGCAAAGTAGTTCGAGGCTGTACCTCTGGGTGCTTTTGCCTCGGCGTCGATCGCCCGATGCGTCAGACCGCGTGAGCCTTGTTGAGCGAGTACCCGTACAGCGGCGTCGGCGAGCAGTGTGCGTCGTTCAGCATTACGGACCATGTGATCATGCTATCGCATGTACTACTGATATCGTGGTAAAGTCATGTTAACCACGACAAAGTAGTGATTGGAGATATGATGCGTGAACTGGTTTACTACGTCGCCGTGTCTATCGACGGCTACATCGCCGCACCGGACGGCAGTTACGACGCCTTCCCCGTTGAAGGGGACCATATGGCTGTCTACTTGAGTGACTTCGCCGATGCGCTCCCCGCCCATGTACTCGCGGCGCTCGATATGCATCCGCCGGGTAATCGCTTCGACACGGTCATTCAAGGACGGGCAAGTTATGACATTGCGCGGGCGGCCGGTATTGAACGACCCTATGCGCACCTGAGCGAGTTCGTCGCAACACGCTCGGAGACAACCCCGCCAGCTGGCGTGACATTCACCGCTGACGCGCTCGCGACTGTGCGTGAGCTGAAACAGCAGGAGGGGCTTGCGATCTATCTCTGCGGTGGTGGAAATCTTGCAGGAGAGCTGCTGCCCGAGATTGACCGCCTCATTCTCAAACGCAATCCCGTCGTCCTTGGTGATGGTGTCCGGCTGTTCGGCAATGCTGGTGCCGTCGTGCAGAACTTTGATCTGGTGAGTTGTCGAAGCTTTGAATCCGGCGTCGTGATGGAGGAATACGCCCGCACTATCCGGCAGTAGTCCGTTACGTGCCTATCCGTCGCGGGGTTCGGGAACTTTCCAGCCGTTCACGAATCCGGAAATGGTTCGGAGAGGGAGGAGGTAGCACCATTCCTGCTTCTTGCGATACAGGTTGCCAGTGCAGCAGATCAGCCAGCACAGTGAGACATCACGATCAGCAGTGGTGAGAACTGCTATTGGATCCATGGGCCAGCGTGAGTAGCCCACATTCCACGTGTCATTGGTTGCCCAGAAGCAGACGTCGTTGATGTTTCGCGTGCGAGGAAAACTCACAAGCCCTTTGTTGCCGTGAACGTGAATCTCAGCCTCACGCAAGAATATGATCAACCCGCTAAGATAATCTGTCATCGCCGTCATGCCCTCTCAAAGTTGTCATGCACTTAGCTTTGACAGATGCGGCTAAAGTCTTGGGAAAACAGGTTTCTAGGGAGTCGTCCTGATCCTTTACTCTCGCGGAATACCGAGTTCGGGGATATGAAGATTCATGTCCCCAGAGTCGTGCTCCAATTCTGGTGTTCTGTCGGGGTAGCGCCATGCCTTGTACGTCAGCTGATCGGGTGATTCGATGCCGCCAATGTCTCGTAGACGCAGGGTGCTTGCTCGAACGGTGTTCATGATAATGCGGCTCGGGGTGGGCCAAGGGAGATTCTGTCGCCACGTTGTTGACCCATCTTCGGCTGGAGTGAAACCGAGACGTTCCAAATCATTGCGCTGCTGGGCTGTGAAGGTTGCCATGTCTTTGGGAACGTTTTCTCCACAGATCTCAGCTATAATGTCGGAATTTCCTCCGTACAGAGCGCCAAGGCCAGCGAACTGTACGAAGGGGAGCCCTGTTTTTCCTTGATCATCCCGTGCGCCGATGATCAAGACCGTCCTTGAGGGGAGGTCGGTTATCATTTCGAAGAGGCGTGTTTCAAAATCTGACCAGATCATGGATACTCTCAATGGTTGTGGCGTGTCGGGTAAATGCTAGACAGGGGGTGTTCCCTGCGGTGTGATGAATGTTGCGTAAACTTTGTTGGCGTTCCTGGTGACTTCTGCTGTCCCGCCCAGCGGGAGAGACCAAGCTATCATGGGGTTCTTCTCCGGGATGGCTCGGATCGGGTTCCCCCAAGCCTGTGAAGCAGAGGTGATGTAGTGAATGAAGGAATCGTTCAGGGCGGCCCGCAGATCAATGCCTTCCAGAGCAGGCTTGGCTAGCATGAAGGAGATTGATCGGACGTCTCCTTCCCTGTTGTCGGTGACCACCACGTCCCGTGTTCCGGCGGCAAAGTCGGCCGTGAAGCTGTACTGATAGCCAGTGAAATGCCATCCCAGCTCTGGAGCCATCGTGGTAAAGGAGTCAAACGTCATGGGCCATGACAGCTGCGACAGTCGTTCCATCCATGCCACATATTCCCTTGTTGTTAGTTCATTTATCAGTGTTTCGATTCCTTTAATTAATTTCGGGCCTACCCGGGTCCGGTTTCATTCTCATGGTGATCTCGTACTTGCAATGGTTCAGAGCATATACGGATGGGCGCGGCGGGCGGTCGAGCAGGTTTCCTCCATCTTCTGTCAGGAGGCTGTTGATCTCCTGTGCGAGGATGGGAAGCATACAGACGACGCCCGCATTGGTGAGTGCCGTAGTGAGCCGTTCAAGACAATCTGGTCGCACTGTGGGCTCCGTCCTCGTCAGAGGATCGGGGAGGAGAGTAAGGCTTAACCGTAGTGTGCAATGTTGCAATTATTGCTGCTCTCGCCTGATTCCAAGTTCGGGAATGCGGAGTTTCTTGTCACCGATATCGTTTTCATTTTTGGTGCTGTTGCTGGGGTAGCGCCAGGCCTTGTACGTCAGCTGATCGGGTGATTCGATGCCGCCAATGTCTCGTAGACGCAGGGTGCTTGCCCGAACCGTATCCCAAATGACATGACTCATTGCTGGCCAAGGAAGCCTTCGCTGCCATGTCACCCCATCGTCGGACGGAGTGAAGCCGAGCTGCTGAAGATCATCGCGTTGTTGGGGTGTGAAGGTTGCCATGTCTTTGGGAATGTTTTCCCCACAGATCTCAGCTACGATGTCGGCATTTCCTCCATACAGGGCGTTGATTCCGGCGAACTGCGCGAAGGGAACTCCGGTTTTCCCTTGTTCGTTTGATGCGCCAATGATCAAGATCGTCCGAGCGGTGAAATTTATTATTGTGGAGAAAAGATGTACTTCAAACTCTTGCCAAATCATGAGACCTCACTAAATACTGCTCGCAGGCGATGAAAGAGAAGGGTTGTCTAGTAGAACCTTGCTCCTTGAGGTGTGAGAAATTTCGCATGGATTTTTTCTTCGCTTCTGGTGATCTCTGCGATGCAGGCTTGCGGGAGAGTCCACGCTGCTACGGGGTTTCTTCCCTGTACTGTCCGTATGGGCGGTCCCCAAGTTTCCGAGGCGGCTGCAACATAGCTGCTAAAAAAATCGTTCAGCTCGGTGAGCAATTCCACCCCTTCCAGAGCGGGTTTGGCCAGAACAAATGAGATCGTGTGGACATCGCCTGCCTTGTTGTCGATGACCACCACTTTTCGTGTGCCTACGGCGAAGTCTGCCGTGAAGCTGTACTGATACCCAGTGAAATGCCATCCCAGTTCCGGGGCAAGATCGGTGAAAGCATCGAGGGTCATCGGCCACGGCAAATGGGCAAGCCGTTCCATCCATGTCACGAAATCGTCACGTGTGAATGCGTTCATCAACTTCTCGTGTTCCTCGAGGTGTGTTCGGGATGATGCTTCGATCGCATGTCTTTCTTTTAGGTTATCGGTGTGGTGAAGCATTCACAATATGTGGTGTCGATGGTGCCGGGCTTCCGTGGCCTCGACGTCAAGGGTGCGGGGATGGGTTCTACGGCATCTGGACAGATCCATTTGTCGCGGGACATATCTTCACCTACACCTCGTGAATAAGCCTTTTTGCGTTGCGCAGGCTTTGAACCGCTGAAAATATTGAAAGTTACAGCAAATTAGGTCGTTGAGATGGGCCGTGTTCGAGGTATTTATGCATTCGTTGACACATCTCGGGCCGCCTATTTTCGGCGAGGTCGACGACCTGCCTCAGCGTGACGGGTTTGCCGAACGCTTTTCCTGCCCCGGCTTCCCAGTCGATTCCTGGCCAAGAGAAAATCACATCGTAGAACGGTTTGAGGTCATGATCTTTGATATTCAGGTTGTTGTTGAGCGTCAAGAGGGGTACCCCCCACTTTTGCGCCTTGAGGTTGATGTCTGCTCCGCCTTCGAGAAGTCGCAGCAGCACCTTCGCCTCCATGCTGTAGTCATGCTCACGCTGATTGAACAGTACATGCAGCGCATTGATGTTGCCGGGAGAAGTAATCTGAGCCGCGTCGGCGCCATGATCGAGCATCCAGTTGACAATCTCGACGCGGGAGGTCAGATCCATGTTTCCGATGGCCCAGAAAAGGAAGCCTCCCCAATTGATTTCTGGATAATCCTTAACTGCTTTCTTTAAGTCATTCAAGGTGCCGCGCCTGGCTGCGGTTCCGGGCCGCATCGCTTCCTCTGGTGTCGTCATTCTCCATCCTCCTTATTTTCGAGGTCGAGCAGTTTCTGATAGATTGACTCGAGGGTGGCTAGAGCTGGCGAGAATCCGATGCAGTTTTCTCCTTTTATGACGTGCATGTAGTTCCCGTATCCTCCCCCGCTGGGGACTACAATGAAGGCGCTCTTGTAAGGGGCGGCCATCCATGCATTTGGATCAAATTCTGCTGACGGATCTATTGTTTCTGAATACCATTTAAAGAAAGATTCGAGGATCTCTTGTTCGGTTTTCTTATCCAAGGTCTATTCCTTTCCATGCTGAGTCTTGTGACTGACGGGCCGTGGCTTTGCGCCACGCTACGCGCGATTCCGAACCGCTACATGCTGCCAACCTCATCATCGTCCCGAGCAAGACCTGGAACACCCACGCTACCGCCAGCCTCAATCATCTCCTCCACGAAGCAATAGATAAGGTCCTCCGCATTTTGGAACACAACAAACCGCCGCCCACGCAGGATTGGCAAGTCCCTTCGCAAAGACTTCTCAATATCATCCGGGAAATAGTTCTTCCCCTCACAATCATCATATCTTTGATGCGCCCAGTCACACACAGCCCCCCCCCGCAGCCTCAGCCTTCTCGGCTTTCTTCCTAGCCCGACGCTCCCACTTCTCCGCCTCCTTGTGATAAGCAGCCGCCCACGCTATGGTGGGCCGTCCCTGGACAGGTGACCGCAGCACCAGTGTGCTCGTAGATTCCAAAATCATAGGTGCATAGTCATATATGTGTGTGGTAGACTATATGGCATGGAGTTGAAGCACGCGATTCTCGGGCTGCTGTCAGCCCGTTCCGTGAGTGGTTACGACCTGGCACGTGCGTTCGCAGATTCGGTGGCTCAACGAAAGGAAACTGCATGACCACCATCGCTCTTGTCGTCGCGCTCGCACTGCTGGCGGCGCTTGCCGTCCTGCAGATCCTCGCCGCGTCGGGCCTTCCCTATGGTCGTTTCGTGTGGGGCGGCCAGCACCGCGTTCTACCGCGCGGGCTCCGCGTCGGCAGTGCGGTGTCGGTGCTGGTGTACGCGGGGTTGGCGGCCCTGCTGCTCAGCCGTGCGGGCGTTCTCCCGGCCGGAGACAGTACAGCGGTGATCGTCTTGACCTGGGTGGCATTCACGTTCTTCGCCGCGAGCGTGGCGCTCAACGCGATCTCGCGCAGCCCCGCCGAACGCTGGACGATGACACCGACCAGCCTCCTGCTGGCAGCGGCAACGCTCGTCATCGCCCTGGGCGGAAGGTAACGGTGTGCTCGTAGTGGCCT